>Ga0209577_10001705_pt1 | contig 21712 bp, 20 predicted proteins | sample GraSoiAngelo_109_FD_185874 | JGI IMG/M metagenome (GOLD analysis project Ga0209577, IMG submission 185874) | Grasslands soil microbial communities from the Angelo Coastal Reserve, California, USA - 14_0903_12_20cm (SPAdes) (version 2) | ecosystem: Environmental > Terrestrial > Soil > Grasslands...
GGTACCGCGACAACGTGTGGTGGTGGGAGCCGATCCGCTCGGGCGCCTACCGCGACTACTACGAGCGCCAGTACGGGCGCTCGCTGGGCTAGGGCCGGGGCGGCCCTAGCGCGCGGTCCGGGGCGCGCCGCCCCGGGGTCCGGTGGCGCCCGTGGATCCCCGGGCGCCGGTGGCGCCGGTCGCCCCGGTGGGTCCGTGCCGAGCCGGCGTGCGCCTCGGCGCCGTGGGCTTGCCCGAGGGGGCGGGCCCGAACACCCGACCGAGCCCGGCCAGGTGCCAGCGCCCGCCCTCCTTTATCAGCGTCAGGGTGTCGATGCGGTCGTGGCCGTTGTGGGAGGACTTGACCTGGGCGGTGGCCTGGTCGCCGTTGACCGAGACGCTCTGCACCGAGGTGGTGAAGGTGTCGGCCGCGTCGAGCTGGCGGCGGACCGCGTCCTGACAGCCGCCCTTGGCCCGGTCGAGCGCCGCCACCAGCGCACCGGAGAGGTCCTGCTGGCAGATGTGCTTTTCGTCGTGCTTGCTCGCCGCCGAGTTCCAGTCGTCGATCTCCTGGGCCACCGCCTTGGACTCGCCGCTGAAGCGCCCCGCCGAGGTCTGGGGGGCCTGGGCGCAGCCCGCGGCCAGGGAGGCGATCGCCGTCGCGCACGTCAAGGCCGACGCAAGACGATGCGGTGGGCGGCGACGCATCGCCAGAGCCTACGGCAGAATCGGCCGGTGCCCGCCCACCGCGCCGCGCCCCGTCCCGGCCGCGACCGAGCGCTGGCGACGCTCGAGCGCGAGGTGGTCGGCTGCCGTCGCTGCCCGCGGCTGGTGGCCTGGCGCGAGCAGGTGGCCCAGACCAAGCGCGCGGCCTTTGCCCAGCAGACCTACTGGGCGCGACCGGTTCCCGGCTTCGGCGATCCTGGCGCCCGCGTCATGCTGCTCGGCCTGGCGCCCGCCGCCCACGGCGCCAACCGCACCGGGCGCATCTTCACCGGGGACCGCTCGGGCGACTGGCTGTTCGCGGCGCTGTGGCGCACCGGCTTCGCCAACCAGCCGCAGTCCCTGGCGCGTGACGACGGGCTGCGGCTGCGCGGGTGCTGGATCACCGCCGCCGTGCGCTGTGCCCCGCCCGCCAACCGGCCCACGCCCCAAGAGCGCGACCGCTGCCTGCCCTACACGGCGCGCGAGCTCGAGCTGCTCGACGGCGTGTCGGTGCTCGTGTGTCTGGGCGCCTATGCCTGGGATGCCGCCCTGCGCCTGGCCGCCGCCGGGGGCGACGATCGCCCGCGCCCGCGCCCGCGCTTCGGTCACGGCGCCGAGGTGCGCATCGGCGCCCGGACGCTGCTCGGCTGCTTTCACCCCAGCCAGCAGAACACGTTCACCGGGGTCCTGACCGAGGAGATGACCGACGCCGTGCTCCGGCACGCCCGCGAGCTCGCCGGGCTGGATTAGTCGCCCGCGCCGCGCTCCAGGGCGAGGATCGGCATCACCGACTTGCCCACCGCCGCCGGCAGCCCCCCCGCGCCAAACCAGCCCGCCTCTGCTATCTCGGCGCTCTGAACTTCAAGGAGCTTGTCCTCGACGAGCACCGAGTAGCAGAACAGCGTGTCGCGCTTGTACTCGAGCTCCAGCTCGAGTACCCCCAGCTCGGTGAGGGCCAGGTCGCACAGGCCGAGCTCCTCGGAGAGCTCGCGGTGGGCGGCCCGCAGGGGATCCTCCCTGGGGCGCACGAACCCTCCCGGCAGCTCCCACTGGCGGCGGCCATAGGTGTGGCGCACGAGCACGACCTCGTCGCCGCAGCGGACCACGCACTTGACTCCCCGGGTGCGGGGCCGGGTGAGAAACCACCCCACCCGGAGCAGGCCGTAGGCGATGCGATAGCCGCGTCGCGCTAGCGCTTGCCTGACTGCGGCCACCGGCTGAGGCTAACCGCTGGACCCGGCCGGTCCGCGGGGACCCCGACCGCTACGCTCGGATCCCGTGCCGCTGTCTTCCTTTTCTCCTCCCGTGCGCGACTGGTTTGCCGGGGCCTTCGAGCAGCCCACGCCCGCCCAGTCCGGGGCCTGGCCCCGCATCGCCGCCGGGGAGAACGTGCTCATCTCGGCGCCCACCGGCTCGGGCAAGACGCTGGCCGCGTTCCTGTGGGGCCTGGACCGCATCTGCACCTCGCCGCGGCCCGAGGCGCAGCGCGGGGTGCGCCTGGTCTACGTCTCGCCGCTCAAGGCGCTGTCCTACGACATCGAGCGCAACCTGCGCGCGCCGCTGCGAGGCATCGGCGCCGACGTGCGGGTGGGGCTGCGCACCGGGGACACCCCCCAGCGCGAGCGCGCGGCGATGCTGCGCACGCCGCCGGACATCCTCATCACCACGCCCGAGTCGCTGTACCTGATGCTGACCTCGCGGGCGGCCGAGATCCTCACCGGCGCCGAGGCGGTGATCGTCGACGAGATCCACGCCGTGGCGGCGACCAAGCGCGGCGCCCACCTGGCTCTCAGCCTGGAGCGGCTCGAGCGCCTGGCCGGCCCGCTCCAGCGCATCGGGCTGAGCGCCACGCAGACGCCGCTCGAGGAGGTGGCGCGCTTTCTCGTCGGCCCCCGGCGCCGGGCGAGCATCGTCGACGCCGGCATGCGTAAGCCGCTGGACCTGCAGATCCACGTCCCGGTCGAGTCGATGGTCGAGCCCGAGCTGGACGCCCCGGCCGAGCTGCCCGAGGCGGTCCCCGGCGCAGAGGCGACGCGGCGCTCGATCTGGCCCGCCATTTACCCGGAGCTGCTGCGTCTGGTGCGCGAGCACCGCTCGACGATCGTGTTCGTCAACAACCGTCGCGGCGCCGAGCGGCTGGCCCTGCGGCTCAACGAGCTGGCCGCGGGCGAGGACGAGGCCGCCGGACGGCCGGCGGCCGAGATCGCCCGCGCCCACCACGGGTCGCTGGCCCGGGAGGAGCGCACGGTGGTCGAGGAGCTGCTCAAGGCCGGCGAGCTCCCCTGCCTGGTCGCCACCTCGTCGCTGGAGCTGGGGATCGACATGGGGGCGGTCGACCTCGTGCTCCAGGTCGAGTCGCCCAAGTCGGTGGCCCGCGGACTGCAGCGCATCGGCCGGGCCGGGCACGGCGTGGGCGACGTCTCCAAGGGACGCATTTTCCCCAAGTTCCGGGCCGACCTGCTCGAGTCGGCGGTGGTGGCCCGCCTCATGCGCGAGGGGAGGATCGAGCCCACCGTGGTGCCGCGCAATCCGCTCGACGTGCTCGCCCAGCACGTGGTGGCGATCGCCGCCAGCGTGGAGGAGATCTCGGTCGGCGAGCTGCACGAGCTGGTCACCGGGGCGTACTCGTTTTCCGAGCTGTCCCTGGAGCTCCTGCACAACGTGCTCGACATGCTCGACGGGCGCTACCCCTCAGAGGAGTTCGGCGACCTGCGACCGCGCATCGTGTGGGACCGGGTGGGGGGCACCATCCGCGCCCGGCGGGGAGCCCGCCAGCTGGCGGTCACCAACGCGGGCACGATCCCCGATCGCGGGCTGTTCGCGGTCACGCTGCCCGACGGGCGCCGGGTGGGCGAGCTCGACGAGGAGATGGTCTACGAGGCGCGGCCGGGGCAGACGTTCCTGCTCGGCGCCTCCTCGTGGCGGATCGAGGAGATCGGGCGCGACCGGGTGATCGTCACGCCCGCCCCCGGGGTGCCCGGCGCGGTGCCGTTCTGGCGGGGAGATTCGGCCGGGCGCCCGCGGCAGCTGGGGGAGGCAATCGGAGCCTTCTCGCGCTGGGCGGTCGAGCAGCCCGCCGAGGTGCTCGAGCGCGAGTACGACCTCGACGGGTGGGCCGCCGCCAACCTGCTCGCGTTCTTGCGCGAGCAGCAGGACGCCACGCGCGTGGTGCCCAGCGATCGCACGCTCGTGATCGAGCGCTTCCGCGATGAGATCGGCGACTGGCGCCTGTGCGTGCTGTCGCCGTTTGGCGGTCGGGTGCACGCCGCCTGGGGGCTGGCGCTGTCGGGGCGCATCCGCGAGCGCTTCGGCCTGGAGTCCGACGCGATCTGGTCAGACGACGGGATCATCGTGCACCTGCCCGACGCCGACGAGCCGCCGGGGTCCGAGCTGGTGCTGCTCGAGCCCGACGAGCTCGAGGAGGCGGTGATGGCCGAGCTGGGGGGCTCGGCGCTGTTCGGCGCTCGCTTTCGGGAGAACGCCGCCCGGGCCCTGCTCATCCCCCGCGCCCGGCCGGGCCGCCGGACGCCCCTGTGGCAGCAGCGGCTGAAGTCCCAGACCCTGCTCGAGGTCGCCCGCCGCTACGCCGACTTCCCGATGGTGCTGGAGACCTACCGCGAGTGCCTGCGCGACGTGCTCGACCTGCCCGGCCTGCAGGCGCTGATGGCCGGCCTGCAGTCGCGGGCCATATCGCTGGTCGAGGTCGAAACGCCGACCGCGTCGCCGTTTGCCTCCTCGCTGCTGTTCGACTACGTGGCCACCTACATGTACGAGGGCGACACGCCCAACGCCGAGCGCCGCGCGGCGGCGCTGTCCCTGGACCGCGAGCTGCTGGCCGAGCTGCTGGGCCAGGAGGAGCTGCGCGAGCTGATCGACGCCGGCGCGCTGGCCCAGGTGGAGGACGACCTCCAGGGTCGCTCGCCGGCCACCCGCGCCGCCACCCGCGACGAGCTGGCCGAGCACCTGCGCCGGCTCGGCGACCTGTCGCCCTCCGAGGCGGCCGAGCGGGTGGTGGTCGGGACCTCGGCGGAGGCGATGCTGGCCGAGCTTGAGGCCGAGCGCCGGGCGGTGCCCGTGCGCCTGGCCGGCGAGCGCCGGTTCATCGCCGCCGACGACGCCGGCCTGTACCGCGACGCGCTGGGCGCCGTGGCGCCGGCGGGGCTGCCCGACTCCTTCCTCGAGGAGGTGCCCGACGCGCTGGCCCGGCTGGTGCGCCGGTGGGCGCGCACCCACGGCCCGTTCACCACGGCGGAGCTGGCCGGCCGCTGGCGGGTCGACCCGGCCGCTTCGCTGCGGGGCTTGGAGCGCGCGGGTGAGCTGGTGCGCGGCGAGCTGCGCCCGGGCGGCAGCGAGCGCGAGTGGTGCGACCCCGAGGTCCTGCGCCGCCTGCGGCGCGCCTCGCTGGCGGTCCTGCGGCGGGAGATCGAGCCCGCCGACCGGCGGGCGTTCGCGGGGTTCTTGCCCTCGTGGCAGGGGGTCGACCGCCGTCCGGCGGGCGGGCCCGGCGCCGATGCCCTGCGCGAAGTCTTGCTTTCGCTGCAGGGGCTGGCCCTGCCCGTCGAGGTGTGGGAGCGAGAGCTGCTGCCCCGGCGGGTCGGGGGCAGCTACTCGCCGACGTGGATCGACGCCCTGTGCGCCAGCGGCGAGCTGGTGTGGGTGGGGGCGGGGGCCCTGGGGCGACGCTCGGGTCGGGTGGCGCTCTACTTTCGCGAGGACGCCCCGGTGCTCGGCCCGCCGCGGCGCGAGCGGGGCGGGGCCGCCGGGGCCGGGGGCGGGCCCGGAGCCGAGGAAGCCGAGCACCGGGCGGTGCGCGAGCGCCTGGCCGCCTCGCCGTGCTTCGTCACCGACCTGCTCGCCGACCTCGACCTGGCGCCCGAGGCGCTGCAGGAGGCGCTGTGGGACCTGGTGTGGGCGGGCGAGGTCACCAACGACGCGTGGGCTCCGCTGCGCGCGCCGCGGCTCACGCTGGCGCGCGCCGGCCGGCGCGGCTCACGCCCCCGGAGTGCCCGCCGGTTTTCCCCCGCGGCGCGGGCGGCCAGCCGGCCTCCGCACCTCCAGGGGCGCTGGTCGCTGACCGCTCCCCTGTTCGACCCCGCCCCCGACCCGGCGGCGCGGCGCCGGGCGCTGGCCGAGCTGCTGCTCGAGCGCTACGGGATCCTCACCCGCGAGCAGGTCCTGGCCGAGGGGGTCGAGGGTGGCTTTGCCGCCCTGTATGACTCGCTCGGCCAGCTAGAGACGCTCGGGGTGTGCCGGCGCGGCTACTTCATCGAGGGGCTGGGCGCGGCCCAGTTCGCCCTCCCCGGCGCCGTCGAGCGCCTGCGGGGCCAGCGGCCCGAGCAGGCGCGGGCGCTGGTGCTGTCGGCGATCGACCCGGCCCAGCCCTACGGCGCGGTGCTGCCTTGGCCGGCGCTGGCCGCCGAGCGCGAGCGGCGCCCGACCCGGGTGGCCGGGGCCTACGTGGTGTCGGTGGGGGCCGAGCCGGTGCTGTACGTCGAGCGCGGGGGCCGCGGCCTTCTCACGCTGTGCGCGCCCGAGGATCCGCGTCTGGCCGTGGCGCTCGAGGCCCTGGCCGACGCGGTGCTCGGCGGGCGGGTGGGGCGTCTGTCGGTCGAGCGCGTCGACGGCGAGCCGGCGCTGGGCTCGGCCCTGAGCGCGCAGCTGGTGGCTCTGGGCTTTCGCGCCGGCCCGCGCAAGCTCACGCTAAGCGCCTGAGTCCGGCGGCGGGGACGGGGACGTGGGTAGTCCCTCCTTCGCCCTCACGGTCGGCGCGTGGATCGCGCTCGAGCTCGGTCTGCTGGTGCGCGACGCGGCCCGGGGAAGGGGCGGCCCGGCACAGGACCGCGGAACCCGGAGGCTGGTGTTCCTGGCCTTGGCCGGCGCACTCGCGCTGGGGTCCGGCCTGGCGCACCTCTTCCGAGCCGACCCCGGCCTGTGGCTGCCCGGGCACGGCACCGACGCCCCGCTGGCGACCGGGTTGGGGCTGATGTGGGCCGGGCTGGCGCTGCGGGTGTGGTCGATCGCGTCGCTGGGGGCCGCCTTTCGCCTGACGGTCGAGGTCGACCCTGGGCAGCCGGTCGTCGACCGGGGCCCCTACCGCCGCGTTCGCCACCCCTCCTACACGGGCCTGCTGCTGATCGCCGCGGGGTACGGGGTGGTGACCGCGGTCTGGCCGTCGCTGCTCCTGGCGGTCGTGCTCCCGTTGGCCGTGCTGGTCCGCCGCATCCACGTCGAGGAGCGGGCCCTGGAGGTCGGCCTGGGCGAGCCCTATCGCGCCTATGAGACCCGCACCAAGCGCCTGGTTCCGGGGGTTTGGTAGCTCATGGCTCCTTCTTGCCCGGGTTGAGCAGGCCCTTGGGGTCGAGCGCCCGCTTGATCGAGCGATGCGCCCCCACCGCGGCCTGAGACCACTGCCGGTGCAGCTGGCCGCGCTTGATCCAGCCCAAGCCGTGCTCGCCGCTGATCGTGCCCCCCAGGGACACGGCCATCCCCAGCAGGTCGGCCGCGGCGGCCTCGGCCCGGCGCCGCTGATCGGCGTCGGCGGGGTCGAGCAGCAGCGTGGCGTGCACGTTGCCGTCGCCCGCGTGACCCCAGCTGCACGCCTGCAGTCGGTGCCGAGCGCCGATCTCAAGCGTGCCGGTCACCGCATCGGCCAGGCGCTCGACGGGCACGGCGATGTCCTCGGAGAGCTTTCCGCCGCGCTGGGCGCTGACCGCGAGCGAGACGCCGTCGCGCCAGCGCCACAGCGCGCGCGCGCCGGCCCGGTCGGCCGGAGCCCGCACGGCCGCCAGGGCGCCGGGTGAGAGCGCCTCGACGAGCTCGCCGCGCACCCGCGCCGCCTCCTCCACCGAGCCGTCGGCCTCGGCCACGACCAGGAACCCTGCCCCGGGCGGCACCCCGTCGGGCAGCGAGGCGCCGCCGGCGGCCAGGGCGCCGGCGTCCAGGAATTCGACGGCGGCGGCGGGGACACCCGCGGCCATGACATCCAGGATCGCCTGCCCGCCCGCCTCGGCGTCGGCGTAGAAGGCCAGCACCGGCAGCTCGGCCTCCGGCGCCGGCTCGAGCCGCAGCCACGCGGCGGTGATCACGCCCAGCGTGCCCTCGGAGCCCACCAGCAGTGAACGCAGGTCATAGCCGGCGACGTCCTTGCGCACGGGACCGCCCACCTGGACCAGCTCGCCGGGGGCGAGGACCACCTCCAGCCCGGTCACCCACCGGCCGGTGGCGCCGTACTTGAACGCGTGCGGCCCCCCCGCGTTGGTGGCGATGTTTCCGCCGATCTGCGACTGCTCGGCGGCGCCGGGATCGGGCGCGAACAGCAGGCCGTTCTCGCGGGCCCGCCGGCGCACCTGCGAGGTCCTGGCGCCCGCCTCCACCCACATCCGCCACCGCTCGGGCTCGAACGAGCGCACGGCCTCCAAGCGCTCGAGCGCCAGCACCACCCCACCGTCGATGGGCACGCAGCCCCCGGCATAGCCGGTGCCGCCCCCGCGCGGGATCACCGCCAGGCCGCGCTCATAGCAGTAGGCGACGATCTCGGCGACCTGCTCGGCACGGGCCGGGGCGACCACGGCGTCGGGCGCTCCGCGCACTCCGTGCGCGACGCTGGCGTCCTGGCCCCAGTGCGCCTCGTGGGGGTCGCGCATCGCCTCTCGGCCGACCAGTCCGGCCAGCGCGTCGTGCAGGGAGCGGCGGGTGGCGGCGGACATCCGGGGTCGTCCTGGGCAAGCGGCCGGCTCTACCCTAGCCCCATGCCCGAGGGCGACACGATCCTCCGCACCGCGCGCCGGATCGCCCCGGTGCTGGTCGGCAACGTGCCCGACGAGATCCTCACCCCCCAGGCGCGCCACCGGCGAGACCGCTGGCCCGAGCGCCTGGCCGGCCGCGCCGTGCGCGCGGTGGACGCCCACGGCAAGCACCTGTTCCTGCGCTTCGAGGGCGACCTGACCCTGCACTCGCACCTGCGCACCACCGGCTCGTGGGGCGTCTATCGCCGGGGCCAGCGCTGGGGGCGCTCGCCGCGGCGCGCCTGGCTGGTGCTGCGCCGCGGCGATCGCGAGGTGGTGCAGTTCGACGGCCCGGTGCTCGAGCTGATGACCGAGTCGCGGACCCGCTTTGACCGGCGCCTGGCCGGGCTGGGGCCCGACATCCTGGGCGAGCGCTTCGACGAGGCGGGCGTGCTGCGCCGCCTGCGGGCCGACGACCCCACCCGCCCGATCGGCGACGCCCTGCTCGATCAGCGCATCGTCGCCGGGGTGGGCAACAAGTGGAAGGCCGAGGCGTGCTTCGACGCGGGCCTCGATCCGTTTCGGCGCACCGGCGCGGTCAGCGACGAGGAGGCGCTCGCCGTCCTGCGCAGCGGGCGCAGAGACATGCGCGCCTCGGCCCAGGAAGGCCGGTCCGGTCGTCCCAACGCGGTCTACCGGCGGGCGGGGAGGCCGTGTCCGCGCTGCCAGACGCGGATCCGCAGCCGTGGCCAAGGCGACGACAACCGCATCACCTACTGGTGCCCGCGCTGCCAGGCGTGAGCCCGCACGCCGGCTCCCCGGCCGTTCGCACCGCCCTGCGCCGGGTCGGCCACAAGGGGGCCGACCTGATCGCCCCGGGCAACACGGCGGCCAGCTTCGACGCCGCCCTGGCCGCCGGGGTGGACATGATCGAGTTCGACGTCCTGCCCGAGCGCCGCGACGGCTCGGGGCGGCTGCTGCTCGCCCACGACTACTCCGCCCTGCGCCGCGGCGAGGCGCTCACGCTCGAGCAGGGCCTCGATCACCTGGCCGGCTCCGGGTTCGCCGACGTCGAGCTCGACGTCGACCTCAAGCTTCCGGGCTATGAGCCGCGGGTACTGGCGGCCCTGCGCCGGAGCGGACTGCTCGGGCGGGCGCTGATCTCGACCATGTATCGCGAGAGCCTCGAGCGCCTGCGCGCGCTCGAGCCCACGGCCAGGCTCGGCTGGTCGGTTCCCCGCGTGCGCCGCGACTACACCACCGACCTGCTCACCAAGCTCCCCGCACTCGCCTTCGCCACCGGCTATCGGCTGGCGCTTCCGCGTCTGGCCGCGGCCGCGCTGTCGGGCGGTCGCTGCGACGCGCTGATGGCCCATTGGCGGCTGGTCACGCCGGCGCTGGTCCGCGCCGTGGGCGCTGCGGGGGGAGAGCTCTACGTATGGACGGTGGATGACCGCGCGCAGATCGCGCGGCTCGAGCGGATGGGGGTCACCGGCGTGATCACCAACGATCCGCGGCTGTTCGCGACCCCCTGACCGGCGCGCGAGGGCGCCGTGGCGAGAGCCCAGGCGGCGGTTAGAGTCGGCAGGTGCCGGCGCTGTAGCCCGGCGGATCGGCGCCCGCCGCCGGGGAGTGCCCGGCGGTGGTGTGGATCCGAACCGTCGCCACGGCGCGTCCATGCCGGCGCCACTCCAGCCTGACCGCCCCCCGCACCAGCGTCGGGCTCCCGTCCGGCGGGCGCGTGAAGGGGAAGTCAAAGCCCGACTGGCGCACGCGGACGGCGGCCGAGCCGACGTCCCGCCACGGCGAGGCCAGGCCGGGGACGAACAGCCAGCGTCCCTTGGCGTCGCGGTACTGGACCCGGAAGGACATCAACATCCGCTCGCTGCGCACGCCGGTGCCCGGCATCGACGCGCGGACCCCCACCGTGTGGGGATGGGCCTTGGTGTTGCAGAGGTTGATCGTCGCCCAGGTGAGCTTTGAGTGGTGGACGTTGATCCGGTGTCGCTTGGCGGCGAGCGCCGAGGCGCCGCCGAGCGGGATCGTCAGCGCGAGAGCGCTCACCGCGGCGATCAGCGTGGCGGAGCGACGACTCATGGGGGCGGCAAGATAGTCGCGTGACGTAAAGCCCACCTCACCCGTAGTAGGGGTGTGGGCACCATGCTGGTAGCCGTGGAGCCGGAGGCTGAGCCCGGCATCGAGAGCTTCGAGGCCCTGTATCGCTCGAGCTGCTCGGACCTGCACGCCTACGTGCGCACCCTGCTGGGCGACTCCGCCTCCGCGGAGGATGTGACGGCGCTGGCGTTTGAGCGCGCCTATCGTCGGCGCGCGAGCTTCGACGCCCGGCGCGGCAGCCCGCGGGCATGGCTGTTCGGGATCGCCCGTAACGCCGCGCTGGACGAGCTGCGCCGCCGCCGAGCGGCGCCGGCGCTCGCCCCCGAGCCGGTCGCCCCCGGCGAGGATCCCTCCGACGCGGCGGTGCGTCGCGCCACCGTGCGCCGCGCGCTCGAGCAGCTCGGCGCGCGCGACCGCGAGCTGATCGCGCTCAAGTTCCACGCCGGGCTTTCCAACGCCGAGCTCGCCCGCGTGCTGGGCACCAGCGAGTCCAATGCGGGCACGCGGCTCCATCGCGCCGTCTCGCGGCTTCGGCGGGCGTGCACGGACACCACCGAGGAGGACCGGCCGTGACCCTTCGCCGCCGCCCGCGCCCGCTCGACCCCGCCGCTCGCGCCGAGCTCGCCGCGATCGACGCCGCCCTGGCCGGGCGCCCGGTCGCCCCCGAGCACTCCGCCCTGGCCACGCTGGTCGCCGACGTGCGCGCGACCGCGCCATCGCCGTCGCCCGAGCTGGACTCCCGTCTGGAGGCGGGCCTGCGCTCGGGCTTTGCACCGGCCGGTGCGCCCGCCCCACGCGGGCGCGTCGCCACGCTGGGTGCCGCGGTTCGTGCACGCCTGGGCGCCGGGATCTCGCGCCGCTCGCTCGCCCTGGGGACGGCCGGAGCGCTGGCCAGTGTGCTGATTGCCGCCGTCGTGATCGTCTCGCTCCCGGGCAGCGGGTCGCGCAATGCCACACAGCCGCAAACGCAGCTACTCGAGAGGGCCGCGCCGGGTGCCTCTACGCCGCCACCGGCGGCGGCGCCGGCCACGGGGACGCCGGCGCCGGCGAGGCCCACACCGTCACCCCTCCGGCCGCTCCCGCCCGGCGTCGCCCCCGCCCCCACCCGCCGTGTCGACCGCGCCGCCTCACTCGCGCTGAGCACCGCGCCCGACTCGCTGAATACGGTCGCCGACGGCGTGGTGCGGGTGACCGACTCCTTCGGCGGGATCGTCGCCAGCTCCAACGTCTCCTCGGGCCGCCCGGCGACCGATGCCGGGCCCGGCCAGGGCGGAGAGGCGAGCTTCGACCTACGCGTGCCGTCGGACCGGCTGGCGGCGGCTCTGGCGGCGCTTTCGCGCCTGGCCGACGTAACCGCGCGCGATCAGAGCACGCAGGACATCACCGCGCCCTATGACGCCGCCGCCTCGCGCGTCGGGCGCCTGACCAGCCAGCGCGACGCGCTGCGCTCTCGGCTGGCGGCGGCGCACGGCGCCCAGGTCCAGGCGCTGCTCGCGCGGCTGCGCGCCGTGCAGGCGCAACTCGCCCTCGCCCAGCGCCAGCAGCGCCAGCTTGATCTGCGCGCGCGCTACGCGCGCGTGACCGTGCAGATCGCCGCGACCGGCACCCGCCACGGCGCAGCAGGGCCCTGGGGCCCGGGGCGGGCGCTCGACGACGCGCTGCGGGTTCTCGCCGTCGCCGCCGGCGTCGCGCTGGTGGCGCTCGCCGCGCTCGTGCCGCTCGCCGCCCTCGGCCTGGCGGGGTGGTTGGCCGGTCGCCGACTGTTGCGTCGGCGCCGCGAGCGCGCCCTGGGCTTCGCCTGACCGGCCGGCTGGGCCGTGGAATACTCGGCCGGCCATGGCCAGCGTTCCCGAGCAGGAGACCGTCACCCTGCTCGCCCAGGTGCCGGTGTTCGAGCCGCTGACGCCGACGGAGCTCGGCCGCATTGCCGAGGTGGCGGTGCCGCGTACGTTCCCCGCCGGCCAGGTGATCTTCCACGAGGGTGACGCCAGCGACACCTGCTACGTGGTCCGCCAGGGCCACGCCCGCGCCATCCGCGAGCACTCCGATGGGCGTTCGATCACCCTGGCCAACTTCGGGCCGGGCGATATCTTCGGCGAGCTGGCGATGTTCGACGAGGAGCGCCGGTCGGCCACGGTGGAGGCCATCGACGAGCTGGGGGCGATCGCCCTGCTGGGCGCCGACATGCGTCGCCTGCTGCGCGAGCATGCCGAGATCGCCCTCAAGCTGATCGTCGCCCTCGGGCGGCGCCTGCGCCAGACCAACGAGCGCCTCTCGCGCCAGTCTTTTCAGACCGTGCAGAGCCGAGTGGCCACCGTGCTCTCCCAGCTGGTCGGCGAGGCGCGCGCAGAGGGAGCGGGGGAGCGCGACGTCCTGCTCAAGTGCACCCAGGCCGACGTGGCCAAGCTCGCCGGCTCCTCGCGCGAGTCGGCCAGCCGCTTTCTCGCTGTGCTCGAGCGCGCCGGCGTCGTCTCCCAAGGGCGGGGCAAGCTGGTGGTGCACGACCCCGAGGCGCTGTCGGGCTATGTCTTCTAGCCCGCCCGAGGGGCCCAGCCCGGACGCTCCCGAGCCGGCGCCCGAGGCCTCGGGCCCGGGGGGCCCGCCCCCTGACCTGCCCGCCCAGGAGCACTCGGCCGGCGGGGTGCTGGTGCGCGACGGCCAGGTGGCGGTGATCGTCCCCCGCCGCCGCGCCCCCGACGGGCGCCAGGTGCTGGCGTTGCCCAAGGGGCACATCGACCCCGGGGAGACGCCCGAGCAGGCCGCCGCGCGCGAGGTCCGCGAGGAGGCCGGCGTCGAGGGCGAGCTGATCGCCAAGCTGGGTGACGTGCGCTACTGGCGGCGCCGGCGCGGGCGCCAGATCCCCAAGGAGGTGGCGTTTTATCTGTTCGAGTTTCGCTCCGGGGACCCCGCCCGCCACGACCACGAGGTCGAGGAGGCTCGGTGGATGCCGCTGGCCGAGGCCGAGCGCGCGCTCACCTACGAAGGCGAGCGCGAAATGGTGAGCCGAGCCCTGTCACGATTGGCCCCCGACCGCTAGCCTCCGCGTCCGGTGCAGGTCCTCAACTTCTACTCAACCCTGTTTGCCGATCAGCTCAAGCGCGGGCGCAAGACGGCGACCATCCGGCTGGGCGACAAGAGCCACAAGTACCGCCGCAACCAGCTGGTGCTGGTGACCATCGGCTACCAGCACTCACCCCGCGAGCGGATCTTCGAGGCGGTCATCGACGCCGTCGACGTGATGAAGATCCGCGACCTCTCCCCCCGCGACATCGAGCACGACAACCCCGAGTTTCGCCGCCACGAGGAGCTGATCCACTTCCTCGAGCAGATCTACGGACGCGAGGTCTCCGTCGAGGACACCGTCACCGTGGTGCGCTTCTCCCAGATCCTCGACCAGCCGCCGGGGATCACCGAGGCGGTGCGTGGCTTCGGCGGCGCCCAGAACTGACCGGCGCCGGGCCCCGAGCCGGGGCCCCGCGGGCTTCGCCCGGCCCTTGGCACTCGCTATATGAGACTGCCAAGACCCCAAGGATCGCGCTATAGTTCGGCCCCAGGAGGCTTGGCACTCTTCACATGAGAGTGCCAAGAGGCTCCGCCACCCGCAGTCTCTGTCATCGGAGGTTGGATTTCATGAAGCTCAAGCCCCTGGGCGATCGGCTGATCGTGCAGGCGATCGAGGAGGAGGAGACCACGGCCAGTGGCATCGTCCTCCCCGACACCGCCAAGGAGAAGCCGCAGAAGGGCAAGGTCCTCGCCGTAGGCGACGGCAAGCTCGACGACGACGGCAAGCGGATCCCGCTCGACGTCAAGAAGGGCGACGAGGTCCTCTACAGCAAGTACGGCGGGACCGAGATCAAGGTCGACGGCGAGGATCTGCTCGTCCTGCGCGAGTCCGACGTCCTAGCCCGCGTCGAGTCCTGACCAAGTCCCTCGCTCTTTCAAGGAGAAGCTAGTTCACCAATGGCTCATAAGGAACTGAAATACGACAGCGAGGCGCGCAAGGCGCTGGAGGCCGGCGTAGACGCCGTCGCCAACGCCGTCAAGGTCACCCTCGGCCCCAAGGGCCGCTACGTGGTCCTGGACAAGAAGTTCGGCGCGCCCACCATCACCAACGACGGCGTCACGATCGCGCGCGAGATCGAGGTCGAGGACGTCTTCCAGAACCAGGGTGCCCAGCTGGTGCGCGAGGTGGCCACCGCCACCAACGACGTGGCCGGCGACGGCACCACCACCGCCACCGTGCTGGCCCAGGCGATCGTGCGCCAGGGGCTCAAGAACGTGGCCGCCGGCGCCAACCCGCTGGCGCTCAAGCGCGGCATCGAGTCCGCCGTCGACCAGTCCGTGGATCAGATCAAGTCCCAGTCCAAGGACATCTCGGGCAAGGACCAGATCGCCCGCGTGGCCACGATCTCTGCCGGTGACGACGAGATCGGCGACGTTATCGCCGACGCGATCGAGAAGGTCGGCAAGGACGGCGTGGTCAACGTCGAGGAAGGCCAGACCTTCGGGATGGAGCTCGAGTTCACCGAGGGCATGCAGTTCGACAAGGGCTACATCTCGCCCTACATGGTCACCGACCAGGACCGCATGGAGGCGGTGCTCGAGGACCCCTACATCCTGATCGCCAACCAGAAGATCGGCTCGGTCCGCGACGTGCTGCCGGTGCTCGAGGCGGTCATCCAGTCGGGCAAGCCGCTGCTGATCATCGCCGAGGACGTCGAGGGCGAGTCGCTGGCCACGCTGGTGGTCAACAAGCTCCGCGGCACGTTCACCGGCGTGGCGGTCAAGGCGCCGGGCTTCGGCGACCGCCGCAAGCGAATGCTCGAGGACATCGCCATCCTCACCAACGGCGAGGTGATCACCGAGGAGATGGGGCTCAAGCTGGAGAACACCCAGCTGTCCCAGCTCGGCCGCGCCCGCCGCGTGGTGGTGGCCAAGGACACCACCACGATTGTCGACGGCGCCGGCGAGTCGGAGGCGATCAAGGGTCGCATCAACCAGATCAAGACCGAGATCGACAGCACCGACTCGGACTTCGACCGGGAGAAGCTCCAGGAGCGCCTGGCCAAGCTCTCGGGCGGGGTCGCCGTGGTCAAGGTGGGCGCCGCCACCGAGACCGAGATGAAGGAGAAGAAGCACCGCGTCGAGGACGCCCTGCAGGCGACCCGGGCGGCGCTCGAGGAGGGCATCGTGCCCGGCGGCGGCGTGTCCCTGCTCGCGGCGGCCGCTGCCATCAAGGCGGACGGCCTGGGCGAGGAGGACGAGCGCACCGGCGCGCGGATCGTCCAGCGCTCGCTGGAGGAGCCGCTGCGTCAGATCGCCGAGAACTCCGGGCTCGAGGGCTCGGTGGTGGTCAACGACGTGCGCAAGGCCAAGAAGGGCTCGGGCCTGAACGCCAACACCAACCAGATCGAGGACCTGGTCTCCGCCGGCGTCATCGACCCGGCGATGGTCACGCGCTCGGCGCTGCAGAACGCGGCCTCGATCGCCAAGAACATCCTGACCACCGAGGCGATCGTCGCCGAGATGCCCGAGAAGGAGGGCGCTGGCATGCCCGGCGGCGGGGGCATGCCCGACATGGGCGGGATGATGTAAGCAGCGCTATCGCGCTGAAAGCATCGAGACGTTCCCGAGGGCCCGGCCGCCGCGCCGGGCCCCCGGCGTTCTGGTCGACGCTCGGATGGGCCGGCCAGGCAGCTAGCGCTTGGGCACCGCGCCGACCGGCCGCGGGCCTTCGCCCACGTACTTGGCGGTGGGGCGGATCAGGCGGCCCTCGCGCTTCTGTTCCAGGACGTGGGCCGACCACCCCGCCACCCGCGCGCAGGTGAACATCGAGGTGAACAGCTCGGGCGGCACCTGGGCGTAGTCGAGGATCACCGCCGACCAGAACTCGACGTTGGTGGCCAGCACGCGGTCGGGCTTGCGCGCCCGGAGCTCGGCCAGCGCGGCCTGCTCGAGCGCCTCGGCCACCTCCAGGCGAGGGGAGCCGATCTCCCGGCAGGTGCGGCGCAGGACGCGGGCCCGGGGGTCCTCGGCCCGGTAGACCCGGTGCCCGAAGCCCATCAGCCGCTCGCCACGATCCAGGGCCTCGCGCACCCAGCGCTCGGCGTCCCCGCTGGCCGCCACCTCGTCGAGCATCTTGAGCACCCGCGAGGGCGCGCCACCGTGCAGGGGCCCCGACAGCGCGCCCACCGCGGAGGACAGCGCCGCTGCGCAGTCGGCCCCGGTCGAGGCGACCACCCGGGCGGTGAACGTCGAGGCGTTCATGCCGTGCTCGGCGGCCGAAATCCAGTACGCGTCGATCGCCTTGACGTGGTCGGGCTCGGCCTCGCCGCGCCAGCGGATCAGGAACCGCTCGGGGATCGACTTGGCCTTGTCCACCTCGCCCTGGGGTACCGGGGGCTGGCCGGCGCCCCGCGCCGACTGGGCCACGAACGACAGCGCCATCACCGAGGCCCGGGCCAGGTCCTCGCGCGCCTGCTCGTCGGAGATGTCGATCAACTGCTCAAACCCCCACTCGGGGGCGAGCATGGCCAGCGCCGACTGCACGTCGACGCGCGGGTCCCCCGAGCGCACCGTGAGCGGATGGGGCTGGGCGGGCGGCAGCCCGGGCCGGTAGGTGCCGTCGACGAGCAGGCCCCACACCTGCTCGTAGGGGACGACCCCCACCAGGTCCTCGATGTCCACGCCGCGGTAGCGCAGCGCGCCGCCGTCGCGGTCGGGCTCGGCGATCTCGGTGGCAAAGGCCACCACTCCCTCGAGTCCCGACTGGACCTCGGGGTGGCGGGTGGTCTCGGTGGCGCTCATGAACAGCGCAGTCTAGGCTTGCCCCGCCGCAGCCCTTCTGTCTTCGCCTGCAAGGAGCGCCCCGTGTCCGAAGCCGCCGACCTGCTGTATCAGCCCGTGACCGAGCTGGCCGAGATGATCCGCTCACGGGAAATCTCCGCCGGCGAGCTCGTCGCCGCCTCCCTGCAGCGCATCGACGACCTCAACCCCGCGCTCAACGCCTTCGTCGACGTCGACCACGAGGGAGCCCTGGCCGCCGCCGAGCAGGTGTCGGCCGGCGATCCGCGGCCCTTCGCCGGCGTGCCGGTGGCGATCAAGAACAACCGCCCGGTGGCGGGCATGCGGCTCACGCTGGGGGCCGAGTTCGCCGGCGACTTCACCCCGGAGTACGACCACAACGTGGTGCGCCGGCTCCAGGGCGCCGGCTTCATCGTGGTCGGCACCACCACCCTGCCCGAGTGGGGCATCCTGCCCACCAGCGAGGCCCGCCGCTTCGGCCCCACCCGCAACCCGTGGGACCTGGAGCGCACCCCTGGCGGGTCCTCGGGCGGCTCGGCGGCGGCGGTGGCGGCCGGGATGGTCCCCATCGCCCACGGAAACGACGGCGGCGGCTCCACCCGCATCCCGGCGGCGTGCTGCGGGCTGGTGGGACTCAAGCCCCAGCGCGGGCGCATCTCGCTCGCCCCCGAGGCGGGCGAGCAGTTCCTGGTCACCGACGGCATGCTCACCCGCACGGTGGCCGAGACCGCGGCCCTGCTCGACGTCCTCGCCGGGCCCGAGCTGGGCGATGCCTCGTGGGCGCCCCCGCCCCCCGAGCCGTTCGCCGCGTCTGCCGCGCGCCCCCCCGAGCGCCTGCGGATCGCCGCCACCACGGTGCCCGCGCTGGAGAACGGCCAGGTCGACCCGGTCTGTGCCCAGGCGGTCACCGACGCCGCCGAGCTGATGTCCGAGCTCGGTCACGAGGTGGTGTGGGAGGACCCGCCCTGGCAGGTCCCCGACGTGCTGCGGACCTTCACCGCTTCGTTCGGTCCGGCGATCTGCACGCAGATCGCCTGGATGGCGATGATGCAGGGACGCCAGCCCACCGAGCAGGACATGGAGCCGCTCAGCTGGGCGATCTGGCGCCTGTGCCAGGGGATCAGCTCGATCGAGGCGGCCGGGGCCGAGCTCCAGCTGCAGTCCTTTGCCCGGGCGATCGTCACCTGGGCCGACGGCTTCGACGCCGTCCTCACCCCCGGGCTGGCCGAGGCGCCGGTCAAGCTCGGCACGATGGACTCCTGCGCGCCCGAGCCGATGAAGGCCTTCGCCCGGTCGGGTCAGTTCACGCCGTTTACCGCGATCTGCAACGTCTCGGGCCAGCCGGCGATCGCCCTGCCCCTGTTCGAGCGCGAGGAGGGACTCCCGCTGGCGGTGCAGCTCATCGGCCAGCCCGCGCAGGAGGGGGCGCTGCTGGCCCTGGCCGACCAGCTCGAGCAGGCGCGGCCGTGGAGCGACCGGCGAGCTCCGGTCGACGAGCTGGTCAAGGCCGGCGCCTGAGCGCCTAGCTTCCCTGCGCCCCCAGCACCGCCGCCATCGCCTGGGGTGAGACTCCCAACGCCTGCGCGTCGCGCGGGCCGGAGCCGGCGGTCATCGAGACCTCCATCAGCTCGGCCTCATCCCAGGTGGCAAACGCCCGCCCGTCGGCGACCGCCTCGACCGCCCGCAGGGCGCGCGAGACGATCGGCGTGGGCACGGGGAGGATCGGCCGCTGGCGTCCAAATGAGCGCAGCGCCAGCTCGAGCAGCTGGCGGTGCGAGAGCGTGTCGGGACCCGCCAGCTCAAAGCGCCGCGCGCCGTCTGCGGACCCGACGCCCGCCCCGTCGGAGAGGGCCCCCGCCACGCAGTCGGCCACGTCCTCGGCCCAGATCGGCTGAAACAGCGCCCGCCCACGCCCGGACATGGGCATCACCGGGAGCAGCGACAGCCGCTCGAGCAGTCCCAGCCAGGGATCGCCCGGCGCGTAGATCAACGACGGTGCGAAGATCGTCGACGGCAGGCCCGAGTCGCGCACCGCCGCTTCGGCCAGGGCCTTGGAGCGCAAGAAGCGTGTGCGGTTATACGGCGAGGCCTCCAGCGCGGAGAAGAACACGAAGCGCTCGACCCCGGCTCGCTCGGCGGCCTGGACCATGCGCCAGGTGGCGATCCCGTTGAGCTCCTCGATCGAGCCCAACCGCTGGTCGCGGATCGCCGCGGCCAGGTGCACGACGGTGCGCACCCCGCGCATCGCGTTGCGAAACGAGGGGGGATCGGCGAGATCGCCCAGGGCGATCTGCACCCGGACCCGCTCGGCTCCCAGCCGGCGGGGGTCGCGAACCAGGCAGCGCACCGGCTGCCCGGCGGCCGTGAGCCGGCGCAGCAACGCCGAGCCGACCAGGCCGGTGGCGCCGGTCAGCAGCAGCACGGGCCGGGCGAGGTCGCTCCCATCGGCCTCGCGGAGGATAGTGCGCGGGGACCCGTAGAATGCAGGACCGGCGAGCCCGGTCCCGGGCTCGAGGTTCTTCTCACCCCAACCGCCACCAAGAGACTGTCATGGCCTACGTGATCGCCGAGCCCTGCATAGGGACCAAGGACAACTCCTGCGTCGAGGTCTGTCCTGTGGACTGCATCCACCCGACGCCGGACGAGCCCGGCTACGACGACGCCGAGATGCTCTACATCGACCCCGAGGAGTGCATCGACTGCGACGCCTGTGTGGAGGCCTGCCCGGTCGACGCTTGCTTTGCCGAGGATCAGCTGCCCGACGAGTGGCAGAAGTACTCGCAGATCAACACCGACTACTACAAGAACCAGTAGTAGTAGTAGTAGGCGCTACTGGGGAGTAGCGCTAGCGCGCCCGTCTTGGGGTGCGTCGCCGCGGCGCACCGGCTGTCTCGAGAACGACGTGCTCGGTCCGGGTCGCGTTTGCCGCCGTCAGGAGCAGCGTCGCGGCCAGGCTGGCGCCTGGGGTGGCGAGCATCCGACGACCCTTGTTGCTCAAACGCAAGATCACGCGTCCGCTCCGGTGGGCGGCGATGTCAAACCCGCCGTGGGCGAGCGAGACGAGTCGGGCGGCGGCGGCGTGCGCGCGGCTGCGGCGCGCCTTCCTCCCGGCGGGGATCGCGAGCGTCAGAGCGCCGCGGCAGCGTGTCGCCGCGGCGCAGCGAAGCGGTATGACCACCCTTCCCTTGCGGTGGACCATCAGGCGGTGCGAGGCGCCAGCCAGCACCGGCAGCGACGACAGCACGGGCTTTACGGCGGCAAACGGCCAGGCGAAGCTGGCGGGTGAGCTGGCCGGCGACGGTGGGCTTGGGCGGGGCACGCCGTCGGGCCAGAGCAGGAAGTCGATGTCGCGGGTCTCTGCCCCTGCGGTGATGGAGAACGGGGAGGCCTGGTCTTCGCTGAACGCGCCGCCCGACCACACCGTCTGATACCCGGGCGCTCTGAACTCGGCGATGTAGGTGCCGGGTACCAGGGCCCAGGACCAGTAGTGCCACTGGTTGGGGTTTAGGTAGATGTAGATCGTCAGTAGCTGCTTGGGGCTTCCGCTGCCGACCTGAAAGAACGTCGCCGACGCCTGGGCCTGTTTGCCGGGACCCATCGCCGCCTTGCCGATCACGTATCCCGCTGGGGGAAGAGCAGCGTTGATGCCGCTGGTGGTCGCGCCGTCGGCGACGTGGATCGTCTGGGCGTCCGAGTAGGCCACCACGCCCGGGTAGAGCTCCATCGCGGTCCCGTTACGGCCCCAGAACTCGACGTACCAGTCCCCCGGGGGAAGACCGTGGACCGAGTAGGTCCCGTCGGGGTTGGTGCGCGCGTAGCCGACCGGCTCGAGGTCATCGCCGGGCTGATCGACGATGTCGACCTCCGCGCCGGCGATCGGGCTTCCGCTGCTCGTGGTCACCTTGCCGGTCACCGTGCCGCCGTTTTGCAGCATCGCGTCGACGTGCATGACGGCCGAGCCGGAGCCCAGGACGATCGGCGTGGCGCGCGCCGGATCGGCCGTCTGGTTGTAGTACTGGGTCGGGTACTCCACCGTCCCACCGGGCAAGGTCCAGAACTTGACCACGTAGCTGCCGGGCGAAACCGCGGTGAACGAGTAGCGCCCGTCCGCGGTGCTGGTCGTGTTCGTGACGTAGCTGCCCGGTCCGCCCCCCGCGGCCTCGGTGTAGAGGGTCACCGTCACCTGGCCAACGCCCGACCCCGAGACGTCCCGCACCGTCCCGGAGATCGAGTTCGCCCGCTGCATCACCGGGTTGATCTGGAAGTCCTGAGTCGTAGAGGTGATGGAGACCGGATCCGCGGCGCCGTCCGTGCTCTTGCCGTCGTAGTACTGGGGCGCGTAGCTCGTATCCGGGCTCGTGAACTCCACCTTGTAGGTGCCGACC
>Ga0209577_10001707_pt1 | contig 21706 bp, 24 predicted proteins | sample GraSoiAngelo_109_FD_185874 | JGI IMG/M metagenome (GOLD analysis project Ga0209577, IMG submission 185874) | Grasslands soil microbial communities from the Angelo Coastal Reserve, California, USA - 14_0903_12_20cm (SPAdes) (version 2) | ecosystem: Environmental > Terrestrial > Soil > Grasslands...
ATGCCGACGACGATCTTCTTCTTCATGTCCAAACCCCCGAACAGCGGGCGGCTCCGCCCGGAACGGGCGCCATATTACTCTCGCCCTCTTTGTCCGGTCACTGGGCACATCGCGCCATTCCCGCGATCGCTATCGGGCGTCGCTCTCGGTGATCGAGATCTGTAACGCACCGAACCGTTCACGAAGATCTGCCAAGGCGGCGTCGGCAAGCGCCCGCGCGGCAGTATCGCTCTCGCCCGTCGCGTGCACGGTGATACGCAGGAGATCCTCCTCGCCGAAGCCGTGCGCGCGCGACTTGATGTAGACGCCGGCGTGCTTCTCCTGGATCTCTTGGAGCATCGCCGCGATCGACGACTCGTCTCGGTGCTCGATCTGGAACGTCGTCTCCGCGAAACCACCGGGGCCGAGCAGGTCGTCGAGGTACGGAACTAGGGGGTGCTCCCAGATCCAGAACAGCTCCGGCGGGACGCCGGGCAGGGCGACGAGCGTCGTCTCACCGAGCGTCATCAGGAACGCAGGTGCACCGCCCACCTGGTTATCGAGTGCGGTGGACCCCCGAGGCAGCCGCGCCATGCGCAAACGTTCCTCGGTCATCTCGTCGTCCGCGACGGCTCCCGCCTCGGCCAGCTCTCGATACCGCCGCCGCACGATCGTCTCCGCCTCCTCGTTCAGCTCGATGGGTTGGTCCGTTCCCAGGGAGATCGCCTCGCGCGTGCGGTCGTCGTCGGTCGGCCCGAGGCCGCCATGGGTGATCAACAGCCTGGGGCGTCGAGACAGCGCCGCACCGATCTCGCCGGCAACCACCGGCGGCTCGTCGGGCAGCACCTGCACTCTGCGCAAAGCCGCACCGCGCGCGGCGATCCGTTGGGCCAGCCAGTACGAGTTCGACTCCTGCACGATGCCGCGCAGCAGCTCGTCGCCGATCGACAGGATCTCCACGGTCTTCATATCGAGATCCCGATCAGCTGCTCGGGCAGCTCGACGCGCGCAGCGGCGCGCCGCACGTACCCGGGCCGCTTCGCGCCCCGCTCGGTGATGACGGCGTCGAACAGCTCGAGCGGCGTGGATTCGTAGGCCGGCGACGCGTCCGGGCGCCAGAACTCGGACGGCACGAGCTTCCCCGTCGCCGCGATCGCGTAGCAGCCGATCTCCGCCTCGCGCGCGCCCAGCGCGACGACGGCCGTTCCCACCTTGTTCACCACGCCCTCGTCGGTCACCGCGTCCGCGCCGACGAGCGCGATGTCGGCCTTCTCGCATGCTCGCGCGATGCCGGCGTCCGGGATAACCGACGTCTCGAACCCGGCCGTCTCCAGACGCCGGGCGAGCGCCCGTCCTTCGCCGCCCGGGATCGACGCTGTGCACATCACGTGGGAAACCTTCCCCCGAACCCGCTCGAGCGCGCGCACCACGCTGCCGGACGACGAGTGCGTCAGGACGACCGTTTTCCGCTTCGTGATGACCCACCGGGTTGCGTCCGCGGCGGCCGTGGTGGCCGATGCAAGCTGCTCGGCATAGGCGGCCGCTTCCTCCTGTCCCTCCAGCGCCGCGGCGCAGAGCCGCCACAGGGCCGCCATCGCCGGATGCGCGCGCAGCAACGCGCGCGCGGCACGCATCACGTCCCGACGCGTCGTCAGCGCTTCGAAGCCCTGAGCCGCGCGCTGGGCGACCTCCACCGACCCGGATCGCGTGTCGGCGACCGCCTTGCGGATGTGGTCCCACGGATCCATGCGCATCATCCTCGCCGCTTCGTGTGACGGCGCCAAACGATAGGTGGGCGGCCCTTGAGGGGGGCGAGTACGATGCACAAGGGCACATGAGCGTGGATGCGCACAACCTCCAAGCGATCTTCGCGATGCGCGCGCTGTGGGAAAAGCTCGACCCCGCGGCAACGCCGTCGCTCGCGACCTTGAAGCCTCCCGGCGCGAGGCGCAACGTTGCGTTGCTGCCCGGTTCCTTCAACCCGCCGACGGCCGCGCACATGCTGCTCGCCGAGCGCGCGCTGCAGGAAGGCTTCGACTGCGTCGTGCTGCTACTCGCGCACAACACCGTCGGCAAACAGCCGTCCGGGCTGATCCCGGAGGACCGGCTGCTCGCCATGCGCGCGCTGACCGGTGGCGCATTCGGCGTCGGCGCCAGCTCGCACGGCCTGTACGCCGACCAGGCGGAAGCGGCCCAGCGCGTCTATCCGGACGCGGAGATAACGTTCTTGGTTGGTTCCGATAAGATCGAGCAGATCTTCGACCCCCGTTGGTACGACGATCGCAACGGCGCGCTCGAGCGGCTGTTCGGTTCGGCGCGTCTCGTGGTCGCCCCGCGCGCGGATCAAGGCGAGCTACTGCGTACAGTGCTCGAGCAGAACCGCCGTTTCGCCGACCGCGTGTCTGTGCTCCGGCTTCATCCCGCGGTTAGCGATCTGTCCTCGACGCGCGTGCGCGGCCTGTTGCGTGCCGGCGCCGAGCCCGCGGGCTTGGTCCCCGCGCCCGTCGCCGAATTGCTGACCGCGATGCGCGCGTTCGCACCGCCGATCGTGATCGGCGACGAAGAAGTCGACGCGTATGCGATCAGAGCGAAGATCATCGAGATGTTGTGGCGCGCGCGCGCGCCGGAAGCGAACGGCACCGATCTTCATGAACTCGTAACAACGGCGTTGTCGCCAACGCCGGAGGGCAGAAAATTCCGTGAAACTCTCGCGAACGGGGGCGCCGCGACATTCGATCTCATGCGCGCTAATGCATCCGGCCTATAGCGCTTGCGACACGAGACCTAGAAGGCTCGCATAAGGGTGAGTTAACCTCGTCGAAAGGTTTTTCTCGTTCTTGACTTAACACGCAACGACGGCGTATCACTACTCCCCATCTTCCCTCCTTTCCCGAGGATGAAGTCGTCCAACCGGTAACGCGAGCCTTTGTTCTCGCGCGCAGTAAAAGGAGGTCACGCGTGTTTCAGGGGGATACGAGACGCGGCCGAATGTTTCCGTATCTCGAAGACGCAATCTGTCGAGGATTGGATCCCGAGCTCTTCTATGCGGAGTCGGGCGCGGCCATCATGAAAGCGAAATCTCTCTGTGCCGCGTGCCCTGTGCGGGAAAAGTGTCTCGAGTGGGCGATCAAACGGGAGGAGTTCGGCGTCTGGGGTGGGACGACCGCGCGGGAGCGCGCCTCGCTCCGGCGCGAGCGCGGGCTTCGCCTTGTACCCGCCGGCGTCGCGTAGCGTCCATCGTTAAAACACGGGCAACCGGGCGCTCGGTGTCGAGCGCGTGCGTGACGCGGTTCCGCCCGTCTTCCTTCGAGTGATACAGCGCCGCGTCCGCTTGCTTGATCAGCGCCGCGGGCGTTGAGCCGTTCTCCGGCGCCGTCGCGATCCCGACGCTGACGGTCACGCGGACCGACTTACCGTCCTCGCTCGCGAACGGGTACATCGACACCGACCGGCGGATGCGCTCGGCGATCTCGCGCGCGGCCTCCTCGGTCGTCTCCGGCAGGATCACGGCGAACTCCTCGCCGCCGTAGCGCGCGGCGATGTCGAACGAGCGGACCGCGCCCTTGAGCGCCGCAGCCACGCCTTTCAGCACCGCGTCGCCGGCCTGGTGACCGAAGCGGTCGTTGAACTTCTTGAAGTGGTCGATGTCCAGCAGGATCACCGACAGGTGGTGGCCGGCCGCGCGCAACGTCGCGTACCGCTGGAGGCGGCCGCACTCGAACGCCAGACGCGCTTGCATCTCGCCGTGGTTCGCGAGACCGGTCAGCGGGTCGGTGATCGCCATCTCCGACATGTGCGCGTGCAAACGTGCGTTCGCGATCGCCAGGCGCGCGTGGTGTGCAAGCCGCTCGAGCGCTTCGACCTCGTTCTCGCGCAGGGTGCCGGGCCGGCCCTTCCGTCCGTCGCGCGTCACGATCAGCAGCCCGTCTTCTGCGATCGGGACGGCGAGGTAGCCGCGAGGTCCGAGGAGCGGAATGAGCGCGCCGTCGCTCGTCGCTTCTTTGCGGCTCGTCACGAGCGCCTCGTGCATGCGCAGCGCGTTCGCGATCCGGCCGCGCAGGTCGATCCGCATGTCGCTCGAGCCGGTCGTGCCTTGCGAGGCGGCGACGCGCATCATCTCGCCGTCCCACAGCAGCAGCGCCGCCGCGTCGAAGCGGAACCCTTCGACGACGCCGCGGCACAGGTCGGTGAAGATCTCCTCGAGCGTGAGCGAGTCCTCGATGTCGAGGGTCACCTGGCGGATCGTCGCCAGCTCGGCGTTCCGCCGCTTGAGCTCGCGCTCGTTGTAGATGCTGAACATCGTCCCGGCGCCGCCGATGATCCACAGCGCGGCGACGGCCGCCAGCCCGCCGGGGAAGAACGTCGTCTTCCCGAACGTGTGTGTATGCGTCATCACGTCCATCGTGACGATCGCGATGGTCGAGAGCACGATCCAGCGGAAGCCCGCGCGCGACGAGAGCAAGATGCCGGCCGCCAGCGCGCTCACCGTGTAGAGGAACACGAGCGGCCCGTTGCTGCCCCCGGTGATCGCGACCATGGCGGAGATCGCGACGACGTCGGTAATCATGCCGATCCAGATCGCGCGCCCGACCCATGAGCCGCCGCGCGTAGCCATCGCGTGCGTCGCGATCGCCAGGGCGATCTGCGCCGTCAGGAGGCCGGTCAAGCGATCGACGTTCGGATGGGTCGTCGACGCGGCGACGGCGAGCAGCACCATGATGGGGGTGAAATAGCGGATCGAGAAGTAGATGGAAACGCGGCCGCCGGTCATCTGCGGCGCCTCGGCGCGCGCGCTATCGCTCTGCCGAGCCATTCAGATCTGCCACGTCCGTCGCGCGAGCCCCGCCACATCGAGCTTGACCAACCGCGTGGAACCACGGCTGAGCATCATCAGGACGCCGAGCGCGATGCACCCCAGGAGCAGGGGCGGCGCCAGGGGGCCGGCGAGGTCGAGCGCGCGCCCGGCCGCCTTCTTCGCGGCCTGGCCGGTGATGCTGGCGTACGGAGCGTCGAACGACTCACCCGGCGTGATAACGCCGATCCCGTCCAGCACCGTGAGCCCCGACGTGCCGATGTGCGAGCGCGCCCCGCCGGTCTTGGAAGTCGTGGAGGTGCCGGAGTGCCCGCTCGTGCCGCCCTTGGTCGAGCCGGAGCTCGTTCCGCCTGAAGCCGGCTGCGACGGGGTGCTCGACGTGCCGCCCAGCCCGAGCAGCCCGGTGATGCCGGTCACCGTGTCGTTCAGCTGGCCGGGAAGCGGAACACCGGGCACGCCGGTGACCGTCGGGGTCGGCGACAGCAGGTCTCCGACGATCGGCACGCTCGGCAACGGCAGCGGGCTGGACGTCGGAAGGGGAAGTGGGGTCAAAGACACCGAAGGGAGCGGAACCGGAAGCAATCCGGCCTGGGCGTGTGCCGCCGGATAGATAAACAGCGCGCAAGCAGCCCACACGGCGAGCGCGAGGCGCCGCAGTGTTCGGAAGGATGGCATCCGTCTCACCATCCAAATGGTCGGCGGTATCACCCGGTCTGTGTATGGCTAAACCGGGTGGTCTGACCTAGCACTCTCGGGTAATCCGCCCAGTTCGCGGAGAGGAGCCCGTTTGCTCACGGTCGTGAACCTCGACACAATGCCGTCGATGGATCAGACCAACGCGCCTCCCGTTGCCGATCAGGAAGCTCCCTCGCAGGAGGGGGAAGCCGCCGTCGCCGTCGAGCAGCCCGGCAAGCTGCTCCGCATCGCGATGATGGTGCGCGAGATGCTCGAGGAGGTACGCCGCGCGCCGCTCGACGAGAACGCGCGCGAGCACCTTGCCGACATCCACGAGCGCGTGGTGCAGGAGCTGAAAGGCGCGCTGTCGGGGCCGCTCGCGGAAGAGCTGGATCGGATCACGCTTCCGTTCGGCGATCACGAGATCCCGTCGGAGGCCGAGCTACGGATCGCCCACGCGCAGCTGCTCGGGTGGTTGGAAGGCTTGTTCCAGGGGATCCAGGCCGCGATCGCGTCGCAGCAGATGCAGATGGCTTCGCAGCTGGACGAGATGCGCCGGCGGGCGCTTCCATCGGGGGATCAGCGTCCCGACGTCAGAACGATCGATCCGAACCCCGGTCAGTACCTGTAGCGCCGGTTAGGCGCTTTCCGCGGTCGCGCGCTCCTTGTATGCACGCCACTGCTTCACTTCGAATTCCGCGCGCTCTCTGAACGTCGCGTTGTCGGTCAACGCACCGCACGAGCAGGCGCGCGCGTCGAGCGGCAACAGGTTGCCACAGGAACGGCACGGCTTTCCTTGGAGCTGTTCGACTTCCCTCGGCATGGCGACCCCCACGGTCTTAGATGTCTCTGTCATGTGCTTCGGCTGGTATGGGCGAAAGTTTGAGCCCCAAGGTCCCGGGACCTCGAGAAATGGGCCGTTTGCGCGACGTCGGACGGCCGGTCTTGATCAAACGGCCTGCCAGGGGCCACCCGGCGGCCGAGACGATCGCGAGCCCGATGCCGATCCCGGCAAGCCCGTGCTTGAGCAGCACCGCGACCAGTTCACCGACCAGAAGGAGGACGGCGAGGGCGGCGACCCCCAACCACACCGATACGATCCCGCGTGCGACGGCGCGGCGGCGGCCGAACGCCCGAGCGGCCCGTCGCTTTGGGCCGAACGCGATCACCCTGGCGTCTACGTGGGTCGGCTGCATCCGGAGAACCTCCTTCCGTTGAGTTCGGAGCGCAGCCGTTCCGCCTTGAGCGCCGGACGCTCCTGAGGCGCCTCCTGATAGCCTCCGGCCATGGAACAGCGCGCGCGCATCGGAGACGTCGAGCTCGCGTACGAGCTGTACGGCGACGGTCCGCCGCTGGTGTGGTGTCACGGACTGGCCAGCTGCCGCGACGGTGACCGGGACGTTATCGACGCATTCAGTGAGACTTTCACCGTTCTGTCCTACGACGCCCGCGGTCACGGTCGGTCATCGCCGGTTCGCGATGCGGGCGAGTTCAGCTACGTGAAGCTCGCGGAAGACGCGATCGGGATGCTCGATCACGTCGGGTGGACCTCGGCGATATTCACCGGCGCGTCGATGGGCGCGGCAACGCTCGCGCGCGTGGCGTGCATCGCGCCGGACCGCGGGCGCGCGCTGGTGATGGCGCGGCCGGGCGCGATGGGAGACGACGGGAAGGCTCCGGCCTGGCTGCAGATGCTGTTCGCCGGCGGCGCACACGCGATCCGGAGCGGCGGCATCGATGGCGCGATCGAGTTCCTGATGACGATCCCCCTTGCACGCACGGAGATCGACGCGAACCCTCGGCGGCTCGACGATCTTCGGCGCGACTGGACCCGGCACGATCCGTTGTCGATCGCGGCTGCGCTCGAAGGCGTTCCGCCGACGTCGCCGTTGGAGGGCGGGGTCACGAGCGACATGATCCGCTGTCCCGTGCTGGTGATCCCGGGCAACGACGTGATCCATCCGACGGAAGCGGGGATCGAGGTCGCGCGGCTGATCCCCGGCGCGATCACGGCGCAGCCGTTCGACTCCCTGCCGCGCGCGGATGAAGTGCGCGGCCTCGTGAAGCTCGTCCGGGACTTCGTCGCGGGCGTGCCGACGGCATGAGCGACAAGGTTCTCGTCACGACGCACGACGCGGTGACCGTGTTGACGTTGAACCGGCCCGAGGTTCACAACTGCGTCGACGGCGAGACCGCCGAAGCGATCGGCACCGCGATCGACGCGTTCGCCGCCGACGACGCCGCGCGCGTGCTGGTCGTGACCGGCGCCGGCCAGCTGTCGTTCTGCTCCGGCGCCGACCTCGAGCACGGGGGGACGCTGCTCGAACATACGTACACGGACAAGGCCGGGCCGATGGGGTTCGCCGCGCTGGATCCCGGAAAGCCGACGATCGGCGCGATCAACGGGTACTGCTTCGCCGGCGGGATGGAGCTGGCGGCGTGGTGCGACTTCCGGATCGCCGCCGCCAACGCGGAGTTCGGCGTGCTGAACCGGCGCTGGGGAGTGCCGCTCGTCGACGGCGGTACGCAACGGCTGCCGCGGATCGTCGGGCAAGCGAACGCGCTGTACCTGATCGAGACCGGCGTGCGGATCAACGCCCAGCGCGCGCTGACGATGGGGTTCGTGCAAGAGATCGTGCCGGCCGGCGAGGCGTTGAAGCGCGCCGTTGAGCTCGCCACGCGGATCGCCGGATATCCACAGTCGAGCATCCGTGCGGATCGCGCCTCCTCGCTTTCGACGTTCGGCTCGTCGCTTGCCGACGGGCTGAAGCGCGAGGCGGAGATCGGGCGCGCGACGCTGCTCGACCCGGAGATGGCGGCGGGTCTCGAGCGGTTCGTGTCGGGGGACCGGCCCGAACCGCCGCGACCGCCCGGCGGATGAGCGTCGCCCTGCGCGCGGTCGCCGCGCGCTACGGGAACGCGGCACGCTTGTATCGCCGCTTGTGGGCACCGGCGATGGTGGCGCTGTCGCGACCGTTGATCCGCGCGCTGCCGCTCGAACGGAACGACCTCGTCGCGGACCTCGGCTGCGGCGTCGGAGCGATCGGCGCACGGCTCGCGCGCCGCGCGCGCGGAGTGGTCGGCCTCGACGTCGCGGAGGGGATGCTCAAGCGCACGCCGCCGGAGGTGGTACCGGTTGCGGCCGACATCGCGCGGCTGCCGCTCGGCGATCAGACGATCGACGGTGCCTTCTCTACGTTCGCCCTCCAGCACTGCCCGCGTCCAGGCTCGGTGTTCGCGGGCGTTGCACGCGCGCTGAAGCCGGGCGGGTTCGTCGGAACCGCGACGTGGGGGACCGACCACCACGAGATCGGCGGCGTCTACGACGTGCTCGAAGAGCTGTTCGCGCGCCACCGGATCCCGGCCGACTCGTCCGGGCTCAAGACCTACCACGACAAGGTAGACGAGCCCTCGAAGATCTCCCGGTTCGCCACGAACGCGGGTCTGGTCGTGGAGCGCGCCTGGTTCGCGCGCTCGACCTACACGTGGACGAAAGCCGTGTTCATCGGCTGGGCGACGACGATGGGCCCCTTCGGCCGGCGCCTTGCGGAGGCGCCGGAGCCCGTGCGCGCGCGCCTGATCGAGGATCTCCACAACGACCTCGCACCGCTCGGTCCCGACGCCTACCGGTGGACGCCGGAGTGCGTCTACGTGATCGCGCTCAAGGAGTAAGGACTTCCAGGCTCCCGGGAAACGGCATGTTCCTCTCTTAATGTTTCGAGCATGCCGGGCCGCTCGTGGTGCGCCGCCGCAGCCGTGTTCGTCGTCCTCGGCATCGCGGCTCCGGCCGCGGCCTCGCAGCCGCCCGACGCATTGCACGTGCGCGCAGACAAAGTGCTCGCGTCGCTCCCCGCTTCAGCGGTTGCGATCATGGATCCGACCAACGGCCGCCTGCTCTACGGCAAACGCGCCGACACGCCGCTCCCGGCGGCCAGCCTGCTGAAGATGGTCACGGCGATCGTCGTCGCCGAGCACCTTCGCCCAGACGACACGCTGACGATCTCGCCTGCCGCCGGGCACGCGCGCGACGATCAGATCGCGTGGCGGCAAGGCGCGACGTTCACCGTGGATCAGGTCCTCCACGGGATGCTGATGGAGTCGTCGAACGGCGCGGCGATCGCACTCGCTCAGCGGGTGGCGGGTTCGCTGCCGGCCTTCGCGCGCATGGCGACCGCGCGCGCACACCAGCTCGGCGCGACGCACACGATCCTCGTCGATCCGAGCGGCCTCGACGCCGCCGGCCAGCACGCGAGCGCGCGCGACCTCGCGAGCATCGCGTCCGCGTTCTTGAAGATCCCGTGGCTCGCGCACGTCGCCGTGACGAAGAGCTACACGGTGCCGTGGCCCGATAACACGACGGCGACCTTCGTGAACCTGGACCGGTTCGTCAACCGGTATCCGGGCGCCGTCGGCGTGAAGAACGGCTTCACGTCTGTTGCGGGCAACTGCGTCGCGGCCGCGGCCACACGCGGTGGCAAGACGTTGATCGTCGTTGCGCTCAACGGACCGCGTATCTACGACACAGCTTCTCAGTTGATGGACGCCGGCTTCGCGACGGCGACGATCGCGTCGTGGCGTCCTGATCCCTTGCCGTCGGTGCAGGAACTCCCCGCGACGAGAGTGGACACTGGCCGGTCGCTGAACGATGCGTACACGCCGGCCACCGCGACGCCCAAGCACGGCGGTCACTCGCTGACGAAGATCTTCTTGGTGGTGCTGGTGCTCGCGTACGCGGCGCGCGTCATGCAGATCAAGCGTCGCAAGCGCAGGCGCAGGCGCGCGATGCGCGCACGGCGCCGCGCGCGCATCGAAGTAACGCGCAGGCAGATCGATGCCAGATACTCGCAACGGATGAGCACCCCGCGCGTGCTGTCGCTCCGCGAGACGGAACCCCGCCGCTCGCGCGCGTCGTCGTACCGGTAACCGGCACCGCGCGATCGAGTACGGCCGGAATCCATATGCTGGGGCCGTGAGAACGTCTCTCATGACCACGAAGGGCCAAGGCGGCCTTCTCGCCGGCGCGTGCGCCGGCACGGCCGCGTTGCTCGCCGTCGGCCGAGGCGCGCCCGCGTTGGTCTTTATCGCGTTGGTCCTCATGACGTTCGCCGCGTACTGCGCGCTCGTCTGGTCGTTGACGCGCGCGCGCGTGCTGCCGGCGCGCACGATCGCAGCGGCGTTCTTGGGTTTGCTGATCCTCGCGGTTGCGGTTCCGCCGCGCGGGTCCAAGGACCTCTACTCGTACGTCATGTACGGGCGCATCGTCGCGCAGCACGACGCGAGCCCGTACACGCACGTCCCCGCCGACTTCCCGAGCGATCCTGCGCTGCAGCGCGTGCAACCGGTGTTCCGGCACACCGGCTCGGTGTACGGCCCCGTCTTCACGTCGATCTCCGCGGCCGGCATGGGCGCGTGCGGCTCGTCGCCGTTGTGCGGCCGCCTGTTCTTCCAAGCGCTCGAGGCGCTCGCCGTGCTGGGGCTAGCGTGGATCGTGCTGCGCGCGACCGGGAGCTGGGCGGCGGCCGCCTGCGTCGGCTTCAATCCGATCCTCATCGTTGCGGTGGTGAACGGCGGTCACAACGACGGCCTCGTGGCGCTCGGGTTGCTCGCAGCGGTGCTCGTTGCGCGCGAGCGGCCGGTGGTCGCCGGCCTGCTCCTCGGCGCCACTGCGCTCGTGAAGCTGAACGTCCTCCTGCCCGGAGCCGTGCTGATCGCCTGGCTCTTCGTTCGCGAGGACAAGCGGAAGGCGTTGCAGGCGTCGCTCGCGACCGTCTCGTTCGTGGTGATCGACTATCTCGCCGCCGGGGGCTCGGCCGCGCTGAAGCCGTTGCACCAAGCCGTCGGCCTCGTGAGCCAGCATTCGATCTGGTACGTCGGGGAGCGCTGGATCGGCGCCGCGTTCGATGTCGACGACCGGGCGGCGGCGCGCGTCTCGGGCTGGGTCACGCATCTCACGGTTCTGGCGCTCATCGTTGTGGCCGTGGTCGCCATGCTCGTCGCCGCGGGGCGGCTCCGCGACCACGGACCGGAGCCGGTCGTCGCGGCTGCGCTGACCGTGTACCTCCTCGCCTCCCCGTACGTGCTGCCGTGGTACGCGGCGCCGCTGATCCCTCTGCTGGCGATGCGGTGGCGCTCGCGCACGACGTGGGTGGTGCTCGCGTACTCGGCCCTTCTGTTCCTGGCGTATCCGGTACGCAATCCGCTGCACGGCAGCGTCACCTCGTTGATCCTGCCGGACACCGCGCGCGACGTGTTGCCGGCGGTGGCGGTGCTCCTGCTGATCGCGCTCACGGTCGCTGCGTGGCGGCCACGTCGCAAGGCGCTATCACGCGTTTGACAGGATCCGGGCCGCCGTGGTGAATGGGTGAGACGGACCGGGCGCCTTGGGGGAGTCTGATGCGGAACCATCGCCGATCGAACCGTGTTTCTCGTCGTTCGCTCGCGGCGCTCCTAGTAGCCGCGCTCGGGCTCGCGATCGTTCAGGTGCCGGCCTTCGCGATCGTCTCGGAGGGCTCCCTCGATCCGTCGTTCGCGGGGACCGGCCAAACGTCGACACCGGTCGGAACGAATACGACCGACCGCGCGTTCGCCGTCGCGATCCAGAAGGACGGCAAGATCGTGGTGGCCGGTCTGGCTCACATCGGAACGATCAACGAGATCGCCATCGTTCGGTACTTGAACGACGGCACGCTCGACGGTTCGTTCGGCGGCGGCGACGGGAAAGTCACGACGCCGATCGGCGCGGGAGCACAAGCAAACGCGATCGCGCTGCAGGCCGATGGGAAGATCGTCGTCGCCGGCTACGGAAGGCCGCACGCGACTCCGCACTTCGCCGTCGCCCGATACAACTCGAACGGCACGCTCGACCCCACGTTCAACGGCTCGGGGACCGTGCTCACGTCGTTCCATCCCGCGTCCGACTCGGCGACCGGCGTGGCCGTGCAGACGGACGGCAAGATCGTCCTCGTCGGCAACAGCACCGACGGCACGCCGCACATGGCCCTCGCGCGTTTCAACGCAAACGGCACACCCGACTCGTCCTTCGGTACTGGCGGCAAGACCGAGCCGAACGTCGAATCCGGAGCAGCGCTCGGGAACGCCGTCGCGGTCCAACCCAACGGCAAGATCGTCATCGCAGGGGGGAGCGCGAACGGGCTGCTCGCCGTGAGACTGAACGCGAACGGGGCTCCGGACACGACCTTCAGCGGCGACGGCGCAGCGGCCGTGCAACCGCAGACCGCGGGCGCCGCGAACGCCGTCGCGCTGCAGTCGAACGGCTCGATCACGATCGCCGGGTACTCGACCAACGGGACGAAGAGCAACTTCGCCGTCGCGCGCTTCACGAGCACCGGCACGCCCGACGCCGGCTTTGCGGGTCCCGGCTGGGCCATCACCGTCATCGGGACGGGTAACGACGTCGCCCACGGCGTGAACATCCAGCCCGACGGGAAGATCATCGTCTCGGGCACAACGAACGACGGAACGCACGACAGCTTCGCGATCGTTCGGTACCTCGCCGGCGGCGCGCTCGACAACAACTTCAGCGGCGACGGCAAGGCGACGACGGCGATCACGTCGAACGTCGACAACGTCGGCACCGGGCAGGCGATGGCGGCGAACGGCAAGCCGGTCGTCGTGGGGTACGTGCGCAACGCGAGCGACGACTTCGGCATCGCGCGCTTCATCGGCGACGCGGTAGCGCCGACGGCCGGCGTCGTCAGCGGTCTGACCCGATACACCACGAACCTCGGCTTCTCCTTCAGCTGGAGCGCGGCCGACGACAACACCGGCATCGGGCGCTTCGATCTGATCCGAAGCTTCGCCAACTACAACAGCAGCACGTTCAGCTCGTATCGAACGATCTTCAGCGGCCCACCGGGTGCGACCTCTTCGTTCTCGCTCAAGCCGGGCTTCACGTACTGCTTCCAGGTACGCGGCGTCGATCGAGCCGGCAACGTCGGACCGTTCGGCTTGGCATCGTGCACCGAGCTGCCGGTGGACGACCGCGTGCTCACGGTCCACGGTTCATGGACCAGTGCGACCAACTCGCGGGACTACCGGGGAACGCTGCGCCAGTCGAGCACGGCCGGCGCGTCCCTGACGCTCCCCGTTGCGTACCGCCACTTGGCGCTGGTGGTCACCGTGTGCCCGACGTGCGGGTCGGTCGGGGTGTACGTGGGCTCCACGCTGATCACGACGGTGAACCTGTTCAGCTCGGTGACGCACTACAAGCGGCTGATCGAGGTGGACGCCTCGGGCTCGGTGAAGTCGGGAACGTTGACGCTGAGGCAAGCGTCGGCGGGGAAGACCGTGATCATCGACGGGGTGGGAGTCAGCCTGGTCTGAGGTTTCTACGACGCCGCCCGCGCGTACGTTTCATGGGGCGGGTCCGCCGGGATCAAGACCTTGAAGTGCGCGCCGCCGGCCTCGCTGTCTTCGACCCAGGCGCGCCCACCGTGGAGCTCTGCGAACCCGGCGACGAGGGCCAAACCGACCCCTGCGCCCGGCGCGTGCGGCGACCGTTGCCGCCCCTGAACGAAGGGCTGGAAGATGCGGTCACGCGCTTCCGGCGGGATCCCCGGTCCGTCGTCTTCGACCTCGAGCAAGACGCCTTCGCCGGTCAAAGAGGCGCGCACGGTGATGCGCGTTCCGGGCGGGGTGTGACGGGCCTCGTTCGACAGAAGATTTTCGAGGATGCGTTCGAGCTTCGATGGGTCGATGTTGACCTTGACGGGATCGGCAGAGACAAGGACGGTTCGGTCTCGGATGTCGGCATGATCGACGATGCGTTGAACGAGCAGCCCGACGTCGGTGAGCTCGCGGCGGGTAGCCATGATCCCTCGTTGGAGCCGGTCGACGTCGAGGAGACCGCCGAGCAGGCGTTGTAGCCTTTCCGACTGCTCCTTGATCCGATTGGCGATCTCCTGCTGCGTCGCGGGGTTGAGCTCTGCGCCCCGCTGCTGGAGCGTCGACGCGAACCCGATGATCGACGTCAGTGGGGTCCGGAGCTCGTGCGAAACCGATGTGAGGATCATGTTCTTCATATCGTCGAGTGATCGGAGACGTTCGGCCGCGGCTTGCTCGCGCTCGAGCGATTCACGGAGCTGGTCTTTCCCCGCACGCAGCTCCTCGTTGGAAATGCGGAGCGCCTCGTTCGACGCACGCAGCCGCCGGCTTGCTCGTGCTGCGATAGGAAGCACGAGGAGATAGAGCAGGAGGAGCGCGCTCACGAGCGCGAGGTCGAGCTGTAAAACCGTGTGATCGATGGCAACCTGGGTGGGCCCGTAGTCCTGGTAAAGCTCCACCATGAGCTGAGGAGCGCTCGGCAGCCGCAGGTACGTGGAGAACATCGTGGGTGCCAACCCCCGCTCGAAAGCGTTCTCCGGAGAGGTCAGATCCGTGATCTCGCTGTGCGGCCCACCCTTCGTGGCCGCGAAGTCGTCGGCCGCGTCGAATCGCTTGCCGATGAGCCGAGGCTCGTCCGAGAAGACGATCGTGCCGTCGGAGCGCCAGACCTTCAGCCGCTTGATGCGCGCGCCGAACACCGCTGCCAATCGTGGTCGGATCCCGACCGCCACCATCTCCGTCACCGGCTTCTGCAGGTCGATGCCGTGGAAGATCGGGACGAGGAGCGAGTCCGTAACGAAGACCGCATGGAACTGGGCATTGTTTTGGTCGTCGGCTTGCACCTGACGTCGAACCACCGTGTGCGCAGCGACCCCGACCGCCAGGAAGACGACGAGCGAGGCACCTGCGAAACGGAGGGCAAGACGGGGGTCTCGATGCTCAGCGTTGGCTCTCATGATCCTCCCAGAGATACCTACGCCAACCATCGGCAGAAGAATCTCCTCGGTTTCGCATTTCCACCGAAATGACCGCTCTGGCTGCGGCCGGCAAGGGGCCAATCCGCCCAAAAAGGAATCCCAACGCGCCTATCGAACGTAGTCCCTGACGATGCGTGCTCGGGGGATGGCGCTGGTGCTCGCGGCGATCGTGCCGTTGGCCGTCTTCGCGCCCGCGGGGGCCTCGGTGCGGCGCAGGCCACCGGTCGTCAACCTCGTCATCAACAGCTTCCGCTTCTGCAAGAAGGCGCCGTGCAGCCTGACCGACACCGCCTACCTCCGCTCGCCGGCCGGCGGGTCGCTGTACGACAACAAGCAGGCCTTCATCACCATCAAGGCGGGCTCGATCGTCCGGTGGAACTACAAGGACACCGGCACGCCGGGCTGCAACCAGTTCAACTTCGGGCCTGTGAACTGCCCGGGACACGAGGTGCGGCTGGAGAACGGCACGCCCGGCGGCGGGAGGCAGATCGGGTTTGCCGCCGCGCGCTCATCTAAGCCGACATCGATCTCGTGGTACATCCCGCCGAGCTACGCGGGGCGCACGATCCACTACTTCTGCAACATCAACAATCACTGGGCGTTCGGGCTCACCGGCGTGCTCGTGATCACGAAGTAGCCGGCGCCTCGATCAAGACGCATCTCGTGCCGCGGTAGATCGTCGGCATGCACTTGTTGCAGTGGATGCAGATCCCCTCGCTAGACGCCTTCGTCTTGAGCTTGTTGACGAGATCGGGCTCTCGCAGCAGTGCGCGTGCCATCGCAACGAACGCGAACCCCTCATCCATCGCGCCGGTGATCGTCTCCATACGGTTGATGCCGCCGAGCAAGATCAGCGGCATCGTCAGGGCTGTTCGGAAGCGGCGCGCCATCGGAAGGAAGTACGCCTCTTCGAACGGGTACGACTTGAGGAAGTACCGGCCGGCGACCTTGAAGCCCACTTTGAGCATGCCCGGCATCGCCGCGGCCATCTCTTCGAGCGGACGGTCGCCGCGGAACAGGTACATCGGATTCGCGAACGAGCTGCCGCCGGTCAGCTCGAGCGCGTCCAGCGTCTGATCCTGTTCGAGCAGCCGTGCGATCTCGATACTTTCGTCGACGTCGAGCCCGCGGTGCACGCCGTCGCTCATATTGAACTTGGCTGTGACGGCCACTTTGCCGTCGACGGCGTCGCGCGCCGCGCGCGCAACCTCACGTGGGAATCGCGCCCTGTTGTCTGTGGATCCCCCGTAGCCGTCCGTGCGCCGGTTCAGCTTTGGGCTCATGAATGCGCTCAGCAGGTACCCATGGCCGAGGTGCAGCTCGATCGCATCGAAACCGGCCTCGACCGCGATGGTGGCCGCGCGCGCGAACTCAGCCGTGACGCGCGCGATGTCGTCGGTGGTGGCCGCGCGCATCAGCTTCATCGCCATCGGGCTGAAGACGCGTGACGGAGCGATCCCGGCCTGGCCGGCGCCGGCGACCGGTCCCGCGTGTCCGATCTGCGCGCACGCGGCTGCGCCGTCCGCGTGTACCGCGTCGGTGAGACGCCGCAACCCCGGCACCGCTTCGGGCGTGAGCACGATCTCTCCCGGCGCCGAGCGGCCGTCACGGGAAACCGCGCAATACGCGACCGTTGTCATGCCGACGCCGCCGGCGGCAACCTCGCGATGGAAATCGATCAGGCGGTCGGTGACGACGTTCTTGGGCGAGCGGCCCTCAAAGGTCGCCGCTTTGATGATGCGGTTCCGAAGCGTGATGGGACCGAGGCGCGCGGGTGCGAACGGGTCGATCCGGGCGGCGAGATCCACGCGCGCATTCAAACATCGGCGCTCCGGCCGGACAACCCGGAGATGTCCGAACGGGCCTGCCCTGGAACCGGCGAGAGCAGCAAAGTGTCATTAAGCACAGATGCGCATCTCGAGACTCACCGGGTTGGCCGCGGTTCTCTTGACCGCGTGCACCGTCACGCCCCAAACGGCCTCGCTGCCGCCGACCAACCCCACTGCGTCCCCGCCTACGTCTCCGTTGCCGTCATCGAGCGCGACGCGAACGCCGACACCCGTCCAAAGGAGCTGCGTCCAGAGAGTCTTCGATCAACTCACAGTTCGCCAACGTGTGGGACAGCTCTTCATGCTCGGCCTCGCCGGCGATCAGCTCAGCGTTGAAACCGCCCACGCGATCCGAAGCGATCATCTCGGTTCGGTCTGGTTCACCGAGAACAGCACCGCGGGTGCCGCGAGCATCCGCGCGATCACGAGCTCCGTTCAGCGCCTCGCAAGCGGCGGTGTGCGGTTCTTCATCGCCGCGAACCAAGAAGGCGGCGAGATCCAGGCGATGAAGGGTCCGGGGTTCTCGTCGATCCCCGCCGCGACGCAGCAGGGAACGATCGATCCCGTAACGCTCGCGGCCGATGCGGCACAGTGGGGGAGAGAGCTGCGGTCGGCCGGCATCAACTTCAACTTCGCTCCGGTGTTCGACGTCGTTCCTCCCGGCGGCGACAGCACGAACCAACCGATCGGCGTCCTCCATCGCGAGTACGGTAACGACGTCCCGACCGTGGCGACGCACGCGCTCGCGTTCGTCCGCGGGATGCGCAGCGCAGGCGTCGAGACGAGCGCCAAGCACTTCCCGGGTCTCGGCCGCGTGGAAGGGAATACCGACTACAGCGGCAACGTGGTCGACGACGCCACGACGACGTCGGATCTGGGTTCGTTCGAGCAAGCCGTCAGCGGCGGGGTGCCCTTCGTCATGGTTGCGCTCGCCACCTACACACGGATCGACCCCAGCCACCCGGCCGCGCTCTCGCCGATCGTGATCGGGCGGGTCTTGCGAGGGCAGCTCAGATTCAAGGGTGTTGTGATCTCCGACGACCTCGGCGCGACGGTCGCCGTGAAGGACATCCCACCGGGGACGCGCGCGATCGAGTTCCTCGAGGCCGGCGGCGACATGATCATCAGCAAGACGCTGAGCCCGGCAACAAGCATGTACGCGGCGATCCTTTCGCAGATGTCCGGCAGCCAGAGCTTTTCGAGAGTGGTAAACGCCGCCGTTCTGCAGATCCTCGGCGCGAAGCGAGCGGCCGGCCTGCTCGTCTGTTCGTGACCGGACCCGCTTAACGAACAATTTGCCTTACAGCGGCCTCATTGTCTTGGCGGCGCGACCGGGCGTTGAGTTGAATGAATGAGTGACCGTTCGGCGGCACGAGGCGCTGGTCGTCGTCTGTTGCGCCGCGTTGCTCGCGGCGTGCTCATCTTCGGCACATCCCAAGGCCGCTCCGGTCCTCTCGTCCTCGTCTCCGTCGCCATCCCCAACTCCGCGACCGAGGCCCGCCCGCGCAACACCGTCGCCTTCATCGAGACCGCAGAAGACTGCCGTTTCGGCGGAGCACGCGTCCTCGTCCGTTGTGGCGGCCTCAACCTCCGGTCCCTGCAAGGGGAGCGCGCCCGCGCGCTGGGACCACGTGATCTGGATCTGGATGGAGAACCACTCGTACGGTCAGGTCATCGGCTCCAGCGCCGCGCCGTACGAGAACTCGCTAGCGCGCGCCTGCGGGTTGGCGACGAACTACCACGGGGTGACGCACCCATCGCTGCCGAACTACATGGCAGCCACAGGCGGAACCACAGCCGGGATCACGACCGACTGCTCACCGAGCTCGTCGTGCGAGTCGAGAGGTCCGAGCATCTTCGGTGAGATCGCGTCGAGCGGCCGGCAGTGGCGCTCGTACGAGGAATCGATGCCGTCCAACTGCGACCTCAGGTCGGCGGGGGAGTACGCCGTGAAGCACAACCCCGCGCCGTACTACACCGCGATCCGGTCCCAGTGCAGAAGCTGGGACGAGCCGTTCGGTACCACGTCGAGCGGACGGTTCTTGTCCGACCTCGCCGCCGGACACTTGCCTGCGTTCTCGTTCGTCACGCCGAACCTATGCCACGACACGCACGACTGTTCCGTCGCGACCGGCGACGCATGGCTGAAGGCGGTCGTGAGCCGGATCGTGGCCAGCACGACGTACCGGGCCGGGCGGACCTCGGTCATGATCGTGTGGGACGAGGGGTTCGGGTCGACGAACCAGGTCCCGGCCGTCATCGTCGCACCGTCGATCCGGCCGGGGACTAGGAGCGCGACGCGGTTCAACCACTACAGCCTCCTGCGAACGACCGAGGAGATGTTCGTCCTTGCGAGGATAGGGTTCGCCCGCTCCGCGGCGTCGATGCGCACGTCATTCCGCCTGTGAGGATCTTCCGTCGCGCGATGAGTTTCTGTCCTCCGCATCGTCGTGATAGGAGAGCAGCGAGTTCAGTTGCATGGGAGGGATGACAGATGGCCAAGACCAAGATCGTCGATGTGATCACTGTCGCGGTTCCGGTGGCAGATCAGGATCGCGCGCTCAAGTTCTACACAGATGTTCTGGGCTTCGAGAAGCGGATGGAGGCGGAGTTCGGAGGCGGCATGAAGTGGATCGAGGTCGCTCCGGCCGGCTCGACGGCGACGATCGCGCTCCCGCCGCTGGGCGAAGTTAAGCCGGGCGTGGACACAGGGATCCGCCTCGCGACCGATGACGCCACCGCCGACCACAAAGCGCTGGGCGCGGCGGGCGTCGACACCGACCCCGAGGTCTTGCGCTTTCCGGGCGCGCCGCCGATGTTCTCGTTCCGCGACCCGGATGGCAACACGCTCTACGTCGTCGAGCGCGGCTAGCTCTTCTTTCGCTTCTTCGCCGGCGTTCCGTGCATCAGGTCGGGCGACACGGCGTTCCCTTGCGAAAACGCTTCGATGCCTGCGTCCACGCCCGCTGCGAACTGTCGGAGCGCGTCGAGGCGCTGATCGACGAACCTTCGTTCCTTATCTCGGGAGGAGGCTCCTTCGGCGGCGGTTCGTTCCGTCTCGTCGCATGTAGCGATCACTTGCCGCAGGTTCCAACGGAAGCGTCGTTCCATGATCTCTTGCATCACGCGCCAAAAGTCTGTGGCTGCTTCGTAGTGATCGCGGCGGGATCCCGGAACGGAGACGCGTCGCACGAGGTGCCAGTCGACGAGCCCACGGATGTTGATCGAGATGTTGCTCTTGCTCTGGTCGAGCGCGTCGGCGATGTCGTCGAGGGAAACCGGCTCGGGTTCGAGGTAGAGGAGGCCGAAGATCCGTCCTTGCAGCTGGCTGAGGACACCTGAGGTCGCGAAGGCAGCGCCCATGCCCTCCAAGAACACGGCACCAGCGCGCTTGACCATTTTGCCTTCCACCGGAGGTTTGTGTTTAGAATATTTCGAACATACTGTTAGTACGGCAGGTTTGAGTCAAGGACATTCTAGGACGGTGATCTCGATGCCGGCCATCATTCAAGAGCACGAGGTGCCCGCACACATCAGCGAAGCGGGCGCTATGGATCGCCCGGACTACGTCGACCTCTTTACCGTTGTTGCTGCTCAGGCGAGGAGTCGGTCGCCGGAGGAGTGGGCTCGCACGGCCTTAGATGGAGCCGGTGCCGGCGGCCAGATCTTGTGGCGCCTCGTCCTCGGCCTTCGGCTCGAGCCTTCCCCGGATGCCATCGGCGGATGGACGATCGGCGACCGAGGGGAGACGTGGATCAGGCTGGAAGCGGACTCGTGGCTTCTGCGCGCTCATGTCGTCTTCTCTCTGGATGACGAGCGGCTTTCGGTTGCCACCATCATCCGATACGAGCGGCCGATCGCCGCGCTCGTCTGGTCGCTCGCATCCGTCGTCCACCGGCGCGCGATGCCGTACTTGTTGAGCCGGGCCGTGACCAAGCTGTCAGAAGGGAGCGAGCGATGAGTGGATCCGCTCTACACGCCGACGATCGCGCGTACAAGTGGCTGACTATTTCGGCTGCCGTCTACGTCGCGGGGTTGGTGTTGCACACCGCTGATCACATCCGGCGTGGGACGCACGTGGTGACCGGTCCGGTTCTTGGGTTGGGCTTCATCTCGACCATCATCGGTCTCGTCATCGTGGGGCTCATCCTCGTGCGTCATCCCCGAGCCCCCGGGCTCGCAGCGGTATTCGGCCCCGTGACCGCGATCGGTGTTGCGGCCGTGCACGTGCCCCCGCGTTGGGGCGTGTTCAGCGATGCGTTCATCGGCTCGACGGGGACGGGCGTCACCGCCTTCTCTTGGGCCGTCGTCTTCCTCGAGATCGTCGGCGCGCTGGCCCTCGGGATCTCGGGAATCGCGGCGCTCAAGGCGGTGCCCGAATGAGGCTCCCGACGACTGCCCATACGTCGCGCCCGTGGCGGATCCACGAGCTCACGCCGGATTTCCGCGTGGAGGATGTGTGGGCGCTCCCGACTCCCGGCCGCCGCCACGATTTCCCCCTCCTGGTGGAAGAGGTTGCGTCGCTCGACCTATCGCAGAGCTCGTTCCGCGCCGTGCGCGCGCTCTTCGCGATCCGGTTCAAGATCGGA
>Ga0209577_10001708_pt1 | contig 21704 bp, 14 predicted proteins | sample GraSoiAngelo_109_FD_185874 | JGI IMG/M metagenome (GOLD analysis project Ga0209577, IMG submission 185874) | Grasslands soil microbial communities from the Angelo Coastal Reserve, California, USA - 14_0903_12_20cm (SPAdes) (version 2) | ecosystem: Environmental > Terrestrial > Soil > Grasslands...
AGGCGCTGTGCGGCCAGGGAGGTCTGCGCGTCCGTCACTTCGATGATCTGCGCCTCGCCCGCGCGGTAGCGCGCGACGGAGGCGTCGAGGTTGCTCTGCGCCAGCGTGACGCCCCGGGCCGCGAGCCTGATGCGCGCCGCCGCCGAGAGCGCCTGCGTGCGCGCCGAGTTGAACTGCTGCGCGAAGGCGCGCAGCGACTGCGTCCGCTCGTTCTGCGTGATCTGTAGGCGCACCTGCGCCTGCCGCTCGCGGCTGCGCGTCGCGCCCCAGTCGAAGATGGGGACGACGAGGTGGAACGCGCCGGAGACGCCTACGTGCTCCTTCAGACGCGGCGGCCTGATGGAGTCGGTGTCGAAGCCGCCGTTGAGCGTGTAGGAGAGTTGCGGGAGGCGGTCGGCGCGCGCAATGCGTATGTCCTGCTGTGCGGCGCGGCCCTGGGCGTCGAACTGCGCGAGTTCGGGCCGGCGCTGAATCATGTCGGCGGTGAAGCGCTCGACCTCGCCGTCCGCGGGGACGAGCGTCGAGAGGTCGGCTGCCGTGATCGCGCGCGCGGGGCCGTAGCCGACGAGCACGCGCAGGGCGTCCGACGCCACAGACTCGTTGGCCCGCGCCTGCTCAAGCTCGTTCTGCCTCTGGTTGGTCTGCAACTGCGCGCGTGTGAGGTCAACGGGCGCGACCTCGCCGCCGCTCAGAAGGAGCGACGTGATGTGCTCGAACTCCTGCGCCGCCGCCAGATTCTGCTCGGCGGAGCGGCGCTCGGCGGCGGCCAGCGCCAGCCCGTAGTAGGCTTCGACGGTCGTCTGCTGAAGCGTGCGGCGGGCGACCTGCGTGCCGGCGCGCGCCGCGTCGAGCAAGGCGTTGGCGCGCGCGAGCGTCGCGCGCAGGCGGCCCGAAATGTCTATGTCGCCCGCGACGCTCAAGAGCGCCTGGTACTCGCTGATGGCGTTGGCAGCGATGAAGCTCTGCGCGCGAATCGGCGCGCCGATGGAGGGCGAGGTGTAGATGTAGTCGAGCGGCGCGGTTATCTTCGGCAGGAAGGCGGCACGCGCCTGGCGCACGTCCTCCGTCGCGATGCGCTCGTTCAGTTGCGCCTGCTGCAAGCCGGAAATCTGCGCGTTGGCGAGACTGAGAACCTGTTCGAGCGCGAGCGGCCCGGAAGTCTGACCTGGAGGCTGATTGGTCTGCTGGCCCGCGGCGGGCGACGAAGGCGTCTGCGCCGGTAGAGCCGTCTGCGAAGGGGTCGAGGAGGGCGTCGCGGGAGACTGCGTCGGCTGCGGCATGGCGCTCGCCGGCGGGGGTTGCGTCGTCGTGGAGGGCTGCGGCTGGGCGGGAGTTTGCGAAGGCTTCGGCGACTGCGTTTGCGCCGGCTGGGACGGCTGCTGCGCGTGCGCGAGTACCGCCACGGCGACGGCGGTCGCCAGTACCGAGATGCTTTGAAGCAGCCACGCAAGCCGCCCGGCTCGCACCGCCCCACCCTTCAACCCTCGCTTATTCCTCACGCACTCTGACACTCTCGCTGCCCACCTGCGAATCGAAGTAAGAAAGACGCGCGACTCGGTGGCCGCGCACACCCGAAAGACTTTATCGGAGAATATCCACGTCCGGTCTGAAGGAAATATGAAGGAAGTGTGGCGGCATCGGCTCATGTGGAACCAATGCCGCTGCGCTTCCTGGTTGACACTCGACCTCACCCGTCACTTCCAGGGATCAACTGTCCCGCGGGGCCGACTTTAATCTCACGCGACTACGGTCGGCGAGTCTTCCCCCCGCCTTCTTTACGCTTCTCGTCGGCCTCCTGCTTCGCGTTCTCGTGCTCGACGCGCACGACCTTGCCGGTGACGGCGCTCACCTGCACTTCCGTGATCGTGTGCTTCGAGTTGCGTATGTCGAACGAATAGACGAGACGCCCGTGCTCGCGCTCAAGCTCCGCACTCTCGACGTTTCCGGGCGCGCGCTTGAGCGCCGCGGCTTGCGCCTGCTCCTTCGTGATCTTGGCCTCGCGCGCGAGCTTCTCCTGCTCCTGCGCCTCCCTGTCCTGTCGCGCCCTCGGCGCGGCTGTCGTAAACGACGCTCCCGCCGTTATGACGGTTACAGTAATCGCGGCCAGCAATAGATAACGTTTCATCGAACTTCTCCTTCTTGATCTGAGATAACACACGTAACCCGTCGAGGCGCTGGGGAACCCCGGCCTGAATCATGTGCGATTACGATTGTACTCCTCTAAAGATTACGGGAAGATTACTATATCGGCGCGGCGTTTAAAAATCCCACGCGAGGGCCAGCCCGTATGTGCGCTCGGCGCGGCTGAAGCGCGGCGCGACGAGCGGGAGCAGTTTCGAGCGCGCACCGCTCGTCTTCTTCGCGCCGCCGGACGCGTCCAGAGACGTGTCGTGGTTCCTGCGATAGACGTAGCGCCCGATGCCGTAGCCGAGGGCGCTGCCGACGAGCACATCCGAGAGGAAGTGGTTGCGCCCCGTGAAGCGCGAGATGCTCACCGCCGTGGCGAGGCCATAGACGCCGACCTGCACGAGCGGTCGGTGCCGCCCGTACTCTTTGGCGACGACGGTCGCGAGCGCCCACGCGCTGATCGCGTGGCCGGAAGGGAACGAGCTGCCCCCGGAGAAAAATTCTCCGCTGGCGTGGTCGGTCGGCGGGCGCTGCCGCCGCGATGCGGTCTTCAACACCTGCACGACGATGGCGCTGTCAACGAGTGCTTCCGCGCCGAGCAGGCCCGTCTCGCGTGCGCGCGCGTCGTGCTCCCCGCGGCCAAACAGGTAGAAGACGGCGGCGATTCCGCCCGTCGCGTAGAGGCTCCCGCCCCGGCTGATGTCTCTGCTGATTCTCAGGCGGGTCGAGTTGTCGCCGCCCTCGATCATCTCGCCCCCCGTGTGACGGTCGGTCGAGAACAACACAGCCGCCGAGAGGCCGAGCGGGGCGAGCCACTTCGCGTCGCCGCGCCCGGCGTGGAACGGGGAAGTCCAGATCGCGCCCTGGTCGTGCAGGACGTTGCGAAAGAAGCGGTGCTCAAGCGTCGGAGTGGGTTTCACTTCGGGCGTAGGGCTAGCCGCAGGCGTGGATTTCGCTTCCGGCGTGGGCGACGGCTGCGCTTGGGTCGGCGGGCCTTGCGGTTTACTTTGCGCGGAGGCGCTCCACGCGAAGAGGAGAATCAGGACGCAGAGCGTGGCCGCGCGCCGCGCCCTCAGTACGCAAAGGATGTTCTTACTCATTTCTTCCTCCCGGCGCTCTCGACGCTCATCAAGTATTCCGGCGACGCAGGCGACTGCGGGTTGACGACTATACTTGAGAAAAGATGAAGGGCGATTACAAAAAGAGCGGTTCCGATTTTCCGTTATCTCAAATCAAAGTCGGGGCCGTTGATAGCGGAGTGCTGGATTCAAGCCTTCGCGCACGTGCTAAAGTAGGCGCGAGCCTGTGTTAACCCATCACACGTTTCCCGTCAAGTGGAGTGACCGTGCGGCCCACGAAAATAAACGCGCTCCTGCTCCTGTTCGCCTCCGCCTTTGCCCTGCTGGCACTCTACACATCGGAGTCCGCGCCGAAGCTTACGGCAAGCTCCCGGCCTGGCATCCGGGCGGCGACCCCCGGATTTTCGTTGACGAGATAATCGTCGAGTGACGGGACGCGAACCGTTTGCGGGCATCGTTTACAGATTACTGTGTCCGGTCGCGTAAAAGAGTGGTGGCGCAAAAAAATCTTCTTCTTTGCGATGAAAGTTACAAAAAGACGTTGACAAGTTCGGTGCAGCCGGATTATCGTCTCCACACTCTTTCGGGGATCGTTCGTTGTGCCTGCCGCCCTTGGCCTTCCACTTCGGAATCCCGTTACATCGGCAAAGAAGTTCTCAGGAGGCGCAAACCCCCTCGATGCCGGAAGAGTCGCAGGCGTTACCCGTGTTCCCCGAACGGCTGTTTTGACCGGAATCGTCAGCCGGCTGTTAAAAAAATGGCTGTGATGTCGCCCGACAGACCTCAAGCCGGTGTTCGTTTCCGAATCTCTTTTGCTCCCTGCTCCCCCGTCTTCCTTGTCCCGTAGTCCGCGGGGGCCGTTTCAGCCGAAGAATTTAAAGACCAGAGGACTTCCCGACACGCTCCGAATCTTTCCACCAGGCGGTGCCCGCCGAGGTTTCATCGGACGATGTATCAAGGAGGAATCTTTTCAAAGGCACTCTTGTCCGCCTGCGTGCTCGCGCTCGCGGCCCTGCTCACAGCTTGCCCGAAGGGGCCGAAGGTAATCACGCAGCACGTTCCCGGCACGGCGAAGGAGAGCAAGCTCGGCGTGCGCGTGCACGTCTCGCCGGAGGCCAACGGCGGCAACCCCGTGGCGCTCGACCTCCTGCTCGTCTCGGACAAGAACCTTTTGAAGGAGCTTCAGAAGATGACGGCGACCGACTGGTTCGCCAAACGCAATCAGATCATCCTCGACCACCCGAAGGAAGAGCAGTTGATCGTGAGGCAGTGGGAGTGGGTGCCGGGCCAGGTCATCCCGCCCGACTCGTTGACCGTCAAGCCGGAGATCAAGGCCGGCTTCGTCTTCGCCAACTACTTCAACCCCGGCGAGCACCGGGCCGTCATAGACCCGCGCGCGAAAGACATCCTGATCGAGCTGGGGGAGAACAAGCTGCAAGTCGTCACGCAGAAGAAGTGACCACGCCGCCGCGCGCTCGCAGACGAGCGCCGAAGCGGGCCGGACGAACCAACGACATGAGCATGGACGCGCGAGAGATACCGGACTCAATCCAGTGGCACGAGGGGCTGCTGCTCACGCCGCAACACTTTCAGCAGCTCTCGCTGCGCCAAGAGGCGCTGCTGCAATACGTCGCGGCCTCGATAGCGCCCTTCAACTGGGGCGTGCGCTACCTCAAGATTGACCCGGCCAGCCTCGCCGCCGGCACGCTGCGCGTCCTCGAACTCGAAGCCGTCATGCCCGACTCGCTCGTCGTCGGCTTCGGCCTGCGGCGCGGCGAGGAGTTGCAGGTTGACCTGACGCAGTACGCCGAGCAGTTGAAGGAGCGAGCGCTGACCGTCCACCTCGCGGTGGCGGCGCGCGAGTCGGACGTGCTCTCGCGCGGCGACATCGCGCGCTACGACTCGGTCGAGGGTGAGCCGGTGCCGGACGAGAACACGGGCGAGGGCACGCTCCGCATCCCGCGCCTGCGCCCGCGCCTGCGCCTGCTCGTCGCCGACTCGCCGCCGAAGAAGTACGTCGGCCTCCCTCTGGCAAGGGTCTTCTGCCGCGACGAGACCTTCACGCTCACCGATTTCATCCCGCCCGCGCTCGCCGTCGAGCGCCAGTCGCCGCTCGGCGTCATCTGCTCCTGGACGGCGCGCCGCCTGCGCGAGAAGGCGATGTACCTGGCCGACCAGCTCCGCGTCCCCGCGTCGGGCGCGCGCGCCGGCACAGACCGCGAGACCGAGAGTTTGATCCGCAGTCTCGTCGCGTCTTTGCCCGTGCTCGAAGCCGTGCTCGGCACGGGGGCGTCGCACCCATTTATCGTTTACCTCGCGCTCTGCTCGGTCGCGGGCCAGGTCTCGGTGATGGGCCGCAGCCTCGTCCCGCCCGCGTTTGCGCCCTACGACCACAACGACCTGCGCGCCACCTTCGAGCCGGTGCTCGCCTACATCTCGCGCAAGGTTGACGAGGGCGTCACGGCCTCTTTCACCGCCCACCAGTTCCGCTACGAGGAGGGCGTTTACAGTCTCATGTTCGACCGCGCGTGGGCGGGCAAGCGCCTGGCCGTCGGCGTCCGCGGCGGGGCGGCGATGAATGAGCAGGAGGTTGTGCGCTGGGGGCGCGAGAGTGTGATCGGCTCGCGCAGCCGCATGCGCTCGATGCGCGAGAGCCGCGTGCTCGGCGCGCGCCGCGAGCTGATCGAGCGCGACGAAGACCTTGTGCCGCCGCGCGGCGTCGTCCTCTTCGCGCTCCGGGCCGACCCGGAGTTCGTCGAGCCGGACGAGGAGCTTCAGATTTTCAACGCGGGCGAGCACGGCCCTTCGCAGCGCCCGCAGGAGATAGTCCTCTACGTGAGGAACACGGAGTAAAGACGATTTTTGATTTGCGATTTTTGATTTTTGATTTGCGATTGAGAACGGCGCGGCTGTCGTCTTCAAATCAAAAGTCGCAAATCAAAAATCAAAGATTCGGTTCGGTGGGGTAATACGTGAAGGAATACGGAGACACATTCCTCCTCGCTCCTTTCCGCGAGTTCTACAGAGAGGTCATACGCCTCCGGCGCATGGTGATGAGCGGCGCGTGGGTCGCGCCCGCCGCCGGCGCGCAGGGCGAGGCGGAAGACCTGAAGGCGCAGACGGGCACGTGGGTCTATTTCCCCGACGTGATCCCTGGGACGGAGGTCGGGGAGGAGCGCGGCGCGCGCACCGCCGCGTGGGTCGCGCCGCCCGCGGGCGCGAGCGCGCCTTGGGACGCGCCGCCGCATAAGGGTGGCGGGGGGAACGGTGGCAACGGGTCGAAGTCGTCTGCGCCGACCGAGGCAGGCCACGAACTCGCGCCGTCGGACGAGATCAAGGTCAGCACCTTCGTCTGGCAGCGCCTGGTCTCTCTGTTCGAGCGGCAGGAGGCGCAGGCCTGGCGCTACGGCGGAACCTACGGGGCCGAGTTCTACAAGGAGGCCCAATACATCATGGCCGCGCTCGCCGACGAAATCTTCCTGAACACGCAGTGGGAGGGCCAGAAGTTCTGGGTCTCGAACCTCCTGGAGTCGAAAATCTTCCGCACGCACGTCGCGGGCGAGCTGTTCTTCCAGCGCCTCGACCGCCTGCTCGTTGAACGCGACCCCGTCTATCGCGACCTCGCGGCGGTCTATCTGATGGCGCTCTCGCTCGGCTTTCGAGGCAAGTACCGCGGGCGCGACGACCGCGGGCAGCTCGAACGCTACCGCCGACAGCTCTTCCACTTCGTCTTCCGGCGCGAGCCGGAGCTTGAGAACGAGACGCGCCACGTCTTTCCGGAAGCCTACTACCACACGCTTCGCGAGGAGACGAAGCGCAGACTTCCGAACCCGCGCGCGTGGGTCATCCTGCTCTGCGCCGTCGTCCTGGCTTACGTCGCCTTGACGCACGGCATCTGGGTCAAGCTGACGGGGAAGCTCTTCCAGACGAACGACCAGATCGAGCGAACCGTGGACGAACTCGGCAACAGCCGCTAAGAGCGGCGCGCACGCCCGAAGCCGCGCGGGGCGTGCGGCCCGCGCGTGAAGTAAAGAGCGCGAAGTTTTTATAAAGATGCTTTCAGCCTACTGGCCTTACATCCTCGTGGCTCTCGTCCTGCTGGTCGTCGGCGTCGCGCTCCTCCTCTATCTACTGCTGAGGAAGGCGCGCAAGCGGGCCGCGGGGCAAGGCTCTGCGCTCGCGCCCGTGGTCGTCGCCGAGGCCCCGGCGCAGCATCATTCCGTGTCGAGCCTCGGGCTGAAGTCTTCGTTCAGTCGCGCCGTCCGCCTCCTGCGCTCGCACGTCACAAGGCGCGACTACCGCTACCGCCTGCCGTGGCTGCTCGCGGTCGGCGAGGCCGAGTCTGGCAAGACCACTCTGCTCTCGGAGACGGGACTGAGCCTCCCTTTGGGTCGGCCCGCCGAGCAGGAGCACGGCGTCAAGCAGGGCGTCAACTGGTTCTTCTTCGACCGCGGCGTAGTCTTAGACGTGGCGGGCGACTTCGTGCTCCGGCCCGACGGCGAGCCTTCAAACAAGCGCGGCTGGCGTGAGATCGCGCGCCTGCTTCAGAAGTACAGGCCCGAACGCCCGCTCGACGGCGTCGTCCTCACCATCCCCTGCACAGACCTCGTCGCGGCCCGCGGCCTCACACTCGACAGCCGCGCCAAGATCGAGCAGAAGGCCGCGTGCCTCTACCGAAAGCTCTGGCAGGCGCAGAAGCTCCTGGGGATGAGCTTCCCCGTCTATGTCATCGTCACCAAGTGCGACGAGATCGTCGGCTTCCGAAGTCTCTGCCGCGAGCTGCCCGCCCGCGCGCGCGAAGAGATGTTCGGCTGGTCTTCTCCTTACACGCTTGAGACCGCGTACCGCCCCGAATGGATCGAGGAGGCTTTTCAGAACATCTACCGCTATCTCTTCCAGACTCAGGTCGAGGTCTTCGCCGAGCGCGGCGACGTACAAGACCCGGACGCGCTCTTCATGCTGCCCTCGGAGATGCAGGCGCTCAAGGCCCCGCTCCAGCTCTACCTCGACCACGTCTTCAAGGAAAGCTCCTTCCACGACTCGTTCTTCTTCCGCGGCCTCTACTTCTGCGGCGACGCGGGCGACGACTCGGCGCACGCCGTCGCGACAATCGAGACTTCGACGGCGGGCGACGACTGGCTCGCCGCCTCGCCCGACCCGTTCGCGCCGCTCGCGCCCGCGCCCGTAGCCGCAGCCGCGCGCCGGCCCGCCTTCCTGAAAGACCTCTTCGAGAAGAAGATTTTCCTCGAAGACATGCTCGCCCGGCCCGTCTTCAAGACGACGCTCTCGCGCAACCGGACGGCGCTCGTCTGCCAGGTGCTCGCGCTCGCCATCCCCATCATCGGACTCCTCGGCCTGCTCACGACCTACGCCGGACTCGAACGACGACGCGACCAACTCTACGACCTGCTCCGCCGCGAGGAGCAAGACCTGAAAGAGGTCGAGAACAAGGAGCTGCGCGAGCGGCGCGGACGCCGCCCGCGCGCCTCGGACTTCTACTCCGACTCCTACCAGCCGTCCGCTTACGTCACGCGCGGCGCTGCCGACACACCTGCCGCCCACGCGCGAGGGGCCGCCTACCTTCAGCCTTCGGCGAGGTACGCCGAGGCCGCGCCGGACGCGGAGCCTGCGCCCGCGCGCGCTGCATCGGACGCGACGCAGGACAACGAGACGCACCTGCTGTCGGGGATGGCGAAGGCCGACGTGAAGAACTATTACTCGATCTTCATCCCCAGCTCCTGGTTCAGCGACCTCGACGAGCGCACGAACAAGTCACTGGTCGCGGCCTTCCACTACGTCATCCTCGACGACCTGCGCCTCGCGCTCGAAGAGCGCACGGACAACTTCCTCCAGGCCACGCCCATCAACGACTACGCGCCCGGCGTTTACGCGCCCGCGCCCGCCGTCCCGCGCGCGAATGCCGCGCCGCCCGCGAACGCGTCCCCGCGCGCCGGCGACGTGCCGGGCGCGAGCGGCGCTGCTCCGCCCGACGCACGCGCGCCGGCACCACTCGCGCGCGTGCCCGACTCGCGCGGCGCGGCTCCCATCTACGACCAGCCCTTCTCCGCCGGCTCCGACGCGACCATCAACGGCCTCGTCGAGCGCTTCGGGGAGTTGAGAGTTAACCGCGCGCGCTACGAGAGCCTGATCGCGCAGGGCAGCGGCTCGCTCGAAGACCTGAAGGCGCTCTCGCTCTACCTCGGCCACTCCTGGCCGCAGGAGGGCTTCGACGCCAACAACGAACTCTACCGCCACGCGCTCGAAGAGGCGCGCGGCGAGCCGCTCAAGCCCGGCTCGGCCGAGGTGCAGCGCGCCTTTGCCGCGCGCGTCGCCGAGTTGGTCGAGGTCTTGTACGACCGCTCCTTCGAGCGGCAGACGGGCGGAGTCCGCTACGACTACCTCGGCGACATCAAGCAGACCGAGGCGATTCTCGCGCGCCCCGAATACACCTGGCTCGCCACCTACGTCTTCGACCCGCGCTCGCCCTTCCACGACATGGCGCTCTCTTCGGGACTGGCCGAGCTGCACAAGGCGCTCGACAGCCTCGCGCGCCAGAGCTTCATGGCCGCCGGCTCCTCTTACGCCGCGCCGCCCTCGAAGGTCTTCGCGCGCCGACAGTTGATCTGGGACACCGCCTCTTTGCAGCAGGCCGTCGCGCTGTGCAACGACTACGAGCGCTTCGCGGGCGCGCGCGCGACCGACCCCTCGAACTCACGGAGCCTCGACGACTCCGTGCAGCAGGCCGCGCTCGCGCAGCTCCGCGCGAACGTCGCGTCGCTCGTGGCGCGCGCGCAGCACTACGAGACGGCGGCGCACACGCCCGGCGAGTCGGCCATGCGCGCGAGCCTCAACGCCGAGGTCAAGAGCTTCCAGCAGGCCGGGGACACGATAGCGCAACTGCTCGACTCGACCACGCGGCTCGACATTGACGTGGGCCTGCGACCCGCGCTCAACAATCAGGCCACCTACCTCGTCGGCGCGATCAACCGCGAGTTCGTGGCCGGGCGCTTCTACGCGACGGCGCGGCCAGACTTCTCCTGGTGGGACGGCGGCAAGCCCGTCTCCTCGCCCGCGTTCGCGGCGGACGGCCCCGACGACCTCGCGGCCTACCTCGCCGCGCAGCGCCGGCAGATCAGCTTCCTCGCGCGCGAGCTGGCCGCGCCCGTTTACGCCTTCCTCTCGTCGCAGAACATCCCGGCCCAGGCCGTGCGCGCCGACTCGCGCGTTGACTGGGACGAGATACTCTCGCAGCTCGACGCCTACGACAACAAGCAGCCCGGCAACTCCGTCGCCGTCCTCGAAGACTTCATACGCTTCCAGATGGACAAGGCGAGCGTGGACGACTGCGACGCGCTCGTGCGCGCCGGCGCGGACGCCGTCTCGCGCGACTTCTTCATACAGACGCGCAACCACGTGCGCCTCCTCCTCTACCGCCAGTGCGTCGAACTGGCGCGGCAGAAGTCATACGAAGACAACTTGCGCGCGGCGGACGAGAACCTGCATACGCTCGACAACTACCGCGAGATCGAGGACTCGTTCAACCGCACGCTCGCGGGCCGCTTCCCGTTCGCCGACGCGCCCGGCGGTGTGCCGCTCGCCGAGGCCGACCCCGAAGCCGTGCTGGCCTTCTTCCGCCTGCTCGACAAGCGGGAGGCGGCGGCGCGCGACGCCCTCAAGCGCAACCCGCAGCTTGGCGCGGCGCGCGACGAGGCATCGGCCTTCCTCGACCGCATGGACGAGACGCACGCCTTCCTCTCGGCCTATCTCGACAAGAAGCAGGGGCCGTTCCTCGATTTCCAGATGCAGTTCCGCGTCAACCGCGACATGGAGCAGGGCGGCGCGCAGATCATTGACTGGTCGTTCGACGTGGGGCGCAAGAAGTATCGCTATCTGGATCAGGAGCTTTCGGGCCGCTGGATAGTCGGCGAGCCGGTGCGCCTCACGCTGCGCTGGGCGAACAACTCGCCGAGCGTCCCCTTCGCCACCGCCGACGCGCCGACCTTCCGCGTCCGCGACCGCGTCGCCATCTTCGAGTTCAAGAACCGCTGGTCGCTGCTCTCGCTGATGTCGCGGCAGGCGGCCACGGCCTCCGACTTCAAGTACCACGTTGACACGGACGTGTACACGCTGAAGTTCACAGTCCCGACGCGGCCCGACGGCAACCTCTCGGAGCGCCAGCCCGAAGAGCTGCGCCCCGAAGAGGCCGATGTCTTCATGCGCCTCTCGCTCGTCGCGCCGGGCGGCAAAGACCCGCTGCTGCTCCCCGCGTTCCCCTTGAGAGCGCCGAAGCTTTAGACCGAACGATTAGGACAGACCAGGATGAGCACAGACGTTCCCCCCGTCTTCGACCTCGAAAGGCTACTCGAACCCATCTCGCCGGAGCGCCCGGCGGGCGAGCCTCTGCGCTACGACGGAACCTACGACCGCATCCGCGAGGCGCGTCGCGAGGACGACCCGCGCCTCAGCCAGGGCATCTACCAGTCGGAGCTGAAGCGCGCCGACTGGGCGGCGGTCGAACGCGTCGCCCTCGAAGCCCTTGAGACGCGCACCAAAGACTTGCAGATCGCCGCGTGGCTTTTGGAGGCGTGGCTGCAACTCTACGGCTTCGCGGGCGCGGCGGCGGGCTTGCGGCTGATGTCGGGCCTGTGCGAGAACTTCTGGGAGCAGATGTACCCGGAGGTCGAAGGCGGCGACACCGAGAACCGCGTCGCGCCCGTCGTCTGGGTCAACGAGAAGCTCTCCGTCAGGCTGAAGCAGTTGCCCGTCAGCTCGCCGCAGACGGGCGACGTGCCCGCCTACTCCTACGCCGACTGGGAGAGCGCCTGCCACCTCGAAAACCTCGCGCGCAAAGACCCGAAGGCGGCGCAGGCCGCCGAGGCGCGCGGGGCCGCTACCACCTCGAAGTTCAATTCGAGCGTCATGCTCACCGAACGCGGCTTCTACGCCGAGCTGTTCGAGGAGACGCGCGGCGCACACGACGCCTGCGAGGCGTTCGAGCGCCTGCTCGAAGAGAGGTGCGGGCGCGATGCGCCGAGCCTCCGCCAGTTCCGCGAGGCGCTCGCCGAGTCGCGCCGCGTCGCGGCGGAGATTCTTCAGTCGCGCCCCGGCGCGGACTACGAGGCCGAGGCCGGCGAGATGGAGTACGCGTTCGGCGAAGACGGCGACGGCCACTGGTCGCCCGGAGCGCCCATCCGCAGCCGCGCCGAGGCCTATCAAAGACTCGCCGAGGCCGCCGATTACCTTCTGCGGACGGAGCCGCACAGCCCCACGCCCTACCTCGTCAGGCGCGCGGTCGAGTGGGGCGCGATGAGTCTCAACGAAATCCTCCAGCAGATCGTCCGCAACGACGGCGAGATGCAGGAGCTTAACCGGCTGCTGCGCCTCGCGCCCGCGGACGAGCGCGAGAAGTAAGGGCCGCCGAGGATACAAGCAGGGAATTAACACACGCACCGGAAACGAGGGAGAGTTAAAACAACAACCCCGAAACCCCGAAGTCAAGCCAGGAAAGGAGTCGGTAATGCCAGAAAGCACACAACACAAACTCGACCGCGTCCGACCCCCACGCGTTCAGATCACATACGACGTGGAGATAGGCGACGCAATCGTGATGAAGGAGCTGCCCTTCGTCGTCGGCATCATGTCCGACCTGTCGGGCAAGCCGGCAGAGCCTCTGCCGCCGCTGAAGGAGCGCAAGTACGTCGAGATAGACCGCGACAACTTCAACGACATCATGAAGTCCATCGGCCCGCGCCTCGCCCTGCGCGCGGACAACCGCCTTGCGGGCGATGGCGAGAAGATGAACGTCGAGCTGACGTTCGCGAATCTCGACGACTTCAGCCCGATCAACGTCCTCAAGCAGGTTGAGCCTCTGAGGAAGCTCTTCGAGGCGCGCACGCGACTCGCAGACCTCCTCGCCAAGCTCGACGGCAACGACGCGCTCGACGCCCTGTTGCAGGACGTGGTGAAGAACACCGACGGCATGCAGGAGATCAAATCCGCGACGGGAGGTAATGGCAATGGCGAAAAAGGATGACAAGCAACCCGAAACGCAGGCGCAGGGCGGCGGGGCCGCCGAGGTCAGCCTGCTCGACACCATCATCGTGAAGGGCCGGATGGCGCGCGACGACGAGCAGCGCCCGCACGCGCGCGACCTCATCGGCGAGTTCGTCTCGCAGGTGCTCGACTCCTCCATCGCGGTCGGCGAGGACACGGTGGCGATGATCAACAAGCGCATCGCCCAGATAGACCAGATGCTCACCGACCAGTTGAACGAGATCATGCACGACCCGGACTTCCAGCGCCTCGAAGCCTCCTGGCGCGGCCTGCACTACCTCGTCTCCAACACCGAGACCTCGACGACCCTCAAGCTCCGGTTGCTGAACGCGACGAAGGCGGAGGTGCTCTCAGACCTGGAGAAGGCCGTCGAGTTCGACCAGAGCGTGCAGTTCAAGCAGCTCTACGAGGAGGAGTACGGAACCTTCGGCGGCCACCCCTACAGCGTGCTCATCGGCGACTACGAGTTCGGGCGACACCCGCAGGACATGGGCTGGCTGAAGCAGATGTCTTCGGTCGCCGCCGCCGCGCACGCGCCGTTCATCGCCGCGGCCAGCCCGAAGCTCTTCGACATGGACAGCTTCACGGAGTTGGGCAATCCGCGCGACCTGGCGAAAATCTTCGAGAGCACGGAGCTGGTCGAGTGGCGAAGCTTCCGCGAGGCCGAGGACTCGCGCTACGTCGCGCTCACCCTCCCGCACATACTCCTGCGACTCCCCTACGGGCCGGACACGAAGCCGGTCGAGGAGTTCGACTTCCGCGAGGACGTTGACGGGCGCGACCACTCGAAATATCTGTGGGGCAACGCCGCCTACGCGATGGGCGTGCGCATCACGAACGCGTTCGCGCAGTACAAGTGGACGGCGGCCATCCGCGGCGTCGAGGGCGGCGGCATCGTTGAGGGGTTGCCGACCCACACCTTCCGCACCGACGAGGGCGACATCGCCCTGAAGTGCCCGACCGAGATCGCCATCACCGACCGCCGCGAGAAGGAGCTGAACGACCTCGGCTTCGTCTCCTTAGTCCACTGCAAGAACACGGACTACGCGGCCTTCTTCGGCGGGCAGACCGCGCAGAAGCCGAAGGTCTATAACACGCCGCAGGCGACCGCCAACGCGCGCGTCTCCTCGCAGCTCCCCTACATCCTCGCCGCCTCGCGCTTCGCCCACTACATCAAGGCGATCATGCGCGACAAGATCGGCAGCTTCATGACGCGCGACAACGTCGAGAAGTATCTCAACACGTGGATCGCCAACTACGTCCTGCTGAACGACAACGCCTCGCAGGCGTCGAAGGCGTCCTACCCGTTGAGGGAGGCGCGCATTGACGTGCACGACATGCCGGGCAAGCCGGGCTGCTACAGGGCGACCGTCTTCCTGAGGCCGCACTTCCAGTTGGAAGAGCTGACGGCCTCGATCCGGCTCGTCGCGGAGCTGCCGCCGCCCGCCGCCTAACGCTGGATTGCGGATTGCGGTTTGCGGATTTGACGGAACATGAGAGCCGTGCCGTTCAAATCTGCAATCCGCAATCCGCAAGGTCTCAACTTTTGAAAGACTAGAAGAAGGAGCGAAGAACGATGGACGTTTTAATCATGGACATGGGGAGCACTGTGACGGGCGAGTCCAGCCTGACCGACTACGCGGGCAAGCTCGAACTGCTCTCGTTCAGCCACGGCGTCGCCATGCAGATCACGGGCGACCTTAGCAACACCGAGCGCACGTCGGGCAAGCCGAACCACCAGGACATGACGGTGACGAAGTACCTCGACGCGGCCTCGCCGGTCTTGAACCAGAGCTGCTGTCAGGGCACGGCCTTCCCGCAGGTGGACGTTATCATCGGGCGCAACGACAGCGGCAAGGTGATCGAGCTGATGCGCTACACGATGAAGAACTGCCTGATCTCGTCGGTCTCCATCGGCGGCGGGGGCGGCGACAAGCCCGTCGAGACCTTGACACTCAACTACAACCAACTCACTTGGAAGTTCACTTCGCAGAAGCCCGAAGTGGGCGTCAAAGGGGTGGTTGACGGGAAGTGGGATTTGGCGAAGAACGCGGCGGCCTAAGGCCGTCTCGCGCGACCGCGCCCGAATCCCATGCGTGACCCGAAACCCATCGAAGGCGGTCGCGCCCTCCTCTTCGAGCGGCTGACGGACGAAAGTCCGCGCTCGCTCGAAGGGGAGGCGCGCCCCTTCCGCGTCCACGAGCGCGAAGAGCTGAAGGAGTCGGTGCGGCGGGAACTGGCGCGGCTTTTGAACACGCGCTGCTCAGTCCCGTCGCACCTCCTCGGCTCCGAGGAGAGGACTGTCCTCGACTACGGCATCCCGGACTTCTCGGCGCTCTCGGCGCTTTCGGGCGACGACCAGAACCGGCTCGCTTCGATAGTCGCGCAGACGGTCGCGGCCTTCGAGCCGCGCCTGCGCGACGTGCGCGTCCGCGTCGAGCGCGTGCGCTCGGACGACCGCGCGCTGGTCTTGAGAGTCGAGGCCGCGCTCGCCGTGGGCACGCACGCCGAGCCGGTCTCTTTCCCCGTGCTCGTGCGGACGAAGACGGGCGAGACGGAAGTGAGCGAGAACGAGGGGCATGAAGACGAGCCAGCATGAAGACCTGCTGCGTTACTACAAGGACGAGCTGACCTACCTGCGGCGGATGGGCGGCGAGTTCGCCGCGCTCTACCCGCGCGTGGCCGCGCGCCTCGAGCTGGGCCGCGACGAGTGCGCCGACCCGCAGGTCGAGCGCCTGCTGGAGTCCTTCGCCTTCCTCACCGCGCGGCTGCAACGCGACCTCGACGGCGAGTTGCCGGAAATCACGACGGCCCTGCTCGGCATCCTCTACCCGCAGCTCGTCAACCCCGTCCCGCCGATGTCGGTCGCGCGCTTCGACGTTGACCCCGAACAGGGGAAGCTCACGACGGGCTTCCGCATTGAGAGGCACACGCCGCTCTTCGCCTACACGACCGAGGGGCACACGTGCCGCTTCCGCACCTGCTACCCCGTCACGCTCTGGCCGCTCGCCGTCGAGGACGCGGCCTTCGAGGACACGGGGCAGTTCGACTTCCTCGACTCGATGACGAACGTCTCCGCCGTGCTCCGCCTCAAGCTGAAAGTTTTGGGCGGCGCGCTCGCCGACCTCGAACTCAAGCGGCTGCGCTTCTACCTGTCGGGCGACACGGCGCTGGCGGCCACGCTCTACGAACTCCTGTTCTCGCACGTCCGCGGCGTGGCGCTGCTGCCCGAAGGCGAGGCGCAGCCCGTACACCTGCCGCCCGGCTCCATCCTCCCCGTCGGCTTCCGCGACGAAGAGGACGTGCTGCCGTACCCGGCGCAGTCGCATCCGGGCTACCGCCTGCTGCAAGAGTATTTCGCGTTCCCCGAAAAGTTTCACTTCTTCGACCTCGACCACCTCGACGCGCATCGCCGCGGCTCGACGCTCGACATACTCTTCCTGCTCGACCGCATGCCCGCCGAGTACCTCTCCGTCAGCCGCGAGACGTTCAGCTTGAGCTGCACGCCGGTCGTCAACCTCTTCCGCAAGACGACCGAGCCGATCAGGCTCGACCACCGCAGCCACGAGTACCGCCTCGTCCCCGACAAGCGGCGCGAGCGGACGACCGAGGTGCACTCGGTTCTGTCGGTCTCGGCCACGTCCGCGGCGGACGAGCGCACGCGCTACTTCGAGCCGTTCTACTCCTACAACCACGCGCTCGACGGCGCGGAGCACAAGGCCTTCTGGCACGCGCGCCGCCAGCCTTCTTTGAACCGCGACATCCACGGCACGGAGGTCTTCCTCTCCTTCCTCGACCTCGACTTCCGTCCGACGCGCCCGCCCGCCGACACGGTTTACGCGCAAACGCTCTGCACGAACCGCGACCTCGCCACGCAGATACAGGCGGGCGCGGGCCTCCAGATCGAGGAGCAAGCTCCGCTCTTCGGCATCTCGTGCCTCGCGAAGCCGACCTCTCCGGCGCAGCCGCCCCTTCGCGGCGCGACGCTCTGGCGTCTGGTCTCGCACCTCAGCTTGAACCACCTCTCGCTCTCCGAAGGGCACGACAGCCTCGCGGCCCTGCGCGAGATTCTCAAACTCTACAGCTCGACCGACCGCCCCTCCACCCAGCAGCAGATCATGGGGTTGACGCGTATGGAGTGCCGCAAGGTCGTCCGCCGCGTCGGCACTGAAGCGTGGCGGGGCTTCTGCCGCGGCGTCGAGATCACGCTTGAGTTCGACGAGGACAAGTACGTCGGCAGCGGCGCGTTCCTCCTGGGCGCGGTGCTCGACCGATTCTTGGCGCTCTACGCCTCGGTCAATTCGTTCACGCAACTGCGCATCAAGAGCCGGCAGCGCGAAGGAGTCTGGAAAGAGTGGCCGCCCGCGGCTGGGGAAAAGATCATCCTGTAGAGGATTGGCTCTACGAGGAGCCTTACCGCTTCGACTTCTTCCAGGCGGTGAGACTCCTTGAGATGGCCGACTCTACGTCAGCGCCCGTCGGCGAGGGGGCGGAGCCTGCGCGCGAGGCCGTGCGCTTCAAGTCGGCGGTGGGCCTGGCGTTCGCCGCGAGCGACGTGGCCGACGTAAAACCCCCGACGGGCACGGGCGGCGCGGCTGAGATGACCGTCAACTTCATGGGACTCGCCGGCGCGATGGGGCCGCTGCACATGCCCTCGACCGAACTCATCGTCGAGCGCGCGTGGCGCAGGGATACTTCCCTGCGCGACTTCCTCGACATCTTCAACCACCGCCTCGTCTCGCTCCTCTACCGCATACGCAAGCAGCACCGCGTCGGACTCGACGGCGCGGCGCCGGGCGAAGACCACGCCTCGTCGCATCTCTACTCTGTCGTCGGGCTGGGGACGCCGAACACGCGCGGGCGCATGCAGGTTAAAGACCGCGCGCTACTTTTCTACGCGGGCCTGCTCGGACAGCAGCCGCGCTCGATGGCCGGGCTGGAGCGCTTACTCGCCGACTACTTCGGCGCGCCCGCGCGCGGCCTCCCCTTCAGCGGGCGCTGGCACGAGCTGGAGGAGGGCCAGCGGACTGTGCTCGGCGAGCGGGGCCGCAACCGCGCGCTCGGCGTGGACGCGACCGCCGGCACGCGCGTCTGGGATCAGCAGGGCGCGTTCGAGGTCGTCTTAGGCCCGCTCACCTTCGAGCAGTTCCAGGACTTTCTCCCCACCGGCTGGGCCTTCCGCCCGCTGTGCGACCTCGCGCGCTTCTACGTCGGCGACGAATTGGACTTCGCGTTCCGCCTGACGCTGAAGGCTTCGGAGATTCCCCCGACGCGCCTGGGCGAGCGCGGCGGCGCGCGGCTCGGCTGGACTTCGTGGCTGAAGACGGAGGAGTGGCCGGATGACGACTCGCAGGTCTCGGTCTCGCCCGACTCCCTGCGCGCGTTCGCGGGCGCTGTTGACATCCCTTACTTCGGCCTGCCGCCCGACAAGCTGGCGGAGCTGGTCGGCAGGATGAGCGTCAGGCGTCTCAAGGAGAACAGCTTCGTCGTCCGGCAGGGCGACGCGGGCGACTCGATGTTCGTCATCCGCCGCGGCTCGGCGCGCGTCATCCGCCGCGAGGAGGACGGCAGGGAGTCCTACCTCGCCACGCTGCGCGAGGGCGACTACTTCGGCGAGATGGCCCTCATCATGGGGCGCGCGCGGACGGCGACCATCGTCACTCTGGAAGAGTGCGAGATACTCGAACTCAAGAAGCAAGACCTCGACGAGTTCACCGCGTGCTACCCCCGCTTCGCCGCGACGCTGCGCGTCTTCGCCGAGGCGCGTCTGAAGAAGAGCAAGAGGTGAGGAAGACGAAAGCAGTGACGAGTGACAAGTGACGAGTGACAAGCAAAGGCTTGCCTTAACTCGTCACTCGTCACTTGTCGCTCGTCACTGCCTTTGAACTTATGAGCGCCACATACAAGCAGGACACTCTGAAGCTACAGGTCACGACGCCGCTCGGCGCGGACAAGGTGCTCGTGCGCGCCTTCGGTGGCGAGGAGCAGGTGTCGGGGCTGTTCCACTACTCGCTTGAACTCGTCTCCGAGGACAAGGGCCTCGACTTCGGCGCGGTCGTCGGCAAGGGCGCGACCGTCACGCTCAACTTAAACGACGGCACGAAGCACTACTTCCACGGCGTCGTCGCGCGCTTCATGCAGGAGGACTCAAGCGAGCGCCTGACGACCTACCACGCGGAACTCCGGCCCTGGCTCTGGCAACTGACGCTCACCGCCGACTGCCGCATCTACCAGAACAAGACCGCGCCCGACATCATCACGGGCCTCTTCGACGAACTGGGATTCAAGGACTACAAGAACTCTCTGACCAAGACCTACGCGGCGCGCGACTACTGCGTGCAGTACAACGAGACGGCCTTCAACTTCGTCTCGCGGCTGATGGAGGATGAGGGCATCTTCTACTTCTTCGAGCACGAGGACGGCAAGCACACGCTGGTGCTCGCCGACGACGCGAGCGCGCACCAGGCGTGCCCCGGCCTCGACGCGGGCGCGCGCTACCGCGCCTCGGCCATCGAGCACACGGACGATCACGCCGTCACGCGCTGCCGCTTCGAGCAGCAGGTCGTCACCGGCAAGTTCGCGCACGACGACTTCAACTTCGAGACACCCTCGACCGACCTGAAGGTGGAGGCCGCAGGCGAGTCGGGCGACATGCGCGTCTATGAATATCCGGGCGGCTTCCTCAAGACCGACGCGGGCGAGTCGCGCGCCAACCTGCGCCTGGAGTCGCACGAGCACCCGAAGAAGACCTTGCGCGGCGAGGGCCACGTCCGCGCCTTCGCCGCCGGCTACAAGTTCGACCTCAAAGGCCACTACCGCGACGACGCCAACTCGACTTACGTCCTGCGCTCGGTCTCGCACGCCGCAACGCAGGAGCGCTACACCAACTCCTTCGAGGCCTATCCCCTGGACTTGCCCTTCCGCCCGTCGCGCACAACCCCGCGCCCCGTCATCGCGGGCGTGCAGACGGCGATTGTCGTGGGCAAGTCGGGCGAGGAGATTTGGACGGACAAGTACGGGCGCGTCAAGGTGCAGTTCCACTGGGATCAGAAGGGGACGAACGACGAGAACTCTTCGTGCTGGATTCGCGTGGATCAGGGCTGGGCGGGCAAAGCTTGGGGCGGCATCTTCCTGCCGCGCACGGGGCAGGAGGTCGTCGTCAGCTTCGAGGAGGGCGACCCCGACCGCCCGCTCGTCACCGGCGCGGTCTATAACGCCGAGCAGGTCGTCCCCTACACGCTTCCCGACGAGCAGACCAAGAGCACCGTCAAGACCAACACATCGAAGGGCGGCGCTGGCTCGAACGAAATCCGCTTCGAGGACAAGAAGGACTCCGAGGAGGTTTACCTCCACGCGCAGAAGGATCATAACATCGTCGTCGAGAACGACCGCACGAAGAAGGTCTTGAACAAGGAGACCAACACCATCAAGAGCGACCGCTCGACGACCATTCAAGAGGGCAACGACACCTACGTCGTCGCCAAGGGCAACCGAACCTTCCAGGTGCAGACCGGCAACGAGACCTATGAGGTCAAGGGTACGCGCGACCTGACCGTCACCGGCAACGAGACGCACACCGACAAAGCCGACTACACGCAGAAGGTGACGGGGAACTACACGCTCGAAGTCACGGGCAACTACGAGCTGAAGGTGACGGGCAACGTGACCATCAACGTCACCGGCTCGGCCACGGTCAAGTCAACGGGCGCGATGTCGCACGAGACGCAGGCCGCGATGAGCAACAAGGGCTTGAGCGTCGCCAACGAGGCGCAGACCTCTCTGACCAACAAGGGACTCTCGATTACGAACGAGGCGCAGACGGCCATCACCAACAAGGGAGCCGCCACGAACACGGTCGAAAGCTCCGGCATCACGCAGATCAAAGGATCGCTGGTGAAGATCAACTGAAGCGCCGGAACAGACCGACCGGATTCGAGCGCGCCACCGAAGAGCGATGTCGAAAGTCAAAGAACAAGTCGGGCGGGACGGGGAAGGCGCGGCGGGCGGGCCGCAAGCGCCGGACGGCGAGGTCGTCATCCGCGGCGACGGAGGCCGGGTCGTGCAGAAGTCGAATTTCAAGGGCGGCGTGCTCGAAGGCGAGACGACGATGTTCGACGAGGACGGCGGGGTCGCGCAGCGCGTGAGCTTCCGCGCAGGGTTGATGGACGGCCCGATGGTCGCTTACGCGAAGGGGCGCGCGCTCGCCGTCTCGTCCTACAAGGCCGGCAAGCTCGACGGCGAGTCGGTGACGCACGACGAGGAGGGCCGGGTCGTGATGCGTGCCTCTTACAAAGCGGGCAAGCTCGACGGCGACTCCATCTGGTACGACCGCGAGGGGCGCACCGTCAAGCGCTCGCAGTACTGCGCGGGTCGGCTCGAAGGCTTCTCGGTCGAGTATTACCCGACGGGGAAGGTTCACACGCGCGCGCAGTTCAAGGCCGACAA
>Ga0209577_10001709_pt1 | contig 21692 bp, 20 predicted proteins | sample GraSoiAngelo_109_FD_185874 | JGI IMG/M metagenome (GOLD analysis project Ga0209577, IMG submission 185874) | Grasslands soil microbial communities from the Angelo Coastal Reserve, California, USA - 14_0903_12_20cm (SPAdes) (version 2) | ecosystem: Environmental > Terrestrial > Soil > Grasslands...
CGACGAGTACGATGGACATGGCGAAAAAGTAGTCAGTAGTCAGTAGCCAGTAGCCAGTAGGGCGATTGTGTCATCCTCATGTCTCGCATAACGATGTATGGTGGAAGCCTTCCTGCGGATTTGAACCGCGTTCGCATTCGGCACCGCGTTGTCAAAGTAGTTCTACCGGCTACTGACTACTGGCTACTGGCTACTATCCAAACACGTGGAAGCCGCCGAGCACGACAGCGCCGGCGAAGGTGCAGAGGACGAGCGTGAAGCCGGCGACGCCGAGCCACGCGGCCTTGCGCCCGCGCCACTGCACGCGGTAGTGAAGCAGGGTCAGGTAGAGAACCCACGTGAGCAGCGCGAAGAACTCGATGGGGTCGTTGTGGAACATTCGACCGCTGCGCGCGTGCGACCAGATGACTCCGGTCAGGATGCCGACCGTGAGGAGCGTGAAGCCGACGCTGGCGGCGGTCGCGCCGATGTCGTCCACGGTCGTCAGGGAAGGTAGGCGGTGGAAGACCGCGCTGAACTTCTTCAGACGCAGCTCGCGCTCCTGCCACAGGTACATCACGCTGGCGGAGAAGGCCACGAAGAAGGAGGCGTAGGCGAAGAAGAGGAGCGTCGTGTGGACGGGGAAGAGCCAGGAAGCGCCGCCGTCGGTCACGCGGCTGGCGACCATGTTCGCGTTGCCGCGCACCACCTGCGATGCGAAGACGAGCAGGGAGACCACGGGGAGCAGCAAAGCGCCGAGCGCACGCACGCGGTAGCGGTACATGACCACGCCGAAGGCGACGACGAGCGTCCAGGCGAGGAACGAGATGGTCTCCGGCAGTTGGAAGAGCGGGTAGTGTCCGTCGCGCGCCCAGTCGAAGATGAGCGCCCCGGTGTGCGCCGCGAACCCGAAGATCACCGAGTAGAAGGCGATCCGCTCGGCGGCGCGGCGCTTGTTGACGAAGGCCAGGACGGCGTGGACGGCGGCGATGACGTAACCCGCCAGGGCTGCGTAGAGAAGAGGTTTCATCGCGAAAACAACGGCGCAGTAGGACGCACGCGAGCATTGTAATTGAAGGCCATGTGCGCGGCAAGCAGCCTTCCCCTACACGCCAAGTTGACACACCCTTGAGTCTCTAAGAAAGTTTTTAACCACGGAGGCACAGAGAACACAGAGGCTACACGGAGGAATATAAATCTCTGTGCCCCCTCCGTGCCCTCTGTGCCTCTGTGGTTAACTCTGATTTGTGCCGCAATCGGCCAAGTGTTGAAAGCCCCCGCCTGGCATGAGAAACTAGCGAACGGTACGAACATAAAGACACAGCCTTTGAGAAGGGAGCCGGAGGACTCATGCCGACCCGCGAAGAAGCGTGGGAACTGCTCTGCGAGTACACGAAGGGTAAGAGCTTGCGTCAGCACGCGCTCGCCGTCGAGACGGCGATGCGCGCCGCGGCCCCGAACTACGGCGGCCCCGGAGAGGAGGTTGACGAGTGGGGCATCACGGGGATGCTGCACGACTTCGACTACGAGATGTTCCCCACGCCCGAAGAGCACCCTTACAAGGGCGCGAATATACTCTGCGGTCGCGGCTACTCAGACCGAATCATCCGCGCCATCATGGGCCACGCGACCTACACGGGAGTGCCGCGCGACACGCAACTCGCCCGCGCCCTCTTCGCCACGGACGAGCTGTGCGGCTTCCTCGTCGCCTGCGCGCTCGTGCGGCCCACGAAGAGTTTGGACGACCTCGAAGTCTCGTCGGTCAAGAAGAAGCTCCGCGACAAGGCGTTCGCCCGCTCGGTCAACCGCGAAGACATCAGGCAGGGCGTCGCCGAACTCGGCGTCGAGCTCGACGAGCACATACGCTTCTGCATCGAGGCGCTCAAGCCCGTGCAGGAGAAGATAGGGCTGAAAGGGAATGATGAATGATGAATGCGGAATGATGAATTAAAGCAGGCTTGCTGCGTTCAATTCAGCATTCATCATTCCGCATTCATCATTGTCTTTTCGCTTGCGCTCGCGTCCGTGTGTTTCTTATGCTGAGTTGAATCAGTTTAGGGAGATTTGGCGGAGGGCGCGGTCGAGGGGAGGAGTTCGCGCGTCGGCCTTCTCGCGAGGAGCGTGCCGAGGAGGAGTGCCGTCAGTGTGAGCAGCGCGGCCAGGAGCGCGGTGGCCGCCGCCTGGAGCGCGCGCCGCCGCGCCGTGTGCCGATAGACGAAGACGCTTGCGAACGTGATCGCGGCCAGGGGAATGATTAAAGTCGCGGCGACCACCCAGCCGGTTTGAGCAGTGCCCGGCGTCGTGCCGGGCAGAAAGCGCGCGGCGGCGAAGCACGCGCCAGCGCCGACGAGCGCGGCGAGCAGTGATGCGACGATGAGAAGCTTCCAGCGCAAGCGGCGAGCGCTCTCCTGTAAGAGTTATTTCTACGAGGCGTGAGGCTAAAACGCGGCCAAGCATACCACAGGCCGCGCCGGCCCGGCTTTAATTCGCGCGGCGGTTATCCGACAAAAGGGACAGACGTACAAGACGATGGTTGCCAGAAGCACACTGCTTTTCCTCTCGCGCCAGGAGGGCCTGAAGGACTTCGCCACGCGGTTCAAGCCCTTCAAGAAGATGACCACGCGCTTCGTCGCGGGCGAGGACATCGAGACGACCGTCCGCGCCATACGCGACCTCAACGCCATCGGCTGCACGGCGACCTTCGACCACCTCAACGAGGCGGTCACCAGCGTCGCCGAGACCGAGAACGAAGTGCGCGAGTACAAGCAGATACTCACGCGCATTGATGAGACCGGCATCCGCTCGAACGTCTCGATCAAGCTCACGCAGTTCGGCCTCTCGATTGACCCCGAACTCGCCTACCGCAACGCGCGCGCCGTCGTCGAGGAGGCCGCGCACCGCCGGAATTTCGTCCGGGTGGACATGGAGGACTCGGCGGTCACCCAGATCACGCTCGACATCTTCAAGCGCCTGCGCGCCGAGTTCGACCTCGACACCGTCGGCATCGTCCTGCAATCCTACCTGCGCCGCACACACGACGACGTGCAGGACATCCTGAAAATCCCCGCGCGCATACGTCTCTGCAAGGGTGCTTACAACGAGCCGCCGGGGGTCGCCTTCCCCGACAAAAGGGACGTTGACGAAAACTACGTGCGCTGCATGAAACTTCTACTCTCAAGCGGCGTCTATCACGGCATCGCCACGCACGACGAGCGCATGATCGAGGCCACGAAGGATTACGCGCGGCAGCAAGCGATAGGCAAAGACAAGTTCGAGTTCCAGATGCTCTACGGCGTGCGGCGCGACCTTCAGGAAAAACTCGCGCGCGAGGGCTACGGCGTGCGCGTCTATGTGCCCTACGGGAAGACCTGGTATCCCTACTTCATGCGCCGCTTGGCCGAGCGGCCCGCGAACGTCTGGTTCGTTCTGAAGAATCTATTCAAGGGTTAGCACGTGGCGAGAGCCGGTGCGACGCATGCGGCTGGCATAAAGCGGATGGAAAACATCACCTGGATTCTGTGGACGATCCTCGGCGTGATACTCATCATCGCCGAAGTCTTCACGCCCGGCTTCGTGCTGCTCTGGTTCGGCGTCGGCGCTCTGGCCGCCGCGCTCTCAAGCTTCCTCGGCGCGGGGCTGCCCTTCCAGTTCCTCGTCTTCATCGCGCTCTCAATTATCCTCACCGCGCTCTCGCGCACGATCTTCGCCAACTATTTCACGCGCCGCGACGAACCCGCGGGCTTCAAGACGGGCGCGGCCACTCTGCCCGGCAAGGTCGGCACGGTCGTCACTTCAAGCCGCGGCGCTCTGAACGAGGGCGCGGTCAAAGTCTTCGGCTCGACCTGGACGGCCTACCCGGCAGAGGGGGAGCCGCCGCTCGAGGCCGGCGACCGCGTCGTCGTCGAGCGACTCTCCGGCGCTTCGATCTACGTCCGACGCGTTGATTCGCTGCCGGATTGGAGAGGGCAGGAGTTGACGGAAGGGAGCAGCGAGCGTTGACGGCGGCGAGCGTTCGTTATACCTCACGCCTGAATTGATCGGCCTTATTCCGTCGTTACTCACCACATCCCGCGCCGCTTTAGCCACGCGAGCGCCAAGCCGATCAGTATCATGGTGAAGGCGCAAACCAGCCAGAACCCCATGTCAACGCCGCCGATGCGCGCGTGGGCTAACGGGAGTCCCGTCACGTTCATTCCCCACGCGCCGAAGACGGCGGCGGCGGCGGCCTCGCAGATGCCGACCACCGTCAGCGTCTTCATCGTCTCGTTAAGCTGATTGGACATGAACGCCAGGTGCGCTTCCGTGGCGCTGGCGACCATGTCCTGTTGGATGTCAACAATATCAAGCAGGCGCAGCACGTGGTCATACACGTCCTGGAAATAAGGGTGCGTTTCCAGGTCGAACAACGCGTGCTCGCGCTTGGGAAATTCGCTGAAGGCTTCGCGCAAAGGGTAAAGAGACATGCGCAGGGCGAACACGCTGCGCTTCAGCACCAGCAACTCCTCCGGGTTGGCGCCGCGGTTGCTATGAAACATGATCTCGTCGAGCCGGTGCAGCCGGTCGTCAATGTCGTCCACGATGGGAAAACAGGAATCTATGATCGCGTCAACGACGATGTGCGCCAGAAAACCGACTCGGTCGCTGAGGCCCGGCTGCGCCTTCTCCCAGCGTTTTCGGGCCAAATCAAGGGCCGGAACTTCACCGGGGTGCAGAGAGACGACGTAGTTCTCGCCGACGAACAAGTCAACCTCGGTCATCTGTAACTCGCTGCCCGCGTGGGCCAGCGGCGCGTACATGACGATGAAGTAGTAGTTCGGGAATTCATCAACCTTGGGGCGTTGGCGCAGCTTGAGAGCGTCTTCCAGGGAGAGCGGGCTGAAGTCGAACTGCCGGTTCAGCATCGTTAGTTGTGCCTGACCGGGGTCGCGTATATCTACCCAAAGGAGCGCGCCCGGCTCTCGAAGCCCTTCGTCAATCTGCTCCGGCTGTAAAGCTTCCGGGCCGTCTGCGCCGGGCCTGCGAATCAAGACCGTAATGTGCGGGACGAGCGGTTGCGGCGGCGGCGCAGCGGAGGACGAGACCCTGCGAGGTTTGAGCTTACCCAACAACCTCACAGGAGGCGTCTGTTCCAGAGTTTGGAGCTTTGACAGGAGCGTCCTTCTACTGTAGACCACGCCGAAACTCTCCTCTCCAATTTAACCTTCCTGCCCAAACAGGGGTTTGAGAGCGCCACAACAAATTCTTCTCTACGCCGAACTTTGAAAAAAAGATAAAGAGTCAAGCCGACCTGAAACCGTGAGCATGGGAAGATACCTAACGCTGAATTAACCCGTCGCGAGCATAAAGCATTCAAGCAGATTCGCAGAGCACAACGATGGAAGAAAAGCCATCGAAGCATCGGGTTAGGTGAGGTGTTATGCCGCGCTATCTAAGGGGCTATCAACAACTCTTAACAGCGAAAGTCTATGCTAGGCGCTCGGTCGTGTCGTCTTCGTGGCTGATGGTGTCGTCGCCGTCGGGCGAGGGGAGTTCGACGGTGATGCGGTCGGTGTCGGGCGAGCGGAGGTCGTCGCCGGTGAGGCGGGCGAGGACGACGGTGATGTTGTCTTCGCCGCCGCGGTCGTTGGCTTCCGCAACGAGGGCTTCGCAGGCGCGCGCGAGGTCGCCGTTCGAGGAGGCGACGATTTGCAGCATGTCTTCGCCGCGGAGTTTTCCTGAGAGGCCGTCGCTGCACAATAGCAGGAGGTCGCCGCGGAAGACGCGCACGCGGCCCGTGACGGGGGCGAGTTCGGGCTGCGCGCCGAGGGCCTGGAGGATGACGTTGCGGAACATGTGCGTCTCGGCCTCCTCCTCGCTGATCTGCCCCACGTCAACGAGTTGCTGGACGAGCGACTGGTCTTTGGTGGCGAGCTTGATCCGTTCGCCGCGCAGGACGTAGCCGCGGCTGTCGCCGACTTGCAGGAGGCTCACGCCTTCGTGCGTGACGGCAGCGGCGGTCAGGGTCGCGCCCATGCCGGAGCAGCGCGGGTCTTCCTGGCTCTTGCGGTGGATGGCGAAGTTGGCGTAGTCGGTCGCGTTCTTCAGGCACTCGACGAGCGGCGCGTCGGGGCCGTACAAGACTTCGTTTTCGCCCTCGCCTTCGCCGTCGTTCTCGTCGCCGCCCGTCAGCATGTCGCGCACCGTCTCGACGGCCATGCGGCTCGCCACGTCGCCAGCGAGCGCGCCGCCCATGCCGTCCGAGACGACGAGCACGAGGCCCTTCTCTCCGACCTCGAAGCGGCGCATCTCCGCGGGCGGGGTGTCGCCCTGCGAGCCAGTCCAGGCTTTGGACGTGGAGAGGTCGAGCACGAGGAAGTTGTCCTCGTTGCCGGAACGGACGCGACCGACGTGGGTCTTGGCGAATAGCTCTATGAACATAAGTGATGAGTGATGAGTGATGAGTGATGAGTGATGAGTTGAAAACACCTTACCTTTAACTTATTACTCATCACTCATCACTCATCACTGAATCTTTTCAAGCGCCTGGTCGAGGTCGGCGATGATGTCCTCAACGTCTTCGAGGCCGACCGAGATGCGGACGAGGCCGTCGGTGATGCCGAGCCGTGCGCGCGTCTCCGGGAGCACGGACGCGTGGGTCATCGTCGCCGGGTGTGAAATCAAAGTCTCGACGCCGCCCAGACTCTCGGCCAGCGTGCAGAGGCGGACGGATTCTAGCACAGTGCCCGCGTTTTCCAGCGACCCCGTGTCGAAGGCGACCATCCCGCCGAAACCACGCTGCTGCCTTCGGGCCAACTCGTGCTGTTTGTGCGAGAGCGAGCCGGGGTAATAAAGCTTCTCAACCTTCGGGTGCTCTTCGAGAAACGCGGCCACCTTGCGCCCCGACGAGTCGTGCTGCTGCATCCTGACGGCGAGCGTCTTCGTGCCGCGAAGCACCAGCCACGAGTCGAAGGGCGAGAGAATCGAGCCGACGCTGTTCTGTATGAACTGTAACCACTCGGCGTCGCGCTCGTCGTTCAAGACGACCATGCCGCCGACGCTGTCCGAGTGGCCGTTCAGGTACTTCGTCGTCGAGTGGACGACGATGTCCACGCCGAACTCAATCGGGCGTTGCAGATAAGGCGACATGAACGTGTTGTCGCACACCACCCGCGCGCCCGCCGCGTGCGCCACGTCCGAGACGGCCTTCAAGTCCGTGACCATCATCACGGGGTTCGTCGGCGTCTCGACGAAGACCATCCGTGTGTTCTCACGCATCGCCGCCTCGACGTTCAGAACGTCCGTCGTGTCAACGTAGCTGAACTCGATGCCGTAGTTCGTGAGCACGCGGCTGAAGAGTCGGAACGTGCCGCCGTAGGTGTTATCAGAGACGACGACGTGCTCGCCCGACTTGACGAGCCGGAGCGTCGCGTCAATCGCCGCCATCCCCGAAGCGAAGGCGTAGCCGAAACGCGCGCCTTCTAAGGCCCCGATGTTCTGCTCGACAGCGAAACGCGTCGGGTTCTGCGTGCGCGCATACTCGAAGCCCTTATGCCTGCCGAGAGCTTCCTGTGCGTAGGTTGACGTTTGATAAATCGGAACCGTCACCGCGCCCGTCGCCGAGTCCGGCTCGTTCCCCGCGTGAATGGCTGTCGTCGCAAAGCCCATAGTTCAAAGTTCCAGGTTCAAGGTTCCAAGTTGAAGGCCAAAGCATTTAACTTTGAACCTTGAACCTGGAACTTTGAACTTAATCAAAGATTCCCTGGCTCATGTAACGCTCCGCGCCGTCGGGGAAGAGCGTGACGACGCGCTTGCCCGCGCCGAGCCGTTCGGCCACTTTTCTCGCGGCTGCGGCGGCAGCGCCGGTCGAGCCGCCGCCGAGGACGCCCTCTGTGCGCGCGAGTTCGCGCACCGTCGAGAAGGCTTCGGCGTCGGAGACGGCGATGATCTCGTCCGCCGCGTCGCCGTCGAGGTTGGGCGGGATGAACTCCCGCTGCCCGATTCCTTCGAGGCGGTAGAAGCCGGGCGGGCCGCCGCCGAGGATCGAGCCGCACGGCTCGACGAGCGCGCAATAGACCTTCGGGTTGACCTTCTTGATCGCGCGCGTGATGCCCGTGAACGAGCCTGCGGAGCCGCACCCCAAGACGACGGCGTCAACGCGCCCGTCCAACTGCTCGATGATCTCCTGCGCGGTCGTCTCCTCGTGAAAGCAAGGGTTGGCGGGGTTCTCGAACTGCTGCGGGACGAAACTGCCCGGCGTCTCCGCCGCAAGCTCGCGCGCGCGACGCACTGCGCCCTCCATCCCTTCCTCCGCCGGGACGTACTCGATCTGCCCGCCCAGCGCCTCCATGATCTTCATCTTCTCGCGCGAGTAGCCTTCGGGCACACACAAGACGACGCGGTAGCCCCGCGCCACGCCGACGAGCGCGAGGCCGATGCCCGTGTTCCCGGCGGTCGGCTCGATGACGGTCGCGCCCGGCTCAAGCACGCCGCGCCGCTCGGCGTCTAAGATCATGCCGAGCGCCGCGCGGTCTTTCACAGAGCCGCCGGGGTTCATGTATTCGAGCTTGGCGAACACGTCGGCGAGCGGCGGGCGCGCGAACCTCGAAAGGTGGAGCAGCGGCGTGCGCCCGACGAGATCAAGGATGCTCTCGGCGGCGACGAGGGGCGTCGAACCTTCGCCCGAAATCTTGGTGTGTGACGGCGCGAACATGAACCTGAACGGATGGCGGCATGGTAGCTTAGTAAAGTGACGAGTGACAAGCAGGAAAAGCCGTGAACCGTGAACCGCGAACCGTGACGAGAGAAAACCGCGTCCCGAAGCCGCGATTAGACGAAAACCACTTGGCACGGTTCACGGTTTACGGTTCACGGCTTTCCCCTTGTCACCCGCCGCCCCTTTGAGTTATTTTGTAATCCCGTGAATCACACGGGCACGCCTTCACAGAATCCAACGGTCGTCGCAATCATCCCCGCGCGCTACTCTTCGAGCCGTCTGCCCGGAAAACCGCTTCTGGAAATCGCAGGCCGCCCGATGGTCTTGCACGTCGTCGAGCGCGCGCTGGCGGCCCCGTCCGTCTCGCGCGCCGTCGTCGCCACGGACGACGAGCGGATTCTCGAAGCCGTCCGCACTGCCGGGCACGAAGCCCTGATGACGAGCGCGGTGCATGCTTCGGGCAGCGACCGTCTCGCAGAGGCCGCCGCGCGGATTGAGGCCGACGTGATCGTCAACGTGCAGGGCGACGAGCCGCTCATCTCGCCGGAGACGATTGAGCGCGCGGTCAAGGCGCTTCTGGAAAGCGACGGCTGCGCGGCGGCGACCGTCTGCGAGCCGGTCGAGACGGCGGAGGACGTTCTGAGCCTTGATGTCGTCAAGGTCGTCGTGGACGAGCGCGGCCATGCGCTTTACTTCTCGCGCTCGCCCGTGCCGCTGCCGCGCGAGGCGGTGCGGCGCTACGGGTCGCTCGTGGCCGCGCTCGAAGTCGAGCCGGCGCTGCTCGCCACCTTCCGCAAGCACACGGGGCTTTATGTTTACAGTCGCGCCTTTTTGTTAGAATACGCGCGTTGGCCTCAGACTGTGCTCGAACGTGCCGAGTCGCTCGAACAACTCCGCATCCTCGAACACGGCTACCGAATCCGCGTCGTCGAAGCGGCCTCGCCGTCCGTCGGCGTGGACACGGAAGAGGACTTGAGGCGCGTGCGCGCGATGATAGAGGGAGTTCAAAGTTCCAAGTTCAAGGTTCAAAGTTGAATGCTTTGGCCTCGAACTTTGAACCTTGAACTTGGAACTTTGAACTTGGAACTTTGAACTGAGAATCATGAGCGATTGGATCGGACTCGGAATCATTGTGCTCGTCGTCGTGGGCGCGCTCTACGGCCTGTCACATCTGGGCAAGCCGGCGAAGCCGATGAGCAAAGAGGAGTACGAGCGGCGCGTGCGCGAGGGGCGCGGGACGATGAGCGCGGGCGCGTTCGCGGGGATGAACGCCTTGCAGAAGCTCGTCAACCCGAAGGCGGCGGAAGCCATCGAGGTGCAGAAGGATTTGCAGGCGGGCTTCTACAACGACGAAGAGAAGAAGGGCGAAGGCGACGAGCCGGGCCAAAAGAAAGAAGGGCTGAAGCCAACAGAGGAAGAGGGAGACGATGCCTAAATACATTTTCGTGACGGGCGGCGTGGTTTCGAGTCTCGGCAAGGGACTGGCGGCGTCTTCAATCGGCTGCCTGCTGGAAGCGCGGGGCCTGAGCGTCACCTGCATCAAGCTCGACCCCTACATCAACGTTGACCCCGGCACGATGTCGCCGTTCCAGCACGGCGAGGTCTTCGTCACCGACGACGGCGCGGAGACAGACCTCGACCTCGGCCACTACGAGCGCTTCACGCACGCGCGCCTCTCGCGCTCGAACAACTGGACGACCGGAAGAGTCTATCTCTCCGTCATCGAGAAGGAGCGGCGGGGCGACTACCTGGGCAAAACGATTCAAGTCATCCCGCACATCACCGACGAGATCAAGCGCGCGGTGCGAGCCGCCGCCGAGAAGGACGGGGCGGACGTGGTCATCGTCGAGATCGGCGGCACGGTCGGCGACATCGAATCCTTGCCGTTCCTCGAAGCCATCCGCCAGATGGGGAACGAGGAGCGCCAGGACGGGCAGAACGGCGCGGTCTTCATCCACCTCACGCTCGTCCCCTACATCGCCGCCGCGGGCGAACTCAAAACGAAGCCGACGCAGCACTCGGTGCGCGACCTGCGCGAGATCGGCATCGCCGTTGACATACTCCTGTGCCGCTCCGACCGCCCGCTCTCGCGCGACATACGCTCGAAGATCGCGCTCTTCTGCAACGTCAAGGAACAGGCCGTCATCACGGCGCAGGACGTGGACACGATCTACGAAGTGCCGCTCGCCTTCCACGAGCAGGGACTCGACGACCAGATCGTCTCCGCGCTCGGCCTCAAGGAGCGCGCGCCCAACGCAGACCTCACGGACTGGCGCGAGCTGGTCGCCACAATTCGAGACCCCGCCGCCGGGAGCGTGACCATCGGCATCGTCGGCAAGTACGTCGAGCTGGCAGACTCTTACAAGTCTCTGCGCGAGGCCCTGACGCACGGCGGCGTGGCGAACAACCTGAGAGTTGACGTGCGCTGGGTTGAGTCCGAGGGCTTGAAGGACGACACGGACGAGGAGCGTCTGCGCGACTTCGACGCCATACTCGTGCCCGGCGGCTTCGGCAAGCGCGGCGTGGCCGGGATGATCCGCGCCATTTCCTACGCGCGCAAGACGCGCACGCCCTACTTCGGCATCTGCCTCGGCATGCAGACCGCCGTCATCGAGTACGCGCGCACGGTCTGCGGCCTCGTCGGCGCGGACTCGACCGAGTTCGATTCGGACACGCCCTACCCCGTCATCTTCAAGCTGCGCGACCTCGTCGGCGTCGAGGAGATGGGCGGGACGATGCGGCTCGGCGCGTGGCAGTGCCGCCTCGCGCCCGCCTCCCTCGCGCGCGAGGTTTACGGCAACCGCGAAGAGATAAGCGAGCGCCACCGACACCGTTACGAGTTCAACCCGGAGTTCCGCGAACAGCTCGAACGCGCGGGGCTGGTCTTCAGCGGCGTCTCGGTGGACGGTCGCTTCGTCGAGATGGTGGAACTCGCGCGCGACGTGCATCCTTGGTTCTTGGGGTGCCAGTTCCACCCCGAATACAAGTCGAAGCCGCTCGCGCCGCACCCGCTGTTTGCATCTTTCGTCGAGGCCGCGTACCGTAACCGCATGCGCGACGAGGCGACGGTCGGCGACGCGGGCGAGACCGAGAGCCAGCAGCACGAGCGCGCGCAGGCCCTGGCCGGCGACGACTGAAGGACATCGCACGCGAGGAGGTCTTTTATGAGCGAGGACTTGGGGAAGGGAACGGCGACGGGCGAACACGACGCGCCGGAAGTCACAAGCCCGAACACGAAGATTCACGGCGAGCCGCCCCCAGGGTCGCCCTTGCCTGGCGTCGAGAACCCTGAGAGTGAAGGGGTCAAGGAAGAAGTGAAACCGAACACGGAGTAGGGAAGCCGACAGGTTCGGCCCCTCCCATCAGGGACGATTGATAATAGCCCGACGCTTCAGCGCCGGGAACGAAAGCGTTAACTTGAGTTGAGTCCCGCAGGGACGGCTGAAAGGGGATAGAATCCGTCCTGTTCAGTCGTCCCTGCGGGACTCTCAATCTTCTCTTCACGAGTTTCCCAGCGCTTCAGCACTGGGCTATTATCATCTCGTCCCCACGGGACGAATCCGCGCTTTCAGTTCGCCTTATGCTCCAGTGCCCGCAATGCGGTCGGCAGTTCGCCCCGGACGTGACCGTCTGCCCGGAAGACGGCACGCCCTTGAGCGCCGACTCGACGGTCGCCGACCCCGCGCCGCTCGACCCGCTCGCCGGGCGCGTCCTCGACGACAAGTACCGCCTCGACGCGCGCCTCGGCGTGGGCGGAATGGGCACGGTCTATCGCGCGACGCACCTTCTCATCGAGAGGCACGTGGCCGTCAAGGTTCTCAACCCGCGGCTCGTCGCCGACGAGACGGCGAAGGAGCGCTTCCGCCGGGAGGCGCGCGCCGCGGGCCGACTCCAGCACACGAACGCCGTGGCCGTGACCGACTTCGGCGAGACCGAGGACGGGCTGGCCTACCTCGTCATGGAGCTTCTGGAAGGGCGGCCCCTGCGCGAGGTTCTGGCGCACGAGGCCCCGCTCGATCCGGCGCGCGCCGTCTCGCTCATGCTCCAAGTGGCGGCGGCGGTCGAGGCGGCGCACGAGGCCGGCATCATCCACCGCGACCTCAAGCCCGGCAACATCTTCCTCGTGCAGAGGCCGGACACGCCCTACGTCGTCAAGGTCTTGGACTTCGGCATCGCCAAGCTCGCGCCCGAAGGCGGCGACGCCGCAGTGCACGACACGCTGACGGGCACGGGCGTGATGATCGGCACGCCGCGCTACATGTCGCCGGAGCAGTGCGACGGCGCACAGCTCACGCCCGCTTCGGACGTGTACAGCCTCGGCGTCATTCTCTACGAGATGCTGACGGGGCAGACGCCCTTCACGGGCGCGACGCCGCTCTCGCTCGCCCTCAAGCACTCTTCGGAGAGTCCGCGCCCGCCGCGCGAGCTGGTCGCAGCCATACCGCCCGCGCTCGAACAGGTCGCGCTCCACGCGCTCGAAAAAAGTCCGCACGACCGACCGCGCGACGCCGGAGAGTTCCGCCGCGAGCTTTTCGCCGTGGCCGAACGGCTCGGCCTCGAACACTCGGCGGGCTTCAGCGGGCCGACCATCGAGACACTGCGCGACGCCGGGACTGAGACTCCTTCGGGCCGACTCATCATTGACATCGAGCGGCTGCGCCGCAACCGCGCCGCCACGCAGTCCGGCGACGCCGTCGCGCAGACGGGCCAGGCCGGAGAGCCGACCTCCGACCAGGAAGGCGCGCGCAACACTTCGGGCAGGCCCGCTGCCGCGCGTGCCGCGTCGCTCGATCCTGCGGACTCGTCGTCTTTCGGAGCCGGCGGCGGCTCAGCCAACGCCGCTCTCGCTTCGAGTGCCGCGCAAGCGCGGACTTCATCTTCTTCGGATGTAGTTTCTTCCTCATCTGCGGAAGCGGCTTCTTCATCGCCCGTCGGAGGGAGTGCGCGGCAACCCGTCCGCGTGCGCGTGCCGCTGCGAGGCGACGTGCCCGCGTGGAAGAGTCTGACGCAGCCGCCCGTCCTCGCCGTCATCGTCGGCGCTCTGCTACTCGTAGTCTTCGGGGTGCTTCTGCTTCGGCGCTCGCCCGCGCGACGCGCGAACACAAGCGCGGGCGCGGCGCAGGCCGACGAGTCGGAAGAGGCGCTCGGTCGCACGCTCACGCCCGGCGGCTCTTCGCCGCGCGGCTCGATGGTTCAGCAGCCCACGACCGCCGCCGAGTTCTACGAGAACGGCACCTACTTCCTTTCCATCCGCAGCTACGACGCGGCCATACGCGACCTGCGCCGCGCCGTCGAGTTGCAGCCCGACTTCCCCGGCGCGCACAACCGTCTGGGCCGCGCGCTGATGCTCAAAGGTCAGGACGCGCCGGCAGCCGACGAGTTCCGCAAGGCCGTCGAGCAGAGCGGCGGCAACTACCCCGTGGCCCAATACAACCTCGGTTTCGCGCTCCAGCAGCAGGGCGAAAGGGAGAAGGCGCTCGCCGCCTACCGCGACGCCGCGGCCAGCAAGGGCGGCAACTACCCGGACGCCTTCTACCAGATCGGCACGATCCTCTACGATCAGGGGCACTGGCCCGAAGCGGCGGCCTCGTTTCGCAAGGCCATCGAGCAGAACGGCGGGCGTGACCCCGAAGCCTTCTACCGCCTCGGCGTCGCGCTCGCGCAGCAGAAGGACTACGACGGCGCGGAGTCGGCCTTCAAACAAGGCGTCGAACAGCGCGGCGGCGACTTCGCATACGCGCACTATAACCTCGGCCTGCTCTACCAGCAGACGAACCGCCCCGACGAAGCCATCAAAGAATTCGAGACCTTCTTGCAACAGGCCCCGCGCGACGAGAATCGCTTCCGCGTTGAGAACACGCTGCGCGACCTGCGCCGCCGCGTCGCGCGCGAAGGAACGCACGAGGGGAACAGCCGGCAGGATGCGAACACGAACGGCAATGAGTGAAGATTTAAGACAGCCGGAGATCAAACCTTTCAAGGTCGGCGACGCGACGTTCGGCGACGGGCGGCTGACGATCATCGCCGGGCCGTGCGTCGTCGAGTCGCGCGAGCACGTCCTGTTGATGGCGCGCGAGTGCCATCGGCGCGTGCGCGACGCCGGGCTTGATTACGTCTTCAAGGCTTCCTACGACAAGGCGAATCGCTCGTCGCACTCTTCTTATCGCGGCCCCGGCGTGGGCGAGGGACTCGACGCGCTGCGCGCCGTCAAGGAAGAGACGGGGCTGCCCGTGCTTACGGACGTGCACGACGTTTCGCAGGTCGAGGAGGCCGCGCGCGCGGCGGACGTTCTGCAAATCCCGGCCTTCCTCTGCCGCCAGACGGATTTAATCGTCGCGGCGTGCGAGACGGGCCGCGCCGTCAACGTCAAGAAGGGGCAGTTCCTCGCGCCCTGGGACGCGCGCAACATCGTCGAGAAGGCGCGCGCAGCCGGTTGCGAACGTCTCCTGCTCACCGAGCGCGGGTTCACGTTCGGCTACAACAACCTCGTCGTTGACATGCGCTCGTTCCCCGTCATGCGCTCGTTCGGCGCACCCGTCGTCTTCGACGTGACGCATAGCCTGCAACTGCCGGGCGGTCTCGGCAATGCAACCGGCGGACAGTCGGAGTTCATCGAACCGCTCGCACGGGCCGGCGTCGCCTGCGGCGTGGACGCCGTCTTCATGGAAGTCCACGACGCGCCGGAGCGCGCCCTCTCCGACGGGCCGAACGCTCTGCCGCTCGTGCGCATGGCCGCGCTGCTCAAGATGCTCCGCGACCTGCACGAGCTTGTCCGCAGCGGCGCGCGCGTCGAGGCGTGAAGGGGGTCGCGCGCGCACTGTCACAGTCTTCATCACAACACGGAGTCCGCCGCCCGGCGTCATTAGCTTATGAGCTTTTCCCGCTTCCGCAACCTGTTACTCGTCACCCTTCTGCTCGCATCTCCGGCGGGCGTCCGCGCGCAGCAGCCCGGCGAGGGAGCGCCCGCGTGGCAGGTCTTGCAGTACGACATCAACGTCAGCGCGGGCGACGCCGCAGGCGCGGAGCGCACGCTCACGGCGCGCGCCGTGCTGACCGTGCGCAACGTCGGCACGGGCGCGGGACGCACGCTGACCGTCCGCCTGAACGAGAACGCGAAGATCGAGTCGGCGAGCGCCGGAAGCCAGCAGGCCCGCTTCACACCGGGCAAGGACGCGCGCGTGAAGCTTCTGACCGCGCAGCTACAACTCCCCGCAAACATCCCGCCCGGCTCGACCATCACGGCGACCTTCCAGTACAGCATCCCCCTGACGACGAACAATGGCCTCGCGTCCATCTCGCCCGAAGGCGCGCAGTTCCTCCCGCTCTCATACTGGTATCCGACGCCGAACACGCCCGTCGCGCCGCGCGGCGCTGACTACGCGCCCGTCAAGCTCACGGTCGGCGGACTCACGGGCGGGGACGCCTTCGTCTCGACCGGCAAGGCGACGGGCATCGGCGTTTACGAGCAGGCGCTCAACTCTCAGCCCTTCTTCGTTACGGGCCGCTGGGAGACCGTCGAGGGCGGTGCGGAGGCGCGCGGCGTAAGCGCGATGCTCCATCAGAATCCGAGCGCGGAAGAGAGGCGCGAGGCCGAGGCGTTGATCGCGCTGGCCGCCGCCGCACGCGCGTTCTACGCCAACTTGCTCGGCACCGCGCCCGACAGCCCCATCCGTCTCGTCGGCGTGCGCCGCGGCGCGGGCTTCGACGCGACGGGCACGCTCCTGCTCGACCATGCCGTCTTCCGCCGCCAGAAGATTGATTCGGTCACGGCCACGCAGATCGCCGACGCGGTCGCGCGCCTCTGGGTCGGCGGCGCGACGCCGGTCGAAGGCGAGGGCGCGGGCGTCGTCCGCGAGGGGCTGTCGCGTTACCTCGCGCTGCTCTTCATCGAGAAGCAATTCGGAAAGACCGCGGCGGAGGCCGAACTGACGAGGATGGCGTTGCTCTACGCGCCCGTGGCGGAGCGCGACGCGCCGCTCGCCAAGACCTCGCCCGCCTACGACACGTACTTCAACTCCGCGACGAACAAGGGCGCGCTCGTCTGGCGTTTGCTCGCCAGCGCCATTGGTCGCGAAGCATTCGCGGGCGTGCTGCGCGCTCAGTTCGGCGCGGGTACGCCGCGCGCCGTCACGCTCGCGTCGCTGCGCGAGCGGCTCGCCGAAACGGGCGGCGACCGCGTGAGCCGTCTGATGTCGTCGCTCTTCGATTTGCCTACGGACACAGACCTGCTGGTCGGCCTGCCGCAGCCTCGCGCTGGCGCGTGGGTCTCGAACCTGCGAAACACAGGCTCGTTCGACGTTGAGGTAACGGTCGAGGCCCTGACCGACCGTGGCGAGCGCCTGACGACGACCGCGCGCATCCCCGCGAAGGACTTCGGCGAGGCGCAGTTCAAGACGGCCTCGAAGATCGTGCGCGTCGAGGTTGACCCGGAGAAGCTATACCCGCAGACCAACTACGCGAACGACGTTGCCCCGCAGGGGCCTGGGACAATGGAGGCGGTCGAACAGGCGAGGATTCAACTCGGACAGCAGCCCGCGCAGGCCGAAACACTCGCGCGCGCGATACTCGCCCGCATCCCTTCGAGCGAGGAGGCGCGCGTCGTGCTCGCGCGCGCGCTCGTCGAAGAGAACCGGCTCGACGACGCCGAGCGAGAGTTTCGCGGAGCGCTCGACTCGCCGCTCCCCCTGCCCGCGACGCTCGCCTGGTCAGACATCGGCCTCGGCGAGATCGCGCTCAAACGCAACCGCCCGGCGGACGCCGCGAAGCTCTTCGACGACGCCGTGAAGACGGAAGCAGAGTATGCCTCGACGCTCGCCGCGCGCGCCGACCGCCTGAGGGCCGAGGCCGCGGCGGGCACGCCGCCCGCGCCGGATGGACAGATTAAGGCGGCGGTCGCGGCCCTCGACGCTGCCATCCGCGGCGGTCGCAAGGCGGAGATAGACGCGGTGATCGTCCCCGGCGAGCTTGCGAACTTTTCGAAGGGCATCACTGGCACGCAGCCCGAAGTGTGGCAGACGAACGTCCTGCGCACCGACCAGCTCGGCCCCGACCGCGTCGCGGCGGACGTGACACTCACGGCGCGCACGCTCGGACAAGACCGTTCAGGCGCAGCCGTCTACGTCTTCGCGCGCACGCCCGCGGGCTGGAAGCTCTCCGAGATACCAATCTTCGAGGTGAGATGAAAAAGATAAACGGGAAAAAGGGGGAAGAGGGGAAAAGGGGAAGGGGAGAAGAAATCCTTTTAACCAGTTCCCCTTTTCCCCTCTTCCCCTCGGCTGATGTCGAGCGACGCGCGGCCGGAGTGAAGCTGTTGTTGATGGACTGCGACGGCGTGCTCACGGACGGGCGCATCATGCTCGTCGAAGGCGGCGACGAGCAGAAGAGTTTTCACACGCGCGACGGGCACGGCCTCGTTATGCTTCATCGCGCGGGTCTGCGCTCCGGCATCATCTCCGGGCGCTACTCCCGCCTGGTCGTCATGCGCGCCGCAGACCTCGGCGTCGCCTACGTCCGCCAGGGCGCGCTCGACAAGCTCGAAGTGTTCGAAGAGCTGCTGGCCGAGGCCGAGACTAGCCCCGCGGAAGTCGCCTTCGTCGGCGACGACGTGGTTGACATCCCGCTCATGCGCCGCTCCGGCCTCGCCGTCGCCGTCGCCGACGCGGGCCGCGACACACGCGAGGCCGCGCACTACGTCACTAAACTTCCCGGAGGCTTCGGCGCGGTGCGCGAGGTCTGCGAGCTTATTTTGAAAGCGCAGGGGCGCTGGGACGAGTTGATGAAGAGGTACACGGGTTGAATCTCTGCTCCGATTCATCCCGGCCTGAAATCGCTCGGCGGCGGCGCTCAGGCCGACACTAAGCGCTCCGGGCATAGCTCATTTCTTCGGTCTGCCCTTTCGACTTGCACCCGCTGGCCGCTTCTTCCCGCGCGGCGTCCTTTTCCTGGCGCGCTGCGATTTGCCCTCGACGGCCCGCGCCTCCGCGGAGAAGTAATCGTGGCATAGCCCGATGAAGGACTGGCAGACGGGCGAGAGGTAGCCGCCGCTCAGACGCGCGACACCCAGCTCCCAGTTGATGCGCGCGCCCTCGATCCACCAGCGCACGAGCCGACCCCGCTCCACGTCGTCGCGCGCCGTCGAGAGCGGCACGATGCCCACGCCCATCCCGGCAGCGACCATGTTCTTGATCGCGGCCTGGCGGCTCAGTTCCATCATCACCGTCGGCTTCAGGCCCGCCTCCGCGAAGAACTCGTCAATCAACCGGCGCGTGTTGCCGCCGCGCTCGCCGAGGATGAGCCGCTCGCCCGCGAGCGCAAACGCGCTGACGACGCGCTGCTCGGCGAGCGGGTGGCGCGGGCTGGCGATGGCGACTAGCTGATCCTGGCTCAGCAGTTCGGTCTCGATGTTGCGCGCCTGCACGGGCAGCGACACGAAGGCCAAGTCCAGCTCGCCCGCAAGAATCCTCTTGACCAGCTCCTCGCTCGTCCCCGACCTGACGGAGACCTCCGCGTGCGCGTGTCCCTTGCGCAGCATCTTCAGGATTGCGGGCAGCGCCTCGGCGCTCACCATCCCCGAAGCGCTCCCCACGCGCAAGCGTCCGTGCTCGGCCCCGGCCAGCTCCGCCAGCTCCGCCAGCGCGGCGTCGTGCTCGCGCAGGATGAGGTGCGCGCGCTCAAGCAGGTGCTCGCCCGCCTCCGTGAGGACTACGCGGCGCGGCATTCTGAGGAAGAGGGGGAGGCCGACCTCCTTTTCGAGCTGCTTGATCTGCATGCTCAGCGCGGCCTGCGTGTAGTGTATGCGCTGGGCGGCGGCGGTGAACGTGCGCGCCTCGGCGATTGCCAAGAATGCCTTCAGTTGTCGAATCTCCATCGTGGCTCCGGTATCAGGGGCGGTTATCGTAGAAATAAAATCTTTTAGTTTTTATTATACGCAAACTCCCTCTACAATTCACGAAATTTCCGACGCGGGCCGAAACCATAGACCCGCCGCCGCGTTCGCCCGGTTCCCCGATGAAGGCCAAGCGCCAGCCAGTCAAACTACATTCTAAGCGAGCAGCCCCCCTCGGCGCGCAGGCGCTCGTGCTCGGCGTGGACGGCGGCGGGACGAAGACGCGCGCGGTCGTCGTCGGCGCGCGCGGGCGCGTGCTGGGCGAGGGCGAGGCCGGGCCGTCGAACCCACTGAGAGTCGGCGTCAGCGAGGCCGCGAATGCCATACGCGAGGCGGCGGAGCGCGCCTGCGCCGAGGCCGGCGTGCGCCGTCTCGAAATCGTCGCCGCCGAAGTGGGCTTGGCCGGGGTCAAGCGCGCGGACATACGCGAACGGATGCGCGCGGCGCTCGCGGAACTCGGCATCAAGTCAATCGAGGTCGTCACGGACGCCGACATCGCGCTCTACGGCGCGACCGAAGGCAAGCCCGGCCTCGTCATCATCGCGGGCACAGGCTCGATCTGCTGCGGGATAAACGGGCGCGGGCGGCGCGCGTGCGCGGGCGGGTGGGGGCCTGTGGCGGGCGACGAGGGGAGCGGCTCCTGGATCGCGCGGCGCGCGTTGCAATCGGTGGCGCGTGCGTCGGACGGGCGCGGGCGCAAGACCGCGCTCGTCGAGGCGGCGTGTGAGTTTTTCAACGTCACGAAGGCGGAGGACCTCTCGACGGCGGTCTATGCGCCGAACATGACGAATAACCGCATCGCCGGATTCGGTCGCCAGGTCATCGAGGCCGCCAAGCGGCGCGACGCGGTCGCGCGCGAGATCGTCGCCGAGGCGGGCCGAGAACTCGCCTGCGCCGCGGTCGCCGTCATCCGCAAGCTGCGGATGGAGCGCGAGCGCTTTCAGGTGGCTTACGTCGGCGGGGTCTTCGCCGCGGGCGACCTGATGCTCGACCCTCTGCGCGAGGAGGTCGCGCGCGCCGCCCCGCGCTCCTTCATCGCGCCGCCCGTGCTCGCCCCCGCCGAGGCCGCCGCGCGCATGGCGAGCGAGCAGCTACAACTCGCGCTCGCCGGCTGACGCCGAAAGATTTAAAATCTCAAATTTGAAATTTCAGGTTAACCGTTCGCGGACTGTTCGATTGAAATGGCCGACGAGAACCCTTCGGATGTCCCCGTCACGGAGCAGGAGAACCCACGGACGCGCGAGATCAGTCGCCTGCCGACGGCGGAGGTCGTGCGCCTGATGAACGAGGAGGACGCGTGCGTGGCCGTGGCCGTCGAGCGCGTGCTGCCGGAGGTCGCGCGCGCGGTTGACGCAATCGTCGAGCGCCTGCGCGGCGGGGGCAGACTCTTCTACGTCGGCACGGGCACGTCTGGCCGTCTCGGAGTGCTCGACGCATCGGAGTGCCCGCCGACGTTCGGCGTACCGCCCGAACTCGTGCAGGGGATCATCGCGGGCGGTTATGAGGCTCTGTACCGCGCGACGGAAGCCTCGGAGGACGACCACGACGCGGGCGCGCGCGACGCCGCGGCAAGAGGCGTCGGCGCGCGCGACGCGCTCGTCGGCATAGCCGCCTCGGGCCGGACGCCTTACACCATCGGCGCGGTCGAGTTCGCGCGCGCGCTCGGAGCGTTCACGGCTGCCGTGACGTGCGCGCCCGACTCGCCGATCACGCGCGCGGCTGAGGTGTCGGTCGTGCCGGTCGTGGGGCCGGAGGTCGTGGCCGGCTCGACGCGTTTGAAGGCGGGCACGGCGCAGAAGATGGTCTTGAACATGATCTCGACGGCGACGATGATCCGCCTCGGCTACGTCACCGGCAACCGGATGACGAACATGCAGCCGCGCAACCTGAAGCTGCGCGAGCGCTCGCTCCGCATCCTCGGCGCGGAAACCGGACTGGACGAGGGGGCGGCGCGCGAGGCGCTTGAGCGCGCGGGCGGAGACCTTCGTGTCGCGCTCGTCATGTCTAAAACGGGTCGCTCGCGAGAGGAGGCTGAGCGAGCGCTCGGCTCCGCGGGGTGGGTCGTCGCGGGGGCTGTGGAGGAGCTTTCGCGGGACGCCGATTGAGACCGGCGCGGCGGTCTCGAAGGCCGCGCAC
>Ga0209577_10001710_pt1 | contig 21688 bp, 17 predicted proteins | sample GraSoiAngelo_109_FD_185874 | JGI IMG/M metagenome (GOLD analysis project Ga0209577, IMG submission 185874) | Grasslands soil microbial communities from the Angelo Coastal Reserve, California, USA - 14_0903_12_20cm (SPAdes) (version 2) | ecosystem: Environmental > Terrestrial > Soil > Grasslands...
TCAAGGTCAAGGGCGAGTTCGTGTGGCACCACCACGAGACGGAGGACGAGCTGTTCTTCGTGGTGAAGGGCCGGCTGCTGCTCAAGTTCCGCGACCGCGAGGTGTGGGTGGAGGAGGGGGAATTCGTAATCGTCCCCCGGGGCGTCGAGCACCTGCCCGTGGCGGCCGAGGAGACGCACGTGATGCTGCTCGAGCCGAAGTCCACGCTCAACACGGGGAACGTCCGCAATGAGCGCACGGTCAGCGAGCTCGATCGGATCTGAGCGCCGGATGATCGCCCGACTGTGGCACGGCGCCGTTCCGGCCGCCAAGGGCGACGCCTACGCCGCCTACCTGCGGCGGACGGGCATGGCCGAGTGCCGGGCCACTCCCGGCAACCTGGGCGTCGAGGTGCTGCGCCGCAGCGACCGCGGCGAGACCCATTTCCTGTTCATCTCGTACTGGGAGTCGATGGAGGCGATCCGCACGTTCGCGGGCGACGACGTCGAGCGGGCGCACTACTATCCCGAGGACGGCGAGTATCTCCTCGAGCTCGAGCCCACGGTCACGCACTACGAGGTACTGGAGCGCTAGTCGTCACTCGTCGGCGACGGGAAGCCCGCTCGTCAGCGGGTGGGTCGGCGGCGCCCGCAGGGCCGGTTTCCCTTCTTCCGTGTACTTGAATCCCCGCGTGGTGTGGTACGCCAGATCGATGTCGGGGGCGGCGGCGAACTCGGAGAGGATGTCTTCCCAGATGGCGTGCTCGGTGCCGCGGCGCTTGCGAGGCTCGATGAGGTAGCGGATGGTGAGCTGCACGCCGTCGTTCACTACCTTCGTGTACACGATGGGCGTGAGCTTGCGGTAGTTGATGAGGTACTGTTGGGAAGCGGCGAGCAGCTCCTGCTCGGCCTGCTGGGTGAGGTGTTCCGCGTGCTTGACGGCGATCTTGCCGAGGATTTGCTTCGCCTTTCTCCAGTCGCTTTCGAACGTGACCACCACCGGCACTTCGTTCCAGATGTAGCGGAATCCCTTGTTGTAATTGGCGACGGGCTCCGTGAAGACCTGCCCGTTCGGGATGTGAACGATCCGTCCGCTCGACTGGTCGGCGTCGACCCAGGCGCCGATCTCGTTGAGGGTGAACTGGAACAGCCCGAGGTCAATCACGTCCCCTGCGTGCGCACCGATCTGCACCCGGTCGCCCACCTCGAAAGGACGCCGCCAGATAATGAATGCCCATCCGGCAATGTTGGAGAGCGGCTCCTTGAGGGCGATCGCCAGCCCCGCCGACAGGATCCCCACGAACCGCAGGAGCTCGCCGACGCCTCCCGAGAACCACACCCCGCCGATCGTGACGACGCCGACCGTGACCAGGACGTAGGTCAGCACTTTGCGCCAACGATAGCGACCCCAGGGATCCCGCACCCGCCGGTAGACGAATCCCAGCACGAAGTGGCGGACGAGCCAGAGCCCGACGATTGTCCCCACGGTCACGAGCAACCGCGTCTGGAGCTGGGGGCTCATGCCGAGGTGTGACTGCAGCCAGTCGATCATGGGGAGCGACGGGAAACTAGGGACCTGCGTGGCGGCGCGCCAGCCGGAACGCGTAGATTACCTCGCGATGCCCGCGTTTGCCCGTGCGCTCCCGCTCGTCCTCGTGGTCGCGGCCTGCCACCGCCCCGCGGCCGCGCCGCTCAATCCCAGGGCCGAGGTCGCGGTCACGGTCGAGAACCAGAATTTCCTCGACATGGACGTCTTCCTCATCCGAGGCGGGCAGCGCGTCCGCCTCGGCATGGTGCCGGGGCTCTCGTCGCGCATGCTCATGGTGCGGCCGGAGCTGATTGGCTACGGGACGGAAGTGCAGTTCGAGCTCCATCCGATCGGCGGTCGGGGCAATCCCCTGAGCGAGACGATCTCGGTGCGGCCGGGGGACGTGATCCACCTGACCATACCGCCGAGCTAAGCGGGTCCTTCGCGCGCGCAAAAAGCAGATCCTTCGGTCGGCCTCACCCCCCCACCTTGTGCCACTCCACGTCGATCGCCGGGGGCAGCGAATCGAGCCGGCTCAAGAAGGAGACGACTTGCCAGATCGACGAATCGGGAATCTGGTTGCCCCACGCCGCCATCCCGGAGTAACGCACGCCGTGTTGCACGATCCAGTACAATTGCCAGTCCGGCTTGCGGGGTGGCGTACGCGCGAACTGGGGGACGCGCGGATAGAAGTCCGAACTTCCCCACTCACTGGGGCGCAGCGGGCCGCCGTGGCACCCGGAGCAGGCGTCCCGGTAGACCTTCAGCCCCGCGAGCAGCACGTCGCGGGAGGAGCGTAGCGGGTTCGGCGTTCGCGGCGCGATGCGGGCGACCGACGCGCCCACCGCCATGCGCGCCAACGCCCGCTCCCACGCCGGCGGAGTGGCCGTCGCGTCGAAGGACCATACACCGAGCCACGCCAGCAGCCACGCGCCCGCCGGGAGAGTCAGCATGCCCGCGACGACGGCAAGGGCGAGTCTGCGCATCGGGCCTCCGATGTGATGGGATTCCGAAGCTACGGGCGGCCGAGATCGGCCAGAGGTCAGCGATCAGTCAGGGAGCGGGGATTACGCGACGCGAATCCTGCGAGCCACGCGCGCGAGCCGCGCGTCGAGCGCCCAGAGTCTCGCGCCCGCGAGCAGCACCGCCGCCAAGAGATGGACGTCGACCCATCCGATCCCGCCGCCGAACAGTCTGCGTCGCTCGACGAAGTCCAGCACTTCATCTTGGCTTGCGACGGGAAGCTGCGGTAGCCGGTTGAGGTCGGTCAGGATCTCCGCGCGGTTGCGGAGGTTCCCGAGCGCCAGCTCGCCGACGATGAACGGGTGACACACGATGCGCCCCTTCGCGAGGTGCGCACCGAGCGTCGGGTTCCCCCGCCGGAAGTGGTCGATCCAGACGGATGTGTCGGCGAGGATCACCTACGCCGCGCCCGGGAACGCCGCCGCGGCACGGGACGTACGCGGGGCTCGGTCCCGCCGAGCGCGGCCAGCCGCCTGGCGCTCTCTCGGGCGATCAGCGCCTCCAATCCCGCGCGTACGATCGCCGTTTTCTCCCGGAGGCCCGTGAGACGGCGGGCCTCCTGCACGAGACCGTCGTCGAGGAGCAGGGTTGTGCGCATATGCATCAATATGGCTGTATTATGCATATTCCTCAATCCTCGCTCACGCGAGCCCCCGGCGGTCCAGGCTGCGGTACTGGATCGCCTCGCTCACGTGGCGCGATTCGAGCGATGCCACCCCCGCGAGATCGGCGATGGTACGCGCGATCTTGAGAATGCGGTGGTACGCCCGCGCCGACAGGGCGAGCCGCGTGATCGCGGTCCGTAACAGCGCATCCGCCCCGTCCGACACGCGGCAGAACGTCCGAATGTCTCGCGCCGCCATGTGCGCGTTGGCATACACGCCGGGGCGGGTCGCGAAACGCTCGCGCTGCACCGCCCGCGCCCGGTCGACCCGCTCCCGCACCGCCTCGCTCGGCTCTCCCCCGCCCTGGTCCGCGAGGGCGCGGTACTTCACGGCCGGCACCTCCAGATGGAGGTCGATGCGGTCGAGCAGCGGTCCGGAGACGCGCGCGAGGTAGCGCTCGACGCCCAGCGGCCCGCAGACGCAGTTGTGCTGGGTGTCGCCGAAGTAGCCGCAGGGACAGGGATTCATGGCCGCCGCCAGCATGAAGCGCGCCGGATAGGTGAGGCTCATCGCGGCGCGTGCGATCGTCACGACGCCGTCCTCCATCGGCTGGCGCAGCACCTCCAGCACGTTCTTGCGGAACTCAGGGAGCTCGTCCAGGAACAGCACGCCACCGTGCGCCAGGCTCACCTCCCCGGGCCGCGGGTACGAGCCGCCGCCGATCAGGCCGGCGTCCGAGATCGTGTGGTGCGGGGACCGAAACGGGCGCCGCGCGACGAGCGACGCACCCAGCGGCAGCACGCCCGCCACGGAGTGGATCTTGGTCGTCTCGAGCGCCTCTTCGAGACTCACCTGCGGCAGGATGGTGGGGATGCGGCGGGCCAGCATCGTCTTGCCGCTCCCGGGTGGACCGATCATCAAGATGTTGTGCCCGCCGGCCGCCGCCACCTCGAGGGCGCGCTTGGCGTGCGCCTGCCCTTTCACCTCGGCGAAGTCGACGTCGTCGCGCGTGCGCTCCGCGAACAGCGCGGTCAGGTCGACACTGGCCTCCGTCAGCTCCGCCTTACCGTCGAGGAAATCGGCGAGCTCGGCGAGATTGCCCGCGCCGAGCACCCGCACGCCCGACACGACGCCCGCCTCGGGCAGGTTCTCGCGCGGCAGCACCAGCGCCTCGAGCCCCGCGGCGCGGGTCGCGAGCGCCACGGGCAGGGCGCCGCGCACCGGCCGGATCGCGCCCTCGAGCCCGAGCTCCCCCAGCACGGCCACACGCCCGAGCCGCTCGGGGGAGATCTGCTCGGTGGCCGCGAGGATCCCCACCGCAATTGGGAGGTCGAAGGCCGAGCCGTCTTTTCGGATGTCGGCAGGCGCGAGATTGACGGTGATACGCTTCAAGGGAAAGGTGTAGCCCGTGTTGGCGAGGGCGGCGTACACGCGCTCCCGGCCCTCTTTCACCGCCCCCTGAGGCAAGCCGACGGTGGCGAACGTGGGGATCCCGTTGGCAATGTCCGTCTCGACGTCGACGAGGTAGGCGTCGATGCCGAACACCGCGGCGGAGCGGACGCGGGCGAGCATGGCGAACCATGCAACCCGCGCCCGCGGGAGTGTCACCCAATCAATGCATGGGAGGTCGTGTTGTTGCGGACCTCACCACCACCCCCTGTCCCCCGCTCCGCCTCACGAGTCCTCAACCCCCTGTCCCCCTCTCCGCGATGCGGAGAGGGGGGACGCGGGTTCAGAACTCCACGCGCCCCGCGAGGCCGGTTGAACCCCGCGTCCCGAACCACGGGGCGAGGCTCAGGGCCGACGGCGTCCCGGCGTGGCCGGTCCTGCTCAGCCGGAGGACGCCGAGCGCCAGCGACGCCGCGCCGATGCCGGTGTTCAGGAGGCCCAGCGTGCCCCGAGGCCCCGACGTCCCCAGGTTCGACGCGCCGGCGACGATGCCGATCGTTCCGGCACCCACAGAGGCGATCCCGCCGGCCTGACGCGAGATGCCCGTGTTGAGGACGTTGAGCGTGAACGTCGCGATGTTGGTGGCGACGCTGACACCGGTCGCCACTTTATATCCGTCGCTGGCCGGAGGTACCGCGCCGGCGACCGCACAGTCCCCCCGCGGCGAGCCACAGCCGTATGTCGGCTGGATCCGGGTCGCCTCCGCCAGTGTGATGCCGTTCTGCGCGAGCCAACGGCCCACCGCCGGGTCGTCCCTGAGCTCCGGAACGCGAGCGTAGTTGCGCGTCGCCGCAATCCGGAGCACCAGGTCCTCGTGTCCCGTCTGCTCGACCAGGTAGGCGAAGCCGCACCGCGTGCCCCGCCAGTCGATGAAGACGGGCACGTCGCGGTCCGGGAAGTCGGTATTCCGTGGAAAGACGCCCCGGACTTGGTAGGTGTGGAGGATACTCAGGACACGGGCACGGGCCGCTCGCTGGGCGGGCGTCAATCCCGACACGTCCCGGGCGCGCAACTCCCGCTCGACGCTGTCGAAGTGCGCCCGCAGGCGGATCCGTTCGGCGGCGGCGAACGAGATCGGAGCGGGCGCCCGCCACACCCCGGTGGCGAGCGCGCCGGACAAGACAGCCGAAAGCATCAGAGCCTTGCGCATGGGGACCTCCCGCGACGGCGTAGGTGCGGAGCGGAGCGTTGCTCGCAGCCTATGCCGGGGCGTCGCCGCCTGTCAAGCCTGTCGCGTCGGGGGACGGCAACCCTGGCCGCGCCCACCGCCGGGCTCTAAAATGGAGGGAACCTGCGGGCAGGAGCTCTTGGTGGCCGACCCTTTTTCCCAGTTGCGGGCCGCGCTCGCGGGCCAGTACGCGATCGAGCGCGAGCTCGGGCGTGGTGGGATGGCGACGGTCTACCTCGCCCACGACCACAAACATGGTCGTCCCGTGGCCATCAAGGTCCTGGCGCCCGAGCTCGCGGCCGCCGTGGGGCGCGAGCGATTCTTGCGGGAAATCGAAACCGCCGCCCGCCTGACACATCCCCACATCCTACCGTTGCACGACTCCGGTGAGGCGGACGGCCTCCTCTACTATGTCATGCCGTATGTCGAGGGCGAGTCGCTCCGCGACCGGTTGACCCGGGAGCACCAGCTCTCCATCGAAGACGCCATCTCGATCACACGTGAAGTCGCCAGCGCATTGAGCTACGCCCACGGCCACGACGTCATCCACCGGGACGTCAAGCCCGAGAACATTCTCCTGTCGGGCGGCGAAGCGATCGTCGCCGACTTCGGCATCGCGGGCGCGCTCGACGCGGCCGGGGGCGCCAAGCTCACGCGCACGGGCGTCGTGCTCGGGACGCCCGCGTACATGAGCCCGGAGCAGGCCGCTGGGGAGCGGGTGCTGGACGGCCGCAGCGACGTGTACGGGCTGGGTTGTGTGTTGTACGAAATGCTCACGGGGGAGCCGCCATTCACGGGCCCGACCAGCCAGGCGATCATCACCAAGCGCTTCAGCGATCCCGTGCCGTCCGCCCGGCGCCTGCGGGAGACGATTTCGGTACCGCTGGACCGGGCGATCGTGAAGGCACTAGCCCGGGCCCCTGCGGACCGGTTCGCCACCACGCGCGAGTTCGCCGATGCGCTGCGCGCGCCGGTGGGAGCCGCCGCGGACGCCGCGCCGGCGGTGGAGACCAGGGCCCCAGCGCGTGATGCCTTCGCCCGCCAGGCCTGGCGCGAAGCGTACGAGACCCTCGCCACGGCGCAAGCGAAGGGGGCTCTCTCAGTCGAGGACGTCGAGCGGCTGGCCGAGTCGGCGTGGTGGATCGGCCGTATCGACGACTGCATCGCGGCCCGCGCACGGGCATTTGCGATCTACATGGACCGCGCGCAGCCCCGGGCGGCCGCGGCCGTCGCGGTGCGCCTGGCCGAAGATTTTTTTCGCCGTCAGGCCAAGTCCCTCGGCAACGGTTGGCTCAAGCGCGCCGAGCGGCTGCTGGACGACGTGCCGGAGTGCCCGGAGCATGTCGCGCTGCTGCGGCTCCGTGCGGTGCTCGCGCTCGAGAGCGAAGGAGACGTCGACAAGGCCCTGGGTCTCGCCCGGCGCACCTCCGACCTTGCTACGCGCTTCCTCGATCGCGACATGCAAGCTCTCGCGCTACACGACATCGGGCGCATGTTGGTCTCGAAGGGCGAGCTGGCGCAGGGCATGGCCCTGATCGACGAGGCGATGGCCGCCGCGGTGGGCGGCGAGCTCGGCCCCGAAGTGACCGGGCGCATCTACTGCAACATGCTGGGCACGTGCGAGAGGCTGGCCGACTATCAACGGGCAGGCGAATGGAGCGAAGAGGCGGAGCGCTGGTGCCAGCACCACACCGAGTCCGCGTTCCCCGGCATCTGCCGGGTGCACCGGGCGGAGCTGATGCGACTGCGCGGGTCCTGGAGCGACGCCGAAACGGAGTGCCTGCGCGCGGCCCAGGAGCTCCAGGGGTTCTACCACATCGCCGCGGGTGAAGCGTTCTACGAGATCGGCGAAATCCGGCTGCGTATGGGGGACCTGAAGCGGGCCGAAGCGGTGTTCCACCAGGCCCACGAGCTGGGCCGGGAGCCCGTCCCGGGCCTGGCGCTGCTGCGCCTGGCGGAAGGCAAGATCGACGCGGCCCGGGGGCTGCTCGATCGCGCCGTCGCCGACCGGCCGGCGGGATCGCTCGATCGGGCGCGGCTGTTGGCGGCGGCCGTGCAGGTCGCGATCGCGGCGGGAGACCTCGACGCGGCGCGCGCGGCCGCCCTAGAGCTCGAAGGGATCGCGACGGCCTACGGCTCGACCGCGTTGCGGGCGAGCGCCGCGCAGGCGCGCGGCGCCGTGCAGCTCGCGGCCGGCTCGGGTGCGGCGGCCGTGCCCGAGCTGCGCCGGGCCTGCAAGCTGTGGCAGGAAGTCCAGCTGCCGTACGAGACGGCGAGCGCACGACTGCTGCTCGCGAGCGCCTATCGGGCGACGGCGTGCGCGGAGGACGCGACGCTCGAGCAGCAGACGGCGACGTCGTCGTTCAAGGTCCTGGGCGCCGACATCACGACGGCCAGGGCGCTGTGCCAGGCTCCGTCCTAAGCGGATGGCTTCGATCGCCTCGGACGACTTCGTCAGGGCAGAATAGCGAGATTCATTTCTTTCACTCCCCAACGCCACACGACAGCGGCGTAGCGGTCATTGCCGATGACGCCCTCACGGCAGCGACGCACTCACACCCAGCTGAATCAGGAGCAGGTTCGCCTCGCTCCGGATCGGCCGGACCGTGAAGGAGCCATCACTGTTTTGCGTCACACCGCCCCCGGTGACGTAGCTCGCCAGGCCGTTGCGCATGGCGCGGACGCCAAGGTCGAGCGCGGGCCGCGACGGCCACCGCCCGAGCGCGACGCGCACGCCGCCGCCGACCTCACTCACCCACGTCAAGTCGTCGTGCAAGGTCTGCGTGAAGGCGCACTCGCACGCATCGTCGGGATTGGCGTCGGTCGCGAAGTAGGAGAACCCGCCCGCCCAGAACCCATACAACTGGACAGGCCCCAGCGGGAGCGCCAGCTGCGGGCCGGCACGGAGCGAAGTGATATACGACTCGGTATTGAACGCCGGCGGGCCTGACCACGAGTCGAAGCCGTGGAACAACACGGAGAAGTCCGCCCGCAGCGCTACTCCGCCGCGCAGTGCGATCGGGACAGCGCCGTACAGGCCGAAGCCACCTGCGGCTTGCACAAACTGCTGGAACCGACCTCGGCCCAGCCCCAACGCCAGGTTGAGGCCCAGCTGCGGCCTCTCCCAGCGCGGCGGCTGGTGGGAGCCGGACTGCGGGGCCGCTGGCCTCATGGCGAGCAGGCCGAGCAACGCACCCGAGGAGAGCGTCCGTCGCCAGATCATGGTGCCGCTACGGTCGAAGCGCTAATGGCTCACCTTGGTCGGCGGCGCGATCGCCTCATTATCGGCCGGCAGCGCATCGCGCGCGCCGCTGATGACCGTTACGGCCTTGAACGTCACCTTCCCGATCTGCGCATCGTCGGCCGTAAACGTGTAGCTAAAGGCAAAGTCCGTCGTGCCGTTCTTAGGGTTCATCGGCACGGACTGCGTCAGGGAGCCGAACTGCTGGAAGCCGCCGGGCACGCTGCGGAACAGTTGGACCTCGACGGTCTCGGCGTACCGCCTACTGTTGATGCCGACGACAATGCGCCGGGTCTGGCCCGAGCTCGCCGCATTCGGCGTCGCGAATTTCGTCACCGCGACGTCATGCGTCCGGACGTGCGCGGTCTGCGCGGCTACAGCCGTGCGGCCGTCGAGGGTCGTGGCCGTGAGCTGAACGGTGTAGTCCCCATCTGCCGCATAGCGGTGCGTCGGATTGGGACCAATGCCGGTCGCCCCGTCGCCGAAGGTCCACGCCTGCGGCGCGAAACCGATTCCGCCCGGGTCGAAGGACTGGTCGAAAAACTGAACGAGATCGAAGGTCGAGGCGTCGAACGGAAAGAATCCGAAGTTGGCGACGGGCGGCGGTGTGACTTCAAGGTGGAACTGGAGCGAACCGGTTTGGCCGAACAAGCCACCTACCTGGAAATAGTAGGTAGTGTTCGCCCGCGCACCGAACGTGGACCGGTTTCCGAATACGCCGCAGCCCACCTCGGTCAGGCTCGCCACCGAGGTGCCGGTATACGCGGCGACCACGGTCGAGAAGCCGCTGTTGAACGTGTTGGCCGAGATCGATCCAGTCTCGGTCGGCGTAAAACGGTACCAGGCGCTGCTGGTCAGGGGACCACTCGCGCAAGACGGCGTCGTGGGCTCGCCCGCCTCATTGGTCGCCGCCGTGAGGTCCAGGGCGTCGCTAAACGGCAATGCACCAATCGCCGTCGCATTGACGAACAGATCGTTCGGCGGCGGGGGGACCACGTCGAGACGGAGCTCCAGCACGCCCGTCTGGTTGAACATGCCATCGACCTGGATGTGGTACGTCGTGCCGGCCTGCGCCAGGAACGTCGCGTCTCTCCCTACGAAGGGGCTGCGACAGGTTATCTCGGCCAAGCCGCCCAAGCCACCGCTGTACACGCCAACCACGGTCGAGAACTGGGCGGCGACGCTCGCCGTGACCACGGCGCTCACCGCGGGGGTGAAGCTGTACCAGACGGTTCGCTGCGATGAGGAGCCGCCGGAGCAGGATGACGGCGGCTCTCCCGCCTCCGTCGTGGCCGCCGAGATGTCCACCACGTCGCTGAACGGCAGCGCCGAGATGACCGTCGCGCTGGCGAAGGCATCATTTGATACGGAGAGTTGGTGAGTCCAGACGGGAACGGCATCGGACACACCGTCGTTGAACGTCAGCGGGGTCACTCCGCTGCCGTCTGCGTTCATGACGAAGATGTCTTCGTCGCCACCGTCGCGGGTGCTGTGGAACGCGATGCGCTGGCCGTCCGGCGACCAGACCGGGTCGTCGTCGACGAAATCACCCGAGGTGAGCTGGGTGACTCCACTCCCGTCCGCGTTCATGACAAAGACGTGAAGCTGGCCGCCGTCGCGGTCGCTCGAAAACACGATGCGCGTGCCGTCGGGCGACCAGCCTGCACGGTCGCCCTCGTCCCTGCCAGGGCTGTGCGTGAGCCGCGTGACGCCACTCCCGTCCGCATTCATGACGTAGATCTCTTCGTCACCGTCCTCGCGGTCGCTTAGAAACAAGATCTGCGCGCCATTGGGGGACCAGGCGGTCGGAGAATCACGGAAGGTGTTGTCGGTCAGGCGGGTGACGCCGCTCCCGTCCAGATTCAGGATGAATATCTCGTCGTCCCCGTCGCTGTTATTGGCGAACGCGATCCGCGTGCCGTCTGGGGACCACGCGCCGGGGAACCCGCCTTCGGTGGTGAGCTGCGTTTCTCCCGTCCCAACCACGTTGATGGCGAAGATCTCGGAGCGGCCGCTGTGGAAATTCGCGTACGCGATCCGCTTGCCATCCGGAGACCAGATAGGATCGACGCTGCCACCGGTGTCGTTGGTGACCCGGGCGACGCCAGACCCGTCCGGGTTCATCACGTAGATCTGGAAGTCGCCGTCGCGGGTGCTGTGGAAGGCGATCTTGCCGTTGACGGCTTCAGTGGGGGACAGGTTGAACCGAGGTCCGTTCACCCTCGGGGCGAGCGATCGCTCGGCATCGTGACAGGCTGTGAACAGAGCCCCGAGGGCGAGGAGTGAGATCAGGCGTGAGATTGCTCCCCCTAGCGCCAGCGTCGCATCAAATCGGTGGACCATATCCTCCTCCTCAAGAAGGCTCACCGACTCACCTTGGTCGGCGAAGCGATCGCCTCATTGTCGGCCGGCAGTGCGTCGCGTACGCCCGCGACCGCGGCCACCGCCCGGAACGTCACCTTCCCGATCTGCGCATCGTTGCCCGTGAACGTGTAGCTGAAGGCGAATTCCGTCGTACCGTTCTTGGGGTTCATGGGCACGAACTGCGTCAGCGAGCCGAACTGCTGGAAACCGCCGGGAACGCTTCGGAACAGCTGGACCTCGACGCTCTCGGCGTACCGCTTGCTGTTGATGCTGACGACGATGTGTCGGGTCTGACCCGAGCTCGCCGCGTTCGGCGTCGCGAATCGCGTGACCGCGACGTCATGCGTGCGGACGTGTACCGCCTGCGAGGTCGACGCCGTACGGCCATCCAGCGTCGTGACCAGGAGCTGGACTGTGTAGTCTCCGTCGGTCGCATACCGATGCGGCACGTTGAAGCCAGTGCCGCTCGTCCCGTCGCCAAACGTCCATGCCGGCGGCGCGAAGCCGACGAAGCCCGGATCGAAGGAGAAGTCCTGGAATTGCACCTGGTCGAAGATCGACGGGTCGAACGGGAATGCGCCGAAGTTCGCTTGGGGTGGTGGCGTGACTTCGAGGCGGAACCCGACCGACCCGCCCAGGCCGAACAGACCACCGGCCAGGAAGTGGTAGGTCGTCCCGGCCTGTGCCCGGAACGTCACGTTCCCACCGGACACGTTGCAGCCAACTTCGCTCACGCTGGTCACTGAACTACCGGTGTACGCAGCGACCACGCTAGGAATCGAAGCGTTGACGATTCTTGCCGAGACTGATCCGGTTACCGCCGGGGTAAAGCTGTACCAGACGGTCCTGCTCACTGGGGGATAGAAGATCGCGCAGGAGGGCGTTTGCTCGCCTGCCTCGGCGCTCGCGATGGCGAGGTTCGCGACCTCACTAAACGGCAGGGTGGAAATGCCGGTCGCATTGCCGAAATCATCATTCGCCGGGAAAACCTGCCGGATCCAGTGCGGACCCTCGTTGATAACACCCGGACCGAAGGTCAGCTGCGTCACGCCGCTCCCGTCCGCGTTCATCGTGAAGATCTGTCGGGCGCCGTCGCGGTCGCTGTCGAACGCCAGCTGCGTACCGTCGGGCGACCAGACGGCGCCCCCTTCATTCACGACATCATCGTGAGTGAGATCCGTGACGCCGCTCCCGTCCGCATTCATGACAAAGATGTCTCGGTCAGGCCCATCGAGGTCGCTGTCGAATGCGACGCGGCTGCCATCGGGGGACCAACCGGTGCCGGCGTTGTCGTCAGCGGTATTGTCCGTGAGCTTGGTAACCGGACTTCCGTCCAAAGGCGTCGCGTAGAGCTCGTAGTCCCCATCCCGGTTGCTCACGATCATCAGCTGCCGTCCGTCGGGCGACCAGTCGGTGATGAAGTCGGGGTCCAACACCCGGACCAGTCCGCTTCCGTCCACATTCACGACCCAGATCCCCTCGATCCCGGTACCTGCTGCTCCCCCCAACGCGATTCGGTTGCCGTCGGGCGACCAGGCCCCCGGAAAACCATCGTCAATCACCACCCGCTCACCACTGCCATCCGCGTTGATCACGACGACCTGGCAGATGAAACCGCATCTGGCGAACACGATGCGTGAGCCGTCGGGCGAGAAGAGAGGCAAGTATTCATCGAAGGGATTGCTGGTGAGCTGCGTGACGTTACTGCCGTCGGCGTTCATCACGAAGATGTCGAAATTGCCGTTGCGGTTACTCTGAAAGGTGATCTTGCCTTCGAGAGGGCCCGGCACCTGGCTGAACCGAGGTCTCGAGATCGTCGGGGCGAGGGGCGGGACGGCGTCCCGACAGCTATTGAGCGCAGCCCCAAGAGCGAGGACTGGAATTACATGCAGTCGGCGGCCCATTTTCCTCCACCTGTGCAAGAGGCGGCACGACGATTTCGTCGTGCGAGTTGGCTGAGGAATGTGGCGTATGAAGCGGGGGTGGGCGCGGCGCTAGTCGTGACGTTCGCGACACCGGTCGTGTTCTGGTCTGACGCTTGCTCGGTAGACCCTCGGGCTCACACCCACATAGCGCTTGAAGGCCCGTTCGAAGGTCCTGACGTCTTGAAAGCCCGCGGCGAACGCGATCCGGACGATCGAGTTGTCATGGATACGCATCAACTCCATCGCGCGACTCACGCGGAGGATTCGCACCCACTCGGTGAACGTCGCGCCGACCTTGGAATGGAAGAAGGCGGAGAAGTACTTTCGCTCCAGGCCGGCGAGCTTCGCGGCGGCGGTGAGCGAGATCGGCATCGCGACGTTGGCGGTGACGAATCGGAGCACGGGCGACAGGCGGGCGTAGTACGAGAACGCCTCGTGATGGACGCGCTGCGCCAGGCCGGGTACCCCGACGAGCCCACCCACGAGAGGGTGAAAATGCGTCAACAACGCTTTCTCCCGCCGCTCAACCGCCGCACGCACACCCCGTTCAAGCGCAGGACACGCTACGCGTCGCCAATTGACCTCGCGGTTCGCATCGTGTCAAGATGGACGTGATCGACGGGCTGTAGACTCACCGACTCCGGCCGGACGGGACTCCGCCATGGCAACAATCGCCTGGGACGACTTCGCCAAGGTCGACATCCGCGTCGGCCGGATCGTCGCGGCCGAGGACTTCCCCAAGGCGCGGAAGCCCGCATACAAACTGCGGATCGATTTCGGAGAGCTCGGCGTGAAGACGTCGAGCGCGCAGATCACCCGCTACTACGACAAGACCGATCTCGTGGGGAAGCTGGTACTGGCGGTGGTCAACTTCCCGCCGCGCCAGATCGCGAACTTCTTTTCGGAAGTACTAACGCTGGGCGTCGTGTTGGGAGACGGTGACATCGTGCTCGTCCACCCCGAGCGCGACGTGCCCCTGGGAAGCCGGATTGCGTAAACCTCCATAGCGCGCCTCGATGTACTGCTCGAGGATCTTGAGAAACTCCGGAACGATCGTCTCGCCTTTGAGCGTGACCTTGAGCCGGCCGTCCACGTAGACGGGGGCCTTCGGCTCCTCGAACGTGCCGGGGAGCGAGATGCCGATGTCGGCGTGCTTCGACTCGCCGGGCCCGTTCACGACGCACCCCATCACCGCGACGCGCAGCGTCTCTACGCCCGGATAGCGGGCGCGCCATGCGGGCATCTGCTCCTTCAGGTGGGCCTGGATCTGCTCCGCCATCTCCTGAAAGAATGTCGACGTGGTGCGTCCGCATCCCGGACATGCCGAGACCTGGGGCGCGAAATGCCGCAGGCCTAACGACTGCAGCACCTGCTGAGCCACCTGCACTTCCTCCGTGCGGTCGCCGCCCGGGCGCGGCGTGAGCGAGACGCGGATCGTGTCCCCAATGCCGTCTTGGAGCAGGATGGCCAGTCCAGCGGTGCTCGCGATGATCCCCTTCGAGCCCATGCCGGCTTCGGTGAGCCCCAGGTGGAGCGGATAGTCGCACCGCTCCGCCAGCCGGCGGTACACCTCGATGAGGTCCTGCACGCCCGACACCTTTGCCGAGAGAATGATGGCGTCGTGCGCGAGACCGCACTCCTCCGCCAGCTCGGCCGAGCGGGTCGCGCTCGCCACCATCGCCTCGAGCATCACCTCGCGCGCGTCCAACGGATCGGGCCGCCGGGCGTTGTCATCCATCATTTCCGTGAGCAGCTGCTGATCCAGGCTTCCCCAGTTGACGCCGATGCGGACCGGCTTGCCGTGGGCCAGCGCGACCTCGATGATGGTGCGGAAGTGCTCGTCGCGGCGCTTGGCGCCCACATTGCCCGGATTGATGCGGTATTTAGCGAGGGCCGCCGCGCACTTGGGATACTTGGTGAGCAGCAGGTGGCCGTTGTAGTGGAAGTCGCCGATCACCGGAACGGCCACGGCGGCGACGATGTCGGGCACCGCCGCGGCCGCGGCCTCGGTGTTGACCGTGACGCGCACCAGCTCACTGCCCGCCTGATCGAGCGCGCGAGTTTGGGCAACCGTCGCGGAGACGTCCGCCGTATCGGTGTTCGTCATGGATTGGACGACGATGGGGTGACTGCTTCCGACCCGGATCCCGCCCACATCGACAATGACGCTTTGCCGGCGCTGGTTCACGAGGTCAATATAAGGGAGAAGACGTCACGGAGAGACGTCGCGGAGCAACGTCACGGATAGACGTCGAGAATTCCGCGACGCCGTCTAAAAGAATTTATCGTTCATCACCACGGTGAGCCGCAGCCCCTTCAGAACGGCATTCCCCTGCAGCAGGACGAGGCCCGAGTTCGAGCCCTTGGCCTTGAACCGGATCCACACCTGCTTCCCCGCCAGGAGCGAGATCACGTTGCTCGAGAGCCGACCGATGATCGTATCCGGGGTCGGCGCGTTGCCGGAAACGTTCGCATCCGGCACGGTCAGCGCGAGCGCGCTCGAGTTCAGGGTCCCGGCGGCGGTGGAGTCGAGATACAGCTGCAGGCCGATGGTGCCCGTCCCCGCCTGGTTCTCGAAGTTCACCTTCCCGTTCACGAGGACCGAATCCACGATGGACGACCCGGCGCCGGGGAGGTCGATGCGCCGTGGCGTGCTGGAGGCGCTGTCGGGCGGGCCCGGCTGGACGAAGTACGGGATGGTGTCGTCCCCCGTCCCCTTGAGGAAGCTGTACACGTCGACCTTGAAGATGGCCTGTCCCTCCCCACACGCCGCGGCCAGGCCCGCGAGCCACGTCATCCACAGCCACTTCGCGCGCATCGAGAGCCTCCTAATAGATCGAGAACGACGTCGCCATCGTGACGCCGCGCTCGTTCGAGAGCGAGTTCGTGTGCGTCCAGAATCCCACGTCCAGGCCGAGGGCACCCAAGCGCACGCCCCCGCCGAAGCCGAACTCGATCCGTTTGCGCTGGTCACGCGCCACACCGCCGCGCACGGCGATCAGGCCGAGGCGTTGCTCGCCGCCCACGTGTACGGTCGCACCTCGGCCGGTGTTCAGCACGTCGGCCCCGAGCGTGGTCTTCCCGACCGTGTAGGTCACGTTGGCGATGTACGACACCGGCAGCTTGGTCGTGGTGGAGACGTGGTTCGCGACCGGCTTGGAGAAACTCGTATCGCGGTAGAACACGCTATCCTGTCGCGTATCGGACCACGTCAGGGTCGCCCCGATGTCGTTCACCCCGATGCCCAGCTCGATCGGTCCCGAGATCCAGGCGATCCCCACGTCACCCCCCACCCCATGACCGAACGCGTTCCCGGGCTTGGAGTAGCTGGTCAGGCCGCTGCCGAACGGCGTGGCGGGATTGGTCCCCCCAAAGATGACGCTGTCGGTCCTGAATCCCGCCGTGACGTTGCTCCGGGCGTAGGCGACGCCGAGGTAGTAGTGCAAGGCGCCTCCCAGGTACAGTCCCGTGCTCGAGTCCCCCGCGATCCGACCGGCATAACTGATCGTGGGCGCGAATCCGCCTTCCGCGATCCCGCTCCCCAGCACGCTGTAACCCGTGCTGTCTTTCGCCGGGACCGAATCGCGCAGGAACGCGAGCAGCGTGTCTCCCAACTGCATGCCGAGATCGTAGTGCAGCCACCCCAGGACGCTAACGCGCACGCCCTTGATCGCGAGCCCTGGATCGAGCACCCGGCTCGAGCCCCCGAATCCGAACTGATCCTCTGGCACGAGTTGCGCCGCCGCACCGAGGTTCACTCGAAGCTCGTTCTTGCCGATGCGGAACAGGACGTCGTTCGTCGGCGTCGGAGCCTTCTTCACCTCCAGGTAAATCGGGAGGTTGAGCAGCGTGTTGACCGCCAGGATCGGGTTGAACCCCGCGGAGTCGGGGTGGAAGGCCGGATCCGTGGAGAGGTGAGGGTGATCGTGCAAGAACTGGATGATGCCGAGGGGAATCGGGATCGTCACCCGGGGCCGGCCGCGCCGGTCGGCCGCCTCGGGCACCGCGCGGTAGGCGGGGTTATAACGGACGAGACTCGCGGAGCGGCCCAGCGTGAGACCGCCCATCCCGATCCGCCGCGCGTCGAAGGTCAGCCCCTGACCCACGGCCTGCGCCGCCGCACCGACCGTCAGGGCCACGAGCCCGATGCCGATCACCGAGGTCCGCACGATGTTCCTCGCGAAATGGGGTGCCCCGCCGGGCACCAAGATTGCGAATCATCGTGAATTACGCCACGGACCGGGGTGAGCCCGGTCACCGAAGGGTGGGGGCCGCCGCGCCCTGGAACGTGATGGTGACCGTCGCCCCCTGGCCCAGGACGCTCGTCAGGTCGATCGTCCCGCCCCAGCTTTCGACCAGGCGCCGGGCGATCGCGAGCCCCAACCCCGACCCGCTCGAGGTCGTGGAGAAGGCCGGGTCGAACACGCGGGGCAGCGCGTCCGGCGCGATGCCCGCGCCGTCGTCCTCCACGGCGAGCCGCCGTCCCCCGTCCGAGACCCGCACCGCTACCCTCCGCGCGCCGGCGTTGCGCGCGTTCTCGAGCAGGTTGACGAGCACTTCCTTCACCTCGTCGCGGCGGGCGCGCACGGGCGGACCGGCCGCGCCCGCAATCTCGACTCTGGCCCCCGCCTCGGCGCCGCCCAGCGTGTAGAGGCGCACGACCTCCTGAGCGACCGCGTACACGTCCACGGGCTCGAGCGGCTGCGCCTCGACCGAGGGCGAAGCGAAGCGCGAGAAGGCCCGCGCGATCGCGTCGAGCCGGTCGATTTCCGCGAGGATCCGCTCCGCGGTCTCATCCAGGGTGGCGTCGAAATCCTTGCCGTCTTTCCTCTCGCGTGCGCGCTGCAGATGTTGGATGCCGAGACGGATCGGCGTGAGGGGATTCTTGATCTCGTGGGCGACCTGGCGGGCCATCTCGCCCCACGCCAGCACGCGCGCCGCGCGGGTGAGGGCCGTGGCATCGTCCAGTGCGACCACGCAGCCGTCCGGGGCCGGCCCGAGGGACGCGAGCTGCATGCGGATTTGCCGACGACCCACCGCGAACTCGTGCTCGGCGATGCGCTCCCCCCGGGAGCGGAGGAACTCGCCGACCGCGGTCCACACGGGCGACCATTCGGCCGGCGCCGCCTGGGGCAACAGGTCGCCCGGCGCGACGGTGGTGCCGAGCAGCTCGGCGGCGCGCGGGTTCGCCATCGTGACGCGTAATCCCTCGTCGACCGCGATGACACCGGTTGCGACGTTGGCGAGCACCTGCGCCGTCCGGCTGCGCGCTTCTTCCAGCGCGGTCTGGCTGCGCTTCACGTCCATCGCCATGCGCTCGAATGCCGACATCACCGGCTCGAACTCGCGTGGCGCGCCGGGCGGGAAGGCCGGCAACGGCGCCCCCCGGCCCACGGCGCCGGCCGCCTCCCGCAGCGCGGCGACGGGCCGGGCGAGCCCGCGGGCCGCGACCCCCGCCAGCGAGACGGCGGCGACGAGCCCCGCCAGCGTCGCGAGGGTCAGCCCCAGCGCGAGGTCCTCCTGCTGCTGGCGCACGCGCTCGTCGTCGAGCAGCTGGGGAGCCGCCAGCACCTCCTGCACCTGCGGCGACTCCGACACCACGACCAGGTAGCCCACGCGGATCGTGCGACCCGCCACCCGGCTGTCGTCGGTGCGCTCCAGCTCGTCGCGCAGGGCCAGGCGCACGAACGCGTCGGGTGCGAGAAACGGATCGACCACGCCGAGCTCGGCGAGCACCGTGGCCGTGGTGGCCGCGAGCACGCCGTCGCGGTAGAGCCAGAGATCCGCGTCGAGCCGGTTGCCGAGCTCCAGCATGGAGCGGCCGAGCGCGGGGGCGGGCTCGGAGGCGAGCGTGGCCGCCGTTCCCGCCGCGTCGCGCAGCGTCTGTCCGATGAGGAGATCGCCGTCCTGGCGGGCGTCGTCCCGCAGCCGCGCAAAGCTCCAGAGCGCGAGCACGAGCAGCGGGACCACGAAAAACCCGGCGAGCGCGACCGCCAGACGGGCGCGATAGCTGGTGCGCAGCACCGCGAAGATGGGCGGTAGCCGTGGACGCCACCGTCCCGTGAGCGCGAGGCTCAGGAGCCAGCAGGCCGCGAGCAGCGCCACGTCGATGACCACCACCAGGGCGCCCCGCACCAGGAGCGCCCACGGATCGCGCAGATCCACCGTGAGATGGACGTGGCTCACGAGGCCGCCTGGGACCGGGATGCGGCGCTCGCCACGCGCGGACCAGCCCTGCCGGGTCCAGATCACACGCGCGCTCGGCGCGGCGGGCGGTGGCGAGGGCGGCGAGAGTCTGATCTCGTACGGGGGCTCGACGCCCACCTCGCCCTGCAGGAACCGCGCGACCCGCGCCGACGGAATGAGGCGCGTGTGTGGGCCCACGCCCACCGTCAGCACGTCGCCGCCCGCGAGCGGAGCCACCAACACGTAGTGCACGCCGGGGCTGCGCTCGAGACGCTCGACCCGCGGTCCGCGCGCGGTCTCGGGCGAGCGTGCCAGCGCGGCCAGCAACGACGGCGGCAGGTCCACGCTCGCGAGCCTGATCTCCGCCGCCGGCTCCCCCAAGCGGTGCCACACGGCCAGGCTCGCCGGGTACGAATCGGCCGCGAGCGGCGACGCGAGCCACCAGGCGTACAGCTCACCTGCCGTTCGCGGCTGCGTCGCGGGCGGCGTGGCGCCGAGGCGCTCCAACAGCGAAGCGGCGCGCGGGTCGGCCGCGGCACCCAACCCCAGCGCGTCCCGCTCCGCGAGCAGCAGCCGGCCCTCCACGGCCGCACCCCATGTGACGAGCGCCGCCGCCGTCCCCGCCACCGTCGCGATGCCCAAGACCGCCCAGGGCCGCGGCGCGGGCACCAGCACGCCCACCAGCGCCGGGAGCCACACGAAGGTGTACCACTCGGGCCAGGCCCCGTAGGGATTCCACAGCCACAGGCCCGCGAGCGCCGCCATGGCGGCCCACGCGCATGCCGCCGGGAGGATCCAGGGCAGGCGCTGCGGCTCGACGGTGCCGCGCACCAGCGCCGCCGCGGCGAGCACCAGGGCCATCGCCGCCGTGGCGACCGCCACCTCCCACGACACCCACAGCGCGAACCCCACGCCGCCCGCCGGCGGCGTGATGCCCCGTCCGAAATAGCGCACGACGTAGGGCGCCGCGAGCACGAGCAGCCCCGCGCCGGCGAGCGACCACCAGCGGCGCGCGACGCCGCGGCGCCACACCGCCGCCGCCGTGAGCAACAGCACTACACCGAGGGCGGTGAGGGCCCCCGCCGAGGCGCTGAGCCCGCCCAGCAGGGGACGGTAAAACGACGCGGGCGAGAACAGCCCCGCCCAGCGCGCCGAGTCCTGCAGCGCGCGCGCGACCGTCCATGCGGCCGCGACGGTCACCAGCCAGCGCCACCGGCCCGCGGGGGCGGTGAGGAACACGAGCAGCAGCACGAGCGCGAGGGCGACGCCGGCGCGCCCGGTGGCGGCGGCCAGCGCGGCGAGCTTGGCGTCGCTCTGGGTCGGCGGTACCGGCTGTACGCTCAAGAGCGCGGCGCCGGACTCGCACGTGGTCGGGCAGAAGTCGAACACGTCGCCTTCGCGCGGAGCCCGCCCGGGCGCATAGAACCGCAGCGCGATACCGTGGGCCGCTTCGAACCGCGCGCTCACGGCGTGGCCGCGGTCGGGCGCCGCCGGCGCGGCGTCCAACAACACGCTGCCCACGGCGCTGCCGCCGCCCGGCGTCTGGCGCCGGGCCTCGAGCGACACGTAGAATGGTGTGATGACGGCGCGCAGCTCGGCGGTGTCCCGTGCGGGAACGAAGCGGTGGCGACCGGCCCACGCGAGCGGCTCTCCGTCGGGGGCAAGAATCACGACCCCCCGCTCGACGCCGCGCGTGCGCGTGCCCGACGCCACCGCCTCGCGCAGCTCGGCGAACGCCGCCTCGGGCGAGAGGAGGGCCGCGGTCATGCCACGCCCGGCGAGCCGCCGCGCTTCCGTCACCGCGGCGGCGAGCGCGACTTTGAGCTGGGACGAGTCCCGGGGCATCCGGCCGGCCCGCAGCGCGGGCCAGCAGCATTCGATCCCCCGCACGCGCAGCATCCCGGTCACGACCACGGCGCCCAGCGCGAGACACGCGAGGGCGGCGGCCCCCGGCAGCGCGGCCCGCGGCGTCCGGGAGGCGAGGGCCGCCGTCACGAGCGCCGCCGCCCCCGCCGCCCAGGCCCACGCCGCACCCGTCCCGTGGAGCCACTCCGCCGTGGTCACGGCGACGGCGCAGCCCGCGAGCGCTACGTGAGCGCGCCGCTCCACCTGAAGGCCCTGGTCCCCGATGAGGTCCGTTTCATTCTCGAGCGCGATGCGCGCCTCCTCGTCCCCGTGGGAACGTGCGAGCAGCACGGCCCGCACTTGCCGCTCGGCTGCG
>Ga0209577_10001711_pt1 | contig 21686 bp, 12 predicted proteins | sample GraSoiAngelo_109_FD_185874 | JGI IMG/M metagenome (GOLD analysis project Ga0209577, IMG submission 185874) | Grasslands soil microbial communities from the Angelo Coastal Reserve, California, USA - 14_0903_12_20cm (SPAdes) (version 2) | ecosystem: Environmental > Terrestrial > Soil > Grasslands...
CCATTCGAGCCTCGGACTGCTCTATTGGCGCCAGAACGATAGCAAACGCGCGCTCGAGGAGTTCCGCCGGGCGGTGATGTCCGATCCTGATCTGGCAGAGGCGCATTACAACCTTGGCCTCGCTCTGACACAATCGGGGGGTCTGGACAGGGCCGCTCGCGAGTTGAATGAAGCCATCAGTCTCGATCCCAAGTACAATGATGCCCGGATCCAATTAGGATTGGTCCTTAGCCGGGACAACGATACTGCCGGCGCCGCCAATGTCTTCCGTGAACTGGTGCGCCGCGATCCGAATTTTGCGGAAGCTCACAACAATCTGGGGTTGGTGCTGTTGCAAGCGGGCGACGTCCGCACGGCGCAGGCGGAGTTTATCGAGGCTGTGCGCCTCAAGCCGCGTTATGCGGAGGCGCACTACAATCTCGCCTTGGCCCTCCATCAGGAAGGGAAGGAGGAGGCGTCCCGCGCGGAATTCGAGAAGGCCTACGAGATTGCGCCGGAGTTGAAAAACGTGCCCTGCCCCTAAGCACGGATGCTGCGGTAATCTCAATGCTTAGATCGTGGCCAACAGGATTGTGACCCGTGGATTCGATGTCCTGCGTGGCAAGTTTCTGAAGGGCTAGGTACAAGTTAGGTACAACTAAGAGAGGGAATCGCGGTTCTTGTCCCGCAAGCGACGGCATATAAAGCGTTTATGGGATTCAGATGCATGGTTCGGGACCAGGAGGTCCATGGTTCAAACCCAGTCCCAACCATTAACTCATACAATTCATATACTGTAACAGTCCGTTGGGTTCGGATTAACAGAATGCCAGCAGGGGTGCCAAGCAGCTAGCTATAGCAAGAACTGACGTCTCGAGCTTTGAGCGGAGGCTCGAAGGCATTACCGGCGCGCTTCCTCCCTGAATGGATGCAACCAGAGGTCCGGGTTCAGCTCGCCAGTCGCGAAAGGGCCTTGCTAGCCTCTCTGACTTCAGGGATGTCCTGATCTGGCGCTTTCCAGTCTCGAAGGAAGCGTTCGTAGAACGAGCGCGCCTGATCGCGCTCGCCTTTTTGCTCGTAGGCTTGTGCGAGATGGAAATAAAGGAGGGGGTAATTAGGATTGACCCGAAGGATTCGATCGTATTCGCCGATGGCTTCGTCCAGTCGACCGAGTTTCAGATATGCGTTCCCAAGGCAATCTTCATGCAGCTCGATGCCCGATGTGGGGGGCAGGTGGTGCAACGCCTCTTTGAAATGCTGAATGGCGTCGTCTGCGCTACCGCTTTCAAGCTCGAGATAGCCGCGGAAGTAGTCCTGAGTTCTCTGATCAGTTCTGGCCCCACGTTCCGAATAGGGCCATTGCTGGAAGAGCTTTCGCTTCAATTTTGCGACTTTACCAGCATCGTTCCGTTGCATGGCAATCAGCAGTGAATTCCAGACGGAGCCGGGCGCATACTTCACTTCATTCTGCGCGGCCCACTCGGCTCGCGGAAGATTTCCTTTACTCAAATAAACATGCCCGATATTGCTGTAACCGAGCGCGTGCGCGACATCAGAACGTGTCACTTCGATGTAACGCTGATATTGGTGGATGGCCTCGCGATAGCGGCCCTGTTGGAAGTAGGCGTCGCCAAGGTGAATGATGGCCGGTTCGAATTCGGCATCGAGCGCCACAGCTCCAGCGTATTCTTCGATAGCTTGGTCGTAGCGACCGCACCTCTGGTAAGACATGCCGAGGCTGTCGTGGGCGTTGGGCTCCAGTGGGGCGAGTTCGACGTAATGCCGGTGGGCCCGTATGGCCTCGTCGTAACGACCGAGGGCGAGATAATTCACGCCGAGACCATTGTAGAGATCTTTGGCATCCGGATCGACAGCCAATCCTTGCTGCAGCACGTGAACGGCTTCTTCGGGCTGTTCTTCCCCATGCAGAAGACGGCCGAGCCGCCAGTATGCCTCCGTCTCCAAAGGATATTGGGCGATAATTTGCCGCAGTGTCGCGATCGCAGCGTGGTAATCGCCGCGCGCAATGGCGTACCAACTGGTAAGGTAAAGTTTGTCCTTCTCCGTCAAGCGATCCGACAGCTGAAAGGCTTTTTCCAGGTAGGGCGTGCCCTTTTGCGGCACAAAGTCAGTCACTGCATAGGCGTAACCTATTCGCGCGTAGGCCATGGCAAATTTCGGGTCAAGCCGGATGGCTTTCTGCAACAGGCGAATCGCCTGGGTGTTTTCGAACGCCTGTGCCTTTTCGACGCCTAGGGAGTAATAGCGGTAAGCCTCCAGATTGTCGGTCATGGTTTCCGAAAGACTCGTCATCTTGTCCGAATCAAGAGGGGCGGCGCCGAGGTGGGTAGCGAGCCTCAGTGCCAGAAGATCGACCTGTGTGAGAATGTCGGCAGGTCGGCTGACGACTAGGCGGTCGGCAGCGATGAGCTGACCGCTCCCAGCCTCGTGAACCTGCACATCAATGCGGACTTCATCGCCGAGCGCCGCAAAATGGCCGAGAACAACCTCTTCGGCGTGACTCCTCTGGGCAATTTCCAAGGCTTCGTCGAGACGGATCTTGGCGCTTGGCCTATGGCGAGTGCGTTCCAGCAGCTCATGCAGCTGCTGGCGGCTGAGCACCGTAAGGTTACTGGACCTTGCGAGATCAGTGATAAACATGTCCGCCAGGCCCGCGCACATCCAGTCGAAGTCGGGCCGTGCGGCCGCATTCTCAAAGTACATGACAGCAATGGTTTTTTTGCCCGGCAAATGTGGGAGTGTGATTTCTGCACGCGGCAAGTTGAATTGGTGGGACATGAGCCAGAAGACAGTCGCCGCTGCGATGCTGGCAAGAGCAAGAAACGCGCCCAGCCTGCGGCGAGATCGGGTTGCATTGTGGCGGGAAGAATCCGCTTCCAAACCATGCGGAGAAGCATAAGTCTTCGAGTCCTCCGCAGATCCTGCCTGAACCAAGGGGGTCTGTTCTGCAGGCCCTGAGACGGATAGATTCTCCCAGTGTTCTTCGACCTGGCCGATGAAGCGGTAGCCAACTTTTGGGATGGTTTTGACGAACCGCGGATGATGGGAGTCGTCTCCCAGCGCTTTTCGGATGTCCACAATGCACTGGACAAGGGCGTTGTCTGTGACTGCTGTGCCATGCCAGATCCTCTCCATCAAGTCCTCTTTGGTCACCAAGCGGCGCCGGTTTTCGAGAAGGAAGCGGAGGACCCCAAAGGCTTGCTGGCGCAGGTATTGCTCTTTGCCTTTTCGGAAGAGGCAACCCCGAAGCGTGTCTATCCTTACATCTGCAAAATCATATATGGGTTTGTCAGTGGGGAGGCGCATGCCTTCCGGCCCTGCGGTTTGTTCACAACTTCAGAAAAATTTCATCTTTAGATCACTACTTGTGACTGTTCCCTGGCGTATAGGCGACTCCATGCGCTGCTAGGGGTGTGGCACGGATGCGTGTCTCAAACCGCAAGCGTGGATTTTACTCCTGCCACGGTTGAGGTGTAAAGTCTGCGGACAGACGAACTCAAGAGGACGACCTAGATTCTGCCGCATTTCCGGGCCTTTGCGGACTAGCCGACACCACTAGGCGTGAGCCACATGGCAGAAAAAAGGCACCAGGGCTTTTCTTTCAACGGACGGCCGCACGACCACCTCTTTGCGGTGGGAAACCAGATCATCTTGGCCAAGGCGGGAGGGATGATGAAAAGCAAACTCGAGAAGTTACGGGAGTCGCTGCTCTGGGCTCTAGCATTGATGCTGCTGGCAGTTCCGGGATACGGGCAAACCTCCACTTTAGGAACAATAACGGGGACAATTACCGATCCGACGGGAGCTGTAATTGCGAACGCTAAAATCACGGCCACGAATAAAGCAACGGGCGTGAGTCAAACGACCATGACCAACGAGGTGGGCCGCTATGTCCTGACCGATCTATCGGCCGCGACCTACGATCTTGCGGTAGAGAAAGAAGGATTCCAGCGCTGCGCCAGTAAGGACGTCGCGCTCCATCCCGCCGATTCAGTGCAATTTTCCTGCGCTTTAAAGGTTGGAACGACGACGCAAACCGTCGAGGTGTCGGCAGAATCCCTGGCGGTGCAGACGGAAGAAGCAAAAGTCTCACGAGTTATGAATGAGACGCAAATCGAAGACATACCTGTCAACGGGCGGAATTACGCCAGCCTGCTCGGGCTGCAGCCCGGCGTGATTCAAGAGTTTGCCTTCAACAGCAACCAGGGAATGAACATCTTCGCTACCGAGTCAACCCACGTGAACGGGCTCCGAGGAGACAGCAACAACGTTATTATTGAGGGCGTGTCTTCAACGCGCACGCGCGGAAACGGAGCCACGACAGCGGCGCCCAGTGTTGAAGCCATCGGCGAAATAAACATCGTAACGTCGGGTTACTTGCCCGAGTATTCGCGCGTGGGCGGCGGGCAGATGGTCATACAGATGAAGTCCGGCACAGAGCAATACCATGGGAGCGCCTACGAATTCGTCAGAAATGACTACTTCGATGCGTCCAACTTCTTTTCGGGCGGCCAAGTCAGCCGCATTCGGTTCAACAATTTCGGATACACCATCGGCGGTCCTGTTATTCCCCACAAGAGGAAACTCTTCTTCTTCTTCTCGCAGGAGTGGACTCGCTGGCCCAACAGCTATACTTATACAGCTACCGTTCCGACAGAGCTTGCTCGTCAGGGAGACTTCTCCGAGTATTGCCCCGGCAGCGCGTGTCCGAAGGTTCCTGCCTACCTGAATGGTGTAGGTGGGCTGGTGGCCGGACAAGCGTTCCCCAACAACAAGATTCCTCAGAGCCTTTGGAGTTCCAATGGCGCGGCGTTCGTGTCGGCAATGGCAAAGCCCACAGCCTCCGGAATCGCCAACAACTTTGCGAGCCAGATTCCGAACCCGCAGTACAACCGCACTGAGAGCCTGAAAGTGGATGTGCAACTCGAGAGGATCAAGTCGCATCTTGCGGTGTCGCTCCGCCATTTTCGATCCGACTCGTTTGACGACGGAGGTTCGGCGGCGAGCCGTCTCTTAAACTGGAATATTCAGCTACCGGAGCGTGGCGCTACGGTGGATTTGGTAACTACGTTCAGCCCGACGCTGGTGAACGACTTCACGTTTGGTTCCACGGAGGACATCGTCCACGTTGCTTTGTTCGACGGCCTCGGGAAGGGGTTAGACCGTAATTCCTTGGGAATCAATTTTCCATTCATCTTTGGTGACTCAAGCAAGGACGTCCCAGGCAAAATCCCCACGGTAAATGTGACTGGTTTCGACCACCTGGGAGACTTCGCCGGAGCCTATCCTTCCGGCAGTGTCGGGAAGATCTTTCAGTTTCAGGACGTCGTGACGAAGACCCACGGCACACATATTCTCAAGGCTGGCATCTGGATCGAACAGGATGGAGAAAACGACCACGACCAGCTGCAGATCTTTCACGATAACCTGAATGGTACGTTTGTGTTTAGCGCTGCGAGTTCTCAGAATGGAGCCACCACGGGCGCGCCGCTTGGCGACGTCTTTCTGGGCAACTTCGACGAATATCGAGAACTGGGTTTCCGCAACTATACGCCCTGGGTGTCTTGGCAAGAAGGTGTTTTTGCCCAGGACAGCTGGAAGGCGACCAGGAGGCTCACCCTTTCCGGCGGCTTGCGCTGGGATTATTTCCCGCCCTATAAGAGCCGGTGGTGCAATTTCGCCACGTTCAACCCACTTTTCTATTCCAGGGAGCCGGGGGTACAACAAACAGTCGATCCGGGTAGCGGGCTAGTGACGGGCGGAAACCCGTTTAACGGGGTAGCGGTGCCATGCAGCGAACTGCCGGTTTCCGGTGAAGGTCATTTTGGTGTCCTCGGGGGACCTTATAATGCATCCACGAGGGATGCGATCAACGCAAAGCTCGTGAGCCTTGGGATGTTGCGCGGATTGAGCCCGGAAATCTTCCAAAAGCATTACCGGAACTTCCAGCCGAGGTTGGGGTTTGCTTGGGACCCGTTCGGCACAGGGAGAACTTCGATTCGTGGAGGCGGCGGAGTCTTCTACACGCACACCGCCCTCAGCGATGCGACTTTGTTGGGAAAGAACGTCCCCTTCCAGTTTGGTGCGGATGTCTTAGGCGGAAAGATCGATTGCCCCGGCGCCCCGTTAGACTCCAACAGGAACTGTACTGGAAATCAGTCGGCATCCGGATCGGTGCCGAACCCGATCCCGATGACGGGAGGAGATTTGCTATCGAAGATTCCAGCCGTTTATCAATGGAACCTAAACTTTCAGCACATGCTGCCGCAAGACACCTTGGTGGATGTTGGCTACGTCGGCACAAGAAGTCAGCACAACGCGTTGAACGTGGACCTGAATCAACTGCCTTTGGGGACGGTAGAAGCAAATCCCCCCGGCGAGGCGATTGCGGCTCTTCGTCCGTTCCCTGGATTCGGCAACCTTTTCGTTGGGATGAACGAAGCGAATACGAAGTACGATGCGCTCCAAGTGAGCGTGCAGCGGAAGATGAACAAGGGTTTGCAGTTTGGACTCTCCTACAGCTACTCCCGTGCGTTTGATTACGGATCGAATCGATTCGCCAATGCGATCGACAGTTACAACATCCCAATGAACTACGGCCCGGCGGATTGGGAGAGGCATCACATCTTGCTCCTTAATTACGTCTACCAGATTCCCTTCTACAGGAATTCGCCTTCTTGGGTTGGAAAAGCTCTCGGGGGTTGGGAGGCGGCAGGCGTTGTCGCCATAGAGAGCGGAACGCCTTTCACCGTCACCGCTGGCACAGACTTTGCCAATGTAGGAGGAGACAACGGACAGTTCGCGGACCTTAAACCGGGCTGCGATCCGAATAGCGGGCCAAAGACCGTCGCGCAGTGGTTTAACACCACATGCTTTGTACCACCGGCTGCAGGGACATTTGGGAATGCTGGTCGAAACACCGTGTGGGGACCAGGCCTGAAAAACTGGGACTTCGCTCTCTTCAAGAATGGCCCTATCTTTGAGAGACTTCGCTATCAATTCAGGTTCGAGGCCTTTAACGTCCTGAATCATCCTTCGTTTAGCTGTGTTAGCTGTGGCCTCGACGTAGTACAGGCAGACCCGGCCTTCGGAACGATTAACCGAATGGCTGATCCCCGTGAACTTCAGTTCGGAATCAAGCTGATGTTCTGACTGGGCCGCGAGCAAACGTGAGACTCGGTAGAGTTCACTGTTTTGCGTAACTGTACGACTGATGAGACAAGGCTCTCGAACCGCTTTGCAGGAGCCGGACTCAAACCACCTTCCTATACTGCGCTCTTTAGGAGCGTGGTCGTCAGACGGAGAAGGAAAAGGCCCGAAATTCTGGTCAGGTGACTTGCAGGAAGAGGACCGAAAGGGAACCACCGTATTTCGTGTCGAAAATAGCTAGGACGATGTCAAAACCACGGCAGTTAGAAGATCGTGGGATAAGCTCCGGCGCAACCTGCTTACGGACGGAGCGGCTGCCGGCATGCAGGTGGGCCGAGCCTAGAAGAGGCGGTTGTGCGGAACGTGGGAACCTCGGTGTCGACGCTAACGGAGAAGCCACAAGTGGTCTGAAACCACGAGGGCGAGAGTACGGATGCGACACCAAGGGGCGAACTACCTCATAGTAGCGAAGAAGCGGGATAATGCCCGTGGAGCGAAGCGGGTAGGTCATCCACGCTGAGACCGTAATGGGCCAACTGGCAACAGGAGGAACCCGCAGGTTCATCCGGAGCGCGGCCGCTCTCTCCGGATGGCACCAGCCGTGTGACGGGAGACTGGGCAAAAGCGGTAACATATGCGCTTATGGGTATCGCCCTCAGCCACAGGAAGCTTGTCAGCAAAAGCAGCGCCCCATCGTTGTGTGCGGGTTTGCGGTCGATACCATTCCTTCTAGCTCTTGCCTTTCTCTCATACCCTTCGCGAGTCGATTCCCAGACCACTTATCAGGAGGAACTGAAGTTAGCCAATGAGGCCAGCAATTCAAAGAGATTTGAAGAGGCGATCAGCCACTACCGGAGGGTTTTTGAAGATACAGCGAGTCGTGCAATACCACGGTCGGTTCTGGTGGAAGCGCAAACCGGTTTGGCGAGTGCGTATTTCATGCTGCATCGCTACCGGGAGTCCTTGGATACGTTGAAGCCTCTGATTCCTTCCAGTGAAATCGCTTCCAGAAAACAGATACCTTCAGAAGCGTGGCTCGTTCAAGGCCTTGATTATCTTGAATTAAACCAGCTAGCAGACGCGATTTACTCGTTTCGCCAATGCCTAGCAAGAGACCCCAACAGCGCCAACGCGAGACTGGCCTTGGGAGATGCCCTTGCGCGGAGCGACCGGCTCGAAGAAGCAGCCAAGGAGTATGAGGACCAAACGCGTCGCACGCCTTCCCTGGCAGACGCCTGGTACAAGCTGGGCTTGGCACACTCCGCCCTTGCGGACGGGCTTCTCGGCGATTCCGAAAGGAAATCCAGTGGAAACGTTGTGGCATTGCAGCTTGTCGCCGAAGAACTCCTCAATAAGGGAAGCAACCTCTTAGCAGCCAAGAGCCTATTTCACCTGCTTCACGACGCTGCGAGTCACGCTGGTGCCCATGCAGATTTAGGTCATGCGCTGCTCGAACTCGGATATGCGAAGTCTGCGGAGAGCCAATTTCACAAAGAGCTCGCCGTGGATCCGAATTCCCCATTGGCCCAGTTCGATCTGGCGCAGATTGCGGCCTTGCGGGGTGACTGGGACGAGGTGAGCGCGGAACTCGGCAAGGTGAGTGGCTTATACCCGAGAGCCTTTAGGCTGTTGCTAGAATTTCCTCCTGCCGGTTTGCTCCGGCAGGCATGGATTGAAAAGAAGACACAGATCCCGACGACTTTCGCCGGCTCGTCATCAGGTGAACTCTGGAAGGCGTGGCTGGATGGTTCGGAGGTCACTGCGGCCCCCGCCCAAAAGAAGACCTCTGCCTCGGGCTCATGTCTGGGGAACATCTTGTCACCCCCCGGTGCCTGGCTTCCCGAGGCCTGCTATGAAGTATTGAGAGTGCGGCTCCGCACACAGAAGGCTCTCTCGGCCGAGGAAAAAGCCAAGCTGGCGGAGACGGAGTTCCGGCTGGGGCATTATCAAGCCGCACTGCAAGCGGCTAGTCTGACCTTGCAAGCGGACGGTGACAGTGATTGGGGAGCATACTGGCTGACCAAGTCGCAGGGGGCTCTGGCAGACGAGTGTTTCGCGAGAGTTGCGGCTTTGAATCCCGATTCGCCTCGCGTGCACCAAATGCTGGCGAAGCAGTACGCTGTCGGGTTGGAGTACGCCAAAGCAAAGGCTGAGTATGAGGCCGCCATCCGGCTCGCACCAGACTTGGCGGACCTGCACCTCGGCTTGGGGACCATGTATTGGCGCACAGACGACTGGCCCCAAGCAGAAAAGGAGTTTCTGAAAGCGCTCGATTTGGCTCCGGCGTCGGCGATGGCCCGCTACCGGCTAGGAAACACCTATGTGCAGGAAAGCCGCTGGGACGACGCAATCGAACAATTACGACGAGTAGCGAACGACGCATCTGTCTCGGTGAGTGCCCGGTTGGACCTTGCGAAGGCGGAATCTGAACTTGGGCAGACGCGAGAAGCCATCCGAGATCTTTTACCGCTGGTTGCACAGGACTCGGATGGCGAAGTCCATTTCCGATTGGCAGCTCTCTATCGCAAAGTGGGCGACGGGACGCGCGCCCAGGAGGCGCTTGAGGTGTTCAGGAAACTGCGGGCCGCTGCTCTCCAGGCAGATAAGGATGAACTGGACGAACTTGACCGGGAGCAGGGAGCAGACCGGGACCGTGACGCCCCGAATTCCGACTGACAATCTCCATGGCTCGGGTCTTTTACAGTTCGCGCAAGCCACTCAGCCGTCGCCAGTTTCTGGGCCAGTGCGCTCAGGCGGCGTGTTTTGTCGTTCCGGCGCTGGGGTGCGGACGGTTTGGTCAGCCTGTGCTTGCTCCCGGGCCGTGGTTTATTGACGCAGGGCGTGCGGCTGGGCTCGCGGCTTTTCGCGATACTTGCGGTTCGCTCGCTAAGGATTATCTGGTCGAAACCTTGGGTAGCGGAGTTGCTTTGTTCGACTACGATAACGACGGTTTAGTGGACGTGCTATTGGTTAATGGCTCGTCGTTCGAAATTCTTTCCAACCCGCAATTGTCTCGGTGCTCCAGCCGTTTGTTTCGAAACAATGGGGACGGCACGTTTACGGACGTGACCCGAGAAAGCGGGCTGATCAATGAAGGGTGGGGCGTAGGTGTAACGATAGGAGACTATGACAACGATGGTTTCCGGGACGTATTTATCACCAATTTCGGGACGAACGCGCTCTTTCACAACAACGGTAACGGTACATTCACAAACGTGACCCGTGAAGCGGGGTTGGAAGGCGGAAGCTGGAGCACGGGTTGCGCCTGGGGGGACTATGATCGGGACGGACGGCTTGATCTGTACGTGGCGCGCTACGTGGACTTCGACCGCACGCGAATTGCAACGCCCGGCTCAAACAGTTACTGCCACTATCAAGGAGTCGCCGTGGCTTGCGGGCCACAGGGTTTGCCAGGGCTCTCGGACCTCTTTTATCACAATGAAGGTGGCGGAAAATTTCGAGAGGTTAGCGGTGAGGTGGGGGCACGCGATACCGATCGGGCCTACGGGCTTGGCGTGACTTGGATCGATTACGACAACGACGGATGGCCGGACATTTACGTGGCAAATGACTCCGTCCCCAATTTTCTCTGGCGCAACAAAGGTAACGGAACGTTTGAAGAAGTCGCCTTTGAAGCCGGATGTGCGGTCAACGGGGAGGGAAGGGCTCAGGCGTCCATGGGTATCGCTGTGGGCGACTATGATAACGACGGCTGGCTGGACCTTCTAGTCACGAACTTCGCTGAGGATTACAGTACTCTCTATCACAACGATCGAGGACGCTTTGAAGATGTTACCTACCAGGCTGGCCTCGGTACGGTCGCGTACAAAGACATGAAGTGGGGCACGGGGTTTTTGGATTTTGACAACGATGGCTGGAAGGACCTCTTTGTTGCCAATGGCCATATCTACCCTCAGGTAGTAGGTCAGACCAGCAACACGTATCGGCAGCGGAATCGGCTATTACGAAATCTCCACAACGGGCGTTTCGCTCCGATCTCTCCAGAAGAGAGCGGTTTCACAGAAGCGCGAAGCAGTCGGGGCGCAGCTTTCGCGGACTTGGGGAACAACGGACAGATCGACATCGTGGTGAACAACATTGACGACGAACCGTTTCTTTACAAACCTGCCCTGAAGAGCTCCGGCGGGTGGGTGCGTTTCAAACTCGAAGGCACAAAGTGTAATCGCGATGCGATCGGTGCAAGGATCAGCGTCACGGCGGGTGGATTGACTCAAATCGCCGAGGTACGGAGCGCTGAGAGCTATGTGTCGTCGAGTGATGCGCGCGTGCTTTTCGGTGTTGGGAACTCCAAGATCATCGAACGAGTGGAAATTCGCTGGCCGGACAGCAGCCTCGAGCGGCGCAATCGGCTCTCGATTAATCGACAGTACCTCTTGCGGCAAGGCGAGAGCTGAAACCCGTCAAAATGCGATTGCATTAAGCGGCGATTCAATATGGAGACATCGGCAGAGCCGGGAGGCGGGGTCATGCGCTGGCGCAAGGCGTCGCCTGCTTCCTGGGCCGAGTTCTGCGCGCTTTTTTGCATCGTGACTTTCTTGCTTCTGCCGTGCCGCGCCAATGCGCAAGCTGGTGCAAACGCACCCGCAGGCGCGCGCCTGCTCGGAGCTGAAAACGCTGCGGGCCATACGCGCGCGCGCCAGCCAGGACAGGGACAAGATCTGCTCTCGGTAATTGCGGCGGCACGTCACGCCATTCAAGATCACCCAGAGTCGGCTTCAGAATATCTTGCGCTCGGACTGGCCTTGATTTCTGCGGGAGAAGCCGAAGCGGCACGCGCGGCTTTTGCGCAGGCGCTTGCTTTCGACTCGGGTCTCGCCGAGGCTCATTATCAGCTCGGGCTGATCGATGCCGACCAAGGAAAGTGGTCCGAAGCCGCAGACGATTTTCGGCGGTCGCTTGCGGCATCTCCCAACCATATTTCCGCCCACCTCGTGCTCGGAGAGATGTATCTGCGCGTCGGTGACTTTGAGCAAGCCGCCAGCGAATTGAATACAGTGATAGGCCTGAATGCGCGCGAGCCTGGGGCCCGTTACGGATTGGGGTTGGTCCGGCTACAGCAGGGCGATTTGGCCTCGGCGGAAAGAGAATTCCGGCAGGCTCTTTCCCTCAAGACCGCGTACCTCGCCGCTGAAGAAGGATTGGGTGAGACGCTCGGGCGGGAAGGCAAGTGGACAGAGGCAATTAGCGCTTTCAAGGAAGTGTTCACGGCGAATCCGAACTCGATCGAAGCAGCGAATTCCTTGGGAGCGGCGCTCTCTCATGTGGGTGACAAGGCCGGCGCTGCCAACGCGTTTCGAATGGCAAGAGAACTCTCAAGCAGGCAGTTGTCGTTGCAACGGTCCCAAGGGGAAAACGACCGAGGAATGAAGCTTTGGCGTGAGGGCGATCTTCAAGGCGCCTCCGAGGCTTTCCGCACTTCGCTCGCGGCAGATCCGGACAACCCCGAGGCTCACAACAACCTGGGCGGGGTCCTCTGGCAGTTGAATGACCGATTGGGGGCCACGGCTGAATTTCGTCAAGCAGTTCACTGCCGTCTGGATTTTGCCCAGGCACGCAACAATTTGGGACGTGCTCTATGGCAGTCCGGAGACATCGAGCACGGAATTGAGGAGTTTCGCGCCGCGCTCAGCTATCAGCCGGGCCTTGGGGTGGCGCACTTGAACCTCGGTAGGGTTCTCTTGACGAAGTACGCGCTGGCCGAAGCCGAAGCCGAACTACGCCGCGCTTTAGTGCTGATCCCGGATTTGGCGGCAGCGCACATCGAACTGGGTCTTCTGCTCGCTTCGAAGGCGGGCATCTTATCTCAGGAGGCCCGCACCGAATTGATGGAAGGTTTGCGACTCGCTCCGAGTCTGCGAAGCATGATTCCGCTGGAATACAGCCGAGAATTGCCATAAGTCTAGCTTGAAATTCCGTGGGCCCCTGTTCGTGAACATTTTTCTACACCGTCGGGTTATTGCCGCTTACCTCGGGAAGATATGATTCCCGAGTATCTGTTCTACAACAGTGCTAAAGAGGATGAGCACACTTGGGTCGACATCAGCGAGCTTGTGGAGAGGAAGGTAAATGCGGGGGCAAAATATGTCAGCCAGTTTGGACCGGGCTGGAAGAACTCCGAACCTTTCCGAAACCGAGCTGAAGCAATTGAAAGAATCGATACGCGAGTCCGTGAGAATGAAAAACGGGAAGCCCGTCGACGGATTCCGTTATCATAAAGGTCTGCCAGGGCGGTCAAGAATTGTTGCCGCGGCCGTTGAATGACGCGAGCACTGAAATCGGTTTTTCTGGTGCACATTTTGTGATAACTTTTTTCTCGGCCGAATATTGTAATTCCTCACCGGGGGGAAACGGGGGTATCGCCACGAAAGGTATTGTGGACTTTCTCGCAGTGCTGTTACTCCTTGGACTGAGTGCAGCAGCTCAAGCGCCGCCGCAGGGTGAATGGGTGTCTCTATTCAATGGAAAGGATTTGACGGGCTGGAAGAACAACGGGGCGGAGAAGTGGGTCGTTGAGCAGGGCACGATCTTGTGCGAAAGTACCGCCAACAAATATGGCTACCTCACGACCGAAAAGACGTATCGCGACTTCCATCTGCGGCTTAAGTTCAAGGGCGAAGCGGGGGGCAACAGCGGCGTGTTTTTCCATGCGCGTATTACCGGCATTGACCCGGAACACGGACCGGACATTGAAGGGATGCAAGTGGAGGTGGACCCCAGCGTGGGCAAGCATACGGGCGGACTGTATGAAAGCGGAGGGCGCGGTTGGGTGAAGATGCCGACGACGGAAGGCGAGCAGGCGCTGAAACCCGGCGAGTGGAATGACCTCGAAGTGGCCGTGCAGGGCAATCACATTGTGACCCAGCTCAATGGCGTGAAGATTGTGGATTACGCCGATCCGGCGCCGAAATTCACCGATGGTGTGATTGGCTTGCAGATTCACACCGGCGGAGGCGTGAAGATGAGGTGGAAAGATATTTTCATCCGAGAGAAATAGATCGCGGAAGGCACACTTTCCCGGTGTGATTGCAAATTTCCTTTTCTGAGCCAGTATCATGAACAAACAGAACCGTAGAGCCTTCCTTCAAACTTCCACTGTCGCTCTGGCAGCCGGGCTGGGCCCAGTTGCCGCCCTGGGGGGTGGTGTTATTGCCGACGATTTGCTGTCGCATCTCAGCGCAGCGCAAGTTGCTCCAACTGTACCAGCCAACGAGGAGAGGAAGCCGCTGCGCCTCGGGCTGATTCTCGGCATCGGCAGGGACCCCCATGAAGCTATAGCCAAGGTTCACGATCTTGGCTTGCCGACGTGCCAAGCGTTTGTGGATGAGATCGATTCCGTGCTTGCGGGCCGCTTGCGCGAGGCGCTTAACAAATACCAGATTGAGGCGACTTCTCTCGTTGTTGGCGGACCGGGACGGGAAGTGTGGGACTTCTACGGGGGGCCGCTGACCATTGGATTAGTTCCGCGGGAGACGCGAGATGCGCGCATCGCCCATATCAAAAAGGCGTCGGACTTTGCCAAACAATGCGGCATCGCCGCGGTGCAGACGCACTGCGGATTCATCCCCGAGAATCCCAATGACCCGGTGTACAAGGAAACCGTTGCCGCGATGCGCGAGGTAGCGGGATACTGCAAACGCAATGGCCAGAACTTCCGATACGAAACCGGGCAGGAGACACCCATCACGCTCGTTCGGGCCATTCAGGACGTCGGCCTGGACAATCAGGGCGTTAATTTCGACCTCGCCAACTTGATTCTCTATGGCAAAGCGAATCCCGTGGACGCCATCGAACTCCTCGGCCCCTACGTCCAGGGAATTCACGCCAAGGACGGACTGTGGCCGACGAACCCGAAGGAGCTAGGGCAGGAAGTTCCCATTGGGAAAGGGAAGGTGGATTTTCCGCGGATCATCGGGCGGCTGAAAGAACTGAACTATCGCGGCGCTGTCACGATCGAGCGGGAGATTTCCGGTGCGCAGCAGGTGGAAGACGTACGAGCGGCGAAGGCCTATCTCGAGAAGCTGACCGGGTAGTTATCGCGTCGACCGGGATCTGCGCACCGCGAGGAGGAGGAGGGAGGATCTATGTCAGGAGACACGAAGCACGGATGGAGTTGTTCAGAGAAAGTGGACCGCCGGAAATTCCTTGGCGTTGCGGCAGCGACGGCCGGGATCCTGTTCATCAAACCGGAGCTGGTGCGCGGAACAGCCGCAAACTCCGCAGTTCGCGTTGGATTACTCGGGTGCGGGGGGCGCGGCACCGAAGATGCTACCAATCTGGTCGATACGGGCGGCGCGCGCGTGGTGGCGCTGGCCGATCTGTTTCAAGACCAACTGGACAAAGCGCGAGAGAACTTCAACAAAGTCCAACAGGACAAAGGCTACTCTGCGCTGGACGCGTCACAACTTTTCGCGGGACCGAACGCTTTCCAGCAGATTGCCGCCTCGAAGGAAGTGGACGCTATCGTAGTCGCCACGCCGCCCTATTATCATCCACGGCACTTTGAGGCAGCAGTCGCTGCCGGCAAACACGTCTATCTGGAAAAACCAGTGGCCGTGGATGTGCCCGGCGCATTGAAGGTGATCGAAATCGGAAAACGTGCCGAAGGCAAGCTGAGCCTCGACGTGGGCTTCCAAATTCGCGATTGCCCGCCGTTTGTGGAATTGGTGCGGCGAATCCATAGCGGCGCGCTGGGAAAGATTATTTGTGGCGAGGCCCACTACTTCTCAAGCTACATCGATCGGCCGGCGTGGCCGGACGCGACGCCGGTGGAGCGCCGCCTTCGCAATTGGGTGTATGACCGAGTTCTTTCCGGCGACATCGTCGTGGAACAGAACATTCATGTCATTGATATATGCAACTGGGTGTTGAAGGCGCGTCCGCTGAAAGCCTCGGCAAGCGGAGGGCGCGCAGGGCGTCCCACGGACGGCGACGTCTATGGAAACTACAACGTGCTGTTCCATTATCCGGAGGGAGTCGACGTCACTTTTAGTTCGACGCAGTTTGCCAAAGGCTGGTGGGAAGTGAGCGAGCGATTCTTCGGAACGAAAGGGACTTCGCAATCTCCCTACACCGGGCCGCTGGGGATTTGGGGAGAGGAACCGTGGCAAGCTGAGGGCACTGCTGCGAAAGATCCGGCGCAAGCCGCGTTTTCTGCCACAGGGAAGTTCACCTCGAACCTGGAATTTGCGGACCGGGAGAAGAAGAAAGCGTTCGTTGAGAGCATCGCCAGCGGCAATTTCCACAATCAAGCCGACAAGGGCGCCGAATCCGCCCTTTCATGCATGATGGCCCGCACCGCGGCGTACACCGGGCGCGAGGTCACTTGGGAGGAGACCCTGAAGTCCAGGGAGACGTGGGACCCGAAGATTGACTTGAACAAGTTGCGGTGAGGTCGCGATTCTGGATCTCTGTTTTCCACAAGCCGATTCCGGCGGTGGGTCAGGCGGAAAGGAATCCGCGTGGAACCACGAAACTCGAAAGCCTCTGAGGTGTATATGTGCAATTCTTCACGCCGTGAATTTCTGAAAACCACTGTGACCACAGCTTGTTCAGCGGGACTCAGCATGTGGGGCACTAGTGAACTTATTGCTGACTCGCACGCATCGCGCAGCACGCTCCCGACGCCGCCTTCGGCACCATTGCCGATCAAGAAGGGCGTTCTCCTCGAAATGCTGCCTGCTAAGCTGAACTACGCGGACCGCATGAAAATGGCGCGCGACGTGGGGTTCGAGGTGATACAAGCGCCCACGACACCCGACGCGCACGAGGCCGAGGAGATCAAGAAAGCCGCTGACGGCGCGAACGTGCGCATCGATTCGGTAATGAACATGGACCACTGGAAAGATCCGCTGTCGTCGAGCGATCCGGCGGTGGTGGAAAAGAGCCTGGCGGGAATGCGCACGTCACTGCACAACGCCAAGCTCTGGGGATCAGACGCAGTGCTGCTGGTTCCCGCGGTCGTGAATCCGCAGACCTCCTATCGCGAGGCCTGGAGTCGTTCCCAGAAGGAGATTCGCAAGCTCCTGCCTCTCGCTGAGGAGCTGAAAATTGTGATCGCCATCGAAGAAGTCTGGAACAAGTTTTTGCTGAGCCCGCTGGAGATGGCCGCCTACATCAGGGAATTCCAGAGTCCGTGGATCCAGGCTTGGTTCGACGTTGGGAATGTGCTGCTTTACGGCTATCCGCAGGACTGGATTCGCACGCTGGGGAAGAGCATCGTCAAAGTCCACTTGAAAGACTTCAAGCGCAAGCAAGACGGATACGAGTGGGTGAACCTCGGTGATGGCGATGTGGACTGGCAGGCTGTTCGTGAGGCCTTTAGTGAAATCGGCTATTCCGGGAGCGCCATTACCGAGCTTAAGGGCGGGGACGAGGCCTACCTCCGCGACGTAAGCCGGCGCGTGGACCGGCTGATCCTAGGCCGTGCCTGAGCGCAACCGCCGCACAGGCATGTCTCCATTCCCCGCGCACGTAAGAAAATAGCCAGAGCGGGGTGGAACTTTCAAAAAAAGGGGAAAATTCTGGACACTTCCTCATAGTCCGGTGACAATTTCAGACATGGGCGGTCCGCTGCTGGTGGGTACCCGAAGAGATTTTCTAATTGGAGCGTGCGCTTTTCTGCTCCCGCAGTCCCGCGGAAAGAGCCTCCAGCACGCGCCGCCATCCGTGCTGAGTCCCATTCGTTTTCGCGAGATTGCGAGTCAAGCCAGCTTAAATTTTGTGCTTCAGAACAATCCCACGCCGCGCAAACACATGATCGAAACCATGCTCGGCGGGGTGGCCGCTTTCGATTACAACGCTGATGGGCTGACTGATATCTTCTTCACAAACGGTGCGTCGATTCCTGCTCTGGAGAAGAATTCACCCAACTTTTTCAACCGGCTTTACCGGAACGACGGCGGAATGAAGTTCACCGACGTTACCTCGGAAACCGGAGTGGCGGGCGCGGGCTATTCCATGGGCGTCGCCGCGGCGGACTATAACAATGACGGCTACACGGATTTGTTTGTCGCAGGTGTGTATCGGAATACTCTTTATCGCAATCTAGGTAACGGCAAATTTGAGGACGTAACCAAGGAGGCCGGCATCAAAAGCGACAAGTGGTCCGTTGCCGCCGGCTGGTTCGACTATGACAACGATGGATGGCTGGATCTGTTCGTAGTCAATTATGCCCACTGGACGCCCGACTTCGATCGCTTTTGCGGCGATCGCGAGCGCAACCTGCGCGTTTACTGCCATCCCAAATATTTCGAGGGATTGTCCAACACCCTGTACCGGAACCGACGCGACGGGACTTTCGAGGATGTCACTGTCAAGGCGGGCGTCGCCGCGCACATCGGTCGCGGTATGAGCCTGGCTTTTGCGGATTATGATAACGACGGCTTGATGGACGTTTTTGTTACAAACGACAACATGCCGAACTTCCTGTTCCACAATCGTGGTGACGGGACATTCGAAGAGGTGGGGCTACAGGCCGGTGTGGCTCTGACGAACAATGGGCTGCCGGTGGCCAGCATGGGGGCAGATTTTCGCGATTACGACAACGACGGTTTGCCCGATCTCAACGTCACTGCCTTGGCTGGTGAAACGTTTCCTTTGTTTAAGAATCTAGGAAAGGGTCTGTTCCAAGACGCAACTCACCAAAGCCGGCTGGGCGTTCTCACCGCGACGCGTAGTGGCTGGAGTAACGGGTTCTTTGATTTCAATAACAATGGGTGTAAAGATCTGTTTACTGCCAATTCCGATGTCAATGATTTGATCGACCTGTTCCAATCCACGCACTACAAGCAGCCCAACAGTCTCTTCGCTAATCTTGGGAACGGCACGTTTGAGGACCTTTCGGCGGAAGCTGGGTTTACTCTCTCTCGCGCTCACCGCGGCAGTGCCTTTGCGGATTTTGATAACGACGGGAAGATCGACGTTGTTGTTAGCGCACTCGGAGAACCCGCAGAGCTTTGGCAGAACCTCAGCCCCGACGTCAACCACTGGCTCATCTTGAAGCTGGTTGGTACCAGAAGCAATCGCGACGGTATCGGCGCGAAGATCCAGTTAGGCAATCAGTTCAACCACATGACGACGGCGGTGGGCTACGCCTCCTCCAGTTCGGCAGGCGTCCACTTCGGAACTGGCAAGGTCGAGAAGATCGATCGCATTGAGATTCGCTGGCCAAGTGGCGTAGTCCAGGTGTTGCGAGCCGTTCGGACCAACCAAGTTCTCGAAGTCCACGAGCCTTCCAAATAGCTGGGACATTGATGGTTGTTCAGGGAGGTGTGATCTCTACCTCTCGTTTTGCAGCCTCTCTTGCTGCCGCAGCAGAACGCTGGATCTTCTGATATTCCGAGAGGGCCTGTTTGGAGAGGCCGGGCTGTCCACTCGCCTGGTAGGCGCTTGCAAGTTGGTAGTGCAGGCTGCCGTCCTCATCTGCGGCTAGCGCCACCTTGAGGTGTGGTATAGCCTCGGCCGCTTTTCCGGCGGCCAGGTAGGCGCGCGCTAAGGCCTTGTGCGCCGCCGCTAATTTGGGATCATGGGCCAGGGCGCGTCTGAGCAAGGGAATCGCTTCCTCCACTCGTTGCAGGTCGACGAGCGTCTCACCGACGAGATAATTCAATTCCGCCGAGCCCGGCTGTCCTCGGAGCAGGTTTTGGAGTAGGGGTAAACTTCCGCCGTAGTCTTGGTTGAATTTCAGGCTGATGGCCAGTTGTTTCTGAATTTGCTTGTCAGTGGGCGAAGATTTGAGCGCTTCTCTCCATTCTTCAGCAGCTTCCGAATATCTTTTCTGGCCACTGAAGATATGGGCTTTCAGTTCGTGTTGCTCCAGTGAGGGCGGCAACTGACCGAGGCGAGCGAAAGCTTGGAGGGCCAACTCATTGTAAGCGCGCGAGCGCCAGTAGTCTGACTCCGGAGTATTCGCCTCTTTTGCGGAGACGACAACTATACTGAACTCTCCTTTCCGGAACTCGCACTCAAATGTCTCAGTGCGACAATCCGGGAGGTGAAGACCGCGCTCCTTCTCCTCCTCAGCGTTTGCCCAGTCTGGATGCCCGGTTTGACGATAGATCTCCGCCACCGCTGCGTGTAGTCCTTCTATCGCAGGTCCTTTTTCCAATGCACGACGGTACAGATAGAAAGCGCTTGAGAACTGCTGCTCGCGGAGTCGAGCGTCTGCGACCAGCGCCAGCCAGTACGCAGATTCCGGTGCCGTCTTCTGCAGTTCATCGAACGCGCGAACGGAGAGCGATTCGTAGCTGCGCCCCAGTCCATACCAGGCCGCTGAACTTTCCGGATCAAACTCAGCGAGCTTCTGGTACTGATTGGCTGCCTCTGCGGGGCGGTCGAGCGAAAGCAAAGCACCAGCGAGCAACTCAAGCGCTCCCCGGTGATCCGGCTGTAAGTGCAGGACCATCTTGAGGGCCTCGAGACCAGCCGGTGTCTGGCCGAGCTGAAGGCGAGCGGCCCCAAGGAAGAGCCACGCGGGCACGAGTTTGGCCTCTAGCTTTACCGCCCCTTCCAACTGCGGAATGGCTTTACGCTCGTCGCCGGCCAGGTGCAGCGCCATGCCGAGGTTCAGCATGAGGCCCGGGTTGTTGGGCACAGTTTGATTCAATTCACGGTAGAGAGGAATGGCTTCTGCAAACCTGCCCTGCGCCATGAACACCTTGGCACGCTGCGACTTCACGGCTAAGTCATCGGACTGCGCCAAGCCGCTCGATTGCGCCAAAATTGACACCAGCGAAAAAAGAAATGACTTCGCAGCTTTCATTGGTCTCACCATCGGCCAAACCAGCCGAATTATAGGCAGGCGCCGCCTCGCTCGTCACCACGCAATTCCCCGCCCCAGGTGTTTCGATCTCCGCCTGATCTTTTGAATTTCGGCAACGAGGACCTTGCAACGGAGGCTTAAATCGCTCCCTGAAGCGCGGAAAGCAAGAAGGGCGCAGGCTGTCAAGCCTGCGCCCTAAGAGAGTGAGAGGCACGTCCCAGTTGCGCGGTTGGTGCTGGTAATCAGAAGGCCAATCGCAAACCGAGACGGAACTGACGCTCGTCGTCTTTGGCGCTATTGATTTCCATGAAGCTCCCGCTGGTAATGTCGCCATTGGGGTTTTTGAAATGTGGAGTATTGAAAAGATTGTTCGCATCCACACGAAACTGCAGGTCGAGGCGCTCCGTGAATCTGAATGTACGGAACAGGCTAAAGTTCATATTCACCGAGCCTGGTCCAAGCAGCGTGTTGCGACCCACCGTGCCGTAAGGATTTGGGCCACTACCCGGGCGGGTTACGGGCGCGAATGAACTGGGATCGTAGTACGGTTGGCCCGGACCAACTCCTCCGAGCTTCTTGACGGGTGCGACCAGGTCGGGAGTCTGGGCCTGGCCAACTGCGTTCAATGAAGCACCGGAGGCCCTAAGAGCAGACCCTCCATTCGCATTGACGCCCCACCCAGGCTGTCCGGAGATGGCGCTGAAGATGCCGCTCGTCTGCCAATCGCTAAGAATCTGGGTGACCACACCACCACTAT
>Ga0209577_10001713_pt1 | contig 21663 bp, 11 predicted proteins | sample GraSoiAngelo_109_FD_185874 | JGI IMG/M metagenome (GOLD analysis project Ga0209577, IMG submission 185874) | Grasslands soil microbial communities from the Angelo Coastal Reserve, California, USA - 14_0903_12_20cm (SPAdes) (version 2) | ecosystem: Environmental > Terrestrial > Soil > Grasslands...
CGCCCTTCGCAGGCTCCTGCGCCGCATTCTCGCCGACGCGCATCGTGTACTCCGCGGTCGCCATCGTGACGACGGGATAGTCCACGGACTTGCCGAGCGCGTAGTTGCTGAAGACGCGCGTGAAGCGGCGATAGCGCAGCCGCGCCGTGATCTTCAAAGCGTCGCCCGCGTCCTGCGGAATCTGGAAGCGGTAGCGCGCCACGTCCGAGCGGCCAGAGCCGACCTGGTTGTTCTGCGCGATGACGCGCGTCTTCCAGATGAAGTGCTTGTCGTTGAACGTGCCGTCGGGCATCACGAGATACGTCTTGTAGTTGTGCGCCGACTCGTCGAGGAAGCCGTCGGGCTTGATGAAGCCGGACTTGTAGAGCACGCGGCCCGTCGAGGCGTCGGCGACGGTGAACTCGACGTGCGCCTCGTAGAAGTCGCGCAGCTCCGGCGGGAACGAGTGACCGAGGTTCTTGTTCGTGAGAACCACGTCCGCCGTGATCGTGTCGCCCTTCTCAATCTTATAACTGCTGCGGTTGAGTGGCGCGATGAACTCCTCTTTGTCGGAGCCTGCGGGCTGGCGGCGGACGGCGAAGATGTCTATGCCCATCACGTCGCCTTCGAGGAACTTCGAGACGGCTTCGAGCTGCTCCTTGAAGTTGTAGAAAAACGGGATGGCCGTGTTGGCGGCGGCCCAACGGTGCGACTTAATCGTGCCGTTCTTCGCGGACACGTCGAACTTCGGCGCGGCCTCCGGCTTCATGTGGCAGGAGTTACAAGTCTCCTTGTCGCGCACGTAGAAAGGGTGCGGCGACTCCTTCGAGAACGAAGACATCTGAAGCTCGTCGGCGACCATGAAGGCGCGCAGGAACTTGTAGTCGTTCAGCTCCTTCGGAACCTGCGACTTGTGGCACGCGCCGCAGAACTCCGGCGACTTCAAGACGGGCCTCATCATCGCGCGGCGGTGGTCGTTGACGTTATCCAAAATCTGCTGGTCTGTGACGCCTTCAAGTAATCGCGTGCCGTCCTCTTTCACGAGCAGCGCCGGCTCGCCCATCACGTAGCCGCCGATGCCGCGACGGTTCACGTCCTGGATGGAGTGGCAGGCGATGCAGGAGACGCCGTCCTCGTCGAAGGGGCGCTGCTTGAAGGCGGGCTTGTCCGTGAGCGCGCCGGAGAAGAGGGCCGCGGGGTTGTGGCACGATTCGCAGTGGCGCGTGAAGGCGATGTCCTTCTGCGCGATGATGTCCTTGACGTTCTTCTGGTAGAAGGGTTCGCGGAAGGCGTTGCCGTGGGCCGACTGCCGCCACTGCGCGTGCGCGTCGCCGTGGCAGTTGGCGCAGCGCGCCGCGGGCAGGAACTTCGAGCCGGGGATGAACGTGCCCGTCGTCGAGCTGGCGTTCGACGGCGCGAACGGGTTCTTCCCGAAGCGGTAGTCGTAGGACTTCGCCACGAGGTCTTCGTAGCGCGCCGCACTGTCCTTCTTCTGGTCGTCGCCCTCGCCGCTTGCAGACGCGCGACCGAACGAGCAGAAGACGGCCACGACGGCCAGGCCGATGAGCAGGAGTTTAAGAGCCGCGATGCGTTGGGGGAACGTCAATCTCATATCTGATTTCGTCTTTCCTTACTTCACTAACGCCGCGCCGTCGAATCAAACGGTCGCGTTCGCGGATGTGGTCGCCCTCAATTTATCACCGCGCGGGCCTTTGGCGAAAGCGCGCGGCCTTAGTTGCCGGGCGGTTTCTTCGGCGCGGGCGGCGCGTCACTTTTGGCCGGGGCAGTCGTGTCGGGCGGCGGCAGCTCTTCCGTCTTCGCGCCCGCGCCGGAGTCCACGGCCTTGCGCGCCTCGTCCAGCCGCTTGAAGGTCGCAAGCTCGCGGTCGGCGTCCTCTTTGCGCCGGAGGCGCGAATAGACGAGGAAGAGCTGGTAGTGCACGCCGGGGTCTTCCTTGCCGAGCGCCGCGCCGCGCTCAAGCAGGGGCAGCGCCTCGTCGTAGCGCTTGAGGCGCACGAGCAGGCGGCCCAGGTCATAGGTCGCGGGGTAGTTGTCGGGGTCGAGCGCGAGCGCGCGCCGCAGGAGGCGCTCGGCCTCATCGTGCTGCCCTCGTTCTTCGGCGAGGAAGCCGAGGTTCGCGTAGGCCGCCGCGTTGTCGGGCTGCAACTCGACCGAGCGCCGGAAGGCCTTGAGCGCCACGTCGAACTGCCCCTCGGCGCGCGCCGCGTAGCCCGCGAGGTAGTAGAGCACGGCGTTGTCGGGGAAGCGCGCGAGCGCGCGCTCGAACGTCTCGCGTGCCTGCTGGTAGCGCCGCGCGCGGAAGTGCGCGACGCCGAGGCGCACGTGGTAGATGGGCTGCGACGGGTCGTGCTCGACGGCCTGCTCGTAGAAGGGGACGGCGGTTTCGTTGCGGTGGTTTTTGACCAGCTCCTCGGCCATCATGAAGTAGGCTTCGGCGTAAGCGGGGCGCAACATCACGGCGCGCTGCCACAGGCCGAGCGCGTTCGCGCTCTCGTCCTTGGCCGAGGCGACGAGGCCGAGGCGGAAAAAAACTTCCGGCTCTTCGGGGCGGAGCGTCGCCGCGGCCTGCAAAGCCTTGCGCGCCCCGTCCAGGCGGTCGAGGTTGAAGAGCGCAACACCGAGGTTGTAGAGCACCTCGTATGTGTTCGGGCGCAGCTCGTTCGTGCGGGTGAAGAGGTGCGCGGCGCGCTCGTCAGCGCCCGCGTCGGCGAGCGCGAGGCCGAGCGTGAAGAGGACGCGCGGGTCGTCGCCGGCGCGCCGCTCGATTGTGTCGGAGAGGCGCGCGGCATCTTCTGCGCGGCCCGCGTGGGCGTATGCGTCGGCGAGCGTGAGCAGGGGCGACACGTCGGAAGACTCGGCCCCGCCCTCCGCCCCCGCCATGCGTTCGAGGAGCGGGATGGCGCGCGCGTAGTCCTTGCGCGTGACGTAGAGCACGGCGAGGTTGTAGGCGGCCTGCGCGTGGCCGGGCGCAAGGCGCAACACCTCCTCGAAAGTTTTGACGGCCTCATCCGCGCGGTTCGTGCGGACGAGCAGCACGCCGAGGTTCGTGAGCGCGCCCGTTGACTTCGGGTCTATGCGCACGGCCTCGCGCAGTTCGCGCTCGGCGTCCGTCTGCCGACCGCGCTGGACGAGGATGACGCCTAAGAGCGCGTGCGCCTCCGCGTCGCGCGGGTCGGCTGAGACGGCCCCGCGCGCGGCTGACTCCGCCTCTTCGAGCCTCCCGGCCTGAAGGAGTGCGGCGGCATCGCGCACGAGCGACGAGTCGCCGCCGCGCGGCGCAACCGCCTTCGCCTGACCCTGCCCGCCGCCGCGCCGCCCCTGTGCCGCGCGCGCGACGCACGCCGATGCGAGCGCCCACGCGCAGGCGAGGGCGACGAGGAGTGCCGCGCGAAACAGACGCGCCGCGCGCGGGTTCATGTTTGAAGTTGGCCGTGTCAACTGAGAATCGTCTGAAGCCTTTGCGAATTGTTTGAAGCCCTTCGTGTCAACGAGAAATGCTGAACGCCCTTCGCATCAGACGGAGAATTATTTTCAACTGAGAATTATTTTCTCACTCGTCGGGGGGCGCGGACGTGTCCGGCTGTGCGCCGACGCGACGCGACTCGTGTATGCGTCTGACGATGTCGGACTCGGCGGCGGCCTCCTCTTTGCGGCCCAGGCGTCGGTAGGCGAGCGAGAGCTGGTAGTGCGGCTCCGGGTTGCCGGGCGCGAGTTCGGCGGCGCGTCGCAGGTGCTCGACGGCCTCGCCCGCGCGCCCGCGCTCGACGAGCGCGCGGCCCAGCGTGACGCGCGCCTCGTAGAGTTGCGGGTTGATTTCCAGCGCGCGCGCCAACTCCTTCAGGCCCTCTTCGGCCTCCGCCCCGCCGCGCTTCAAGAGTAGGACGCCGAGGCCCAGATGCCCCTCAGCCGCGCCGGGCTGCCGCGCGACCAGCTCGCGGTAGGCGGCGAGCGCGCCGACGTTGTCGCCCGCCCGTTCGAGCGCGGTCGCCAGGAAGAAGCGCGCCTGCGCGTCCGTGGGCCTGAGCGAGGCCGCCGCGCGGAAGGCGCGCACGGCCCCCGCGTCGTCGCCCGCGCCGAAGAGCGCGCGGCCCAGGGCGAGCTGCGCGTCGAAGTTGTCGGGCGCGAGGCCGACGGCTTGCCCGACCAATTTGAGCGCGCCCGCGTCGTCGCCGCGGACGGCGAGCACTACGCCGAGTAGCACGAGCGCGTCCGCCGCGCGCTCGTTCGCGGTGCGTGCGTCCGCGCTTCCCGCCTTCGTCGTTTGCGCGGCGGCGAGCGCTGCGTCAACGGCCCTGCGCGCGAGCGGCTCGGCCTCGGCAGCGCGGCCCGCGTTGAAGGTCGCGAGCGCCGCGCCGTAGAGAACCGAGGGGTCGCGCGGGAGCTTCAATGCTAGCGCGCCGAAGAGTTCGGCGGCCTCCGCGAAGCGGCCCTCGCGCAACAGAGCGCCGCCGAGGGCGAGCGCCTGCGCGAGCGAGCCTTCGTCGGGCGCGGACGACGAGCGCACACGCTCGACCGCAAGCGCGACCTGCGCCGGGGTGACGGACGCGCCCGCCCCTCCGACGCCTTGCGCCGACGCCGCGGGCCGCAGCGCGAAGGCGCACGCCGCCACCAGCGCCAGCAGCCGGCGGCAGCTTGAAATCTGTGCGCGTGCGCTCATCGAAAATTCCGGGCAGGCGTTGCTCTGCGGACGCGCCGCGGCGGGTTGAAAAATTCCGGCGTCGGGAGCGAAGGAGAGACGCCGACAAGTTAGCTTCTTTCGGCGACGAACTCAAGCGGCGGCGCGCGACGCTTCGGCCTCCGCTTTTAATTGAAAGCGTCAGCCGCGACGCGCGTCGAAATCGGCGTTGCCCTTATCGAGTTCGACGCGCGCCTGACAGTCAAAGTGGCGGGAGGACGCCCGCCACTTTCGAAGGATTCGGCGAGGCTCGTCCGAGACCGAGCGCTAGAAGACAATCCTCATCCCGAACTCGATCTGTCGTCGGCGCTGCTCGGAGGTGTCTATGCCGAAGTTGCCGCTGTTCAGGTCGGTATTTGGGCGGAAGCCGTTGACGTGGTTGAACAGGTTGTAGGCCTGCGCGCGGAGCTGGATGTTGAACGTCTCCGTGATGTGGAGGTTCTTGAACAACGAGGCGTTCACGAACGTCTGCCGCTTGCCGCGGAAGACGTTGCGACCGAGGCTGCCGAACTTCGGCCCCCCTGGGTCGTTCGAGAAGACGGGCGTCACCGCCGCGCGGAACGCCGCGGGGTTGAGTTCCAGAAGCCGCGCCTGCTGGGTCGCCGTGGGCGTCGGGTCGCCGATCAGGTCAACACGTTCGCCGTTGGCGAAGACCGAATACGGCGGGCCGCTCTGGATCGTGATGTCGGAGTTCACCTGCCAGCCGCCGACCAGCAGGTCGAGGCCGCGTGAGGCGTCGCCCGCGTAACGCTTCCCCTTCCCTATCGACAAGTCCCACACGCTCGCGAAGCTGAAGTGGTGGCGCACGTCGAAGTCTGCGTTGCCCTTGTCGAGTCCGGGACGGAGCGGATTCGAGAAGCCGCAGGTGCTCGGCCCCGTGCCGCCCGTGCAGAAGTTGCCTGGCGAGTTGTCAATCGCGTGCGACCAAACGTAGGTGGAGATGAGCGACAGCCCCTGCGAGAAGCGCCTTTCGAGCTTCGACTGTAGGCCATCGTACCAGGACTTGCCGATGTACTGAATGTCCTGAACAGTCGTGTGGTTCGTCACCAGACGCGAGCCGGGGAAGCCGCCGCTGTTGTTGCCGATGTTTTGCACGACGAGCAGGTTGCGCCCGCGGCTGCCGACGTAGCCGACCTCGGCGAGCCAGTTCGGGTGGAACTCCCACTGAGCCGTCAGGTTGTACTGATGGAACAGCTCGTTGTGGGTGTTCGGGTCAACGAAGACGAGATTCGCGCCGGCGGGCGCGGGGAACGACTGACCCGGCGCGGCGACGTTGGACACAGCCGGGAACGGGATGCCCGTGTCGAGGCTGAAGATGCGCGGGAGCTGCGGGCAGGCCGACGTGCCGTACTGGGTCAAGGAGCACCCGTAGCCGGCCCCGCTCGGCGGGTTGGCCGAGAGGATGCCGGGGATGCCGGGGGTGTCCACGGCGTACTTGATGGCGTAGCCGCCGCGCAGCACCACCGTCTTGTCACTCTTAAAGCCGCTCCAGGCGAAGCCGATTGACGGCCCGAAGTTGTGCTTGGGGGCGCTGACGAGGGAGCGACCGCCGGGCGCGCTCTTGCCGGCGCGCGTCAGCGTGTCGTTCGCAGGGTTGTAGTTGGACTGCGCGTCGAAGCGTTCGGTCGGCTGCGTGAAGAGGTCCCAGCGCAGGCCGAGGTTCAAGGTCAGCGTCGGGCTTTTCTTCCAGTCGTCCTGGCCGAAGAAGGCGATCTCTTTGTTGGAAAGGAAGGGCGGCGTGCCGGGGTTGCCGCGGCTGACGAAGGCCGGGTCGTAGCCGAGCAGGAAGTTTGCGGCACCGGAGCCGGAGTCCTGCGGCCCGACGGGGATGCCGCTGTAGTTGCCGGCGAGGAAGCCGCCGACGCCCGTGCCGTACTGGTACTGTCCTTTGATGGCCCCGGCGCGGCCCCCGTCCAGGTTGCTGTTCTGCCGGAGGCGGAGGTCGCCGCCGAACTTGAAGGTGTGGACGCCGTGGACGTAAGTCAGCGCGTCGCCGAAGCTCCAGTTGTTCGAGGTGAAGTAGAACGGGCCGCCGTCGCCGATGAACTCAAGCTGGTTCTGGCGTCCGCGCTGGAAAGGCTCCTCGATGCCGAGCAGGACGGAGCCGGTGCACTGGCCGCAGATGTTCGCGCCATTGATGCCGAGCTGCGAGGAGATGGTCGGGCTGAAGCCGAGCGCGCCGCCGACGCCCGTGTTGAAGATGCCGATCTCGACGCGCGTGAGTCCGAAGCGCGCGTCGTTGATGACGGTCGGCGAGAAGGTATGCGTCTCGCCGAGGCGGACGCCGCGCGAGTTGCCGAACTCGTTGCCCGCGCCGAAGCCGGACGGGAGGTCGTTGCCCGTCGGCGACGAGCCGATGGGGAAGTTGTTGTCGCGCGCGCGCCCGCTGGTGTCGTGGCTGAAAGCGCCGAAGATCGAGTCCTTCTGGCTGATATTGTGATCGAGCCGCGCGCCCCAGCCGTTGCGGTCGTAGTGCTCCTTACGGTTGGTCGCGAAGTTGTCGAAGATTCTGCCCGTGACGTTCGGGTGCGGATAAGCCTGGAGGACGTTGAGCGCGGCGGGCGAGAGCGCCTGACCGCAGTTGCGTATGTCGTTGCCCGTCGCCGGGACGCCGTTAGCGCAGAAGACCGTGCCGACGGGCGCGACGACCGGGCCGCGGATGGTGTTGAAGGTCGTGGAGGTTCCGGGCTGGAGCAGTTCGCTGAAGTCGCCGACTCGCATGCGGTCGGTTGGGACGCTGACGAAGCCGAAGTCGCCGGTCGTCGAGGGCGTCGAGTTGCGCTGGCCCTCGTAGTAGAAGAAGAAGAAGGTTCGGTTCTTGCCGTTCCAGATTGAGCGCCCGCCCTCGCCGAAGCGCGGCAGATAGACGGGGCCGCCGACGGTGCCGCCGAACTGGTGCGTGTTCCGGTTCGTCAGCGCGTTCACGTTTCGCTTGTCGGTGCGACTGAGCGCGCTCAGCGTGCGTCCCTGATAGAACTCGTAGAGCGAGCCGTGAAACTTGTTGCCGCCCGAACGGGTCGTCGTGCTGATGATGCCGCCGCCAGCCCGCCCGCCTTCTGCGGGGGCGACGCTGGTCTGAATCTTGAACTCGGCGATGGCGTCCGGCGGCGGGTAGATGCCGATCTGGCCGAACTGCCCCTCGTTGTTGTCCACGCCGTCGAGGGTGAAGTTGTTGTTGGTCGGTCGCGCGCCGTTAACGACGAGGACTGAGCCGCCCGACTCGCGGAAGCGCGTTGACTCGGTCGAGGTTCCGACGGGGTTGCCGCCCGCCTCGAAGTTGCCGCCGCCGCCGATGACGCCCACGAAGGGACGCGTCACACCGGGCGAGAGCGTGGCGAGCAGCGTAAAGTTGCGCTGCGGGATGGGTAGGTCTGTGACCTCCTTGCCCGTGATCAGGTCGCCGCGCACGCTCGACTCGCTCTCGGCGAGCGGGGCCTCGGCTGTCACCGTGACGGTGCCGCCGCTGACGCCTCCGGCGGTCAGCACCACGTCCACGGCCTGACGCGAGCTGGTGTCGATCTTGACCTGCTCGACGGCGGCCTGGCTGAACCCTTGCGCGTCCACCGTCACACGGTAGAGGCCGGGGTCGAGTTCGGGGATCGTGTAAGTCCCTGAGTCGCCCGTCGTCGCCTCACCCGTCTTGTTCGTGGCGACGTTGGTCGCCGTCACCTTAGCGCCCTTGACGACCGCGCCGTTGGGGTCGGTCACCGTCCCGACAATCGTGCCCTTGTTGCTCTGGGCGGTGGCCGGAAACGCGAAAGCGGCCACGCAAAAAAGCGCCGCCGCCCAGCTTGAGAAACGTATAGTTCTCCTCGGTGTGTTCATGAGTGAGCCTCGCATGGTCAAAGGGTGCTTGATGGTCGTCCGACTCGACTTGCTAAAGGTTTCTATGCGGGCCAGCTAAACCTAACAAGCCTGTGGGGCGAGCAGCCGCCGGCTGCTTCGATTTATTGTCCGTAGAAATCAGATCACGAGGTTTGTTGCCTGTCCGAACGAAGTAGGTTTTAGTACAAAATCGAAGACCTGTCAATCACTTTCTCTGAGACTCAGGTCAACGGGGTTCGGCAGGCGACAAGTCGAATCTGTTTATTCGGAAACTCCGCCGCATAGAAGCAACGAAAGTGCCACGCCGGAGGACGCGAGATTTTTCAGGCAAACCCGCGTGCCTTTTCGATTTCGGCACGCCGGCACTTCCAAGTTTTCGTCGCCCAATCCGAAAACGTAAACATCGGAGGCCGTCTCAAAGGATGAGCGCGACCGCCGGGAGCACGCGCACATTCGCCCGTGCTCCGGGCAGTCGCGCCCTGCTCAAACACGGAACCGTTTAAGTATCACTCGGCGTCGGGCGGCTTCAGCCCTCTCTTCGCCTCGTCAATCAGAAGGTTGTTGCGCTCGTAGGAGAGCGGCCCGGCGTCGCCGCCTTCGAGCGCGGGCGGGTAGGTGTGTCGGTTGTAAACGGGGTAGGCTTCGGTGCGCAGGTGCGCGAGCATGTGATGGCCGCGGCGCGCGGCGCGCTCGTGCCGGAGCGCGGAGATGTCAACGGGCGCGACGACGATTCTCTCGCCCGGCCCCGGACTCGCCTCGGCGAGCACGCGCCCGTCGAAGTCTACGACCATGCTGCCGCCCGGCCAGGAGTAAGGGGGGTAGTGCTTCAGGCTCGCGCCCTGGTTGGCGGCGACGACGTAGGCCGTGTTCTCAATGGCGCGGCAGCGGTTGACGACAGTCCACCAGTCCATCGGCGTCGTCGCGCCCCAAGGGTCCATGTAGGCGGAGACACGAACCAAGACCTCCGCGCCGTTCGCGGCGAGTTGGCGGATGGCTTCGGGGAAAAGCCAGTCATAGCAGATGGCGCAGCCGATGCGACCGATCTCCGTGTCGGCGACGGGGAACAGAGGCTCGTCGTAGCCCTCTATGTCGTGCGGGCTTGAGTGAACCTCGTAAGGAATCCACGTGTTCACCTTGCGGTATTTATAGAGGACGCCGCCGGGGCCGACAAGGCAAGTGGTGTTGAAGACCAGGCCGGGGTAGCGCGCGTCGCGCTCGATCATTGAGCCGGACTGAATGTAGATGCCGTGCTCGCGCGCCTTCCTCTCCAAAGCTTCCGTGTGCTCGTTCGGGATCGGCACGGCGAGTTTCTCCAGAAGCTCTTCGACCGTGGCGAAGACGGGCGCGGCGTGCGCGAATTCGGGGAAGACGACGAGACGCACGGGCAGGAACGGGGCCGCGCCCGCGACCGCCGAGTCAATCAACGAGAGCATGCGCTCGGTGTTGCGCCTCATCTCGCGGCGCTCGACCGGGTTCGGCAGGTCGGTCTGGCAGGCGGCGACCGAGTAGCGAATGTGTTCCATAAAATTCGTTTCAGGTCACTGTGTCGTTTGATAGGGGCAGATGGATTCTAAACAGCATGCCTCTCATCTGTCATCCGCCGAAGAACACCGGCACATAAGCCGCGGCATGTGAAACCTAATCACCCCTCGGTGCGTTTGACCAACGGCGGGGGCGCGGGCTAGCATCGTGCCTCCCCGCTCTTCCGTCGCATCGCAAGGGATTGGATTTCATCCGTAAATCTGGACTCAAGAAACTTCACAACGCCCCGACGCCCGACTCGGTGCGCGGCGCGTTCGGCGGCTTACCCTTTGACAGGAGTTCGTTATGAACAGGAAACGCCCCTCCGCTCTGCTTCTGCTGCTTCTGATCGTTTCGATTCTCTCGACCGGAATGCCGCGTCTCGCCGCGGCGCAGCAGTCTAACAACCTCTCGTTCGACTCGCTCGCCGAGGGCGAGGTCGTCAACGGCTTCCGCACGGAGGCCATGTATTTGAACGACGCGGACAAGCCCTTCGGCGCGCGCCTGCGCCACGTGCGGACGGGCTTCACGCTCGACTTCCTCGAAATCCAGTCCGTGCCGCAGGTCTTCGCGTGGGTCAACTCGTTCCCCGTCTCCGAGCGCGGCGAGCCGCACACGCAGGAACACCTCCTGCTCGGCAAGGGCAACGTCGGGCGCGCGCATTCGGGCCTCGAAGGCATGTCGCTCGCCGTCTCGACCGCCTTCACGCAGCAGTGGCGCACCTGCTATCAGTTCGACACCGCCGCCGGCCCCGACGTTTTCTACAAGCTCTTCGAGAGCCAGATGAACGCGCTCTTGCACCCCGACTACACCGACGAGGAGATACGCCGCGAGGTGAGCCACTGGGGCGTCAGCGAGAACCCGGCGGACAAGAACCTGCGCCTCGAAGAGAAGGGCACGGTCTATCAGGAGATGGTGACGACCTACGACCGCCCCATCAGCCTCCTCTTCCGCGCCGAGAACCAGATGCTCTACGGCGCGGATCACCCGCTGGCTCTTTCGGCGGGCGGCTGGCCCGCTTCGATCCGGCAGATGAAGGCCGAGGACATCCGGAAATTTCACTCGGACAACTACCACCTCGCCAACATGGGCATGGTCGCCTCCTTCCCGAAGGAGATGCCGCTCGGCGACACGCTGCAACGACTCGACGACATACTCAACCGGCTTGAGCCGACGCAGCCCGCGCTCCACTACACGACCGAGTCGGACGTGCCAGCGCCTAGACCAGCGACGGCGGGCGAGATCAAACTCGTCGAGTATCCCGACAAGAACGAGCAGCAGCCCGGCTGGGTCATGTTCGCCTACCCCGCGCAGCTCAAGCTCGACACGCGGGAGAAGACGCTTCTGAACCTCTTCCTCTCGAACGTCGCGGGCGACCCGACGACGAACCTCTACAAGATGTTCGTTGACTCGAAGACGCGCGTCATGGACACGGGCGCGAAGTCCGTCTTCGCCTTCCTCGATGACGAGATGATCGCCGGCAACCCGGTTTACGTCGGCCTGACCGACGTTGCGCCCGCGAACATGACGAACGAGAAGATCGCCGACATCCGCCGCCGTGTCATGGACGAGATGAAGCGCGTCGCCTCGTTCGCCGACGGCTCGCCGGAGTTGAAGGAGTTCAACGAGCGGATGAAGAGCCGCGTGATTCAGACGCGCCGCGGGCTTGCGAAATTCATCAACTCGCCGCCGGGCTTCGGCTTCCGCAACACAGGCTCGGAGTGGATGACGCACCTCATTGACCTCAACCGCACGCCCGGCTTCCGCAAGTCGGTCACGCTCAGGCCGGAGCTTGCCTCGGTCGAGCAGTTGCTCTCTTCCGACAAGAACGTCTGGCGCGACCTTGTAGCGGAGTGGCACTTGGCAGACAGCCTGCCTTACGCCGTCGCCGCCGTTCCGCGCCCGCAGGCTATAGCGCAAGGCGAGCAGGACTTCAACGCGCGCGCGCACGCAGAGGCCGAAGTGCTTGAGAAGAAGTACGGGGTGACGGACGAGCAGGAGGCGCTGCGCCGATACAAGGCCGAGTACGACGCGACGACCGCCGAGCTTGAGCGCCTGGCGCAGCAGTCGGCCAACATGAAATTCCTCGAACACCCGCCGCTCACGCTCGACGACCGGCTCGACTACAAGGTGACGAAGCTCGCGGGCGGAGTGCCTTTGGTCGCCTCGGACTTCGAGAACATGACGAGCGCGACCACGGGGCTGGCCCTGAGGCTCGACGGCGTGCCGCAGGAACAGCTCTTCTACCTCTCGGCCATGCCCACGCTCCTGACGCAGGTCGGCGTCGTCCGTGACGGTAAGGCCATCCCCTTCGAGCAGATGAGCGAGATGCTGCGCAAGGAGATTCTCTCCTTGAACAGCTACTTCAGCACGAACTTCCGCACAGGCCGCGCCGAGTTGGTCGTGCGCGGCGCGGGCAACGACGCCGCCGAGTCCGAGCGCGCGCTCGAATGGATGAAGCTCGTGCTGACAAGCCCTGACTGGCGCGCCGAAAACCTCGCGCGCATACGCGACGTGGTTGACCAGACCTTGAGCGGCCTGCGAAACAGAATGCAGGGGCCGGAGGAGAGTTGGGTGAACGACCCGGCGGACGCCTACTGGCGTCAGGACAACCCCCTGCTCCTCTCGACCTCCTCGTTCCTCACGCGCTCACACAACGTCCACCGCCTCCGTTGGCTCTTGAAGGACGCCGGCGAGGGCGCGCAGCGTGATTCAATCGCCAACTTCCTCTCGAACCTCGCGGGCGCGGGCGCGAAGGGGAGCCGCGCCGAGCTGAAGTCGCTGCTCGCCGCGATGCAGGGCAAAAGGGACGCGCAAGTCCCGGCGGGCCTGAAGTCATACGCCGACGACTTCGCGGGTCTGCCCGACGGCGCGAAGCAACTCGCGACCGAGGCGGCGAAAGATTTCGACCAACTCCTCGCCGACATCCCCGACGCGACGCTCGCGAAGGACTGGGAGTATCTCAGCCTTGAGATGCGGCGCGACCTTCTCGTCCCGCCCGCGCAGGCGCTCACCGAGTTGGACGCCGTCCGCAAGAGCTTACTCAAGACCGGCGGCGCGCGCATGTTTATGATCGGCTCGGTCGCGAACCAGCAGAGGCTCGCGCCGGGCGTCGCCGCGCTGCTCGCCGGCCTTGAGAGCGGCGGGGTCGCGCCCGCGAAGTACGCGGGCGTGCGGCTCGTCGAGTCGCGCGTGCGTGAGCGCGCGGGCGCTGGCGAGTCGCCCGTCTTCGTCGGCCTCTTGAACCCGAACTCGCAGGGCGGCGTCTTCCTCAACTCCGCCCCGTCCGTGACCTACGCCGACGCGGACAACCGCGACATGCTCCTCGACTACCTCGCCTCGCGCCTCTACGGCGGCGCGGGCGCGCACGCCATCTTCATCAAGACCTGGGGCGCTGGGCTAGCCTACTCGAACGGCCTCGGCGGCTCGCCCGGCACGGGCCGCATCAACTACTACGCGGAGCGCACGCCGGAACTGCCGCAGACGCTCCGCTTCGTCATTGACGAGTTGAAGAAGGCGAAGCCCGATCCGGGACTGGTCGAGTACGCCATCGCCGTCGCCTTCTCGCAGTTCCGCTCGGCCTCGCCCTACGAGACGCGCGGCGAGGCGCAGGCCGCCGACATCGCCGACGGCACGCCGCCCGAAGCGGTGCGCAAGTTCCGCCGGGCTTTGCTCGACCTGCGGCGGATGCCGAACCTTTCGGATGAGCTGTTCAAGCGCATGAACTTGGTTTACGCGCGCATCCTGCCCGGCCTCGGCTCGAAGGCGAGCGAGGTGCGGGGCGGCGTCTATTACGTCATCGGCCCGGAGAAACAATTGACGGCATACGAGCAGTACTTGAAGACCGTCGAGGGGCCGGGCGCGCGACTCTACCGGATTTACCCGCGCGACTACTGGATACGGTTGAAGGAGGCGGAGGGGGAAACGCCGACCGCGCGGGGGGCGGGATTGAAGTAATCTCTCCCGCGATGATCCCGAACCCGTTCGAGACCGGAGCAATTCTCATTTGAACGGGGACGAACTTGACTTGAACTGCCCCGAACTCAATAAAGTTTAAAGCAATTGCGACTTGAATCGGCTTAATTCAAGTCGCAATTGCTTTAATTCCTAACCGTTTTTCCCCAAATGCAACTTGAATCGGTCTGATTCTTAATGCAATTGCTCCTATTCAAGCTTGAATTGCTCCTAATCTTAAAGCCATCGCTCTATTTTTATTCGGGATTGCGCCCGTGGCGATTCGAGTTGACCGGTAAATGTAGGGAATTCCCTCGGCTCAGCCGAAGATGTCGCGCACCTTGTCGAGGAGGCCCTTGTCGCCGAGGTCTTTCTCCTCGATCTCGGCGAGTTGTTCGAGGAGCTTGCGTTGCTCGCGCGTGAGTGTGGTCGGCGTCACCACCGTGACGGAGACGAAGAGATCGCCGCGCCCGCGCCCGCCGAGCGCGGGCATGCCGTGACCTTTCAGACGGAAGACCGTGCCGGTCTGCGTGCCCGCGGGCACTTTCAGGTTCTGCTGAGCGCCGAGCGTCGGCACGCTCGCCTCCGCGCCGAGCGCGGCCTGCGCGAACGTGACGGGGATGGACGCGTAGAGGTTGTTGCCCTGCCGCTCGAACACGTCGTGCTCGCGGACGTGGATGACGACGTAGAGGTCTCCGGCGGGGCCGCCCTGCGCCCCCGACTCGCCCTCGCCCGCGAGCCGCAGGCGCGAGCCGGTCTCGACGCCCGCCGGTATCTTCACCTCCATCTGCTTCTCGCGCTCGACTCGGCCCGCGCCTTTACAAGTCTCGCAAGGCGTGCGGACGATCCTCCCCGTGCCGCGGCACTGGCCGCACGTGCGCGCCACGGAGAAGAAGCCCTGCTGGTAACGCACCTGCCCCGCGCCGCCGCACTGCGGGCACTGTTCGGGCTGCGTGCCCGGAGCCGCGCCCGAACCGCGGCAGGCGTCGCACGTTTCGAGCCGCGGGATGCGTAGCTGCGCGGTCATCCCCGAAGCGGCCTCTTCGAGCGTCATTTCGAGATCGTAGCGGAGGTCTGCGCCGCGCTGCGCGGACGTGCGCCGCCCGCCCGACGCGCGCCCGCCGCCGAACACGTCGCCGAAGCCGAAGAGGTCGCCGAGTATGTCCTCGATGCCGCCGAAGCCTTGCGCGCCCCAGCCCGCGCCCGCCGACGCCCCGGAGACACCGGCGTGGCCGAAGCGGTCGTAGCGCGCGCGCTGCTCCGCGTCGGAGAGGACGGAGTAGGCCTCAGCCGCCTCCTTGAACTTCTCCTCGGCCTCCTGGTCGCCGGGGTTCTTGTCCGGGTGGTGGCGGACGGCGAGCTTGCGGTAAGCGCTCTTGATCTCCGCCTCGGTTGCGCCCCGGCTCAAGCCGAGGACTTCGTAGTAGTCGCGTTTGCTCATCTATAAAAAAAGTGACAAGTGACGAGTGACAAGTCAAAAGCAGATTTTAACTTGTCGCCCGCCACTTGTCACTCGCCGCTGAAAACGGCTCGGCCCTCAGTGCTTCACGTCGGCCACGGGGTTGAGCATCGCCATCGTGAGCAGGCCGGCGATCCTCTCAAGCTTCTGCACCCCCTCCTGGATCGCCTCGACGTTCTCCGACCTGACTAGGTCCTCGCACTCGGCGAAGGCGTCGTGCGCGGCCAGGCGCTCGTCGGGCTGGAGGGAGTTGCCGAACTCGCGGAAGGTGCGCTGCGTGTTTCGCAGCAGGCCCTCGAGCTTGGTGCGCTGCGCGATGAGTTCTTTGGCGCGGCGGTCGGCCTCCGCCGAGGTCTGCGCCTCAACGATCATGCGCTCGATCTCGTCGGACGCAAGCCCCGACGTGGGCGTGACCTTCATCTGCTGCTTGCGCCCGCTCGCCTTGTCGAGCGCCGAGACGCTGAGGATGCCGTTGGCGTCCACCTCGAACGTGACCTCGATCTGCGGAGCGCCGCGCGGCGCGGGTGGGATGCCGACCAGCTCGAACTTGCCCAGAGAGCGGTTGTGCATCGAGATTTCGCGCTCGCCCTGAAGAACGTGAATCTCGACGGACGACTGGTTGTCAACCACGGTGGTGAACGTCTGCCCGCTCTGCAAGGGGATGGTCGAGTTGCGCTCGATGATCTTGTGGAAGAGGCCGCCGCGCGTCTCGAGGCCGAGCGAGAGGGGCAGCACGTCCAAGAGGACGATGTCCTTCACGTCGCCGGTGAGCACCCCGCCCTGTATGGCCGCGCCCATCGCGACCACCTCGTCGGGGTTGATCTCTGCCGACGCCTCCTTGCCGAAGATTTCGCGGACGGTGCGCGCGATGATGGGCGAGCGCGTCTGGCCGCCGACGAGGAGAACCTTGTCTATGTCCTGCGGCTGGAGCTTCGCGTCCCACAGAGCCTTCTGGCACGGCTCGACCGTGCGCTCGACGAGGTCGGCGATGAGACCTTCTAAGGCCTCGCGCGTCAGCGCCTTGCTGAAGTGCTTCGGCCCCGACGCGTCCGCCGCGATGAAGGGCAGGTTGATGTTCGTCTCGCTGAGGGAGGAGAGGTCGCACTTGGCGCGCTCCGCCGCCTCCTTCAGCCTCTGGAGGGCGAGGCGGTCGTTGCGCAGGTCAATGCCGGTCTCCTCGCGGAACTGCGTGATCATCCAGTTGATGATGCGCTCGTCGAAGTCCTCGCCGCCGAGGAAGGTGTTGCCGGAAGTGGCGAGCACCTCGTAAACGCCGTTGTTGATTTCGAGGATGGAGATGTCGAAGGTTCCGCCGCCGAGGTCATAGACGGCGATGCGCTCCGACTCGCTCCGGCCCAAGCCGTAGGCGAGCGCAGCGGCGGTCGGCTCGTTGATGATGCGCTCGACGCGGAGGCCGGCGATCTTGCCCGCGTCTTTAGTCGCCTGCCGCTGCGTGTCGTCGAAGTAGGCCGGCACGGTGATGATGGCCTCCGTGACCGGCTCGCCGAGGAAGTCTTCCGCGGCGGCCTTGAGGCGCTGCAAGACGATGCCGGAAATCTCCTGCGGGCTGTAAACGCGACCCTGCACCTGTATGCGCGCGTCGCCGTTCGACGCCTCGACGATCTCGAAGGGCGAGGTCTCGCGCGTGCGCTCGGCCTCCGGCTCTTTGAACTTGCGCCCGATGAGCCGCTTGACGGCGTAGATGGTGTTGGCGGCGTTGGTGACGGCCTGGCGCTTGGCGATCTGGCCCACGAGCCGCTCGCCTTTGTCCGTGAAGCCGACGACCGTCGGCGTCGTGCGCCCGCCTTCTTTGTTCGGCACGATCTGCACCGCGCCGCCCTCCAGGACGGCCACGCAACAGTTGGTCGTCCCCAAATCTATTCCTACTACTTTGCCCATAATTTTTTCCCGTGAACCGTGAACCGTGAACCGTGACCAGAAAAGCCGTGGGTCGGAAGTCGCGAACCGTGATGGGCCGAGAGTAACTCGTCACGGTTTACGACTTACGGTTTACGTCCTGGTAGCTACCTTGACCATCGCGGGGCGCAGGAGCTTGTCGCGGAGGCGGTAGCCCCTCTGCATCTCCTGCACAATCGTGTCGGGTTCGACTTCGTCCGCCTCCTCGGTGGAGACGGCCTCGTGGACGTGGGGGTCGAAAAGCTCGCCGACGGTGGGGATGACTTCGACGCCGAGGCTTTCGAGCACACCATTGAGCTGCTTGTTAATCAGCTCGACGCCGTGCAGAAAGTGGCGGAACTCGTTCGACTCTTTGGTTTCGAGCGTGCGCTCGGCTTCGAGGGCGCGCTGGAGGTTGTCAATGACGGGGAGGAGCCTGCGGACGACCTCGCCGAGCGACCGGTTGTAGGTCTCGCCACGCTCGCGCTCGGTGCGCTTTCGGAAGTTGTCGAAGTCGGCCTGGCGGCGCGCGAGCTTGTCGGCCCACTCGCGCCGCTCGTCCGCGACCTTCTTCAACTCGGCCTCGACGCGCCGCAGCTCGGCGCGCGTGGCGACCAGCTCGGCCAACACGGGGCCGGCGGACGCGTCGGCGCTGCGCGGCTGCTCGTCCTGTGCTTTGAACGCGTCGCCGCCCTCCGCCTGCCGCTCGTCCGCCTTCTCTTCGCCGCCCGTGTGCGAGGCGGTCGTGTCCTGCTCGCCGCGGCTGCGCGGCAGCTCGGATGGGTCGGGGCCGCCCGCCGAGTCCTCTTCGTCGGCGCGCGCGCGCCCGGCCTCTGTGTCCTGCTCTTCGCCCCGCCCGACGCGGCGCTTGACCTCGGTTGCGTCGTCGTAAGCAGACTCGCGCCCGATCTCTTCCGAAGAGACGCCGCTGTCGTTCTTCGCCTCCGGCGACTCTTCGTCGAAGCGCACGGGGATGCGGTTCGGCTTCCGCTTATTCTTGTCTGCCATGTTCGTCTGTGTCATTCCTTCCAACCCTCCGGTCAGCCGAATCCCCCACGCGCGCCCGCTTCGGCGCAGGCCGCGCCGTCGAAGTTTCAGATGCGCGCCTCCTCGCGCAGCAGGCGCTCGACCACCCGCGCGATATAGTTGACGGCGGCGATGGTGCGCGCGTACTCGATGCGCATCGGCCCGACCACCCCGACCGTGCCCGCGACGAAGCCCTCGCCCATGCGGTACGGCGCGGTGATGAGCGTGCACGACTGAAGCGACGGCGCGCTGTGCTCGCGCCCGATGACGACGTGCACGTCGGCGAAGACCGGCTCGCGCGCGATGCACTCGTTCAGTATCTTGACGAGCCTCGACTTCGCCTCGAACGTGCGGAACAACTCGCGCAGCCTCTCGAAGTCCGAGAAGTCGGGCTTCGAGAGGATATTCGACGCGCCGTCAATGTAAACGTCGCCGGTCTCCTCTTCCCCGCCCTCGACGCTGCGCTCGAACAGGAGCACGGCGTTGCGAAGCAGGCGGTCGTAGAGGGCCTTCTCCTCGCGCATCAGCGCCAGCACTTCCGAGCGAATCATCTGAAGGCTCTTGCCGCTGAATTCTGCGTTGAGGTAACGCGCCGCGCCCTCAAGCTCTTCCTGCGTGAGCCGCTCGTCAACGCGTATGATCTTGTTCTGGACGACGTTCGACGCGAAGACCAGGACGGCGAGGATGCGCCCGTCGGCGAGCTGCAAAAACTCTATGTGTTCGAGGCGGCTGTCGGCCACCGGCGGCGAGACGACGATGCCGACGTTCTCGGAAAGCTCGGAGAGCGCGTGCGACACCCGCTCCATTAGCCGGCCCGTCTGAGCGCCCGCCTCGCCCGGCACTCCGAGCGTGCGGTCAATCGCCGAGATGTCCGCCCTCGACAGACGCGCGTCGCCGATGAAGTGGTCAACGTAGAATCTGTAGCCCTTGTCCGTCGGCACGCGGCCCGCGGAGGTGTGCGGCTGCTCGACCAAGCCGTGCTCTTCGAGTTCGGCCATCACGTTTCGGATGGTGGCCGGACTCCAGCCCGCGCCGCCCGCGAAGCGCTCCGAGGTCGTGCGCGAACCTACAGGCTCGCCCGTCCGCAGGTGCTCCTTGATGATAGCGGTGAGCACGGCCTGCCCGCGCGCGTCGGGCGTCCAGTCGGATTGGGACGGTGATGTCGGGGCCAGGATTGCCATGCGCTTCAAGAGTGGCGAGCGGGGCTTCGGGGATTCTTCGGGGACGGGCCGGACGCGCCGGAGCCGACGCGTCAACAGCCGTCTATAAATTGTTTACAGACGCTACACCACCATGTCAAGAACTAAATTGCCGGCGGCCTCACGGTCACGTTCAGACCTCCAAACTGAAGGCCGTCTGAAGTATAGCGGATTAAGGAAAACACGCGCAAACGGGAGTTTGCCAACCCACTCGTCACCCTTCGCCTTCGTGCCCGCATTCCTAATTCAAAGAAGCGGCAGAACTTACCCCATCGCCTCCAGTATGATCTGATTGCGTTCGAGTTAAAGCTTTACAACGAAAGGGATTGAGAAGTGGCTTTCTCCTGGCTGTCCGTGACACGGCTCGGAGTCTGGGAGGCCATTTGTCGGAAAGCAAAAGGCTTAGCGTGGCGACTGAAAGTAGCATTTGACGCCCCTCTCTGATGCCCCTTAATATCGGCTCACAAGGTCAACGGGTATCGTTTCAGCTTGCGGCGGCGGCACCACCTGAGTTCCGGCGACTTTCCGGTCACGACAAAGCGGCGAGTTCCTTGCAGGGTTCATACTTTATGCCCGACTCTCAGACACTGCTCAGCACCCTTTTCGTCGAAACGTTCCGCACGCTCGCGCCCAAGCGCGCCGCGCCCGAAGTTGACGTTCGCTACTACCCTTACGCCGGGCTGAACCACACCATCCGCCTTCGTTCAGGCCGCGTCTATGTGCGCCTGTCCGACATCTTCAAGAGCGCGCCGCTGGGCGTCCATCGCGCGCTCGCCTTCATCCTCGTCTCCAAACTCCTGCGCCGCCGCACGCCGCCCTTCTACGTGAGAGCCTACCGCGACTACGCCTGCTCGTCCGAAGTGCTGCGCGCCTCCGACCTGGCGCGGCGGCAGCGCGGGCACAAGGTCGTCTCTTCGGCGCAGGGGCGCGTCTATGATCTCGGACGGATGTTCAATCGCCTGAACCAGCGCTTCTTCGACGGCCAGATCGAACAGCCGACGCTCACCTGGTCGCAGCGCCGCACGCGCACCATCCTCGGCCACCACGACGGAGTCCACGACACCATCGTCATCAGCAAGACGCTCGACTCATCGGACGTGCCCGAATGGTTCGTCGAATACATCCTCTACCACGAGATGCTGCACATCAAGCACCCCGCGCGCCTCATCAACGGCAGGCGCTACTACCACACCAAAGCCTTCCGCACGGACGAGCAGCGCTTCCCGCGCTACGGCGAGGCGCAGCGCTGGCTCGACCAAATCGTCCGACAGCGGAGGACTCTGCGCGCGCGCGCGGCGTGAAGAAAAATTCGGCCCGTAATTTTTCGACTGAAAAAATTTTCGGAAACTTTATCGCCGGCTCGTCGTTTAAACGCTCAGGAAGGTGGGCTCCTCCGAAAAGAGCGGACGGGCGACGCGAGAAGACATCACTCCCTCCGATGTTTCTCGAATCGCCCGCCCGCTCTCAGGATTTTTACTCAACGATTTTTCTCACCCGCGTCCACGATTTTAGACTCCTTGACTCGCCCATGTACGCGTGTTAGCTTCCGCCTGCTTTCAAGCGAAAACAACTTGCGCTGGATTTTTTGTTCGCGCCCCGTATCACGGATTTAACTCATCCTTTCAGATTCGGGGCTTGAAATTTCAAATCTGAAATTCGGAGGGCGTCTTTATGAGCGAGACTGTTTTCAAGGGCGTCGAGATCGTCGGCACTTCCGACCAGAGCTTCAACCACGCCATCGAGGCCGCGGTCGCGCGGGCGCGGCAGACGCTGCGCGAGCTTTCCTGGTTCGTCGTCGAGGAGATGCGCGGCGGGCTGCAAAAGGGGCGGCTCGAATATCAGGTCACGCTCCGCGTCTTCTTCAAGCTGGAGTCGGACGACAGCGCCGGCCCCGGCGCGACCCTCGTCTGAAGCCGAAGCGGCGGTCGAGGGGGGTGTTCGGAGTTCAAGCCTTAGCTTGTCCCTCTTACCGAGCGCAAGCTAAGTAAGTCCGAAAAAGTTCTTTGACAACTGTCTCAACTGGTCAGCCAGAAATTCCCTGAGAGGACTCCGGCTTTGCGCAACCGCTCACGCCGACTCATGTCGAGAATGTACCGGCAGGCGGCGTC
>Ga0209577_10001717_pt1 | contig 21627 bp, 19 predicted proteins | sample GraSoiAngelo_109_FD_185874 | JGI IMG/M metagenome (GOLD analysis project Ga0209577, IMG submission 185874) | Grasslands soil microbial communities from the Angelo Coastal Reserve, California, USA - 14_0903_12_20cm (SPAdes) (version 2) | ecosystem: Environmental > Terrestrial > Soil > Grasslands...
TGGCGTCGGTGGAGGGAGTCGGGGACTACGACGCGGAGAGCACGGCCGCCGCCCTCGCCGAGCAGGGCGTCAAGGCCTCCGCGGTCCGGGCGCCGATGAAGGACCTCCCGCCCGAAGCCGCCCTCGGCGACCTCTTCGGCCGGCCGGCTCCCACCGTTCGGACGACCGCCGACCTGGTCGCCTTCCCCCCTGGCTTCGTGAAGCTGCCGAAGGACGGCTTCGAGCTCCTCGCCGCGGCGCCCTCGCCCCACGGCTGGCGGCTCCAGAAGGCGCTCGAGAAGATGCTGCGCGCCGCCCAGGTAAATGTCGTGGGCGCGGAGGTGACGGACTTTCGCCGCGAGAGCGACCGGCTGCAGGCGGCGCTGACGGCCGCCGGCGAGCTGGCCGCCGACTCCTTCGTCCTGGCCAGCGGGCGCTTCATCGGTGGCGGCCTGGTCAAGTCGCGGCTGGTCCGGGAGCCGCTCCTCGACCTCGCCGTCTACTACCAGGGCGAGACCATCGAGGCGGCCTATCCGCGCCTCCGCCACCTGGAGTACCTGGACCCGGCGCCGGCCTTCCGGACCGGTCTCCTGACCGACAAGGAGCTGCGCCCGGTCGACGCCGCGGGCGCCCCGGCCTTCGCCAACCTGCGGGCGGCCGGCTCGGTGCTGGGCGGCTACGACTATGCCGGCGGCGGCTGCGGCTTCGGCCTCCCGCTCCTGACGGGCCGGCTGGCCGGCCGGCTGGCTGCGGGGATGGAGGGGGGTTGACCACGCGCAGGCCTTGCCGAGCACGGTCGACAGGGGGGACGTCCCCCCTGTGAGGGACACCTGGCCGCTCGGCGTGATGCGCGGCCGGGGCGGTCGGGCGGAGGCCAACGTCCGGGTCAGCCCGAGCACCTACCAGGAGGTCTCCGACCTGCTCAGCCGCGCGGACGGCTCGCGACGCATCGTCCCGATCGGCGGCCGGTCGGCGGTGACGGGCGCGGTCGACCTTGCCCCCGGCGACCTCGCGCTGGACCTGACCAGCCTCGACCAGGTGCTCGAGATCGACGAGCACAACCTGACCGCCCGTGTCCAGGCCGGAGTCAACGGCTGGAAGCTTGAGCAGGAGCTGAACGCCCGCGGACTGACCCTCGGCCACTACCCGAGCTCGCTGCCGGTGGCGACCATCGGCGGGCTCGTCTCGACCCGCTCCTCGGGCCAGGAGTCGACGCTTTACGGCAACATCGAGGACCTGGTGATGGGCCTGACGGTCTGCCTGGCGGACGGCACCGTCGCGGAGGCCCGGCCGGGACCGCGCTCGGCGATCGGGCCCGCCCTCCACGAGCTCTTCATCGGCGCCGAGGGCGGCCTGGGAGTGGTCCTGGAGGCGGTGCTGCGCATCTCCCGCCTGCCGGCCGAGACACTCGGGCGGGGTTGGGACTTCGCCACCCTGGAGGCCGGCCTGGAGGCGATGCGGGAGATCGTCCAGCGCGGCCTCCGGCCGCTGGTGATGCGGCTCTACGACCGCGAGGACACCGCTTTCCAGCAGTCCGCGGCGGACGGCTGCCTCCTCGTCGCCGGTGTGGCGGGCGAGCCCGCCCTCGCGGCTGCCGGAGCCGGTGTGGTCGAGTCGGTTTGCGGCGCCGGCGGCGCCAAAGACCTCGGCGAAGAGCCCTTCCTCCGCTGGCGTGAGCGCCGCTTCCACCTCTCCCGCGAGCGCCTGCTGGACTCGCTGCGGGCGCCCGGCTCCTTCGTCGACACGATCGAGGTGGCGGCGGCCTGGGACCGCCTGCCACCCCTCCATGCCCAGGTCAAACCGGTGCTTGCTGCCGAAGGGATCGGGCTCTGCCACTTCAGCCACGCCTACCCGCAGGGCTGCTGCGCATACTTCACCTTCGCCGGCTCGGCCGCCACCGAGGAGGAGGCCGAAGCCGCCTATCAACGGTGCTGGGCGGGCGCCATGCAGGCCTGCCTGGAGCTGGGCGCGACGATCGGTCATCACCATGGTGTCGGACAGGTCCGGGCGCCCTGGGTCCGCGACGAGATGGGGGAGTGGTGGCAGGTATGGGAAAGGGTGCGGTCAAGCCTCGATCCGAAGGACGTCATGAACCCGAACGCGGTCGGAGGAACGCAACCACGCCCAGCGAAATCCTCCTGATCGTCAACCCGGCCGCAGGCGCGGGGCGGGTCCTGCGGGAGTGGCCGCGCCTGGCCGCCGAGATCCGCGGCGAGGGGATCGAGTTCGAGGAGACCTTCACCTCCAGGCCTGGCGAGGCCACCGAGATCGCCCGCAAAGCAGTCAAGGCCGGTCGGCCGGTGGTGGCAGCGGTGGGCGGGGACGGCATCCTCTACGAGGTCGCGAACGGCTTCTTCGAGGGCGGCGAGCCGCTCCCGACCAGGTCCAGCCTGGGGCTGATCCCGTTCGGGACCGGCAGCGACACCCGCCGCAGCTTCGGCATCCCCGACGGCCTGCCCGCGGCCCGGGTCCTGGTCGAGGGCCGGGCGCGCGCTCTAGATGCAGGCCGGGTGACCGTCGGCGGCCGCGTGCTGCACTTCCTCAACGTGGCCGAGGCGGGGATCGGCGCCGACGTCTCGGACCGCGTCAACCGCGCGCCCAAGACCTTCGGCGGCCGGGCAAGCTTCCTGATCGGGACCCTGCAGGGGCTGGCTGCCTGGAAGCACAAGCCCATGAAGGTCGTCATCGACGGCAGGGAGACGCGCGAGCTGGTGGCTCAGGCGGTCACCGTCGCCAACTGCCAGTACTACGGCAGCGGCATGCGGGTGGCGCCGCGGGCGATCCCCGACGACGGACTCTTCGACGTGCTCATCTCCGGCGCCTTTGGGAAGCTGGAGGGGCTGAGCGGCCTCCGCAAGATCTACGCGGGGGCGCACCTCGACGACCCGAAGCTGGCCTCCAAGCTCGAGTTCTTCCGTGCCACCCGCGTCGAGGTGAGCTCGCCGGTCCCGGTGCTGGTCCAGCTCGACGGCGAGGTGGTCGGTGAGCTGCCGGCGCTGTTCGAGCTGCTCCCCAAGGCGCTCCGCTTCCTGACGCCGGCGTGAAGGGGGTGATCGCAACCTCCCACCGCCTGGCCTCGGAGGCGGGCGCGGAGATGCTGCGCGACGGCGGCAACGCGATCGACGCAGCGATCGCCGCCAACGCCGTCCTCTGCGTCGTCTACCCGCACATGACCTCGATCGGCGGCGACCTCTTCGCGTTGGTCTGGCCGGCCGGGGAGGTGGAGCCGGTCGGGCTGGAGGGCGCCGGGCGTTCGGGGACGGGGGCGACCGTTGAGGCCATGCGCGAGCGGGGCTTCGATCGGATGCCGGAGCGCGGCGCCACGACCGTCACCGTGCCGGGCACCGTGCAGGCCTGGGGCCGGCTCCTCGAACGCTATGGCAGCGTCGGCCTGGGCCGCGCGCTGGCGCCCGCCGCCGCCGCGGCGCGGGACGGTTTCCTGGTCGGCGAGAACCTGTCCGCTGCCCTGCACACCCACTTCGACTGGCTGGCCAAGGAGAGCGAGACGGCCCGCGTGCTGCCCCCGCTCAAAGCGGGCATGAAGCTCCGCCAGCCGGAGCTGGCGACGACGCTGGAGACGATCGGTCGCAGCGGCTTCGGCAACTTCTACTTCGGCGAGCTGGGCCGGGCCATCGCCGCCGCCGTCAAATCCCGGGGCGGGTTCCTGACCGCCGCCGACCTGGCCGCACACCGGGGGAACTGGACGCAGCCGCTGTCCATGCCCTACCGCGACCTCACCGTCTACGAGCTCCCGCCGCCGACCCAGGGCCTGGTGGCGATGTCGATGCTGGCGCGGGTTTCCGCGCTGCCGTCGGAGTCACTCGTCCCGGGCGCCGGGCTGGCTCGCCGGATGGTCTCGCTGCGGGACGCGACCTACGCCCTGCGTTCGCGGTACCTCACCGACCCGGACTTCGCCACCGTCCCGGTCGAGCCCTTCCTCGACCCCGCGGCGGTGGCCGGCCAGGCATCCGAGCGCCTGCCCGACGGTGACACCGTCTACCTCTGCGCCGCCGACGAGGAGGGCAACCTGGTCTCGCTGATCCAGAGCCTCGCCTTCGACTTCGGGTCGGGAATCGTCGTCGAAGGCACGGGAATCCTGCTCCAGAACCGGGGCTGCTACTTCAGCCTCGACCCGGCCCACGTCAACCGGCTGGAACCGCGCAAGCGCACCATGCACACGCTGATCCCGGCCCTCGCCGCCAAGGGCGGCCGGCCCTACGCGGCCTTCGGCACCATGGCCGGGGAAGGCCAGCCACAGATCCAGGTCCAGGTGGCGATGAACCTCTTCGACCAGGGGCTCGACCCCGCCCAGGCGGTGGCGGCGCCCCGGGTGCGGGTGGCGCCGGGCGGTGCGCCGCTCTGGGTGGAGGCGGACTACCCGGACGCGCTGGAGCTGTCGCGCTCCGACCTGGTGGTGGAGCTGCTGCCGCCGCGGGACCAGCGGATGGGCCACGCCCAGGCGCTGCTGGTGGACGGCCCGGGCGCCTGGCGGGCGGGGGCGGACCCGCGGAGCGACGGCTCGGTGGAGTTCAGCGCCTAGCTCGCCCACCCCGAGAGGGCCGCTGGTGCTTGCCTCGAAGACGCGGGACCTAGCGTGATAGGTAGGACTCGATCTGGTCAGCGGCCCGCGCGTCGCCCGGCTCGCCGCGCTCCCGCAACCGCTCGGCCACTTCGCGCTTGACCTCGGGCGTGGCGGCCGGGCCGACCTTGAACTTGGCGTGGGTCTCCCGGACCGCCAGGCGCGCTGTCCCCAGCATCCTCAGCCGGGGCCCGTAGTGCTCGCCGACCGCCACCGGCTCGTAGGAACGACCCGGCTCGTGGTGGGCGAGGAGGCGGGAGAGCGCGCCGGCGACATCGGCCGGATCGGTCGAGATGAACACCACCTCGCACTCGAAGGCCGCCGCGCGGAAGTGCAGCGTCGCCCGCCCCGCGTCGACCGGGTCCACGAAATCGTGGGGCGTGAAGGCCAGGAAGTCGCTGACCAGGAAGGTGCAGCGCGGGTTCTCCCGGAGGGCGGCGAAGGTCGGGTCCGCCTGGACGAAATGGAGCTCGATCTCGGCGCCGGTCTTCACGTAGGGCAGGATCGAGACCTGCGGGAATCCGCCCGGCGGGCAGGCGATCACGGTCCCGTGGAGCATCGAGCTCACGAACTCCTCGACCTGGTCGGGCGGTGTCGGGTACTTCGGAGAGCGGTACATTGCGCCAATTCTGGTGGACTCGAAGCGCGAACCCGATTGGACCTTTCGGCTGACCTCCGGCGTGGCCGCCCGGCTGATACCACTCTCGCTGCTGCTTTTCGTGGCGGCGGTGGCCGGCTACGGCGCCCTGGTGCCGAAGCAGGCGCCCCTCCCATCGCTGTTCACGATCGTCCTGGTCGTCGTCGCGGTCCTCCTCCTCCACGAGGCGCTGCACGGGCTGGGCTTCGTGGTCTACGGCGGGCGGCCGAAGTTCGGGTTCATGGTCCGGGGTGGGGTGCCCTACGCCTACGCGACCTGCCCGGGTCGCCTCTTCAGCAAGCGGCAGTACTGCGTCATCGGCGCCCTTCCGCTGGTCGTGATCAGCCTGGCCAGCTTTGCGCTGCTGCCGATCCCACAGGCGGCCGTGGACGGGCTGGTCGCCTTCGGCTTCAACACGGCCAGCGCAGTCGGGGACCTCTGGATGCTGGCCCTGGTGCTCCAGAGCCCGGCGGGAACGCAGTTCCTGGACCCCGACGGCACCTCCATGGCCGCCCTCCTGCCGGAGGGCCACCGTGGCGAAAGGCCCCACGGGCTCGATCCCCGCGGCTTCGAGTGGGTGGTCGTCTGGCTGGTCGCCACCCTGCTCTCCTTCGGCGCCGTCTCCGTCGCCGAGCTGGAGCTGACGATCCGCCTCAACGGCGGGGCCGGCGGCAGGCTCATGCTGGGGCCCGTCCAGCTCGCGGAAGCCGGCCACACCGGCGGCCGGCTCCACGGCGGCTTCGAGATCGTTCCCGCGCTGCTGATCGCGGGCCTGGTCGGCATCGGTCTGACCGCGGCCTGGAGGGCGATCGGGGCCTGGAGACGCCGATCGGTATAATTTGCGGTTGATTTGGCAGTCGAGCAAGAAGTAAAGGGAAGCTTGGTCGCGGAGCACCGGCTCCACGAGACGGATACGGGTTCACCAGAGGTCCAGGTGGCGATCTTCTCCAAGAGGATCAACCAGCTCACCGAGCACCTGAAGGTCAACCCCAAGGATCACCACTCCCGCCGTGGGCTCCTCCTTCTGGTTGGCAAGCGCCGCCGGCTGCTGAACTACCTGAGCCGCAACGACGTCGAGCGCTATCGCTCGCTGATCGGGAAGCTCGGGATTCGGAGATAGGTTCAGAAGCCGGAACTCGTCGCAGAGCCGGGGTCGAGCCCCTGGCAGCTCTCTACCAAGCGCAAGGCGCTAGCAGGAAGCCGCCGGAGACTTGGCTCCGCCACGACCTGAACTCCGTGCTTCTGGTTTGCAGTTCAGAAGTAAGAGAGGTATTCGCGTGGCGATAGTCACCAAGTCAAGAGATTTCGAAGGCCGGCACATCTCGATCGAGACCGGCCGGGTGGCCGAGCAGGCCAACGGCGCCGTCATCATCCGGCAGGGCGACAGCATCGTCCTCAGCACCTGCGTCATGTCGGCGCCGCGGGAGGGCATCGACTTCTTCCCGCTCACCTGCGACTACGAGGAGAAGATGTACGCCGCGGGCAAGATCCCGGGCGGCTTCATCCGCCGCGAGGGCCGGCCCACCGAGAGCGCCATCCTCGCCAGCCGCCTGACCGACCGGCCCCTCCGGCCGCTCTTCCCGGACGGCTTCAAGCAGGACATCTCGGTGGTCGGAACCGTGCTCAGCGTGGACCAGGAGAGCGACCCCGTCATCCTCGCCATCAACGGCGCCTCGGCTGCGCTGACGATCTCCGACATCCCCTTCCAGGGGCCGGTCGGCGCCGTCCGGGTCGGCTACCTGGATGGCCGGCTGGTGCTGAACCCGGCGCTGTCGAAGATGGAGGAGTCGGAGCTGGACCTCGTGGTTGCCGGCACCTCCGAGGCGATCCTGATGGTCGAGGCCGGAGCCAAGGGCGTCAGCGAGCAGCTGGTGGTCGATGCCCTGGCGCTCGCCCACGAGCGGATCAAGGAGCTCTGCGCGCTTCAGAACGAGCTGCGGGAGGCGGCCGGCCGCGGCAAGCTGGAGTTCACCTCCCCGAGCTACCCCGAGGAAATCAGCGGCGCGGTCTCCGAGTACCTCGCGTCTCGGCTCGACGCCGCCGCCTACGAGCCGGACAAGAAGCTCCGTGAGACCAGGGTCGCCGAGCTCCGCGGCCAGCTCCTGGCCGACCTCGGCGAGCGCTTCCCGGAGCAGGTCGACATCCTCAAGATCCTCTTCGACAAGAAGCTCAAGGACCGCGTCCGGCAGCGCGTGATCGAAGAGGGCGTGCGGGTGGACGGGCGCGGCCTCAAGGACATCCGCGCGATCTCGGTCGAGGTCGGGATGCTGCCCCGGACCCACGGCTCGGCGCTCTTCACCCGCGGCCAGACCCAGGCCCTGAGCGTGGCGACGCTGGGCAACATCTCCGACCAGCAGAAGCTCGACGGGCTGGGCACCGACGAGTTCAAGCGCTACATGCACCACTACAACTTCCCGTCCTTCTCGGTCGGCGAGTCGCGGCCTTCCCGCGGCCCGGGCCGGCGCGAGATCGGCCACGGCGCGCTCGCCGAGCGGGCGCTGGGCCCGGTGCTGCCCTCGGTCGAGGAGTGGCCCTACACGATGCGGGTCGTCTCCGAGATCCTCAGCTCCAACGGCTCCACCTCGATGGCCTCGGTCTGCGGGTCGACGCTCTGCCTGATGGACGCCGGCGTGCCGCTCAAGGCGCCGGTGGCGGGCATCGCCATGGGCCTGGTCACCCGCGACGGCGGGCACGCGGTCATGACCGACATCCAGGGCGTCGAGGACGCCCTCGGCGACATGGACTTCAAGGTCGCCGGCACCCGCGAGGGCATCACCGCCCTCCAGATGGACATCAAGGTCAAGGGACTGACCCAGGAGATCATGGCGCAGGCGCTGGAGCAGGCCCGCGAGGCCCGGCTCTTCATCCTCGACCGGATGCTCACCGTGCTGCCGCGACCGCGCGAGACGATGAGCCCCTACGCGCCCCGGATCACCACCATCCACATCAACCCCGACAAGATCCGCGACGTCATCGGCCCGGGCGGCAAGGTCATCCGCAAGATCGTCGAGGAGACCGGCGCCCAGATCGACGTCGAGGACGACGGCACCGTCTACGTGTCCTCGGCCGACCAGGACGGCGCCAAGAAGGCAATCGACTGGATCAAGGGACTGACCGACGAGGTCGAGGTGGGCCGGATCTACAAGGGCAAGGTCGTCCGGATCATGCCCTTCGGGGCCTTCGTCGAGGTCATGCCCAACCAGGACGGCCTGGTCCACATCTCCCAGCTCTCCGACCACCGGGTCGAGAAGGTGGAGGACGTGGTCAACCTGGACGACCAGATCGTCGTCAAGGCGGTCGAGATCGACAAGCAGGGCCGGCTCAACCTGAGCCGCCAGGCTGCGCTCGACGAGCTCAAGACGAAGGGGGAGCCGATCGAGGAGTCGATCGATCCCGAGAAGGTGGCCGCGGCGATCGCCTCCGGTCCCCCGCCTCCCCGCGAGCCCCGCGAGGGCGGCGGTTTCGGCGGCGGCAGCCGGGACCGCGGCGGGTTCCGGGGTCGCCGGGACGGTGGTGGCGGCCGCCGGGACTGACCCGGCGGGTCCGCCGAGAGTCCGGGTCGCGGTAGCCGGCTACCGCGGCAAGGTCGGCGCCGAGATGGCACGGGGGGTGGAGGCTGCCCCGGACCTCGACTACGTCGGAGGGGTCGAGGTCGGGGACGACCTTGCCTCCTTCCTGGCCGACCGCCGGCCGGAGGCCCTGGTCGACTTCACGCATCCGTCAGCGGCTCTGGAGAACGCCCTGGCGGCGGTGGCGGCCGGCTGCCGGCCCGTGATCGGGACGACCGGGATCCCGCCCGAGGGCGTCGATCGCCTGGAGGGCGCCTGCCGGGAGGCCGGGCTGGGGGGCATCGTGGCGCCCAACTTCTCGGTCGGTGCGGTGGTCATGATCCGGCTGGCCGAGCTCGCCGCGCCCTACTTCAGCGCGGTCGAGGTCATCGAGATGCACCACGCGACCAAGGCCGACGCACCCTCCGGCACGGCCCTGGCGACGGCCCGGAGGCTCGGCGCCCGGGGCAAGTTCGAGTACGCACGCCCAGAGAAGCTAACCCTCGACGACGTGCGAGGCGGGGAGGAGGGCGGCGTCGGCATCCACTCGGTCCGGCTGCCCGGCCTGGTCGCCGACCAGGAGGTGATCTTCGGCCTGACCGGCCAGACCCTGACCATCACCCACCGCACGACCTCGCGGGAGGCGTTCGTCCCAGGGGTGCTGCTGGCGATCCGGCGGGTGACGGCCGAGCCGCGCTTCTACCGGGCCCTGGACGAGCTGCTGGGGTTGACCTAGGCGGAGACGGTCGCCGGCGAGGGCGCCGCGGCGGCCGTGCTGGTCGCCGGGACGATCTCGGCCGGGCGCGGCGTGCCTTGCAGCCGGATCACCGGGCCGGCCAGCAGGAAAAGCGGTGCCATCAGCGCGATCGCGCCGCCCAGCACCATCGTCTGGGGGAGCCCCAGGGTGGTCCCGAGGTAGCCGCCGAGCACCGAACCGATGGGCACGGTCAGGACGATCAGCGCCCGCATCGTCGCGTTCATCCGGCCCATGATCTCCCGCGGCGTGATCGATTGGCGGAGCGTGATCTGGTTGATCACGTAGACGTTGGTGTGCAGGTTCTGGAGGAGCAGGGAGCCGGAGAGCATCACCACCGGCATCCCGAACAGGGCCAGCGGGGCGAAGAAGAGGCTGAAGGCAAGGAAGAGCTGGCTCAGGGCCAGCGTCCGGCCGAGGCCCAGCCTGCGCACACCCCAGGGCGCGGCCGCGGCTCCGATCAGGAAGCCCAGGTTGCCGGCCGCCACGATGAAGCCGATCAGGCCCGCCGAGAGGTGCAGCGAGCGGTAGGCGAAGACCAGGCTGACCGCGCTGAAGATGAAGACGCCCAGGTTGGAGACCGCGGTGGCGGTCGCGATCGAGCGCAGGATCGGGTCGCGCGCCACCATCACCAGCCCGCTGCCGAGGTCGCCCAGGAGGCTGCGCTTGTGGGGCGCGGGGGCATGCTCGACGACCTTGATGGCCGCCAGGTTGATGCCCGAGAACAGGTAGCTGAAGGCGGCCCCGAAGAGCGCCCTGGCGGGGCCGACGCCGCTGATCACGAGGCCGGCCAGCGCGGCGCCGCCGACCAGCGCCGGCGAGCGGGCCAGCTCGACCCGGGAGTTCGCCTGCAGCAGCTGTCCGTGCGTGAAGTTGGCCGGCAGGTAGGCCTGGTAGGCGATGTCGAAGAAGAGGCCCAGCGAGCCGAACAGGAAGGCGATCACGTAGAGCTGGTAAAGGGTCAGCTCGCCGACCAGGAGGCCGATCGCGATCGAGAGCAGGCAGAGGAAGCGGCCGGTGTCAGCCGCCACCATGATGGGCCGCCGAGGAAGGCGGTCGACGACCGCCCCGGCGATCGGCCCCAGCAGCGGCGAGGAGACCCAGGGCAGGGCGGCCAGGATGCCGATCTCCATCGGCCCTGCGTTCAGGAAGATGATCCCGATGGTCGGCAGCGCGAGGGAGGTCACCTGCTGGCCGAGGCTCACCGAGACCTGGGTCGTGAGCACCCGCTTGAAGATGGGGTGGTCGTGGAGCGGGCCGGCGGCGAGGCGTGCGAAGACCTTGCCGACTGCCCTCATACCTCCCTCTCTGACGCGCACCGGCGGGCATTCTTGCATGTACCCAGGCGGCCCTCGGGCGTCGGTTTGAGGTACAAAGCAACGCGTGAGCCGAGCCTTGCTGGTAATTGACGTCCAGAACGAGTATTTCGCCGGGGGCGCCTGCCCGATCACCTTCCCCGCCGACTCCCTGTCCAGGATCACCGACGCCATGGACGGCGCCGCCGAGGCAAAGCTGCCGATCGTGGTCGTCCAGCACAGCGCGGCGAGCCCGGACGCGAAGGCTTTTGTCAGGGGCACCAGGGGCTGGTCCCTGAAGGGCGAGGTGGACGTCCGCAAGCGAACCCTGGTGATCGAGAAGACGCTGCCCGGCGCCTTCACCGGCACCAACCTCGAGCAGTGGATGCGCGACAGCGGAGTCGACACGCTGGTCATCTGCGGCTACATGAGCCAGCTCTGCTGCGACACCACGGCGCGGCAGGCGGTCCACCTCGGTTTCAAGGTGGAGTTCCTGGCTGACGCCACCGGCACGATGGACCTCGTCAACGAGGCCGGCAAGATCAGCGCGGAGGACCTGCACCGGGCGATCCTGGTCACCCAACAGTCGCGCTTCAGCAGGGTGCTGCCGACCGAGGCCTGGATCGACTCCCTGTAAACTCAGGGCCGTGTCCGGAGCCTCCTCCCGCCGCTTCAACGTTGCCGTCGTCGGGGCCACCGGGGTCGTCGGCCAGGAGATGCTGAAGGTGCTCCGCCAGCGGGGCTTCCCGGTCGCCGAGGTGCGGGCCCTGGCCAGCGAGCGGTCGGCGGGCCAGACCGTGGCCTACAACGGCTCCCGGCTGGAGGTGAGGGCTCTGGACGCACGGAGCTTCGAGGGCGTCGAGCTCGCCCTCTTCAGCGCCGGAGCGGGGATCTCGAAGGAGTTCGCGCCGATCGCCGCCGAGGCGGGCGCGCTGGTCGTCGACAACAGCAGTGCCTGGCGGATGGCGGAGAACTGCCCCCTGGTGGTGCCCGAGGTCAACGGAGAGGACATCGCCGACAACGAGGGCATCATCGCCAACCCGAACTGCTGCGCGATCCCTCTCGCCATGGTCCTGGATCCGATTCGGCGCGTGGCGGGGCTCGAGCGCGTCGTCGTGGCGACCTACCAGAGCGCCAGCGGTGCGGGCAAGCCTCTCGTCGACGAGCTCGAGCAGCAGACCAGGGCCATCGCCGGGGGCGGGACGCCGATGGCTTCCGTCTATCCCAAGCAGCTCGCCCAGAACGTGGTTCCGGGCGGCTGGGCGATGGACGCCGACGGCTACAACGAGGAAGAGGTCAAGATCGTCAACGAGACTCGGAAGATCCTCCACCTGCCGGCCCTGCGGGTGGCGGTCACCTGCGTGCGCGTCCCGGTGCCGGTCGGCCACGGTGAAGCGGTCTTCATCGAAACCGGGGAGTCGCTCAGCCCCGCCCAGGTCCGCGAGCTGCTGGTGGCGGCCCCCGGGGTCACGGTCGAGGATGACCCCGCCGCCGAGGTCTACCCGACCCCGGCCGAGGTCGCCGGGCAGGACGACGTCTTCGTGGGACGGATCCGTTCCGACCCCTCGGTCCGGAACGGGATCGCGCTCTGGATCGTGAGCGACAACCTGCGCAAGGGGGCGGCCCTGAACGCCGTCCAGGTCGCCGAACGGGCGATCGAGATGGGGGTGCTGCGATGAGCGTCAAGAACAACCAGGGCATCGGAAGGCTGCTGACGGCGATGCTGACGCCCTTCAAGGAGGACGGCTCGGTCGACTACGACGGGGCCCAGCGGCTGGCGAGGCTGCTGACCGAAAACGGCTCCGACGGGGTCGTCGTCTTTGGAACCACCGGCGAGGCGCCGGCCCTGACCGACGAGGAGAAGGTCGAGCTGGTGCGGGTCGTCAAGCAAGCGCTGCCGGGCCAGACGGTGATGGCCGGCGCCGGGACCAACAGCACCCACCACTCGCAGGAGCTGACCCGGCGCTCGATCGAGGCCGGCGCCGACGCCATCCTGGCCGTGGTCCCCTACTACAACAAGCCGCCGGCCGAGGGCATGTTCCGGCACTTCAAGGCCATCGCCGAAGCCGCCTCCGGCAAGCCGGTCGTGATGTACAACATCCAGGGCCGGACGGGCGTCAACATGTCCGCCGAGACGACGCTGCGCTGCGCCGAGATCCCCGGCATCGTCGGAGTCAAAGAGGCGAGCGGGAACATCGACCAGATGGGGATGGTCTGCGCCGGCAAGCCGGCCGGCTTCAACGTCTGGAGCGGCGACGACTCCTTCACGCTCCCGCTGCTGGCGGTGGGCGGCTACGGCGTCATCTGCGTCGTCTCCCACATCGCCGGGCCGGCCATGAAGGCGATGATCGAGGCCTACCTTGACGGCGAGAACGAAAAGGCGCGCCAGATCCACCTCCGCCTGCTGCCGGTGATCCGAGCGCTGATGAGCACGGCCAGCAACCCGATCCCGATCAAGATGGTCGTCAACAAGCTGGGCTTCAAGACGGGTCCTTTCCGGCTGCCACTGGCGCCGCTGCCGGATTCGGAGCTCGACCAGCTGCTGGCCGTCGTCCGCGAGGCGGGCGAGCTCATCAGCCTCCCGGTCAGGCTGAGTGTCGGTTAGCGAGCCGCTCGAAGAGCTCTCCAACGCGCAACGGCTCGAGCGCCTGCACCGGGCGGTGCTGGCCTGCACGCGCTGCGGGCTCCACGCGACCCGGACCAACGCCGTTCCTGGCAGCGGCCCCTGCCCGGCCCAGATCATGATCGTGGGCGAGGCGCCCGGCTTCAACGAGGACCTGCAGGGAAAGCCCTTCGTCGGCCAGGCCGGGAAGCTGCTGGACACGCTCCTGGCCGGCATCGGCCTGCGCCGCGAAGACGTCTACATCACCAACGTGCTCAAGTGCCGGCCGCCCCAGAACCGGGACCCGATGCCCAACGAGGCCGAGGCCTGCGGACCCTACCTCAACTGGCAGCTGAAGCTGGTCGAGCCGAAGGTGGTGATCGTTCTCGGCCGTCATGCACTGGAGCGGCTCCTGCCCGGCCACGGACCGATCAGCCGGGTCCACGGGCAGATGGTCGACCGCGGCGGAATCAAGTACGTGGCCGTCTATCACCCGGCGGCCGCGCTCCACAACGGCAGCCTGGTCGACGACCTCCAGGCCGACTTCCTGAAGGTGAAGGCGTACCTGAACGAGGTCCTGGCGCCGCCTCCCCCGCTGCCTCCGCCGCCCCCGGCCGACCCTGAGCAGCTGAGGCTCATTTGAAGCTTCGCTACATCCCCCTGGGCGGGCTCGGCGAGGTCGGCCGGAACATGTGGGCGCTGGAGTGGGAGAACCAGCTCCTGGTCGTGGACTCCGGGCTGATGTTCCCGCAGCTGGAGATGCACGGCGTCGACCTCGTCATCCCCGACATCTCCTACCTCCTTCAGCCCGGCAAGAAGGTGCTGGGCATCGTGCTCACCCACGGTCACGAGGACCACATCGGCGCGCTTCCCTTCGTCCTCAAGCGCCTCAACGTGCCCGTCTACAGCACGCGCCTGACCCTCGGGCTGGCCAAGCCCAAGCTGAAGGAGCACCGCATCCTCCGCGAGGCCGACCTCCGGGAGGTCAGGATCGGCGACCGCTTCCGGCTCGGGCCCTTCAGCGTGGAGATGATCGCCGTCTGCCACAGCATCCCGGACGCCACCGCGCTGGCCATCAAGACGCCGGTGGGGATGGTGATCTACACCGGGGACTTCAAGCTCGACGACGACCCGCCCGAAGGCCGCCCCACCGACCTCGCCCGGCTCGCTCAGCTCGGCAGGGACGGGGTGCTGCTGCTGCTCGGCGACTCGACCAACGCCGAGCGGGAAGGCCACAGCGGGTCCGAGCGTGACCTCCTCGAGCCCTTCGAGCGCATCTTCCGGGAGGCGCCCTCCCGGATCGTGGTCGCCAGCTTCGCCTCCAACCTGCACCGCATCCAGCAGGTGATCTCGCTGGCCGAGGAGTACGGGCGGCGGGTGGGGATCGCCGGGCGCAGCCTGCAGACCAATATGAAGACGGCCCAGGAGCTCGGCTACCTTCGCGTCCCGGCCGGGATGACGATCCCCCTGAAGCAGGTCGACTCGGTCCCGCTGCCGAAGCTGCTGATGCTGATGGCCGGCAGCCAGGGCGAGCCGATGTCCTCGCTCTCCCGCTACGCGAACCGCAGCCACCCGGCCGTCGGCGTCCGCGAGGGCGACTGGGTGGTGATCTCGGCGACGCCGATCCCGGGCAACGAGACGCTCGTCAACCGGACCATCAACAACCTCTACAAGCACGGGGCGGAGGTCTTCTACTCGACCACGGGCAAGGTCCACGTCTCCGGCCACGCCTACCGGGAGGAGATCCGGACCCTGATCGACACGGTCCGGCCTCGCTTCTTCGTGCCCGTCCACGGCGAGTACCGGCAGCTGCTCCACAACTCCCGGATCGCACTCGCGGCGGGAGTCCCGCGCGAGAACCTGAAGGTCATCGAGGACGGCCAGGTGCTGGAGCTGACCGCGGACTCGATGGTGCTCGGGGAGCAGGTGCCGGCCGGCTACGTGTTCGTCGACGGCCTGGGCATCGGCGACGTCGAGCAGGTGGTGCTCCGCGACCGCGGCCACCTCGCCGCCGATGGCTTGGTGGTGGTCACCATCGGCCTCGACCGGGCCACGGGCGCGCTCCGGAGTGGTCCCGAGCTGATCTCCCGCGGGTTCATGGAGGAGGACTCGAGCGTGGCCGTGCTCGCGGAGGCCCGGAAGGCGGTGATCGACAGCCTGAAGGGATTCGACGGCGAGCCCGAGCCGGCGGCGATCAAGGAGACGGCCCACGACGCAGTCCAGCGGGTGATCTGGCGCCGCACCCAGCGCCAGCCGATGGTGATCCCGGTGGTGATCGACCAGTGAAGCTTCCGCCGGTTGCGCTGACGGCGCCGACCCTCTGCCCCCGCTGCGACGCGCCCGCGCTCTACGAGGACCGCTGCACCAACTGCGGCCTGCAGCTGGCCAAGTGCGGCGCCTGCCAGGGTGTGGCCGGACCGTTCGACCGCTACTGCGGCTTCTGCGGCCACGACCTCGCCGCGGGCGAGCTCCGCTCCCCGGTCTGGAGGTTCTGGCTGCTGGTGGCGATGATCCCGATGGTGGCCGCCCTGGTGATCGGGGCCACGGTCTTCGGCGGCCCCGCCGCCACGCGGGTCGGACGGCTGATCTTCCCCGTGGCCGCCGGGTCGCCGGCCCCGCCCGGCAGCACCGGCGTCAAGCTCTACCGGAGCCCGAACCTGCAGCTGGTCTACGCGGTCCCGGCCGACTGGACGCCGGCCGACTACACCCTCAGCAAGAGCGCGCCGATGCCCTTCGTAGGGGTCTCCCGGATCGTGGCCGACGGCGCCCAGCTGACCACGGCCAAGGGCGACGTGCTGGCGACCAAGCCGTCGGGCGCGCTGCTGACCATGGGCACGCCACGAGCGGCCCCGCCCGGCGTGGACGCCACGGACCCGAGCTCGGTCCTCGGTTCCGACATCTCGAGCCTGACCCTGAAGCCGCCGGGCGGGCTGACCATCACCGTCTTCCGGCAGGCCCAGACCATCAACGTGGGCGGCCGCTCCGGCAAGGAGGCCGTCCTGAAGGTGGTTCGCGGCGACGGCGGCTCCTACTACCTCGAGCGCGCCTACCTGGTCGGGCCCAGCGGCCTCTTCGAGGTCAACGCCCTGGTGCCCCAGTCGGACTGGGAGGCCGGCGACGATCACAAGGTCGAGGCGATCATCCAGTCGCTGCGGCTCGGCTAGCCTTTCGGCTCAGGGAAACGAAATGAACGTCGCCGATTACACGGACGTCACCTACGCCGTCGAAGGCCCGGCTGCGATCGTCACCATCAACCGGCCCGACCGCTACAACGCCTTCCGGGGCCGGACCATCGACGAGCTGGTGGACGCCTTCCTCAAGGCCTGGGCCAACAAGCACGTCCGCGCGGTGATCCTCACCGGCGCCGGCGAGAAGGCCTTCTGCGCCGGCGGCGACCAGAAGCAGCGCGCCGAGACCGGCGACTACGGGCCGACCGAGCACGGCATCTTCCGGGTCGAGTACCTGCACCGGCTGATCCGCGAGATCCCCAAGCCGGTGATCGCCGCGGTGAACGGGGTCGCGATCGGCGGCGGCCACGTGCTCCACGTCCTCTGCGACGTCAGCATCGCCTCCAGCAGCGCCCGCTTCGGCCAGGCCGGGCCGCGGGTCGGGTCCTGGGACGCGGGCTTCGGGACGGCCTACCTGGCCCGGGTGGTGGGGGAGAAGCGGGCGCGCGAGATCTGGTACTTCTGCCGCCAGTACGACGCCGAGACGGCCGAGCGCTGGGGCCTCGTCAACAGGGTTGTCGAGCCGGGGCAGCTGCTGGCCGAGGCGAAGGCCTGGGCAGAGGAGATCGCCGAGAAGAGCCCGACCGCGATCCGCTTCCTCAAGTACAGCTTCAACGTCGACTCCGAGCACCAGGCGGCGGTGGGCGCGATGGCGATGTCGGCGCTGGAGATCTTCAACAAGACGCCGGGCGGGCTGGAGGGCGCCTCGGCCTTCAGCCAGAAGCGGAAGCCCGACTTCTCCAAGGAGCTCGAGTAACCCCGGGCGCTAGACGCGAGCCCCGGGCTTGACCAGCGTCTTGCCGCACTCCACGCAGAAGCTGTGGCGGGTCAGGTTGTGGTGCCCGCAGGCGGGGCAGACCAGGCGCCGGGGCGGGTTGGCGGTGATCCAGCGGTCGTGCTCGCGGTGGTGCCACTGGCCGTCCTCGGGTCCGAGGATCCACTCCCGACCCTCCATGTCCTTGACCGCCAGCGCCCGCACCGCCTTCCGGAAGGTCGGGGCGTCGAGGCTGCCCGACTTGCGGGAGGCCACGAGCTCGAAGTAGCGGAGCTCGGCCACCGCGAACGGTTCGACTGCCACCGGCCAAGGGTAGCTAGGCGGCCTCAGCCCGGGCGGGGGGACCTATAATCTCGTTTCAATCCCGCCGACGTCGTCCCACCATGCGTCAAAGCACCACCCGCAGCCCACGTCGCACATCGTCGCGAGGACGGACCTCAGGTCAGTCCCGCTCCGGCTATGGCCGGGGCCGCAGACCCCGCCGCCCCCTGTTGACGCCCGCCCAGGCCCGCGAGGCCGCCGGCGTCGCGCTGATCGGCGGCGGCCTGCTCCTCTTCATCGCCCTGGCCACCGTGCTCCAGACCGCTTTCGGCTGGGGAGCGCCGCTGATCGTGGTCATGGTCCTGGGCGGCGGCCTCTACCTGATCTGGCCCCGGGCGCCCGAGGTGCGCCTGGTCGACGTCGCCTCCCTGTTCGCGGTCGCCTGGTCGGTGCTCGGCCTGCTCGCGCTGACCCGCTTCGGAGGCGGCACGGTCGGCGCCGGGATCGCCTGGTGGGCTGGCAGCTACGTCGGCCCCTGGGGCGCCGGCGTGATCTTCGGGATGGCCCTGCTGCTGGGCCTGATCGTCGTCTTCCACTTCAGCCCCGCCGCAACGCTGGGCGCGCTGGCGGCGACCGCGCGGGCCGCCCACGCCGAGCGCAGCCGGATCGAGGCGCTGGTCCGCAGGGCCGGCCCCAAGCGCGACGAGGCCAGGGCCGGCGAACCCAGGGCGACCCGGCTCCCGCCGGCAGCCCCCGCCTCGCCCCCGGAACCGGTCCTGGTCCTCGACCAGCCCTCCTTCCTGGAACAGCTGGGCGAGGACCTGCCCGACGAGCCCGGCCCGCCGCCGCGCCGGCGGCCGGCCCAGGAGGCGCCGGACACGCCGGCGATGCGCGTGGTCGCCGATCCCCAGGATCAGGAGCCGGAGATCGACTGGAAGCTGCCCTCGATCAACCTGCTGGAGACCGCCACCGCGCGTAAGGAGCGGATGCAGGACGAGATCAAGCGCAACGTCCGGATCATCGAGCACACGCTCACCACGTTCGGTGTGGAGGGCAAGGTCATCGGCGTCAATCCGGGCCCAGCCGTCACCCAGTACGAGATCCAGCCGGCCGAGGGCGTGGCGGTGCGGCGGATCGTCAGCCTCCACAACGACCTCGCGCTCGCGCTGGCCGCCTCGCCGCTCCGGATCGAGGCGCCAATCCCGGGCAAGTCCGCGGTCGGCGTCGAGGTGCCCAACAAGTCGGCCAGCCTGGTGACGCTCCGCGAGGTCGTGGGCTCGCCCGGCTTCCAGGACAGCAACCGGAAGCTGGCCCTGGCGATGGGCAACGATGTCTCCGGCCAGGCGATCGTGGGCGACCTGACCCGGATGCCGCACCTGCTGATCGCGGGCGCCACCGGGCAGGGCAAGTCGGTCTGCATCAACGCCCTGATCGCGTCGATGCTGATGCAGGCCTCGCCGGCACAGCTGCGCCTGATGCTGATCGACCCCAAGCGGGTCGAGATGTCGGCCTACAACGGGCTGCCGCACCTGATGGTCCCGGTCCTGGTCGAACCCCACCAGGCGGCAGCCGCGCTGCGCTGGGCGGTGGCGGAGATGGATCGCCGCTACAAGCTGCTCTCCGGGGCGGGCGTCCGAAACATCCAGGGCTACAACGAGAAGGCGGACGGGGTGAACGCCCGCCAGCTGGCGTACATCGTGATCGTGGTCGACGAGCTGGCCGACCTGATGATGGTCGCCGCCGGTGAGGTCGAGGAGCTGATCTGCCGGATCGCGCAGCTGGCCCGGGCGGTCGGCATCCACCTGATCGTGGCCACCCAGCGCCCGTCGACGGACATCATCACCGGGCTCATCAAGGCCAACATCCCCTCCCGGATCGCCTTCGCGGTCGGCTCTCAAGTGGATAGCCGCGTGATCCTCGACTCCGGCGGCGCCGAGAAGCTGCTGGGGCGCGGGGACATGCTCTACCAGCCGGTCGACGCCGGCAAGCCGGCCCGGATCCAGGGCGCGTTCGTTTCCGACGGCGAGGTCGACGCCATCGTCGGCTGGTGGAAGGCGCAGGGCGAGCCGCGCTTCATGGAGGAGGTCCTCGAGGACGCCGTGGTGGGCGGCTTCGGCGAGGGCGCCGAGGATCGCAAGCTGGACCCGCTCTTCGCCCGGGCGGCCCGGGCCGTGGCCGCGGAGGGCGGCGCCTCCGTATCCCTCGTCCAGCGGAAGTTCAACGTCGGCTACTCGCGGGCGGGCCGGATCGTCGACCAGCTTGCCGAGCATCGCGTCATCGGCGGCTACCAGGGTTCCAAGTCGCGGGAGGTGCTGATGAACCTGCCCGACGTGGATGAGCTCCTGGAGAGGCTCGGCCTGGAGTGAGCCTGGGCCCGGTCCTGCAGGAGGCGCGCCGGGCCAAGGGCGTCACCCTCGAGCAGGCCGCGGCCGTGACCCGGATCCGGGTTCGGAGCCTGGCGGCGCTGGAGGCGGGACTGACCGCCGAGCTGCCGGCGCCGGTCTACGTCCGCGGCTACCTGCGTACCTACGCGGCCTACCTCGAGATCGACGCCGGGGCGCTGATCGAGGCCTACGAGGAGACCGCGGACCGCTCCCGGCGCTCGCTGGCGATCAAGCCGATGAGCCCGCTCACCGCCTCGCCGAACATGGTCCTGACGGCGCCGGCGGCGGGCGCGATCGGGCTCGTGCTCCTGGTGCTGGCCTTCACCGGCTACGTCTATCGCGAGCTGGAGAGCGTGCGGACCCCGCCACCGCCGGCACGCGTGGCGGCGACGCCCCTGCCGTCGGCCGCACCGACGCCGCTCGCCTCAGCGACCGCGACGCCGGTGCCGGCGCCGGTGCCCGCCACAGTGATCGTCACGGCCACCGACACCGCCTGGATCGACGTCAGCGTGGACGGCAAGAAGCAGTTCGGCGACTCCGGCAAGGTGCTGGCGGCTGGTGACAGCGTGACCTTCACCGGCCTCAAGGTGAAGGTCACGACCGGGAAGGGCCTGGCCACCTTCGTCAACGTCAACGGGAAAGACCTGGGCCCGATGGGCAACGGGGTCCTCAGCCGCGAGTACACGGCCGCCTCCTGACAGTCCCAGACTTACTGGCCCAAACTCGAAAAAGTGAACCTGCCCAACACACTGACGCTGAGCCGGCTGCTCGGGATCCCGCTCCTGGTCTGGCTGCTGCTGGCGCGCTTCCCGGGCCACGACCAGTGGGCGGCGATCGGAATCCTGGCCTTCTCGGCGACCGACACCTTCGACGGCCAGCTCGCCCGGCGCTTCGGCACCGTGACCGAGCTGGGGAAGTTCCTCGACCCGCTGGCCGACAAGCTCTTCATCCTGGCCGTCCTGGTGACGCTGGTCCAGGAGGGCATGCTGCCCGCCTGGGTGGTGGTGATCATCTTCAGCCGGGAGCTGCTGATCACCATCCTGCGCTCGGTCGGCCTGGGCCAGGGCCGGGTCATCTCGGCCAGCGGCTGGGGCAAGACCAAGACCGTGACCCAGGTCGGGGCTGTCTTGCTGGTGATCCTCGCCCGGCCCTATGGCTGGCTCGAGCCCTTCGCGCTGTCCGGGGTTGCGATCGCCGTCCTGGTGACCGTGTACAGCGGGCTCGACTACCTCTGGAGGTTCCGCCACGTGCTGGGGCTGCCGCCGCGGCGGCCCGCCATTCAGCCGCTGCCGCTGCAGGGTGGGGCGCCGGGACCCGGCGAGACGGTGGATCCCCTGGTCCGCAAGGTGTCGGAGCGCCTGCTGGCGGCGGGGGAGACGCTGGCCGTCGGCGAGTCCTGCACCGGGGGGCTGCTGGCCGCCGCCCTGACCGCGCTGCCGGGCAGCTCACGCTTCTTCGCTGGCGGAGTCGTGTCCTACTCGGACCGCCTGAAGCACGAGCTGCTGGGCGTGCCGGACGACCTGCTCGCGGACAAGGGCGCCGTCAGCCCCGAGGTCGCGATCGCGATGGCCCAGGGCGCGCGGCAG
>Ga0209577_10001718_pt1 | contig 21626 bp, 23 predicted proteins | sample GraSoiAngelo_109_FD_185874 | JGI IMG/M metagenome (GOLD analysis project Ga0209577, IMG submission 185874) | Grasslands soil microbial communities from the Angelo Coastal Reserve, California, USA - 14_0903_12_20cm (SPAdes) (version 2) | ecosystem: Environmental > Terrestrial > Soil > Grasslands...
GCGCGAAGTTGCCAGCGGAGGCGATGAGAGGGATGCTCACCCGCAAAACAACGGGGGGAAGAGATGCCCGACAGGCTGACCGCGCTGGACGCGCAGTTCTTGTATATGGAGCGCCCGACCGCGCACATGCATGTCGGCGGAGTCTCGATCGTCGACCCTTCCACGAAGCCGGACGGGCCGCTTCTGTTCGACGACTTCAAGGCGCACGTCCTCCGCCGGATGCACCTCGTGCCGCGCTTCCGTCAGAAGATCGCCTTCTTACCGTTCAACGTCGGGCGACCGATGTGGACCGACGAAGAGCGCTTCGACATCGACTTCCATATGAGGCGCGCATCGATCCCGTCGCCGGGCGGCCACAAGGAGCTCGCCGACTTCGTACAGCGCGTGCACTCCCGTCCGCTCGACAGGACGAAGCCGCTGTGGGAGATCTACTTCATCGAAGGCCTCGAGGGCGGGCAGATCGCGATCTACTCGAAGACGCATCACGCGCTGATCGACGGCATCAGTGGGATGGACATCGCGAGCGTCCTTTTCGATTTCACGCCGGCGGCGCGCGACGTCGAGCCCGAGGAGTGGACGCCGGAGAAAGAGCCGACGACGCTTGAGCTCCTACGGCACTGGGCGGTGGACTCGGTCACGCACCCGATCGAGGCGATGGCGCACCAAGCGTCCGGTGCAATCGGAGCGCCGAAGGCCGTCCTGGGTCATGTGGGCACGGTGCTCGGCGCGCTCCAGCAACAGATCGGCTCGGGGATGGCGCCGCCCAGCCCGTTCAACGTTCCCATCGGTCCCAATCGCCGTTTCAGCTTCACCGATGTTCCGGTCGCGGACGCGAAGGCCGTTAAGAACGCGCTCGGAGGAACGGTGAACGACGTCATCCTCGCCGGCGTCGCGGGTACGTTGCGCCGCGCGCTGATCGCTCGCGGCGTGTCCACCGCGAACCTCTCGATGCGCGCGATGGTCCCCGTGTCGACGCGCGACGAGTCGCAGAAGATGGCGCTCGGCAACCGCGTGTCCATGTTCTTCGTCGACCTGCCGGTGGGGGACATGGATCCCGAAGAGCGGCTGCACCGCATCTCCGCGGCGACGAAGCACTTCAAGGACAGCGGCCAGGCGATCGGGGCCGCGTCGCTTGTCGGCCTCACCCGGTGGGCACCACCCACGTTGCACGCGCTGGCCGCCCGCCTCACGGTGCGTCAGCGATTCGCGAACATCGTCGTCACGAATGTGCCGGGCCCGCAGGTGCCGCTGTACCTGCTCGGGGCGCGCCTGCAGGGGATGTACCCGCTCATGAACCTCACCGAGACGATGGCGCTGATGGTCGCGATCACCAGCCTGTCGGGGAACATGGGGTTCGGGTTCACCGGTGACTGGGATGCGGTTCCCGACATCGATGAGCTGCCCGACCACTTGCAGGCGGCGATGTCGGATCTGAAGAAAGCGGCGGGCGTCTAGGAGATCGCGGCGAACGCCGCGGCTTTCCCCGCGCCGGCAAGCCAGCCCGTAACCGAAGACGCGAAGCGCTCCGGAACTTCCATCTGCGGCGCGTGCCCCACGTCCTCGTAGATCTCGAGCGTCCAGTCGGGCCGTCGTTTCGCGAGCGCGCGCGCAGCCTCAACCGGTACGAGTCGGTCGCGCGCGCCTTGAAGGATCAGCCCCGGGGTCGTGATCGAGTCGATCGACGCCACGAACCGCCGCTTCCACGCAAGCGTAACCATCAACGATCGAGCAGCTTCGAGGAACGCGGCGTCGGCCCACGGCATCGTCTCGAATCGCTCGCGCGCGAACGCGACGTGCGCCGCAACGAGTTCCGGCGGAACGCGCGTCGGATCCGCGCACACCAGATTCAGCATCTCGTGAACGAAGCGTTCCGGGCCCAGCCGCCGTGCGCGCGCGCGCAGGAAGATCTCTCCCAGACCGGGAAGCGCGTACGCGGCGAACGCAACGGCCACGGTTCCGTCGATCGACGCCGAGCTCGGACGTGGGAGCGCGGCGTCGACCAAGACCAGGCCGGCGACGTTCTCGGGATGCCGAGCGGCGGTCAGGAGCGAGATCATCCCGCCCATCGAGTTGCCAACCACCACGGCGGAGCCGCTCATCTCCGACCCGATGAACCGTGCCAGCAGCTCGGCGTTCGTGACCACCGATGCCGAGCGGCCCTCCGGAGGTGTCCGGCCGAACGCAACGAGATCGATCGCGACAACGCGCGCGACGCGCGCAAGGAGCGGACCCACCGCGAGCCAGTTCACGTGCGATCCGCCGAGCCCGTGGACGAGCACCACGGACGGACCTTCTCCGCCGAAATCGACGAAATGGATCCGGCCGTCGAGATCGACCGTGCGCGAGCGACCTATCCTTGCAGTGGAGGCCATGAGCCCATTATCGCCGCTCGGGGGGAACGACCGATGCGGCGGCGCTTACACCTGCGGCGGGGGACATCCCGTCGACTCCAACTTGGACGCGTAGAGGATCCCGCGCAGCAGGTGTGAGAGAAACATCGGCTCTGAGTACGCGGACGAGGAGTGCCCCATCGCCGTGTACCACGCGCGCCCGCCGTCGAAGTCATGGCACCACGCGATCGGGTGACCGGCGCCCATCGTCCCGCCGGTATACGTCGCTTCGTCGACGGTCAGGAGGACGTGAACGTGCGGAGTCGGATCGGTGCGGAAGTTGTACCACTCGTCGGTGCGAACCCAGCGCCCCGGCAGCGCGGCCGTTGCCGCGAGGGTTCGGTCGCGCACGAGGACGGTCGCGCGCTGGATCTTCGGGTGGTTCTTGAAGAACGCGCCGACGAGCTCGCCGTACCACGGCCACCCGTACTCGGTGTCCGTCGCGGAGTGAACTCCGACGAATCCACCACCGTGTTCGATGTATCGCTGGAAGACGGCTTGCTGCTCGTCGTCGAGCACGTCCCCGGTCGTGAGCAGGAACACGACGGCTTTGTAGCGAGCCAACCGCGCGTCGGTGAACAAGGATGGATCGGCGCTCGCGTCGACCGCGAACCCGTTGCGCTGCCCGAGCTGCTTGATGGCTGCGATCGCCGCCGGGATCGAGGAGTGGTGAAACCCGCGCGTTCGCGTGAAGACGAGGATGCTCGGAAGACAACCCGTGCGTGCGGTCGCGGAAGGCTTTGCGGCGTGTGAGCAGCTCGTCAACACGACTGAGATCACGACGACCACGATCGCCGCTCGCTTCATCGGCCGGAGCGTACCGAAGCCACGTCGGGCTCACACTCCCAGATACGGCCCAGAGCCGTCACAGGGACGTCACAGGGCGGCCTTCTAGAGTCCCGCCCGTGACGATCAGAAAGGAAAACGGATGAGAGGTCGCAGCTGGAAGTTCTGGCTCGTGGCCGGCGTGCTCGTGCTGGGCGTGGGCGTTATCGGCGGACCGTTCATCTACATCCACATCATCGAAGCGAAAGCGCCTGCGCCGCTCTCGCTGGCGAAGACCTCGCCGTCCGAAACCCCAACGACCTCGACCGCAACGTCGATCCAAGGCGTCGACGGCACGTGGACGATGACGTCGGGCTCGACGGTGGGCTATCGCGTGCAAGAGGTCTTATTCGGGCAGAGCCACATGGCGGCCGGCCGAACGAGCGCGGTCACCGGTTCGATCACGATCGACGGCAAGACGGTCAACGCAGCGACGTTCACCGTCGACATGACGACGGTCGCCAGCGATCAACAGCGGCGTGACAATCAGTTCAACGGCCGGATCATGGATACGGCGTCGTACCCAACGGCGACGTTCAAGCTTTCGAGCCCGATCGTGCTCACGTCGATCCCGTCCGTCGGCATGCAAGCCTCGGCGCAAGCCACCGGCGTGCTCACGATGCACGGCACATCGAAGTCGGTGACGTTCACGCTCACAGGACAGCGCACCGGTGTTGGCATCCAAGTGACGGGCCAGATCCCGATCACGTTCGCCGACTGGAACATCCCGAATCCAAGCTTCGGCCCTGTGACGACCCAGGATCACGGCGTGCTTGAGTTCTTGCTCGTCTTCAAGCGCGCGTAGGCCTGGAACCCGCCGGCGAGGTCGGTCGCGCGCACAACGCCGACGTCTCGGAGCGTCGCGGCCGCGAGACTCGAGCTGAACCCCTCGTTGCAGACCACGATGACGCGCCGCCCGTAGCTCGCCTCGGGGATCGCGTTCGGGCTCGCGGGATCGAGACGCCACTCGAGCACGTTCCGATCGATAACCACGGCGCCCGGCAACGCGCCGTCCCGTTCTCGCTGCTCGAAGGGCCTGGTGTCCACGACCAGCGCGCCGGCGGCCTGCTCGGCCTCCAAGTCCTCCGGCTCCACGCGGTCCAGCCGCGCGCGCGCCTCGGCGAGGATCTTCGAGATACTGCGCCGGCGGCTCACGCTTGCATCCTAACCAGCCGAGATAAGAAGGAAGCCAGGGGTACCCTGGAGTTCCGCCCAAGGAGCCGCCCAATGCTCAAAGTCTTGATCGTCGAAGACGACCGCAACGTCGCGGCGTTGGTCCGCCACCTGCTCGAGGAGGAAGGTTTCGTCTCGAGCTTCTCGGTAGACATCGAAGGGGCCTGGGGTAGCCTCAGCGGCGAGCCGCCGGACGCTGCGATCATCGACCTCGGCCTGCTCGGAGGCGAGAGCGGCTGGGACCTGATCGAACGCATGCGTAAGGACCAGAAGTTTTCCAACCTGCCCGTCGTCATCCTTACCGCGTCGCCGCCCGACGAAGTGGTCGAACGCGCGCGCGCGCTCAACTGCGAGTACCTGGGTAAGCCGTTTTCGGCGCCCGCCCTGCTCGACCGACTGCAGCTCGCCGTTCGAGCAGCCGGCCGCGCGCCGGGCCAACGCACCGAGCATGTCGTGCTGATGCTGGGGGAGTACCGCGTCGAAGGCGAGGTGTACGTCCCGGTCGAGCTGACGCGCTTCTCCGATGCGTGGGAGGCCGTCGTGCGCGACCCGCGCGAGTTCCTCCCGGTCACCAACGCGAAGCTCTTCTCGGCCGACGGTCAGATGCTTGTGAACGCGGCGTTCATCCAGGTCCGCAAGAAAGACGTTCGAGCAGCCTTCACCGCCGAAGCATCGCGCGCGCTCGAAGCCTGACCGCGCCCCGCCCGGGCGCGCGCGGGTAGCCTGCGCGATGTGAGCAGCCGTCTCCGCGACAAGATCATCGCGCGCATCCGCGAACGCGGACCGTTGCCGTTCGACGAATTCATGGAAGCCGCGCTGTATGACTCCGATGACGGCTTCTTCGCGGGTGTCTCTCCCGCTCGCCAGGAGGGACACTTCGTCACGAGCCCCCACCTCTCGCCGGTTTTCACGGGACTACTTGCCGTGCAAGCGCGCGATGCTTGGCACACGATGGACCGGCCCGATCCGTTCGTCGTTGTCGATCTCGGCGCCGGCGAAGGCGCGCTCGCACGAGGCATCGCGACGGCGGCCGAGAGCGACGAGGTGTTCGCGCGCGCGCTGCACGTGGTGGCGGTCGAACGAGGAGAGACAGCTGCGAAGTATCTCGCGTCGAGTGGCCTCACCGTTTCGACGTCCCTCGTCGACCTCGAGCCGTTCACCGGGATCGTCTTCGCGAACGAGCTGTTCGACAACGTCCCGTTCCGTCTGTTCTCGGACGACCGAGAGATCATGGTCACCGAAAAAGGTGATCGACTCATCTGGCAACCCCGAGAGTGGCGGTCGCTCCGGCCCGTTTCGAACAAGGCCGCCGAGATCATCGATCAGATCGGTCGAACGGTCGCACAGGGATACGCCATCATCTTCGATTACGGGTTCGCCGGCGCCGAAGAGCCCGAGAGCGTTCGTGGCTATCGCGCGCACCATCTCGTCGAAGAAGTTCTCGAGTCGCCCGGCTCTAGCGATATCACTGGCCCGGTCGACTTCGACGCGCTCGCCGCGCGCGCTCGCGAGAACGGACTTCAGGCCTGGGGACCCACGTCGCAGCGCGACGCGCTCATGGCGCTCGGCTACCGCGCGACGTTGGACCACATGCGCGCCGATCAACAGCAACGAGAGCAGGCCGGCACGTGGCGGACCGCGATCGAGGTCTACGGCGAGCGTGGCCAAGCCGCGATGCTGGTCGACCTGGCCGGCCTCGGCGGGCTGAAGGTGCTCGCGCTGGGAACGGCCGGACTTCCCGCGCCGCGCGCGCTCAGCTAGATCGCTTGCGACGCCCTTCGTACTCGGCAGCGAGCCGCGCTTCCGCGTCCTCGATCGTCGGCGCACTGCCGCCGAGGTGCGCGGGAACCCACCACCGGTCTTCGTCGTTCGCCGGCTTCTGCGGATAGCGGGCTTGTGCGTCGGCGAGCAGTTCGTTGATGCGTGTCATCAGCCGCTGCGTGACTTCATCAGGATCGTGCGATGGGTCCAGATCGAGCGGCTTGCCGACGTTCACCATGATCGCGACCTTGCGCTGGAAGTTCTTCGGCCGCCACTTCGTCAGGATGCGTTGGGTGCCCCAGACCGCAGCAGGGATGAGGGGCGCGTCCGCGGCTTGAGCCATGCGAACCGCGCCGTTCTTGCCCGCGCGCGGGACGAACGACGGGCTGATCGTCGCCTCGGGGAACATCCCGACTATCTCTCCTTGCCGGAGCGCAGCCACCGAACGGTCGAAGCTTTCGTGCGGCGCGCCAAACCGGTCGACGGGTATGTGCTTCATCTTGCGCATCAGCCAGCCGACGCCCTTCTTGGCGAAGATCTCTTTCTTCGCCAGGAAGCGGACGAGCCGCTTCTGGTCGCGCGCCGCGTAACCGGAGAAGACGAAGTCCAGATATCCGATGTGGTTGGTCGCGATGACGGCGGGTCCTTCACGCGGGATGTTCTCGGCGCCGTCGACGATCACGTCCCATCGCATCGCGCCGATCATGCCGCGAGCAGCCCCCACGACGACGCGGTAAACAGGATCTGCCATGCGGGTCTTCTCCTTCGTGATCCGTCCGGAAAGTGGAAAGCCCGATGCTACAATCACCCGTCTTCGCTGGCGTAGCTCAGGCGGCAGAGCACGGCTTTGGTAAAGCCGAGGTCCGGGGTTCAAGTCCCCGCGCCAGCTCCGAACTCCATGGAACGCGGGAATGGCGCGCGATACATTGGCGTTCGACCCGGCGGGGTAGCTCAGTGGTAGAGCATGCGGCTCATAATCGCAGTGTCGGCGGTTCGATCCCGCCCCCCGCTACGACCAGGCGGTTCAGCCCACGTTCAACGACCCCCGTATACTGCGTGACCGTTCGACGGACGAAGGAAAGAGACAGTGGCGAAGAGCGACAAGCGGCCGGGTATCACCCTCGCGTGCGATACCTGTAAGCACCGCAACTATCAGACCACGAAGAACAAGGTGAACGACCGGGAGCGCATCGAGATCCGGAAGTTCTGCCCGTGGTGCGGGAAGCACACCGCGCACAAAGAAACGCGCTGAGCGCGTTTTGACGCGTTTCCTCCCCCGTCGATAGCGTTCCCACCGTGCCCGGCGCGCGCCGGGTTCCCATCCAGGAGGTCACCGTGGGACGTCTCGACGACAGGGTCGCGATCATCACCGGGTCGGGTCGCGGCATCGGGCACGCCACCGCGCTGCGGCTCGCGGAGGAGGGTGCCGCGATCGTCGTGAACGACCTCGACCCCGAACCTGCACAAGAAACGGTAGCGGAGATCGAGAAGAACGGCGGTCGTGCGATCTCGGTCGCCGCCAACATCATGGAGGCTGCCGAAGCGAAGAAGGTTGTCGACGCGGCGGTCGCCGAGTACGGCAAGCTCGACATCCTCATCAACAACGCAGGCACGACCCGGGACAACATGTTCCACAACATGGGGCCCGACGTGTTCGAGTTCGGCGTCAAGGTGAACCTCTTCACCGCGTACAACATGACCTACGCCGCGATGCCGTACATGCGGGAGGTCGCCAAGAAAGAGAAGACCGAGCAAGGCCAGCCCGCCTACAACCGAAAGATCGTGTTCACATCGTCGGTCGCAGCGATCACCGGCAACCCGGGGCAAGCCAATTACACGGCGGCGAAGGGCGGCCTGATCGCGCTGACCAAGACCCTTGCGCGAGAGCTCGGCCCGTTCTGGATCAACGTGAACGCAGTCGCGCCCGGGTTCATCGAGACGCGCTTAACGGCGGCGAAGAAGGAAGGCGAAGACCTCGGCATCCCCGAGCAGATGCGGACGATGGCATTGATGCTGATCTCGCTCGGCCGCTACGGACGGCCGGAAGACGTCGCGAACGTGCATGCGTTCCTCGCGTCGCCGGACAGCGACTACGTCTCCGGTGTCACGATCCCGGTCACCGGCGGCCAGATCGGAGGCATGTGATGCCGCTCAACAAAGCGTTCGAAGGCCGCGAGTTCGCTGCTGCGCCGCCGTACGAGGTGACGGCCGAATCGATCCGCGAGTTCGCCGACGCGATCGGCGACCGCAACCCGCTGTACCGGGATGAGGCCGCGGCGAAGGAAGCCGGATACGAAGCGATAATCGCGCCGCCGACCTACCTCACCAAGCTGAACTTCATCTACAGCGCCGAGATGATGCTCGATCCGAATCTCGGTTTGAACTACGCGCTCGTCGTGCACGGCGAGCAGGAGTACGAGTACCGCCGCCCCGTGAAAGCCGGCGACGTGCTGATCGCGACGCCGAAGATCGCCGCGATCACGGCAAAGGGACGGAACGAGCTGCTCGTCACCGAAGCCGTCATCCGCACAGCCGACGGCGAGCAGGTCGCCGTCGCTCGTTCGACGATCGTCTCGCGCGGCACCGCGCCGCAGGAGGGCTGAGCCGTGGGCGCGCGCATCGCTGCTAAAGACCTCACGCAAGGCCAAGAGCTTCCCTCCTGGTCCTACAGAGTTGTACGGGAGGATCTCGTCCGGTACGCCAACGCGTCCGGTGACGGGAACCCGATCCACCAGAACGAGGAGTTCGCGAAGTCGGTCGGACTCCCGGACGTCATCGCGCACGGCATGCACACCATGGGGCGCATGGGTGAGTACGTCACCGACTGGGCCGGAGACCCCGGCGCGGTCGAGCGGTTCAAGACCCGTTTCTCGGCGATGGTCGTCGTCCCCGCCCAGGGTGGGAACACCGTGACCGTCGCCGGCACGGTTGCCGAGAAGCTCGAAGGCGACCGCGTCCGGCTCGATCTCGTGGCGACGACACAGGATGGTGCGTCGGTCGCCAAGGGAGAAGCGATCGTCGCGCTCGCATGATCGGAAGGGTGCGATGACTGCGCGGATCATCGACGGAGATCAACATCTGCACGAGCCGCGGACGATGTGGCGCGACCACATCGATCCGTCTTTGCGCGACGCCGCGCTCGCGATCGAGGACGACGAGCTGGGTTACGCGTGGCTCACCTGGCGCGGCGCGCGCCTCTATCCCGCGGAGATCCAAATGCCCGGCAAGGCGTCGCTGATCGGCAAGGAACGGCTCCGCATGGAAGCGCGCGAGCCGGCCGAGGCGAGCTACGACGAGCTCCTTCCTCCCGAGTACACCGACCCGAAGGCCCGCGTCACTGCACTCGACGACTTCGGCCTCGACGCTGCCGTCGTGTTCCCGAACTTCGGGCTCCTGTGGGAAGAGTCGCTCTCGGACGATCTCCCGGCGTTGACCGGCAACATGCGCGCGTTCAACCGCTGGATGGCCGGGGTCGTGTCCGAAGGCGGGGGCCGTCTCCACGGCGTCGCCCACGTCACGATGCGCGATCCCCAGTGGCTCACGCAGGAGCTGCGCGCGCTGGCCGACGCCGGGATCAAGCTCGCGATGACGGCCCCGGCACCCGTTAACGGCAAAGCGCTCTCGCATCCCGACCTCGATCCGATCTGGCAGGCGTTCTGCGATGCAGACGTCGCTCCCGTCTTCCACGTCGGTGCGTTCCGCCAGCCGCTCGATCCGGCGTGGTACGAAGGCGATCCCGAGCCGGTCGACAAGCTGCTCGGATCGGCGTTCTTGTGGGTCGCGCCGGCCGTGGCCCTCGCGAACATGGCGATCCACGGCACGTTCGAGCAGTTCCCGCAGCTTCGCGTCGGCGTCGTCGAGCTGACCGCGCACTGGGTGCCACAGTTCTTGCTCATGCTCGACGGTTCGTGGGGCTTCTACGCCGCACGCCACGGCGGACCGCTGAAGGATCTCCCGTTGCGTCCGAGCGAGTACATCCTCCGGCAGGTTCGCGTCGGGGCCCTCGCGTACGAGCAGCCTGCGGGCCTGATCGAGCTGTGCGGCGAAGACACCTTCATGTTCGGCAGCGACTGGCCCCACGCCGAGGGGATCGCCGATCCGGTCGGGACGTACGAGAAGATGGTTCCCGATCTGAAGGGCGAGGCGCGCGCGAAGCTGTTCGGCGGAAACATCAAGTGGCTCCTCGGGCTCTGAGGCGATCTCGGAGGTCGTTCGATGGACGACACGCGCATCCAAGAGCTCCTTCGTCTGCGTGAGGCAGCGCGCGCAGAGAAGGACTTCGCGCGCGCGGATGAGATCCGCGACGAGATCGCCTCAGCCGGTTACGAGCTGCGCGACACGCCGAGCGGTGCCGTCGTCGACAAGGCGACGACGTACGAGACGGTGAACTCGGCAACGATCTCGTCCGAGTTGGGCGCGCCGGCCGAGGTCGAGTTCTCGTTCCACCTCCTCTACGAAGGATTCCCGACAGACGTCGAGCGCTTCCTCGACGCTTTCAAAGCGGGCTGCGATCTGTCGTCGACCGAGATCGTTATCGTCGACAACGCCTCGCCGGATGCCGACGTCGTCGAGCGGTGGGCCGCCGGTTCGACTCGCGTGATCCATCTCGACCGCGAGGTCGGCTGGGCGGCCGCGCGTAACGCCGGCCTGAAGGGCGCGCGCGGCGAGATCGTCGTTCTCGTCGACCTTTCGGTCGAGCCGACGGGAGACATCCTGACGCCGCTGCGGGATGCGCTGGCCGACCCGGCCGTCGGCCTGGCCGGCCCGTTCGGTCTGGTGAGCGAATCGATGCGCGACTGGGAGTCGTCGGACGGACCGGAGGTCGACGCGCTCGAGGGTTACCTGATCGCGACGAGGCGAGGGCTGCTGGAACGAGGGCTTCTCTCCGAGAAGTTCAAGTGGTACCGCAACGCAGACATCGACCTCTCGTTCCAGATCCGAAGCCTGGGCCTGAAGGCCGTCGTCGTTCCGGTGCCGGTCCGGCGGCACGCGCATCGGGGGTGGGAGGCGCTCGACGAGACGGAGCGGGCCAAACGGTCGAAGCGGAACCACTACCTCTTCTTCGACCGATGGAAAGAACGCCACGACCTGCTGCTTTCTCACCGAAGCTGAGCCGCGGCCGTAACCTGGAGCGAGGGAACCGGGTCGGAACCCAAGGAGGCCCTGTTTGCAGGTTCCGCAACAGCTCATCGAGTCGGTTCGGCGCGGTGAGCCCGGAGCGTTCGAAGAGCTGGTCCGGTCGACACACCGGCCCGTCTATTCGCTCGTCTATCGGATCGTCGGTAACGCAGAAGATGCTGCGGACGTCACACAGGACGTCTACCTCCGGGTCTGGCGCGGGCTCCGCGGCTTCCGGGGGGACGCGAACTTCTCGACCTGGCTGTACCGGGTAGCGGCAAACGCAGCGCTGACTTACGTGAAGCGCAGGGCGCGCGGCGGGGTTCCGACGGAGCCGTCGGAGCTGCCGGATCTCCCGGCGAGCGACGGGACCGAGGAGCGAGCAGATGCAGAGCTGCTCGAGCGAGCGCTGGCGACACTGCCGGACTCGCAGCGAGCGGTCGTGGTGCTGAAGGATGTGTACGGCTGGACCTGCGACGAGATCGGAAAACAGATGGGAACGACCGAAGGAGCGGTGAAAGTGCGGCTCTTCCGCGCGCGCCAGCGCCTTGCCGACGAGCTTGCTTCGGCCGGCGTGGTCGTTCCGCTGAAGAAGAGAAAGAAGTCGTCATGAGATGCGATCAGATCCGCCCCTACCTTCCCGGTTTCGTCGGAGGGGACCTTCGCCCGGACACCGGAGACGTCGTCGCGGCGCACGTCGCAACGTGCGTGAGCTGCACCGCCGAGTCGGCTTCGCTGGAGCGTGTGCGGACCGGTCTCGCGGTGGTGGCCGCGCGCGAGGTGGAGCCGCCGGCAGGGCTGCTCGAAGGCATCCTGGAGCGCACCTCGGAACACACGCACCGTCGTGTGCTCGCACCGGTGCTTCCCTTCGCAGTCGATGACGTGGTGCGCCTCGTCTCCGACCACAAGGACACGATCGCGTCTGCCGCCGGCGTCGCGGTCGTCGCCGCCGGAGCCGCGTACGCATTGTGGCGCGCGGTCCGAGGCGCGCGAAGCGCGCAACCGGCGACGTCGTAGCGCATTCGCGCAGGTCATCGGGCTGTCGCACCTCCGCAGTCGCTTTACACCCCATCGGAGCGGCCCGTATACTTAGCCGCGTTCGAGCGGCGGGGGATGCCCCAACCGCGGAGGGCCGTAGCTCAATCTGGCAGAGCACCGGTCTCCAAAACCGGGGGTTGGGGGTTCGAGTCCCTCCGGCCCTGCGAATGGCCGCGGGAAATCCGCGGCTGTTGTATGAAGGGGTCCGACGCAGGCGGACCATGTGACTTAGAACCATGTGACCTAGAGTCCGTAAACGAGGCCTAGATGAACCGGGCATACAAGAGACTCCAAGCGAAACAGGAGGCTGCCGCAGAGCGCGAGCGCGCGCGGCAAGCTCCGATCACCAAGCCCCAAGGTGGACGCGGCGGCGCCCGGTTCGGTGGTGGCGCCCTGACGCGGCCGCAGGAGAAGGGTGAGCGAGAGGGTCGCTTCAAGCGCATGGCGCGTTTCCTTCGCGAGGTGCGTGCCGAGCTGAAGAAAGTGGCGTGGCCTTCGCGGAACGAGGTATTCACCTATACGGTGGTCGTGCTGGTATCGGTGACGTTCGTCACCCTGCTCACGTTCGGTCTCGACTACCTGTTCGGGAAGGGCGTGCTTACGTTCTTCAAGAGCTAAGCAATTGACGATGGATCATTCTGAGGACAATCACGTGGATCAGCCTGCCTTGACCGACGACCAAGAACAGATCGAAGCCATGGCAAACGAGTCGCCGGCCCTCCGGGGTTTCGAAGAGCGCGCGGAAGAAGAGGCGGAGCTCGAAGAGGAAGCTGCCGAGGCCGTCGCCGAGGAAGAGCGCGAGGAAGCCGACGCCGACGAGCAGGCGCTCGCGGACGAGCCGACGTCGTCGGCCGATGATCTCTCCGCTCGCTCGGGCGGCCCAGACGTAGCGGAAGACGTTGAGGCCGTGGTGGAAGACGAAGTGGTCGACGAGAAGGAAGAGGCGTCGTTCGAAACCGAGGTGCCGGATGTTGCCGGCGCGACCGGGGCGGCAGATCCGGGAACAGACGAAGACGCCGTCGCAGAAGTCGAAGCCGTGGCAGAAGAAGACGAGCAGCCGCTGGGCGGCTCCGACGACGTCATAGATCTTGAAGACGCCGAGCCGAAGGAAACGATCGAGACGGGAGACGCAGTTCTCGAAGTTGAACCCGAGCTTGCCGCGGCGGTCGAAGAGGCGTTCGAGGAAGCGGAGGAGCCGGAGTTCCTGCCGGGTGACTGGTACGTCGTCCACACGTACGCCGGCTACGAGAACAAGGTGAAGGCGGACCTCGAGACCCGCGTTGCCTCCATGAACATGGAGGAACAGATCTACGAGGTCGTCATCCCGATGGAAGAGGTCGTCGAGGTGAAGGGCGGCAAGAAGCAGACCGTCCAGCGCAAGGTCTTCCCGGGGTATCTCCTCGTTCGCATGGAGCTCAGCGACGACTCGTGGTACGTCGTGCGCAACACCCCGGGTGTAACCGGGTTCGTCGGCTCGGGGACCAAGCCGATCCCGCTCTCCGAGCGCGAGGTCGACAAGATCCTCAAGCGCAAGGGCGAGGCTGAGAAGCCGCGGCCAAAGGCTGAGTGGCAGACGAACGATCCGGTGCGCGTGACGACCGGCCCGTTCGCGAACTTCCAGGGCGTGATCAGCGAAGTCGACGACGAGCGGCAGAAGGTCAAAGTGCTCGTTAACATTTTTGGCCGCGAGACTCCGGTCGAGCTCAGCTACGACCAGATCTCGAAGGTCTAAGGAGCGACCATGCCACCGAAGAAAAAGATCCTCACCGTGGTGAAGCTGCAGATCGCAGCCGGGCAGGCGACGCCCGCTCCGCCGGTTGGGACGGCGCTCGGCCCGCACGGCATCAACATCATGGAGTTCTGCAAGCAGTACAACGCTGCGACGGAGTCCCAGCGCGGCACGATCATCCCGGCCGAGATCACGATCTATGAAGACCGCTCGTTCACGTTCATTACGAAGACGCCGCCGGCTGCCGTCCTCATCAAGCAGAAAGCTGGGCTCGAGAAGGGGTCGGGTGAGCCCAACCGCAACAAGGTCGGGACGATCAGCCGCTCGAAGGTGCGTGAGATCGCCGAGCAGAAGATGCCCGACCTGAACGCCAACGACGTCGACGCCGCGATGAAGATCATCGAAGGCACCGCCCGGTCGATGGGAGTCACCGTCACCGGGTAATCAGGGTCGCGTGGGAGGCGAGCGAGGCTCGCCGCAGACCACAGGAGGACCGCATGGCAGGAAAGAAGTACGCCGAGGCGCTGCAGAAGATCGATCGGACCAAGCAGTATTCCGTTCAGGAGGCGGTCGGGCTCGTCAAGGAGCTCGCCAAGCGCAAGTTCGATGAATCGGTCGACGTCGCGATCCTGCTCGGAGTGGACCCCCGCAAGGCCGACCAGATGGTTCGCGGCACCGTTTCGCTCCCGCACGGCACCGGCAAGTCGGTGCGCGTCGCGGTGTTCGCCGCCGGACCTGCTGCCGAAGAGGCGCGCGAGGCCGGTGCCGACATCATCGGCGCGAAGGACCTCGCCGACCGCATCGAGAAAGAGAATTTCCTCGACTTCGACGCCGCCGTCGCGACGCCGGACCTGATGCCCGTCGTCGGACGTCTTGGTAAGGTGCTCGGCCCCCGCGGGCTGATGCCGAACCCGAAGACCGGCACCGTCACGACGGACGTCGGACGTGCGGTCCGCGAGATCAAAGCGGGAAAGGTCGAATATCGCGTCGACAAGGGCGCCAACGTCCACGTGCCGATCGGCAAATCGTCGTTCGAGCAGCGTGCCCTAGCCGAGAACCTTCAGACGGTGCTGGACGAGGTTCGGCGCTCGAAGCCCGCGTCCTCGAAAGGCCGCTACATAAAAGGCGTGACGGTCTCGTCGACGATGGGCCCCGGCGTGCGCGTCGCCGCTGAGTAGAAATTCCGGTAGTGGGTCAGTTTGATTTTTACGGCCTAGGCCGTTGACGGCTCGGCGTGCCAAGATGGGATGGCATGAACCGAGAGAAACGCTCGTATTTGCTCCGTGTCCTCTTGGTCTTTGCGCTCGTTGCTGGCCTAGTCGTCTTTCTAATCTCGAGAAGACCCGGACCGACAAGTTCTTTCTGCACGACCACTACTCCTGAGGTCTGTACCACCTGCACATTCGATCGTGCCCCCCGACTCGGTCCTACTCCTCGACACTGCACCACGAGTACCGTCGGATCGCTGCCGTCGAGTTCTTCAAACTGACCCACTACCGAAATTCCCAACGGATTGACGGTCTCGGAGCCGTCCCGTACTGTTGCGCGCGCCGAAGACAGGAGGTGCCGTTGCGGCGGCTTAAGTCGAAAGAGCCTCCCGAGGAACAGGTCCGCTGCAGGCGGCCGCCTCCTTCGGCGGCCGTTTTTGTTTGTTCGGGAGACAGACTTGGCGAAAGCGAAGAGACCACCACAGACGAGGAAGAAGCTCGGCGGCCCGCGCGTGGGCGAGAACGGCCCACGCCAAGCGAAGGCCGACGCGGTTGCCGACGTGCAGCAGCGACTCCAGGGATCGAGCGCGGTCGTTCTGACCGAGTACCGGGGGATGACGGTGCACGAGCTCGCCGATCTCCGACGCAGCCTCCGCGAAGCCGGCGCCGACTACAAGGTCTACAAGAACACCCTCGCGACGATCGCCGCGCGCAACGCCGGCCTTGCCGAGCTCGAACCGGCGCTCCAGGGCCCGACGGCGTTCGCGTTCACCGAAGGGGATCCGGTCGTTGTGGCGAAGCGCCTCGCAGACTTCGCGAAGCGCGTCCCGACGCTCGTCCTGAAGGGCGGGGTGCTCGACGGGAGGATCCTTAGCTCGGGCGAAGTGGGGGCGCTCAGCACGCTGGACTCGCGCGAGGTCATGCTCGCGAAGGCGGCCGGGATGTTCCTGTCGCCGATTCAGAAGCTCGCGAACCTGTTCGCGGCGCCGTTGAACCAGCTTGGAGGGTTGCTCGTCCAGCTGCGCGACAAGCTCCCCGCCGAGCAGCCCGCAGCCCCGGCTCCCGAAGAGACCGAGGCGCCGGCGGTCGAAGAAGCTCCAGCCGCGGCCGAAGCTCCGGCTGTTGACGAAGCTGCGAGCGCGCCGGAGACGCCGGCCGTAGCCGAAATGCCCACCGCAACAGCGGAAGCTGCAGCCCCGGCGGAGACGCCGGCGCCAACAGCGGAAGTTGCGGAGACGCCGGCCGTAGCCGAGACGCCCGCGGCAACGGAGGAAGCTGCAGGCCCGGCCGAGACGCCCGCGGCAACGGAGGAAGCTGCAGGCCCGGCCGAGACGCCCGCGGCAACGGAGGAAGCTGCAGGCCCGGCCGAGACGCCCGCGGCAACAGAGGAAGCTGCACCCCCGGCTGAGACGCCCGCGGCAACGGAGGAAGCTGCGGCTTCGGCCGAGGCTCCTGCTGCTGAGGTGCAAGACGTTGAGGCTCCGGCCGTGGAAGCGACAGCACCGCCGGAGGAGGAAGCAGCGGCGCCCTCCGAGGAGGCGTCTGCACCCGAAGCGGAAACCGCCGCGCCGGCCGAAGAAACCGTTGCCCAAGAACCTGCAACAGAGACAGAACAAAGCCAAGACCAGTCGTAGGAGGGAACAGAGATGGCGAAGATGTCGCCGGATGACGTGCTCGACGCAGTGGCAGAGTGGAATCTGCTGGAACTGAGCGACTTCATCAAGAAGTTCGAAGAGAAGTTCGAAGTGACCGCGGCGGCGCCGGTCGCGATGGCGATGCCGGGCGGCGGCGGTGGCGGCGGTGCCGCGGCGGAGGCCGAGGAAGAGAAGACCGAGTTCGACGTGATCCTGGTTGCGGCCGGCGAGAAGAAGATCAACGTGATCAAGGAAGTGCGCGCGATCACCAGTCTCGGCCTGAAGGAAGCGAAAGACCTGGTCGAGGCCGCTCCGAAGCCGGTCCGCGAGAAGATAACGAAGGAAGAGGCCGACAAGGTAAAGGCTCAGCTGGAAGGGGCCGGGGCTACTGTTGAGGTCAAGTAACAGCCGCTCGAGATGTATTGACGCATCGGGCGGTCGGGGCTACCCTGACCCTGCTTGACCCATATAGATACCCGCTTCTTGACGGCAGGCTAGCGGCCTTGCTATCCTGCCCTTTCTCGTTCCCGACTTCCGGCGCTTTCGCGCGCCCGTCGGCGTGTCTTGTTTTCGGTGTCACCTTGGAGGGAGGAGACCCTAGTTGCCTGCCCCGATCCGCGAGCGGCTTTCGTTCGGCAAGATCCCAGAAGTACTTCCCCTACCCGACCTGATCGCGATCCAGCGCGATTCCTTCGACTGGCTCCTGAAGGAAGGTCTGAAAGAGACCTTCGAAGAGATCTCTCCCATCGAGGACTACCAGGGAGTGATGAAGCTCTACCTTCGTGAGCACTGGTTCGAAGCTCCGAAGTACACGGTCGAGGAATGTCACGACAAGGACATCACCTATTCCGCGCCGCTGTTCGTCAACGCCGAGTTCGTGAATACGTCGACGGGCGAGATCAAAGCGCAGACCGTTTTCATGGGCGATTTCCCTCTCATGACGGACAAGGGAACGTTCATCATCAACGGAACCGAGCGCGTCGTCGTGTCGCAACTCGTCCGTTCACCCGGCGTTTACTTCTCGCGCGACCTCGACAAGACCTCAGACAAAGAGCTCTTCAGCTGCAAGGTGATCCCCGGCCGGGGAGCCTGGCTGGAGTTCGAGGTCGACAAGCGCGACATCGTCGGTGTTCGCATCGACCGCAAGCGGCGCCAGAACGCCACCGTTCTGCTGCGCGCGTTCGGCTACAGCAACGACGACATGCTGGCGCTCTTCGACGGCGCCGAGTCCATCCGGCTCACGCTCGAAAAGGACCACATCGAGACCCCCGAGGATTCGTTGCTCGATATCTACCGCAAGCTCCGTCCGGGCGAGCCGCCGACGGTCGACTCCGCGCGCACGCTGCTCGAGAGTCTGTTCTTCAACCCGAAGCGCTACGACCTGGCCAAGGTCGGCCGGTACAAGGTCGACAAGAAGCTGGGCGAGCTGACACCCGCGGCGCGCTCCAAGCTCGACTCGCTCCGGAAGAACCTCGCCGAGGAGAAGCGTGGCTTCGTGCTGGCGGACAAGAACAAGACCATCCTGACCTACGAAGACATCGTCAAGACGCTGCAGTACATCGTGAAGCTGCACGCCGGCCAGCCGGACCACCAGGAAGACGACATCGACCACTTCGGCAACCGGCGGCTCCGCTCGGTCGGCGAGCTGATCCAGAACCAGGTCCGGATCGGCTTGTCCCGCATGGAGCGCGTCGTGCGCGAGCGCATGACGACCCAGGACGTCGAGGCGATCACGCCGCAGACGCTGATCAACATCCGGCCGGTCGTGGCCTCGATCAAGGAGTTCTTCGGAACGTCGCAGCTGTCGCAGTTCATGGACCAGACGAACTCGCTCGCCGTCCTGACGCACAAGCGCCGTCTGTCCGCGCTCGGCCCCGGCGGGTTGAGCCGTGAGCGCGCGGGCTTCGAGGTTCGCGACGTCCACCCGTCGCACTACGGCCGCATGTGCCCGATCGAGACGCCGGAAGGACCGAACATCGGCCTGATCGGCAACCTCGCCACGTACGCGCGCATCAACGAGTTCGGCTTCATCGAAACGCCGTACCGCAAGGTCGTCAAAGGCATCGTGTCGGATCAGATCGACTACCTGACCGCGGACGAAGAGGACAGGCACGTCATCGCGCAGGCCAACACGCCGCTCGACCCGAAGGGCCGCATGGTCGAGGAGAAGGTCCTCTGCCGGAAGTCCGGCGGCGAGCTCATCACGGTCCCGGCGCCTGAGGTCGACTACATGGACGTCGCCCCGCACCAGATCGTGTCGGTGGCGACGGCGCTGATCCCGTTCCTCGAGCACGACGACGCGAACCGTGCGCTCATGGGCGCGAACATGCAGCGCCAGGCGGTGCCGCTCATCAAGACCGACGCCCCGTTGATCGGAACGGGGGTTGAGTTCCGCGCGGCCGTCGACGCCGGCGACGTCGTCGTGGCCGACAAGGGCGGCACGGTTGAAGAGGTCGACGCGAACCAGATCGTGGTCTCCGGCTCGGACGGAACGAAGCAGACCTACAAGCTGCAGAAGTTCCGCCGCTCGAACCAGGACACCTGCCTGAACCAGACGCCGGTCGTCGCGGAGGGCCAGAAGGTCGCCGCCGGCCAAGTGCTGGCCGACGGCCCGTCGACCGACCAGGGCGAGCTGGCCCTTGGGCGCAACCTCCTCGTCGCGTTCATGCCGTGGGAGGGCCACAACTACGAAGACGCGATCATCCTGTCCGAGCGGCTGGTCAAGGAAGACATGCTGACCTCGATCCACATCGAGGAGTACGAGGTGGACGCGCGCGACACGAAGCTCGGCGCGGAGGAGATCACTCGCGACATCCCCAACGTCGCCGACGAGGTGCTGAAGGACCTCGACGACGAAGGGATCATCCGTATCGGTGCGGAGGTCAACCCCGGCGACGTGCTCGTGGGCAAGGTCACGCCGAAGGGCGAGACCGAGCTGACGCCGGAAGAGCGCTTGCTGCGCGCAATCTTCGGCGAGAAGGCGCGCGAGGTGCGCGACACATCGCTGAAGGTCCCGCACGGCGAGACCGGCAAAGTGATCGGTGTCCGGAAGTTCGCGCGCGAGATGGGCGACGAGCTCTCCCCGGGCGTGAACGAGCTCGTCCGTGTCTACGTCGCGCAGAAGCGCAAGATCTCGGAAGGCGACAAGCTCGCCGGCCGTCACGGGAACAAAGGCGTTATCTCCAAGATCCTGCCCGAGGAGGACATGCCGTTCCTCGAGGATGGGTTGCCGGTCGACATCATCCTGAACCCGCTCGGCGTTCCGAGCCGCATGAACCTCGGCCAGGTGCTCGAGGCGCACCTCGGCTGGTGTGCTGCGCAGGGGTGGAACTTCCCCGACGAGCCCGACTGGATGAAGAACGCCGGCTGGACGGAGAACGAGGCGCACCGGGAAGGGCCCGTGAACTTCGCGAGCCCCGTGTTCGACGGTGCGCGCGACTACGAGATCGCGGACCTGCTGAAGCACGCGAACCCGAACCGCGACGGGAACCGGCTGGTCGGAGGCGACGGCAAGGCGCGCCTCTTCGACGGTCGCTCGGGCGAGCCCTACGAGGTCCCGGTCACCGTCGGCTACGTCTACATCTTGAAGCTGGCCCACTTGGTCGACGACAAGATCCACGCGCGCTCGACGGGCCCGTACTCGATGATCACGCAGCAGCCGCTCGGCGGGAAGGCGCAGTTCGGCGGCCAGCGCTTCGGCGAGATGGAGGTCTGGGCGCTCGAGGCCTACGGCGCGGCGTTCGCGCTGCAGGAGCTGCTCACGATCAAGTCGGACGACGTGATGGGCCGCGTGAAGGTCTACGAGGCCATCGTCAAGGGCGAGAACATCCCCGAGCCGGGAATACCGGAGTCGTTCAAGGTTCTGATCAAAGAGATGCAGTCTCTCTGCTTGAACGTCGACGTCCTGTCGGCGGAGGGCAAAGAGATCGAGATGCGCGACTCCGACGAGGACATCTTCCGCGCGGCCGAGGAGCTCGGTATCGACCTCTCGCGCCGCGAACCGTCGAGTGTGGATGTGGAGGGATAAGAGTTGCTCGACGTCACGTACTTCGATGAGCTCCGGATCGGCCTCGCCACGGCCGACCAGATCCGCATGTGGTCGAACGGCGAGGTCAAGAAGCCGGAAACGATCAACTACCGCACGCTGAAGCCGGAGAAGGACGGGCTCTTCTGCGAGAAGATCTTCGGTCCGACCCGGGACTGGGAGTGCTACTGCGGGAAGTACAAGCGCGTCCGCTTCAAGGGCATCATCTGCGAGCGCTGCGGCGTCGAGGTCACGCGCTCGAAGGTTCGCCGTGAGCGGATGGGTCATATCGAGCTTGCCGCTCCCGTCACCCACATCTGGTACTTCAAGGGCGTTCCGTCGCGCCTCGGGTACCTGCTCGACATCGCGCCGAAGGACCTCGAGAAGGTCATCTATTTCGCGTCCTACATGATCACCCGCGTCGACGACGAGCGGCGCCACAAGGACATGCCGCGCCTCGAGAAGGACATCGCGGAAGAGAAGAACGAGATCATGGTCGCGCGCGACAAGCGCATCGACGCGAAGCACAAGGAGCTCGAGAAGCGCCTGAAGGAGATGGAGAAGGAAGGCGCCAAGACCTCGCAGCTCAACTCCGAGCGAACGAAGTCGGACAAGGAAGTGAAGCAGCTGTCCGAGCAGACCGAGCGGCGGATCCGGCAGCTCGACGAAGTTTTCGACCTGTTCAAGGGTCTCGCGCCGAAGCAGCTCGTGCACGACGAGATGCTG
>Ga0209577_10001721_pt1 | contig 21611 bp, 22 predicted proteins | sample GraSoiAngelo_109_FD_185874 | JGI IMG/M metagenome (GOLD analysis project Ga0209577, IMG submission 185874) | Grasslands soil microbial communities from the Angelo Coastal Reserve, California, USA - 14_0903_12_20cm (SPAdes) (version 2) | ecosystem: Environmental > Terrestrial > Soil > Grasslands...
GAGTACGTCTCGCGCGCGTGAGGTGACCACGGGCTAGCGATGCGCCGTACGGACCAGCGTCGGGCGGCAGTCGTCGCGCTCTACCAGCGGGACGTGACTGGGCGTCCGCTCTCCGAGCTCCTGGATGAGCGCGCCACCGGTTTCACCCACGAGCTGGTGGACGGCGTGGACGCCGATCTCGAGCAGCTCGACGCGCTGATCGAGCTGTACGCGCAGGACTGGACGGTGGATCGGATCGCACCTCTCGAGAGGAACATCATGCGCGTGGCCCTGCACGAGATGCTCCATCGCGACGACATCCCAGCCGAGGTGGCGATCGACGAGGCCGTGGAGGCCGCGAAGGAGCTGTGCGCGGCCGAGGCGCCGGCCTTCGTCAACGGAATCCTCGGGTCGGTCCAGCGCGACCGGGCGGCGCCGGCGTGAGCGAGCTCGACGAGGCGATCGCGGAGCTCGAGCAGGCCGCAGCGCGGCTGCGGTCGGAGGAGATCGATCCCGAGGAGGTCGCGGAGCTCGCGGAGCGGTGCGCCCGGCTGGCCGCGGAGGTCGGGGCCGCCCTCGAGCGCCAGGCAGCGGCCGCCGCCGACGCCCCGGGTGAGGAGAGGCTGCTCTGAGCGTACGTCCCGCGGAGGCCGCCTACCCGGTCCACCTGCAGGACCGCGTCGACGCATACCTGGACGGCCTGCGCTTCGCGCGCGAGCCGGCGACGGCCGGGCTCGACGAGGCGATGCGCTACTCCCTTCTGGCGGGCGGCAAGCGCATCAGGCCGGTGCTCGCGCTCGCCACCGCCGAGGCCCTGGGGCACGAACTGGACGACCTCCTCCCGCTCGCCGCCGCGATCGAGCTGATCCACACCTACTCGCTCATCCACGACGACCTCCCCGCCATGGACGATGACCAGCTGCGCCGCGGGCAGCCCACCTGTCACGTGGCGTTCGGGGAAGACGTGGCGATCCTCGCCGGTGACGGCCTCTTCGCCGAGGCGATGCGGCTGGTGGCGGAGCGGCAGACCGGCCCGCCCGACCGGGTGCTGGCGGCGCTCGGTCAGCTCGTCGACGCAGCGGGAGTCGGCGGAATGGTGGGCGGGCAGTACCTCGACGTGACCGAGGCCGACGACCTGGACGCGGCGGGACTGCGCCGCATACACGAGCTCAAGACCGGCCGCCTGATCGCCGCGTCGGTGGAGTGCGTACTGCTTTGGACGGGCATGGATCCGGCTGTCACAATTGCGTATCGCCGCTTCGCTGCGGAGCTGGGCGTCCTCTTCCAGATCGTCGACGACATCCTCGACGTGACGGGCGACGAGGCAGCGCTCGGCAAGCCGCAGGGCTCGGACGAGCGTCAGGGCAAGCGCACCTACGTGAGCGTGTTCGGCCTCGAGCGGGCCCGCGAGCTGGCGGCCGAAGCGCACGCCAAGGCGCGCGCGGCGCTCGCCGAGACGGGCGGACGAACAGAGACGCTCGAGCGGATAACGGACTACATACTCACCAGACAGACGTGAGCCTCCTCGAGAAGATCGACCGCCCCCAGGACCTTCACGGCCTGTCGGACTCCGAGCTGCAGCAGATCGCGCAGGAGGTGCGCGAGCTGATCATCGACACGATCGGCGAGGTCGGCGGCCACTTCGGCGCGAACCTCGGCACCTGTGAGCTGGCCGTCGCACTCCACAGCCTGCTCGACTCGCCCAGCGACAAGGTCCTCTGGGACGTCGGCCACCAGGCCTACCCGCACAAGATCCTCACGGGGCGGCGGGACCGGCTGTCGACGATCAGGAAGTACGGCGGGCTCGCGCCGTTCTGCTCGATCCAGGAATCCGAGCACGACATCATGGGCGCGGGGCACGCGTCCACCTCGGTCTCCTACGCGGTCGGCCTGAAGGAGGCCATGCGCCGGGGCCAGGAGCCGGACGGCAACGTGGTGGCGGTGATCGGCGACGGAGCGCTCACGGGCGGCGTCGCGTTCGAGGCGCTCCACAACGCCGGCGGCATGGATCTGCCGATCGTCATCGTCCTGAACGACAACGGGATGTCGATCGCGCCGAACGTCGGTGCACTGTCGCGTTACTTCAACCGGATCCGGCTGAACCCCGAGCTGTACCGCGCACGGGAGGCAGTGGAGACGGGGCTTACGAAGATCCCGGCCGGGATCGGCGAGCGGTTCGAGCGCCTCGGTCCGCAGCTGAAGGAGTCGATCAAGGCGTTCTGGGCGCCGGGGCTGTTCTTCGAGGAGCTGGACCTGGCCTACGTGGGCGTGGTCGATGGGCACGACGTGGCGGCGCTGCGCGAGTCGATCGGGAAGGCCCTGAAGGCGAAGCGCCCGGTGGTGGTGCACATCAAGACCGTGAAGGGCAAGGGGTTCGCGCCGGCCGAGGAGGGCGGGCTCGAGGGCATGGAGAAGTGGCACGCCGCGAAGCCCGCCTCCATCGTCGATCGCAAGGCGGCGCCGAAGAAGGAGCCCGCTGCCGCGGCCGAGCCCGCGGCTCCGCCGCAGTACACGACGGTGTTCGGGAACGCCCTGGTGGCGGAGTGCAGGCGGGACGAGCGGGTCTGCGGGATCACGGCCGCGATGAACTCGGGCACCGGTCTGAACATCGTCCAGCGGGAGCTCCCGGAGCGCTATTACGACGTCGGGATCGCCGAGCAGCACGCGGTCCTATACGCCGCGGGCCTCGCGCTGGGCGGGATGAAGCCCGTCGCCGCGATCTACTCGACCTTCCTCCAGCGCGCGTACGACCAGATCGTCCACGACGTGTGCCTGCAGCGGTTGAACGTGGTGTTCGCCATGGACCGCGCCGGGCTCGTGGGGGATGACGGGCCCACCCATCACGGGGCCTTCGACATCGCCTACATGCGCTGCCTCCCGAACATCGTCCTGATGGCGCCGCGCGACGAGGCGATGCTCGTGGACATGCTCCACACGGCCGTCCTCTGGGACGACGGCCCGATCGCCCTGCGCTACCCCCGCGGAGAGGCCGAGGGCGTGCCGGTGCCGTCCCGGCCGCGCGAAGTGGAGATCGGCAGGGGCGAGGTGCTGCGCGATGGCGAGCGGGTGGCGCTGCTGGGGTACGGCTTCGGGGTGTCGGTGGCGCGGAAGGCCGGGGCGATGCTCGAGGAGCACGACCTGTCGGTCACGGTCGCCGACGCACGCTTCGCCAAGCCGATCGACGCCGAGCTGATCGCCCTGCTTGCGGCCGAGCACGAGCTGCTCGTGACGATCGAGGACGGCGTGCTGCAGGGCGGGTTCGGGTCTGCGGTGGCGGAGCATCTGGTCGATCACGACCTGGCCGGCGACGTGCGGCTCCTGCGCGTGGGGCTGCCGGACCGGTACGTGACGCACGGGAAGCCGGCGCTCCTCCACAAGGAGGTCGGGCTGACCCCGGAGGCCGTCGTGGAGCGGGTGCTCTCGGCGGTCGACTCGCGCGTCCTCTTGTCCTAGGCGCAGGGCGCTCCCATGAGCCACCACGGGCATCCGCGCGCCTCCAGCCCGGCGGATGTGCGCAGGCTGGCCGGTGCCCTTGGGCTGATCCTCGGGCTCATGGCGGTCGAGGTCGTGGTGGGGATACTCGCCTCGTCGCTGGCGCTGCTCTCGGACGCCGGGCACATGCTCACCGACGCCGGTGCGATCGGGATGTCGCTGGTCGCCGCCAGGCTGGCCGCCCGCCCCGCGCGCGGAGCGATGACCTATGGCCTCGGACGCGCCGAGATCCTGTCCGCGCAGGCCAATGGGGTGACGCTGCTCGTGCTGGCGGCGCTGATCGTGTACGAGGGCGTCTGGCGGGTCGTGTCACCGCCCGACGTCCACGCCTGGCCGGTCCTGGCGGTCGCGCTGGCGGGCATCGTGGTGAACCTCGCCGCGGCGGGGATCCTGGCGGGGGCCGAGCGGCGGAGCCTCAACGTCGAGGGCTCGTTTCAGCACGTGCTCACGGACCTGTACGCGTTCATCGGCACGGCGCTGGCCGCCCTCGTCATCCTCACCACCGGGTTCGACAGGGCAGACCCGATCGCGTCGCTGGCGATCGCCGCCCTGATGGTCCGCTCCGGTTACGGCCTGGTGCGAGCCTCCGGCCGCGTCTTCCTGGAGGCGGCCCCCGAAGGCGTCGACCCGAACGCGATCGGCCGCGCCCTCGCGGGCCAGCCGGGCGTCGTGGAGGTCCACGACCTCCACATCTGGGAGGTCACCTCCGGCTTCCCGGCCCTGTCCGCCCACGTGCTGGTCGGCCGCGACACCGACTGCCACGCGGCCCGCCGCTCCCTCGAGCACCTGCTCCACACAGCCTTCGACATCGAGCACACGACCCTCCAGGTGGAGCACGAGGGCGGCGAGCTGCTGCAGGTGGAAGTACCGCACGGCAAGGACCCAACCAGCTAGCAAGCGCCAAAAGGGCCAGAAGATGGGACGCGGGCGGTCCCTCGGGCGGGTGGCCGGCGCAGTCGTTCCCCGCTGCCGACTATTGCCGTTCAGGAGGCAGTGGGGAATGCTCGCCGGACACCCGCCCGCAGCAACGTCACGCAAAAAATCGAGTGGCCCGCCGAAAGCGAGCCACTCGAAGGGAGGAGTGATGCATGTATGTCTGCTGCGGGGAAAGCTTGTAAGCGCAAGCTACCCGCCGCCGCGTCAAAGTTGTGTGCGTCGAGGCACACAACCGCCGGGGCGCCCGTCACGGATACGCTCCGCCGATGAGCAAGAGGAGGCTCGACTCGCTCCTTGTCGAGCGGGGTCTTTTCGACAGTCGTTCGAGTGCCGCCGCGGCGGTGCTCGCGGGAGCGGTCCGTATCGGCTCCGACGGCCGCTCGGCGGCAAAGCCCGGCCAGATGGTGCGGGACGACGTGGAGCTGGCCGTGCACGAGGCGCCGCCGTTCGTCTCGCGGGGCGGGATCAAGCTCGCCAACGCGCTCGACCGGATCGGCATCGACCCGGAGGGCCGGCGCTGCCTCGACGTCGGCGCGTCTACAGGCGGGTTCACCGACTGCCTCCTCAAGCGCGGCGCCGTGCACGTGGTGGCGCTCGACGTGGCCTATGGCGAGCTCGACTGGGGGCTTCGCAACGACCCGCGAGTGACCGTGATCGAACGCGCCAACGCACGGGAGCTCGAGCCGCGCATCCTCCCGTACGCGCCCGAGCTCGCGGTGGTCGACGTGTCGTTCATATCGCTGCTCAAGGTGCTGCCGCCCGTGCTGGAGGCGTGCGCCGCGGAATTCGACTGCCTGGCGCTGGTCAAGCCGCAGTTCGAGGTCGGCCGCGAGCGCGTGGGGAAGGGGGGCGTGGTGCGCTCTGCCGAGGCGCGCCGGGACGCGCTCGTGTCTGTCGGACGCGCGATGACCGATGCGGGCTGGTCGGTGCTCGGCTTCGCGTCCTCGGAGCTGCCGGGGCCCGCGGGCAACCGCGAGTCGTTCGTATGGCTGGCGGAGCCGAACAGGGGCGGATCGGTCCCGGAGATCGAGGCCGCTGTCCTGGAGGTCGAGCCGTGAAGCCACCCCGCAGGATCACGGTCTTCACCCACCACTACCCGGAGGACACGCGAGCCGCCGTGCTGCGCCTGGTCGAGAAGGTCCGGGACCGCGGGGTGGAGGTGCGGTTTCCACCGGCCGAGGTCGAGAAGCACTCGATCGACGACCAGGACGGCTGCGTACTGAACGCGAACGAGGACGACGCTACGGACCTGGCCATCGTCTTCGGCGGCGACGGGACGATCCTCACCGCGCTGCGGGCGTGCGCAGTGAGCGGCGCGCCGGTCTTCGGGTTCAACTACGGCGCCATCGGGTTCCTGTCGACCGTGGAGCGCGATCAGCTCGACGAGGGCATCGATCGGGCCCTGAGCGGCGACTTCGACGTGCTCAAGATGCCAGCCCTGGAGACCGAGGTCGGTGGCCAGCGGCGCATGGGCGTCAATGACATCTCCCTCCACCGCCGTGCAAACAGCCGGGTGGCCACGCTGGAGTACTCGGTCGGGTCGGAGCAGCTCGGCCGGGTGCGATCGGATGGCCTGGTGGCGGCCACGCCGGTCGGCTCGACCGGCTACAACCTGGCCAACGGCGGGCCGGTCCTGGCATGGGGCGTGGAGGGCTACGTCGTCTCCTTCATCGCGCCGCACACCCTCACCGCCCGCGCGCTCGTGGTCGCGCCGGGCGACCCCCTCAGAGTGGCGAACGCGTCCGAGCGCGACGCGGTCGACATCACCACCGACGGGCGCCCGGTGGGCGAGCTGGTCCCGGGGGAGAGCGTCGAGCTGCGCTTCCGGGACGACCAGGTGAGCCTCGCGCAGCTGGACGGCGCCACCTTCTACCACCGCTTCCGCGAGAAGTTCGGGCGGCTGGCGTACTAGACGCGTCGCGCTAGTAGATCGTCCGTCCCTCGTTCAGCATCGCCACGAACTGCTCGAGCCGGCGCGTCCGGGTCTCCGGCCGCTTCGCGTCGGCGAGGCGATACAGGATCGCGTAGCGGTTCTGGCTGTTCAGCGTCTCGAAGAATTCCCGCGCGGCGGGGTTGCGCTCGAGCTCGCGCTGAAGGTCCTCGGGGACGGTGGCGCTCCGAACCGGCTCGTAGGCCGCGTCCCAGCGTCCGTCGGCCTTCGCCCGCTCCACCTCCCGAAGGCCGGCCGGCTGCATCAGACCGCGCTCGATCAGCTCGACCGCCTTCGCCCGGTTCACTTGGGACCACCTGCTGCGAGCACGCCGGGGCGTGAAGCGCTGCAGGAACCAGGTGTCGTCGAAGCGGTCGCGCTGACCGTCGATCCAGCCGTAGCAAAGAGCCGCCTCGAGCGCCTCGGCGTGGGTCACCGTCTCGATCCCGGACGCCTTCTTGGCGATCTTGATCCACAGTCCCTCGGAGGCGGCGTGGTGCTCGTCAAGCCAAGCGTCCCACTCCGAGCGGGAGGCGAACGTGAGGACCGGGAGGTCGTCTCGGGGCATTCCCCGAGTCAAGCACGGCTCTACAGTCGGGCGTGGTGCGAAGACGGGTGGCAGCGCTCGTCCTGGTGGCGGTGGCGGTTGCCGCGGGCGGCTACCTGGTGCTCTCCGGCGGCGGTGGGCGGCGGGCTCCCCGCGCCCCGGCGCGCGGGATCGAAATAGCGCTCGACGACGACCCGGTCTTCGTGCGCCAGGACCACTACAGCCGCGAGCTGGCGTTCGAGCAGGCGCGCCGTCTCGGCGTGAGCTGGATCCGCGTGGTTGTGCCGTGGCACACCGTCGCCGGCGGCTCCGCCACGCGCCGCCGGCCGCCGGCGGGCCGGATCTACGACTGGACCGTCTACGACGGCCTGGTAGGGGCAGCGCGGGCGCACGGCGTGCAAGTTGAGATGGCGCTCGCCGGCCCCGCACCCGCCTGGGCGACGGCCGACGGGCGGGTGGGCGTGGACCGGCCCGAGCCCGGATCGTTCGCCGGCTTCGCCCGCTCGGCCGCGCGCCACTTCCGCGGGCTCATCCACCGGTACTCGATCTGGAACGAGCCCAACCACGTGGCCTGGATCGCTCCGCTCCAGGCAGCGCCGACGGTTTACCGTCGGCTCTACGCGGCCGGGTGGGCCGCGATCAAGCAGGTGGATCCGCGCGCCCAGGTTCTGATCGGGGAGACCTCGCCCCACGGCCGGCCGGGGAAGGTGATCTCCCCGCTGCGCTTCCTCCGGGCGGTGGCCTGCGCCCGCTGCGCGCCGCTTCACGCCGACGGCTACGCCCACCACCCGTACGAGTTCGCGGATCCGCCGGAGCGGTCGTTCCCCGGTCCTGACGACGTGACGATCGGATCCCTCGGCCGCCTCACATCGGCGCTCGATCGCCTGGCCGCGGCGGGGCTGCTGTCAACACCGGGAGGCCACCCACTGCCGGTCTATCTCACGGAGTTCGGGTACTACCGCAGCGGTCCGCACGCGCTAGCGCCCAGCACGCGCGCCGCCTACCTGGTGAGGGCCTTCGGGATCGCCGCGCGCCTGTACCCGCGTGTGCGCCAGATCCTCCAGTACCTCCTGGTCGCGCCCCCGCCCGGGTACCCGGGCGGTCAGTTCGACACCAGCCTGCTGACGCAGACGGGTGTCCCGACCCCGGCGTTCAAGGCGCTTGCCGCCTGGGCTTCGGGCCGCTCCGTCGGCCCGCGCTGGTAGACCTGGCCGCGTGCTAGTGGAGCTGAGAGTCGAGAACCTCCTGCTGATCGAGCGGGCCGAGCTCCGGTTCGGGCCGGGCCTGGTTGCGATCACCGGCGAGACCGGGGCGGGCAAGACCGTGCTGGCCCACGCGCTCGACCTCCTGCTGGGCGGGCGCCCGCGGGCGGGGATCGTCCGCCCCGGCGCGCGCGAGGCGTACGTGGAGGGCGTCTTCGAGCTTCCGCCGGGCGTGCTCGACGGCGACGCGCTCGCCGAGCTCCGGGAACGAGTCGACGACGAGGCCGACGAGATCGTGCTGGGACGCCGCGTGGGCGCGGAAGGCCGCACGCGTGCATTCGTGCAGGGCCGCTCCGCCACAGCGGCCGACCTGCGCGAGCTCGGGGGCCGGCTGCTCGCCTTCTACGGCCAGCACGAGCACCGCCGCCTCACGATCGGGGGCGCGCAGCTGGAGGTGCTCGACGCCTTCTGCGGTGCCGACCACCTGGCCGTGCGCGACCGCTACACCAGCTGCCACCGCCAGGCAGCCGCGCTGCGCCGGAGGCTCGATGAGCTCACGGCGCGCGCGGGCGCACTTGACCGCGACCGGGATCTGCTCGCCTTCGAGATCGAGGAGATCGAGGCGCTCGCCCCGGGCGCGGAGGACGAGGAGCGGTTGCGCGGCGAGCGCGAGCGGCTGCTCCGGCTCGACGCCCTGAGGGCCGCGGCCGGCGCGGGCGCCGAGGCGCTCGCCCCCGAGGCCGGGGACGGATCCGGGACGGCGCTCGCTCTGGCCGAGGCCGAGCGGCTCGCCGATTCCGTGAACGGCGTGGATCCGGAGCTCGACGCGCTGGCCGAGCGGCTGCGCGCGCTGCGGCTCGAGGCCGAGGACCTGGGCGCGGATCTCCGCCGCTACGTCGACGGCCTGGAGGGAGAGCCTGGGCGCCTCGAGGAGGTCGAGGCGCGGCTCGATGACTACGAGCGCCTGGAGCGAAAGCACGGCGGCTCGGTCGAGGCGGTCCTGGCTCATGCGGAGCGCTGCCGCGGCGAGCGGGAGCTGCTGGAGTCCGTCGAGGTCGACCTCGACCGGGCGAGGGCGGAGCTGGCCACGACCGAGGCCGAGGAGCGCGAGCTGGCGGCACGGCTCGGAAAGGCGCGGCGCAAGGCCGCTCCACGGCTGGCGGCCGCGGTCCGGGGCGAGCTCGAGCAGCTGGCGATGTCGGACGCGTCCTTCGAGGTGGTGGTCACGGAGCGCGAGGAGCTCGGCGGCAGGGGCGGGGATCGCGTCGAGCTCACCGTGGCGCCTAATCCGGGGGTGCCGCCTGGCCCGCTCCGCGACATCGCCTCTGGCGGCGAGCTCTCGCGCGTGATGCTCGCGCTCATGAGCGTCGCCAATGCCGGCGGTGCGGGCACGCTCGTGTTCGACGAGGTCGACGCGGGGGTGGGAGGGCAGACCGCAAGGGCGGTCGGGGACCGGCTTCGGCGCCTCAGCGAGGGCCGTCAGGTGCTCTGCATCACCCACCTGCCGCAGATCGCCTCGCTGGCGCACTCCCATCTGCGCATCGAGAAGGACTCGGCCGTGGATACCGCGCGGGCCACGGTGCAGGCGCTCGAGGGATCCGAGGTCGTCGCCGAGCTGTGCCGGATGCTCGGCGCGGACAGCTCGGATTCGGGCGCCCGGCGTCACGCCGAAGAGCTGCTCGCGGCGGCAGCGTAAAGGCTCCTGGCAGCCACGTAGACTTGCCGCGGGAGGTGTCCTCCCCGGGGGGAGGCCGGCACCACGCGCATGGCTGTACCGAGGACTAGATCCCATCCCTTCAGGACAACGCCGCCAGCCGCGGTCGGCAACGGGCGCGCGCAGGAGGCCGTGCCGTTCTCCGGCCGGGCGCGGCTCGGCAAGCGCACCAAGCACCTGGTCAAGCGACTCGATGCCGGCGACGTCGCGGTCATCGACCACGCCGGCATCGACCGCATCGCGGGCGAGGAGCTGGTGGCCAGCGGCTGCCGCCACGTGATCAACGTCGCCCCCTCGGCCTCGCCGCGATACGCCAACCAGGGCCCCGCGATTCTGGTGGAGGGCGGTGTCCAGCTGATCGACATGCCCGGCGCGCCGCTCTTCGAGATGCTCAAGGAGGGCGAGACCGTGACCGTGGACGGCGGCAGCCTCTTCCGCGACGGCCAGCCGCTCTGGAAGGGCACCGTCCAGGACCGCGAGACCGTCTCCCGCGCATACGAGGAGAGCCGCCGCCGGATCGGCGAGGCCCTGGCGGCGTTCGCGGAGAACACGATCAGCCACATCCGCGACGAGCGCGAGCTGCTGTCCGGGCACATCGAGCTGCCCGACTTCGACACCGTCTTCCGCGACCGCCCGGCGCTCGTCGTGGTGCGCGGGGTGGACCACAAGCGCGACCTTCGGATCCTCCGTGCATACGTGCGCGACACGAGACCGGTACTGGTCGCGGTCGACGGCGGTGCGGACGCCATCCTCGAGGAGGGCCGGCAGCCGCACATGATCGTCGGGGACATGGACTCGGCGAGCGACGAGGCGCTCCGCTCCGGCGCGGAGCTCGTGGTCCACGCCTATCCGGACGGGCGCGCGCCCGGCCGCGAGCGGCTCGAGGGGCTCGAGCTGCCGTACAAGGTCGTGCCGGCGCCGGCCACCAGCGAGGACGTGGCGCTTCTGATCGCGGCCGAGAAGGGGGCCAGCCTGATCGTGACCGTCGGCTCGCACTTCAACCTCGTGGAGTTCCTCGACAAGAACCGCGCCGGAATGTCCTCGACGTTCCTCACGCGGCTGAGGGTGGGCGAGATCCTCGTCGACGCAAAGGGGGTAAGTCGCCTCTACAGGCCGTCCGCCGGGCGCGGCCCGATCGCGGCGCTGGTGCTCGCCGCCTTCGCGACGTTCGTGGTGGTGATCGCCACCTCGCCCCGGCTCGGGCAGCTGCTGGACCTCCTGTGGCTGAAGATCGAGGTCCTGCTGGGCCTGAAGTGAGGTAGCCGTGCTCGACTTCCGCTACCACGCCCTGTCGCTGGTGGCGGTGTTCCTGGCGCTCGGGATCGGCATCGTGCTGGGCTCCTCGCTGGGCGACACCGTCGTCTCGCAGGCCAACCGCGACATCGCCTCTTCACTGCGGGGCGACCTGAACAGCGCGCGCAGCGACGCGCGCGTCGCCCACGCGGCGGTCGGCGCGCGCGAGCAGCTGCTCAAGGCGCTGTTCCCGCGGCTGGTCGGCGGCCAGCTGACCGGCACGAAGATCGCCGTGGTCGCATCCGGCAAGCTGCCCGCGGCCGTCGAGTCGGACGTCAGGGATGCGGTCAAAGGGGCGGGCGGCACGCTGGCCGGGATCTCCTCGATCGCCACGCCGCCCGACGTGGGGGCGCTCGGTGCGGCGGTGGACCCGCGCTTCGCCGGGCTGCGCTCGGACGACAAGCGGCTGCGCCCGCTGGGTCGCCGGATCGGTGAGGCCTTGGTCGCAGGCGGCCGTTTGGACCGCCGGCTCGCCAAGCGCTTCCCGGACCGCTTCGGCGGCCACCCCGCCCGCGCGGACGCCGTCGTCCTATACCGCGATCCGTCGACCGACCGCTCGGCCGCGGTCCAGCAGGTGGAGCAGGGGCTCATCGAGGGGCTGCGTGCAACCGGCAAGCCGGTCGTCGGGGTCGAGCGCTCCGACACCGACCCCTCGCAGATCTCCTTCTTCTCGAACCAGGGCCTCACGAGCGTGGACGACGTCGACTCGGCGGGCGGCCGGATCGCGCTCGTCCTCGCCGTGCAGGGCGCGCGGGGGAGCTTCGGCTACAAGAAGACGGCCGACAGCCCGCTGCCACAGCCGCCGGGCGGCGCCGCGGGTCCCTGACCGGATCGCCCGCCGTCCGTCCCTCGCGGTAGGTTCGGCGGGTGCAGTGGCTCACGCTCGCGGTCTCGCTCCTGACGGCGGCCGTGGTCGCTCCGCCTCTCGTCCGATCGCTCCGTGAGAACGGATTCGCGCGTGAGAACTTCCGCGGCGCCACCGTCGCGTTCCCGGCGGGCATCGCGATCCCGGTCGCCGCGCTACTCGCGCTGATCCCGCTCGCGCTGCTCGCCGAGCTCGCCAAGGTCGACGTCTTCGAGCCGGGAGTGCGCGGCGCCTTCCTCTACGTCGTCGGGGTGGCGCTGCTGGGCCTGCTCGACGACCTGGTCGGGAGCCAGGCCCCCGCCCGGGGCTGGCGAGGGCACGCCCGCGCAGCCCGCAGCGGGATCCTCAGCACGGGCGCGATCAAGGCGGCCGGGACGCTTGGGCTGGCGGTCTTCGTGCTGTGGGGCAGCGGGCTCAGCGCGGCCGAGTACCTGCTCGAGGTCGGCGTCCTGGTCGTGGCCACCAACCTCTTCAACCTCCTCGACCTCCGGCCGGGCCGGTCGGCGAAGGCGCTCGTGCTGCTCGGTGCCGCCCTACTCATCGGCTCGGCGGACGTGCACCCCATGTGGACCGTCGCGCTCTTCCTGGGGCCCATCCTGATCCTCCTGCCGCTCGACCTGCGCGAGGTCGGGATGCTCGGCGACACGGGCTCGAACGTGATCGGCGCGGTGGCCGGCCTGTGGCTGGTGCTCACGCTGTCGGTCACCGCCCAGGCGATCGCGCTCGGCGTCATGGCCGCAATCACCGTCTACGGCGAGTTCCGGTCGATCGCCGAGGTGATAGACCGGACGCCGGGACTGCGTCATCTAGACTCGCTCGGAAGGATCACGCATGCCTGATTCCCGCCCGCAGACACGGTTCATCTTCGTCACGGGAGGGGTGGTCTCGGCTCTCGGCAAGGGGATCGCCTCGGCGTCGATCGGTCGTCTGCTCGTGGCCCGCGGCTACCGCGTGACCCTCCAGAAGTTCGACCCTTACATCAACGTCGACCCGGGCACCATGAGCCCGTTCCAGCACGGCGAGGTCTTCGTCACCGAGGACGGCGCGGAGACCGACCTCGACCTCGGGCACTACGAGCGGTTCACGGACGTGAACACCACCCGGAGCTCGAACGTCACCGCGGGCGCGATCTACAACTCGGTGATCCGGCGCGAGCGGCGGGGCGACTACCTCGGCGGCACCGTGCAGGTGATCCCGCACATCACGGACGAGATCAAGCAGCGCATCCGGCTGGTCGCGGAGGGCGAGGACGTGGACTTCGTGATCACCGAGATCGGCGGCACGGTGGGGGACATCGAATCCCTGCCGTTTCTCGAGGCGCTGCGTCAGTTCCAGGTCGACGAGAGGCGTCAGCGCTCGATGTTCGTGCACCTCACGCTGGTGCCCTTCCTCGGACACGCCGGCGAGCTCAAGACCAAGCCGACGCAGCACTCGGTGCAGGAGCTGCGCCGGATCGGCATCCAGCCCAACCTCCTCGTGTGCCGCTCGGAGGGCGCGCTTTCGCGCGAGATCCGCGAGAAGATCAGCCTGTTCGCGAACCTGCCCGTCGACGCGGTCATCTCCGCCCGGGACGTCGACTCGATCTACAAGGTCCCCCTCTACTTCCGGGCGGAGGGGCTCGACGACCAGATCCTCGACCACTTCGGCATGGACGCGCCGCCGGCGGACCTGGCGGACTGGGAGGCGCTCGTCCGGCGCGTGGACGCCGCCCAGCACGTGGTCAGGATCGGGATGGTCGGCAAGTACGTGCAGCTCTCCGACGCCTACCTGTCGGTCAACGAGGCGCTCGGGCACGCCGGCTTCCACAACGACTCCCGCGTGGAGATTCGCTGGGTCGACGCCGAGGGGCTCGACCGCGAGGACGCGGAGCGCGAGCTCGAGGAGTGCGACGGGATCCTCATCCCCGGCGGGTTCGGGGTGCGCGGAGTGGAAGGCAAGATCCGCGCGGCGCGGTTCGCACGCGAGCGCGGCGTTCCCTACCTGGGGATCTGCCTCGGGATGCAGGTCGCGGTATCCGAGTTCGCTCGGCACGCGGTGGGGATGGACGGGGCGAACTCCACCGAGTTCGATCCCGAGACGCCCTACCCGGTGATCGACCTTCTGCCCGAGCAGAAGGAGGTGCGCGACATGGGCGGCACGATGAGGCTCGGTGCCGACCCGGTCAAGCTCCACGACGCCACCCGGGCGCGCGAGATCTATGGCGAGCCCGTGATCTATGAGCGCCATCGCCACCGCTACGAGGTCAACAACCACCTGCGCAAGCGGATCGAGGCCGCCGGCCTCGTCTGCTCGGGCACGTCGCCGGACGACCGGCTCGTCGAGCTCATCGAGCTCCCCGACCACCCGTTCTTCGTCGCGGCGCAGTTCCACCCCGAGTTCAAGTCGCGCCCGCTGCGCCCGCAGCCGCTCTTCCGCGAGTTCGTGAAGGCCGCGCTCGAGCGGTCGCTTGGACGGGAGGTCGAGGACCGGGACGAGGCGCAGGCGGAGCCCGCCGCGCGCCGCTTCACCGCTTGACGGCCACCGTCGCGCCACGCGCCTCGAGCGCAGAGAAGGACCGCCTGCGGCGCGACTTCGTCCGCCTCTGCGAGATCGAGAGCCCCTCGGGTCGCGAGCGCGAGATCGTCGACGTCCTGCTCGACGAGCTGCGGGCCGCCGGACTCGATCCGCAGGAGGACGCGAGCGCCGCCGAGACGGGCGCGAACGCCGGCAACGTGATGGCGCGGATCCACGGCCCCGTGGGCGCGCGCACGATCATGCTCTGCGCGCACGTGGACACGGTGCCGCTCGCGGGCCCGATCGAGGTCGAGGAGCGCGACGGGGTGCTCACGAACCGGCACGAGGCGATCCTCGGCGCCGACAACAAGGCCGCGGTCGCGGCGATCCTCGGGGTCGCGCGCCGGCACGCGGCCGAGCCCCCGCCGGTTGGACTCGACCTCGTGTTCACCACCTCGGAGGAGCCGGGCCTGCGCGGTGCGAAGGCGCTCGATCTGGGCCAGCTGCGGAGCGAGTTCGGATTCGTGTTCGACCACGCATCCCCGATCGGCGAGCTGATCGTGGCGGCGCCGACCTACTACCGGATCGAGGGCCACTTCCGGGGCAAGGCAGCGCACGCCGGGATCCGCCCGGAGGACGGGCGGAACGCCATCGTCGCGGCCGCCGCGGCGCTCGCCTCGATCCGGCTCGGGCGCCTGGACGAGGGGACCACCGCGAACGTGGGCCGCATCGACGGCGGCACCGCGGCGAACGTGGTGGCGGAGCGCTGCCGTGTGGAGCTCGAGGCCCGGAGCCTCGATCACGAGCGTGCCGGCGAGGTGGTCGCCGAGATCGTGGACGCCCTCACCGCCTCTGCCAGCGACACCGAGTGCGACGTCGAGCTCGAGGTGCAGGAGCAGTTCCGCGCTTACCGGCTACCGCGGTCCGCACCGGTGGTGCAGGCCGCAGTCGCGGCGCTCGCGGGCGTGGGGATCGAGGCCAGCTGCATCGCCACGGGCGGCGGGAGCGACGCGCACGCCTTCCAGGCCCGCGGGCTGCCCTGCCTGAACGTGGCCAACGGCACGGAGCGCAACCACCAGCCCGACGAGTGCGTCACCGTCTACGCGCTCGAGACGATGCTCGACGCGACGCTCGGCATCGTCGCCCACAGCGCGTGAGCGGCCCGCTGACGCTGCGTCGCGGCGTGGTGGTGTCGGTCGACCGCCGCGCGCCCGACACCGCGATCACGGTCGACGTGGCGGGCGAGCACCGCCCCGCGATCGCCTACGTGGACCTGACCGGGCCGGTCGAGGAGGGCGACGAGGTGGTGGTCAACGTCGCTGCGCGCGACCTCGGGCTCGGAAGCGGGGGCTTCGACATCGTCCACGCGAACCTGACCCGGGGACTCGCCGCCGACGGCGCGGCGGGCGCGCACGTGATGAAGCTCAACTACACGTCGCTCCAGCACGCGGTCGACCCGGTGGAGGAGCGGGCCGGCGACCTCGAGCTGCCCCTGGACCGCGCCGTCGCGGTCGTGTCGCTGCACGCCCAGCTGCCCTGCGTGGCGTGGGCGCTGGCCGAGGCGCGCCCCGGGACCCGGGTCGGGTACGTGCAGACGGCGGGCGGCGCACTGCCCGGCGCGCTGTCACGCAACGTGCGCGTGCTCCGCGAGCGCGGGTTGCTCGCCGGCCACGTCACCGCGAGTCCGGCGTTCGGCGGCGAGCAGGACGCGGTGACGGTCGCCGGGGCGCTCCACGCCGGGCTCACCGCGCTCGGCTGGGATGCTGCGGTGGTCGGGCCGGGCCCCGGCATCCTCGGCTCCGATACGGCGCTGGGCCACGGCGGCCTGGCCGCCCTCGACAACGCCCACGCCGCGCTCGCGCTCGACTGCCGGACGATCATCGTGCCGCGGATGTCGTCGGGCGATCCGCGCCCACGCCACCGTGGGCTCTCGCATCACACCAGGACCGTGCTCGAGCTCCTGCTGCGGCCGGTGATGGTCGCGGTCCCCAAGGGGGAGCCGGTCGAGCTGCCCGGCTGGGCGGCGCCCAGGGAGGCCGAGACCGACCTCGCCGGCTACGCGGCCTCCGGCCTGCCCGCACGTACCATGGGCCGCTCGATCGAGGAGGACGTGCTGTTCTTCCGCGCCGCGCTCGCGGGCGGCGGCGTCCTCGCTGAGGAGGTGTAGCTCTAGATGCCGTTCGAGCGGATCGGTGGCGAGGAGGCCTGGAGCGGCCGCCTCTTCAGCGTGCACGTGGATCGCTTCCGCTACGACGACGGGGAGGAGGCGGAGCGCGAGATCGCGCGGCACCCCGGGGCCGTGGGTGTGGTCGCGCACGACGGCGAGCACCTCTACCTGGTCAGGCAGCCGCGCGAGCCCGTGAACGACCCTGCGCTGCTCGAGCTGCCCGCGGGCAAGCTCGACGAGGAAGGCGAGAGCCCGCTCGATACGGCCAAGCGCGAGCTGGCCGAGGAGATCGGGAAGGGAGCGCGCGAGTGGCGCTTCCTCACGCGGTGCTTCACCTCGCCTGGGTTCGCGAACGAGGAGGTCCACCTGTACCTGGCCACGGATCTCTACGACGAGTCGGCCGATAGCGGGGAGGAGGAGCGGATCGAGGTGGTCACGTTGCCGCTCCACGACCTGGACGAGGCGATCGCGGCGTGCCGCGACGCGAAGACGCTCATCGGGCTCCTGTGGTTCCGCGCGTACGAGCGCGCCCCGCACTGAAGCCCCACCGCTGCTGACAGCCCGGTTGCACCCGCCAGGGATGGGGTGCGCGCGCCCGAATGGGATGGCCAGTGGCGATCGTCAGCCCACCCCCGGAGGCCAGGTCGTTCGAGCACCTCCTGCTCGACTTCCTCGCCTACCTCGAGTTCGAGCGCGGCCTCTCGCGGAACACCCTCGAGGCGTACCGCTCCGACCTCCTCCAGTTCGGCCGCTTCATGGAGGATCGGGGGACGACGCCGGTCGCGGCGGCAAGCGCCGACGTGGCGGACTTCCTGGCCGTGCTCGCCCAGGGCAACGGCCGCCCGCCGGCCTCCCCGGCCACGATCCACCGCAAGGCGGCCTGCCTGCGCTCCTTCTACCGGCACCTGCGCCGCGAGGGGATCCTCGAGTCCGATCCGACCGCCGCGATCAGCAGCCCCCGCCGCGGTCGCCGGTTGCCGAACGTGCTCACTCGCGGAGAGGTCGCCAAGCTCCTCGAGCAGCCGCGCGGCACGGCGCCCACCGCGCTGCGCGACCGCGCACTGCTCGAGCTGATGTACGCGTGCGGCCTTCGCGCCTCGGAGGCGATCGGGGTCGACGTGGCGGACCTGGACCTCACCGACGGCGTCCTGCGAGCCCGCGGCAAGGGCTCGAAGGAGCGGGTGGTGCCGATCGGACGCATGGCTGTCGACGCCGTGCGCCGCTACCTCGAGCGCGGCCGGTCGGAGCTCGTCAAGGGGCGGTCGGTGCCCCGGCTGTTCGTGAACTTCCGCGGCGAGCCGCTCACCCGTCAGGGGCTCTACAAGATCGTGCGCCGTCACGCGACGACTGCCGGCCTGGATGACCGGATGAGCCCGCACACGCTGCGGCACACGTTCGCCACCCACCTCCTCGCGGGCGGGTGCGACCTGCGCTCGGTCCAGGAGATGCTCGGTCACGCGGACGTGGCCACGACGCAGCTCTACACGCACCTCACGAGCGAGCGGCTCAAGGACGTGTACTTCCGCGCCCACCCGCGGGCGACTCTATAGCCAGCCGAAGTGCTGCTAGAAAGCGGGCGTGGGGAGGAGAGCCTTCGTGGTCGTGCTCGACGCCGTGGGCTGCGGCGCGCTTCCCGACGCGGACCGGTACGGCGACGCCGGGACGAACACGCTCGCCCACGTGGCCGAGGCCGTCGGCGGGCTCCGGGTCCCGACGCTCGAGCGGCTCGGGCTGGGGAACGTGACGCCCATCGAGGGCGTGGCCCCGGCGGAGCATCCGGCGGTCCACGGGCGGCTGTGGCCGCGCGGGCCGGGCAAGGACACGACCACCGGGCACTGGGAGCTGATGGGGGCCTCGGCCCCGCCTTGGCCCACCTACCCGGACGGGTTCCCGGTCGAGGTGATCGACGCGTTCTCGCGGGCCTCGGGGCGTGGGGTGCTGTGCAACGAGCCGTCGGAGGGCCTGCGCGCGATCGAGGAGCACGGAGCGCGGCACCTCGAGACGGGCGCCCTGATCGTCTACACCTCGCAGGACTCGGTCTTCCAGGTTGCCGCACACGTCGACGTCGTCCCGACCGACGAGCTGTACCGGATCTGCGCCGCCGCGCGCTCGATCCTCACCGGCGACCACGCGGTGGGCCGGGTGATCGCGCGGCCGTTCGGGGGCGAGCCGGGTGCGTTCCGGCGCACGCCGGGGCGCCGCGACTTCGCACTGCCGCCGCCGGATCGCACCTACCTGGACCTGCTCTCCGAGGTGGGTGCCCCGGTGTGCTCGGTCGGGAAGGTGGGCCAGGTCTTCGCCGGCCGCGGAGTCTCTGAGGAGCGCCCGGCTCACGACAACGCGACGGCGATCGCGGCGCTCGACGCGCTGTTCCGGGACTGGCGCGCCGGGCTGGTGTTCGCCAACCTGGTCGACACCGACTCGGTGTACGGCCACCGCAAGGACAGCGCCGGCTTCCACGCCGCGCTCCAGGAGATCGACGCGGCCGTGGAGGGCTGGCTTCCCGCGATGGGCGCCGACGACCTGCTGGTCCTCACCGCGGACCACCGATGCGACCCCGCCCAGCAGGGGACCGATCACACCCGCGAGCACGCGCCGCTCCTGGCCGTGCACACGGGCCAAGACGGGCGCCGCGTGGACGGCCCGATGGCGTGCGTCGGCGCGTCGGCGTTCCGCTGGCTCACGGACCGCGATGCCGACCTCCCAGGCGAGCCGTTCGTGGGCCGGGCCATGGCCAGCACCTAACCTCGGGAGCATGCCCGAGCTCCCCGAGGTCGAGACGATTCGACGTCACCTGGCGCCGGTGGTCGAGGGGCGCACCCTCGAGCGGATCGAGGTGCTCGATCCTCGTTGGTGCGAGCCGGCGCCGCCCGCAGCCGTGGACGACGCGACACGCGGGCGCCGCATCGATCGGCTGTGGCGGCGCGGGAAGTACATCGTCCTCGAGCTCCACGACGACGTCCATCTCGTGATGCACCTGCGCATGACCGGAAACCTCCTGCTGGCGCAGGACGCGCCGTACACGCGCGTGCGCATGGACCTGTCAGGCGGCGACCGCCTCCTGTTCACGGATCCGCGGCGGTTCGGGACCGGCGTGGTGCTGCTCGGATCGCCGGCGCGCGACGAGTACTTCGACGCCCGGCTGGGACCCGAGCCGCTCGACGCGGGCTTCACCACCGACATCCTGCGCGCGATGGCCGCCGGCCGCCGGGTACCCGTGAAGGCGTTCCTCCTCTCCCAGGAGCGGATCGCGGGCGTGGGCAACATCTACGCCGACGAGGCGCTCTGGCGCGCGCGCATTCATCCCCTGCGCCCGGTGGGCACGCTCAAGCGGGCGCAGCTCGAGGCGCTCCGCCACGCGGTCGTGCAGTCGCTCGAGGCGGGAATCGACGCCCGCGGCGCGTCGATCGACGACTTCAGGCATCCCGACGGCGCGCGGGGCTCCTTCCAGGACCGCTTCCTCGTGCACCGGCGAGAGGGCGAGCCGTGCCCGCGCTGCGGGCGGGCCATCGTGAAGCTCCGCGCGGCCGGGCGCGGCACCTACGTCTGCGAGGGCTGCCAGCCGAAGCCGCGCGTCAGACGGGCGCGATCAGCGTCTCGAGAACGCCCGCTCGGTCGGCCTCCAGCAGCTCGCGGAAGCCGCCGATAGCCCGCTCGCCGACCAGGATCTGGGGGAAGGTCATCTGCCCGGTGCGGGCCACGAGGTCGGCGCGGCCTGACGGATCCCTGGCCAGGTTGACCTCCTCGTAGCGCACCCCGCGGCTCTTCAGGAGCGCCTTGGCCTGGCGGCAGAAGCCGCATGGCTCGGTCGTGTACAGAGTCACCCCGTTCGCGTCCGCCACCTGCGAAAAAGTGTAGGCGTGCCCCCGACCTTCAGGACAGAGGCGGTCGTGCTGCGCTCGATCCGATACGGCGAGGCCGATCGCGTGCTCCACCTCTACAGCCGCGAACGCGGCCGGATCGGCGCGATCGCCAAGGGCGTCAGGCGGGTCAAGTCTCGGTTCGGAGGCCGGCTCGAGCCGCTCTTCCGGGTGGACCTGATCGTGCACGAGGGGCGCGGCGAGCTCGTTACCGTCACCTCGGCCGAGACCGTCGATCCCCACGCGGGGCTGCGCGAGCGGCGCGACTCGCTGGAGCGCGCCACGCAGGCGTGCGATGCGGTGCTGCGGCTGCTCGACTCCCAGGAGCCGAACCCGGCCGCCTACAACCTGCTCTGCCACGAGCTCCAGCTGCTGGACCGCCGGCCGGAGGCCGCCACCCGCTCCCAGGCGCTGGCGTTCCGGCTCAAGCTGCTGCTGGCGGCCGGCTTTGCCCCCGAGCTCGGCGCCTGCGCGTCGTGCGGCGAGCGTGAGCACCTGGGTGCCTTCTCCGCGAGCGCGGGCGGCGTCGTCTGTCCCGGCTGCGAGGCCGGATCGTTCGCGCTCGACGAGGAGGCGCACTCGTTCCTGGTCCACGCGCTGGGCCGCCAGCTGGCCGATTTCCCAACGGCGTCGGATCGTGCCCTCGGCCAGGCGGACCGCGCCATCGCGGAGACCCTGGAGCACCACGCACACGTGCGGCTCCGCCGAGTGGCCGCTTAGCACCCGGAACTAGACTTGGAGCCCCGATGGGGGACGGGAAGCTGGTCTACGACTTCCGGGAGGGCTCGCGCGAGATGCGGGAGATCCTCGGCGGCAAGGGCGCGAACGTCGCCGAGATGACCCGTGTGCTCGGGGAGCAGAGCGTCCCGGCGGGCTTCACGATCGCCACCGATGCCTGTGTGGCCTACATGAAGGCGGACCGCACCGAGCCGCCTGGCCTCGAGGAGGAGGTGTCGGAGGCCCTGGCGCGGCTCGAGGAGCGCGCCGGCAAGCGGCTGGGCGACCCGGACGACCCGCTGCTCGTGTCGGTTCGCTCGGGAGGGCGAGAGTCGATGCCCGGCATGCTCGACACGGTGCTCAACCTGGGCCTGAACGACCGGTCGGTGGAGGGCCTGGCGCGCGTGACGGGCAAC
>Ga0209577_10001722_pt1 | contig 21610 bp, 21 predicted proteins | sample GraSoiAngelo_109_FD_185874 | JGI IMG/M metagenome (GOLD analysis project Ga0209577, IMG submission 185874) | Grasslands soil microbial communities from the Angelo Coastal Reserve, California, USA - 14_0903_12_20cm (SPAdes) (version 2) | ecosystem: Environmental > Terrestrial > Soil > Grasslands...
GTGGTTCCGGCGGCGTTGCTTGATCGGGTTCGGCACGTGCACGCCGAACGCGTAGCCGCACGCGATCGTGATGAAGCTCAGGATGACCCATCCATCAGCAGACATCTGCGCTGCTCCCTTTGTCCGGTTTCCGGCCCAACTCTCCTCTCGGATGCTTCTCCCCCGGGGTTGAGCCGAAACGTTGGACGAACTTGGAAGCAGCGTCGTTCCGTTGCGCGGAACCTAAACCGCGGCGCGTTCGCGCGCGCGGCGATCGAGGATGCGCTTGCGGATGCGCAGCGTGGTCGGAGTGACTTCGACGAGCTCGTCTGCCGCGATGAACTCGATCGCCGTCTCGACCGTGAGCTCGCGGGCCGGCTCGAGCTTGATCGCTTCGTCCGCCGCGTGCGTCCGCATGTTGGTTTTCTGTTTCTCTTTCGTTGGATTGACCACCATGTCGTCTGCGCGCGCGTTCTCGCCGACGACCATGCCCTCGTAGACGTCGTCGCCGGGCTCGATGAAGAACGTGCCGCGCTCTTGAAGGTTGTCGAGCGCGTAGCCGGTCGCGCGCCCGGTGCGGTCGGCCACGATCCCGCCGCCTTTGCGGTGCGGCAGCTCGCCGGCCCACGGTATCCAGCCCGCCGCCTCAACGTGCGCAACGGCCGTCCCTTGCGTCATCGTCAGCAACAAGGTTCTGAATCCGAGCAGCCCTCGCGCCGGCGCCTCGAAGACGACGATCGAGCGGCCCGTCTCGCCGGGACGGATCTCGATCACTTCGCCGCGACGCGGCGCGATGATCTGCGTCACCGTCCCGACGTGATCCGAGGGGACGTCAACCGTGATGCGCTCTTGCGGCTCGTGCAGGGCGCCGTCGACCGTCTTCGTCACGACCTCCGGCCTCGACACCTGGAACTCGTAGCCTTCCCGTCGCATCGTTTCGATCAAAACGGCCAATTGCAGCTCGCCGCGGCCGGCGACTTCCATGACGTCTGGGTTCTCGGTCGACGTGATCCTGATCGACACGTTGCCGAGCGCCTCGCGGCGCAGCCGGTCCGAGATGTGGCGCGCGGTGAGGAACTTCCCTTCGCCGGAGAGCGGTGAGGTGCTCGGCCCGAACGTCATCGTCAGCACCGGCTCGTCGACGTGCAACCGCTCGAGCGCGCGCGGCTCGGACGGATCGGCGATCGTGTCGCCGATCTCGATGGTCGGGATCCCCGCCAGGATGAAGAGGTCCCCGGCGTCCACGTGACCGGCGTTGTCACGGCCGAGTCCGACGAACCGTTGCAGCGACGTTAGTTTGGCTTGCACGGGATTCCCGTCCGCGCCTATCACCGCGGTCGGACGCTCGAGACGAAGGCGTCCCTCAAAGACCCGGCCGATCGCCAGCCGGCCGAGGTAGTCGCTGGCATCGAGGTTCGTCACGAGCGCCTGCAGCGGCGCATTCGGGTTCCCGCTCGGCGGTGGGATCGTCTGGAGAACCGTGTTGAGCAGCGGGGAGAGGTCGGCGTCCTCGGGCGGCATGCCGACGCCCATCATCGAGCGGCCCTCGCGTGCGACCGCCGAGATCACCGGAAACTCGATGTGGTGATCGTCGGCGCCGAGATCGATGTACAGCTGGTAGATCTCGTCGAGCACTTCGGACGCGCGTGCGTCCTTCCGGTCGACCTTGTTCAGGACGACGACCGACGGCAAGTTGCGCGCCATCGCCTTGCGCAAGACGTAGCGAGTTTGCGGCAGGGGACCTTCCGAGGCGTCGACGAGCAACAAGACCCCGTCGACCATTGCGAGCGCGCGTTCGACCTCGCCGCCGAAGTCGGAGTGGCCCGGCGTGTCGACGAGGTTGATCGTGACCCCGTGCCAGATGATCGACGCGGCTTTGGCCAGGATCGTGATGCCCTTTTCACGTTCAAGGTCCAAGGTGTCCATGTGGTCGGTCGAGGCATCCCGGACCACGCCGGTCTGGCGCAGCATCGCTTCGACCAGGGTGGTCTTGCCGTGGTCGACGTGGGCGATCAGGGCGATGTTGCGCAGGCGCTTCTGCTCGGGTGCGGTCATGGATTAGCTCCATGGTAGCCGGTCGAATCGGGCTCCACCGCGACGTCGATTTCGGCGCCGGCCGTTCGTCTCCAAAGAAAGCGCGAAAGGTTCGCGTCTTCAGGAGGGGGTCGGTCATGGCCAAGTACATGCTGTTGATCTACGGGGACGAGCAGTCGATGCCGGAACCGGGAAGCACGGCGATGGAAGAGGAAGGCGCGAAGTACGAGGTGTTCACCAAGTCGATCGTCGCCAGCGGCAATTTCTTGGATGGAGACCCGTTCCTTCCGACGACGACGGCGACGACCGTCGAGGTCCGCGGCGGCAAGACCAAAACCAGCGGCGGGCCGGTGGAGAAGACCGAGCACCAGCTGCTCGCGTATTACAAGGTTCAGGCGAAGGATGAGGCGGAAGCGATCAAGCTTGCATCGCGGATCCCTGGGGCCCTCTACGGGTCGATCGAGGTCCGGCCCGTGGTGCAGTTCGACTGAACGCCGCTCGTTAGCCCTCGGTTCACGGAGAGTTCACGGCCGTTCCTCCGAGGGGGGTTTCCAAGCGCATACGGTCTGCCACGATCGTGACGATGGCAGCAGTGGCGACGGCCAGGATCCTCATCGTCGAAGATGAGTCGACCCTGGCCGACGCTATGCGCTACGGGCTCGAGCGTGAAGGGTTCCGTTGCGCGGTCGCCAGCGACGGCGCCGTCGCACTATCGCGATTCGAAGCCGATAAACCCGATCTGGTGCTGCTCGACCTGATGCTTCCCGGCCTGGCCGGCGAGGATGTTTGCCGCGCGATCCGGCGGTCGGGATCGACCCCGATCATCATCGTGAGCGCGAAGACCTCCGAAGTCGACCGGGTGCTCGGGCTGGAGTTGGGGGCCGACGACTACATCACGAAGCCGTTCAGCTCCCGAGAGCTCATCGCGCGCGTCCGAACCGTGCTCCGCCGCTCAGGCGTCGCATCTGATTTCGGCGGTCCGTCGGTCCTCGAGGCCGGGCCCGTGCGCCTGGACATCGAGAAGCATGAGGCGAGCGTGAATGGCGTCCCGGTGTCGCTCCCACCCAAGGAGTTCATGCTGCTCGAATGCTTGATGCGCCGCACCGGGAAGCTCTGCACGCGCGAAGCGCTCATCGGAGACGTCTGGGGCGCCGATTATTTCGGCGATACCCGCACCCTCGACGTCCATGTGAAGCGGCTGCGGGCTAAGATCGAAGACGATCCGCGGAAACCTCGCTACCTTCGAACCATCAGGGGGCTCGGATACAAGTTCGAGCCCTGACGCGGGAGTCGTTTTGGCAGATCAGCCGCTGGCCATTATCGACGTCGGCTCCAACTCGGGCCGCGTTGTGGTCCTGCGGCTCCACGGCGCCCACATCGAGATCCTCGCCGACGCGCGCGCACCGCTTCGCCTCGCGGCAGAGCTGAAGGGCGGCAAGCTCCGGGCGTCGGCGATCGAGCGGACGGTCGAAGCGATGCGCGACTTCCGCGCCGTCGCCGAGGGAGCGGGCGCCGTGCGCATCATCGCCGTGGCGACGTCCGCAGTGCGCGAGTCGTCCAATGCGGATGAGCTCGTCGACGCGATCTCGCGCGCGACGGGGATCGATGTCGAGATCATCGATGGAGAAGACGAAGCGCGGTACTCGTTCCTCGGCGCCGTGCACGGTCTCGCGATCGAGCACGGAACGCTCGTCGACATCGGAGGCGGCAGCCTCGAGGTGACGACGTTCCGAAGCCGCAAGATGACCGCGTCGTACACGCTGCCGCTCGGCGCGCTCCGACTCAGCGAGCGGTTCCTCCGCGACGATCCTCCATCGTCGGGTGAGGTGCGCGCGCTCCGCGAACACGTAGCCGAAGCCATAGAGGAGGCGGGCATCAAAGCGCTGAAGGGGTCCGAAGGTTTGATCGGAACGGGAGGCACGATCCGCAACCTCGCGAAGATGGGCCGGCGCGAGAGCAACTATCCGATCCCCCGCGTCCATGGCTTCGTCCTTCAGGACGCGCAAGTCGAGCTCCTCACTGATCTCGTCGCGTCGCGTCCGCTCGCGAAGCGCCGGCGCTTGCGCGGTCTCAACGCCGATCGTGCCGACTCGATCGTCGCAGGTGCATTGGTGCTTGAGACGGTCATGCAAGAGCTGGAAGCCGACGAGTTGACCGTGTCGGGCCAGGGTCTTCGAGAGGGGATCGCGTACGACCGGCTGGGCATCGCGACGGCACCGGCGGAAGACATCAGACGCGGGTCGGTGGAAGCGTTGGTCGCGCGCTTCACCCAGTGGCAGCCGGAGCGCGCCGTCAGGCGCGCGGCCATCGCTTCCTCGATCGTCGACGGTGTGCTTCCTGAAGCGAGCGCTGAGCTGCTCGAGATGCTGTGGCACGCCGCGAAGATCCTCGACGTTGGATTGAGTGTCGACTACTACAACCGCGAGGCGCATGCGGCGGACGTCGCGATCGCCTCGGACCTGACCGGGTTCTCCCACCGCCAGCTCGCGATGGTGTCGGCGCTGATCCGGGGGACCGAGCAGCAGATGGCGTGGGCGAAAGGTGTCGCGCGGCTGCTCGAACCGGAAGACGCCGACCTCGTCCAGCGGGCCGCCGTCGCGCTCAGCCTGGCCGACGAGATCGAACGCCGGCTTGCGCCGGGGCTGCCCGGCATCGTTTCCTGTGTGGTGCGCCAGCGCGAGATCGTGGTGCGCGCGCCGGTCGCGCCGGGGTGGTGGCTCCAGAAGAGCGAAGAGCGGTTCCGAACCGTCTTCGGCAAGCGTCTCCGCGTGGAGACGGCAGAGGTGAAACAGTGAGCTCGTACAACGGGCAAGAGCTTCGCGGACGGCTCTTCGTCGTCGAGGGCATCGACGGGTCCGGGAAGAGCACGCAGCTCGACCTGCTCCACAAGTGGCTCATGAGCCAGGGATATCTCGTCGTGTTCAGCGAGTGGAATTCGTCGCCGATCGTCAAGACCACGACGAAGCGAGGGAAGAAGCGCCACTTGCTTTCGCCGGTGTCGTTCAGCTTGATCCACGCGGCCGACTTCGCCAACCGGATCCACGCGGAGATCTTGCCCGCGTTGCAGGCCGGCGCGATCGTGCTCGCCGACCGCTACGTCTACACGGCATTCGCGCGCGATGCGGTTCGGGGGCTCAGTAAGGACTGGTTGCGACGGCTGTATTCGTTTGCGGTGAAGCCGTCGCTCGCGTTCTACTTCGACGTGCCGCTCGACGAGGCCGTCCACCGGATCATGGAAGGGCGGCCGGCGCTGAAGTTCTACGAAGCCGGTTTGGACCTCGAGCTGGCCGACGACCCCGAGGAATCGTTCCGGATCTACCAGGGCATGATCCGCGCCGAGTACGAGCAGCTCGTGAAAGAGTTCGACCTCGTTCGCATGAACGCGACCGACACGTTGGTCCGGCAGCAGAAACAGATGCGCGAGCTCGTCAAGCCGCATCTCAAAGGCGTGATGCGCGCGGACCGTGGCAGCATCCGCGACGCGTTGAAGGAGCAGGGGCTGGCCGGCCGGTACCTGTTGGAAGCGCTTCGGAAGCAGGCGCAAGCATGACGGAGCTGAAGTTCTACGGCGACCGGCCTCCCGGCATCGAAGGCCATGCACTGCCGGGGCGGCTCATCGTCATCGAAGGAACGGACGGCGTCGGGCGATCGACGCACATCGCGCTGCTGAAGGAATGGCTTGAGGACCGGGGGATTGCCGTCCTCGACACCGGGCTGACGCGTTCCGAGCTCGCCGGACCGGGCATCAAGCGCGCGAAAGAAGGGAACACGCTCGATCCCTTCACGCTCAACCTTTTCTACGCGACCGACTTCTGGGACCGGCTCGAGCGGCAGATCTTCCCCGCACTGCGCGCGGGGATGGTCGCGCTCGCCGACCGGTACATCTTCTCGCTGATCGCGCGCGCGGTGATCCGCGGTGTCTCACCGGAGTGGATGGAAGACCTGTACGACTTCGCGCTGGTACCCGACTGCGTCATCTATCTGGATATCGACGTCGAGCACCTTCTCCCGCGCGTGATCTCGAGCACGGGCTTCGATTACTGGGAGTCTGGTCAGGACTTCCTGCCGAGCACGAGCGTGTTCGACACTTTCGTCGAGTATCAGACGTGGCTGCTCGACGAGTTCCGCCGGCTGGCGGCGCGGCACGAGTTCCACGTCATCGATGCGCGCGGGTCGGTGCCGGATATCTTCCGCGCGATCTCCAAGCAGGTCGAGGAAGTGGTCGCCGGGATGGGGCAGGACGCCCCTATCGTCGAGCTGCTCGAAGAACCTTCGGCGGAAGCAGCCAGCGCAACGTTGCCCCACCTCGAGTGAGCGCGTGCGCGTCGAGGCGCGCGACGGCTCCCTTCTTCAGTTCGATGTTCGCGCCGCCGACGAGCATCCCGATCAATTCGCTCAGCATGGGTTCGTGGCCGATGAGCGCGATCGAGGGCCCGCCGTCGACATCGGCAAGCTGGTCGAGTACGCCCTGCGCGTCGCGATCTGCTTCGAGCGCCTTGAACGGCTCCGGTTTCGGCCAACCCGCCTCTTCTTGAAGGATCTCCGCCGTTCGCCAGGCGCGCGCGAACGGGCTCGACAGCACAACCGCCGGAGGAGCGGTCAGGTCGGCGAGGCCTCGCGCGGCTTTCCGGAACGCGACCTCGCCCTCGAGCGTGAGCGGGCGGTCGGCATCGTCCGGCCATCGGATCGGGTCCTGCTCTTCCGCGATCGCGTGCCGAACGATGAATATGTCCAGTCGCCTCCGCATCAGGCCCCCTTCACGATCGTGATCGGCGTGCTCGCATTCGCTTCTTCAGAGGCCAGAACAGCCGGTGATGCTTGATCTCGAGTCGCTGTCTCCTCCATCGTGCGCCTCAATTTCCGCCAACGCGTGCCCGTGATCTCCCGATAGCGCTTCGGGAATCGCTCTCGCGCGGCCATAGCATCCGCTTGATATCGGTCGGCCAACATGCCGAGCGCGAATACGATCGCTGAATTGATTCTATGTGGCGGGTCTAGCGCGATGGCTCTGAGGGTGGCTAAGGCGACGACATCGTCTTGATGGGACCCCAGCAGATCTTGAAGGGCGACGAGCCGCTTCGCGTATGCGCGCGCAGGCTTGCCGTAGATGGGCTCGAGGAACTCGACCGTATAGCGGAGCCGTTTCGCGCGGATCCGGAGTGCGTGGAGTGCTTGGGAAGGCGATTCCTTGTCGATGCGATCGCCGATCGCGACGACCCTTCGATATCCGCGCGCGACCACTTCGGGGGCCGCTTCGAGTATGGGCACGTGCGCGGAGTGCGATCGCTTCACGGGTCCCCGGGCGAGGAGACGCTGCATCGAGGTCGTGAGGTGAACGTGTCGCTTGGAATCCATCGCCGCGACCAGACGCGCGCGCGCCTTCGTGCGGCGTTGGTCGAGCACCGCAGTCACGATGTCCAGCGCCTCGCGCTCGGGCGGATCCGCCTCGGCCGACCACGCGCCGATCTGCGCTAGCTGGACATCGAGATCACGCACCGCGCCGAGCAGCGAGCCGAACCAACCCAGCTCTTTGCGCAACCGGGGTGCGCGCGCCGGAAGCGCTTCTTCGAATACGACCAACGCCGCGCGCAGCCGCCTGATTGCAACGCGCATCTGGTGAAGGTCTTCGGGGTCGTTGTCGTAGCGAACGCCGGGCTCGTGTCTCAGCAGCGTCGTGAATTGCTTTCGCATGACGGCGAAGGCAACGTCTCCGGCCCCCAACGTCGGGTCCACCGTGGTCGGCCCGAGGTCGGGGATCGAAGAGCTGGGGAAGAGAGCAGTGATCTCCGCCATGGTATGGATGGTTCTCCCCAGCGGAGCGGCGCGTCAAGCCGTTCACGTTCCGTTCACGTTCCGGGGCGGGGCGGCTCTGGAGAGATCAGAACATCCGGATCACGTTGAACGCCGCCCAGGCCATCAACGCTGCCGCCGGGATCGTCACGATCCAAGCCCAGACGATGCGGCGCGCAACACCCCACCGGACCGCCGTGAGTCGCCGTGTGGAACCGACTCCGACGATCGCTCCCGTGATCGTGTGGGTGGTGGATACCGGGATCCCGTAATGGGTGGCAAGGAACAAGGAGGTGGCCGCTGCGGTCTCAGCAGAGAAGCCACCGACCGGTTTCAGCTTTGTGATCTTCGTGCCGAGCGTCTTGACGATGCGCCAGCCGCCGGAAAGGGTTCCGAGCGCGATCGCCGTGTGGGCGGCCAACACGATCCACAGAACGATCGGAAGATCGCCGTTGGGCTTGAGCTTCATGTAGTTGGCGCCGACGAGAAGAGCAGCGATGACCCCCATCGTCTTCTGAGCGTCGTTGCCTCCGTGACCGAGCGAGTACGCGGCTGCCGATACGAGCTGCATCTTGCGGAATCCTCCGTCGACTTTGGTCGGCCTCGTTTTTCGGAAGATCCAGAGCATCCCGAGCATCACGACGAAGCCGAGGACGAGTCCAACCGCGGGCGAGATGACGATGAATATCGTGGTCTTCTTGATGCTTTCAGCGTTCAAGACATGGAAACCGGCCTTGGCGATCCCCGCTCCGGCGAACCCACCGATGAGCGAATGTGAGGAAGAGGTCGGAAGGCCGAGCCACCAGGTAATGAGGTTCCAGATGATCGCACCGAGAAGACCGGCGAAGACGACGGCGTCGCTGACAGCCTTTGGATCAACGGTCTTCCCTACCGTGTTCGCTACGTGCGTTCCAAAGATCAAGAAGGCCACGAAGTTGAAGAAGGCCGCCCAGAAGACCGCGATCCGGGGAGAGAGGACTCGCGTGGAGACGACCGTCGCGATCGAGTTGGCCGCATCATGGAAGCCGTTCGTGTAGTCGAAGAAGAGTGCAACAGCGATGATGAAGATGACGGCCGCGAGTCTCATGAAGCGAGATTCACTCGGTCATTGCTTGAGGACGATCGCTTCCAGGATGTTCGCGACCTTCTCGCAGGCGTCGATAGCTTCTTCGGCCTGCTCGTAGAGCTCTTTCCACTTCAACACTTCGAGCGCCTTGTGGTCACCGCTGAATAGCTCCGCAACGGCGCGCCTATGGATCGTGTCGCCTTCGTTCTCGATCTCGTTTATCTCCACCCAATGCTTTTCGAGGCCCTTGAACTTCCGGAGACCATGCACGCCTGCTGCTACTTCCTGGGTGATCCTGACGAGGATCCGAGCTTGCTCGATCGCTGTCGCTGTGGGCTGTTCGATCTGGTGCAGCACGAAGATATCGGCGGCGGCCTCAACGAAGTCCATGATGTCGTCCAAGCCGGTAGCGAGTGCGTGGATGTCCTCGCGGTCGAACGGCGTGACGAAGGTCGTGTTGAGATTGCGGATGATCTCGTGCGTGTATTCGTCGCCCTGGTGCTCCTTCTCCCGTATCAGCTTGTGCGACGCCGCAGGATCTTCGAACCGTTCGCACATCTCGAGATAGAGCTGCGCACCCTCAACGGTGTTGTCCGCGCTGCTGTTGAAGAGGTCGAAGAAGGCGGGATCTTTGGGGAGAAGACGGATCCTCATGCGCCCCGAGCCCCGTTTGCCCTCATACAGGCGCCGATTCTATCGGCGGCACCTCTGCACGCAAGCCGAGCCTATGACGACCGTCTTGCGGGCAGGGAAACGGTGAACATCGAACCGCGCCCGAGCTCGCTCTCGGCTGTTACCGTCCCCCCGTGGCTTTCTGCGATGTGGCGAACGATCGAGAGCCCAAGTCCGGTTCCCCCCGTTTCTCGTGCGCGCGCCTTATCGACCCTGTAGAAGCGCTCGAAGATCCGAGGCAGGTCTTTGGCGGGGATCCCAATGCCGCTGTCGCGGACGGAGAGCGTGGCATTCCCATCTTCCTGAAGGAGGTCGACGGCCACCGAGCCGCCCTCAGGCGTATATCTGATGGCGTTGTCGAGTAGGTTTCGAGTGAGAAGCTCGAGGTCGCCAGGACGGCCGGCAACCTCGACGTCTGCTGCGATGTGAGACTCAAGGTCGAGGTGTTTCTCACGAGCATCGTCGCCGGCTTCGTCGACGACGCGTCGCACGAGCTCGGACATCCTCGTGACTCGTGCTTCGGCAGGGACTTGGTCAAGTCTCGCGAGGTCCAGGAGATCCTGGATGAGATTCGATAGCCGCCGAGCTTCTTTCGCGAGATTTGCGGCGAACCGCTCGGCCTCAGCCGGATCTTCCCGGATCGCGTCGTGAAGCGTTTCGGCAGCTGCGAGTATCCCCGCTACCGGTGTCTTCATCTCGTGCGACGCGTTCGCGACGAAGTCCCGTCGGATCGCATCGATGCGCTTAGCGTCGGTCACGTCTTGCGCGACGATCAGTGTCCTTGCGTCCGGAAGCGTCGCGACCGTTGCTCGGATCGCCCGGCTCACCGGGTGGTGGACCGTGAACTCCAGCGAGGTGGGCGTTTGGTCCCCCGTTTGGCGAAGTTGTGGGGTGACGAACTGATCGGTCTTCGCGCCGAGAAGTTCCGAGGCTGCTGCGTTCGCGTAGACGACTCTTTCACCGTCGACGAGGAGGACGGCCTCATCCATCGCGCCGAGGATCTGGTCTCGCAGATCTCGTTCCGAACTGGCGGCGGGCGAGTTCCGCCGCCATCTCGTTCACGGCTTTGGCCAGTCGGCGAATCTCAGGCGATCCCGCGGGTGTCACGCCCCCCAGCTCGCCTCGAGCAACGCGGGCCACTTCCCCGGCGATGTTTCCGAGCGGGCGCGAAACGCTTCGCGCCATCAAGGCCGAGAGCCCGAGCGCGATGAAGGCGATCCCCAGGAAGGAAAAGAGAACGATCAACCGGACCGCGTTCCGCTGGGAGGCGAGGCTCGTCGCGGGCAGGGCGGCGCGCACGACGATCCCGTTTCGTGCCGGGATCGCGACGTAGAGGAACGGCTTCTTAAGCGTTTCGCTCAGCCGTTGCGCGGATCCGACGGAACCGCGGATCGCAGCGAGCACTTCGGGTCTGCTCGGCGTGGCGTGGTTCTCCATCGTGGCCGGATCGTGCTCCGAGTCCGCAAGGACGACACCGTCGATCCTGATGACCGTGAGACGAGCGCCCGACGCCGATCCCAACGACGTGATCTGGTCCTGCAGCTCGCTCGCCGGAGTCCCATTGATCGCGCTCTGCGTGGTGCGCGCCTCGGCGATGAGTCGCTGTTTGAGATCGTCGAGCGCCCGGTGTTCGAAGACTCGATCGACGGCGACACCTAAGATCGCGATCGCTGCGACCGCAACGACGAGATGCGTCGTGACGAGGCGGGCGAAGAGAGTCCGGCGGCGCACCCTAAACCTTGGGTCGGACTCGGAACCGGTATCCCACGCCGCGGACGGTATCGATGTAGCGGTAGCCGGATGGTTCCTCAACCTTTCGCCGCACGTTCTTGACGTGCGTATCGATGGTTCGCGTCTCACCGAGATAGGAGTAGCCCCAGACACGCTCGGCGAGCTCCAAGCGAGTAAAGAGTCGGCCGGGCTCCGCGGCGAGTGTCACGAGGAGCGAGAACTCCTTGGGACGGAGGTCGAGCTCCTGTTCCCCGATCCAGCAACGGAAGTCGCGGGTGGCGAGACGGAGATCGCCGAAGGCGATCTCCGTCGGAGTCTCGGTCCGGATGGCTTCGACGCGCGAGCGTCGAAGCAAAGCCTTCACGCGGGCCACGAACTCTTCCATGGAGAAGGGCTTCGTTATGTAATCGTCCGCCCCGGCGGCGAAGCCGCGCAACTTTGATTCTTCTTCCCCGCGCGCCGTCAAGATAAGGATCGGCACGTCCGGCCGGGTCTTGCGGAGCTCGTCGGCGATCGAGATGCCGTCGAGCGAGGGAAGCATGAGGTCGAGGACGATCATGGAAACCCCGTGGTCGCGGGCGCGGCGAAGCCCGTCCACCCCGTCAACCGCCGCTTCGACCTCCAGACCCTGGCGCCGCAGGTTGTAGGTCAGCATCTCGGACATGGTTTGGTCGTCTTCGACGATCAGCACCTTCGGCACGCGCCCCCCGATTTCATCCTCGTTTCACCGTGATTCCACCACAGTCGGCGGGGACCCGCCCAGGTGCTCTCGCGCCGAACGACCCAAGGTTCACCGAGAGTTCACCAGGGGTCCACCGGATCGGGGGCCGGACTTCCTAGCGTGCGATTCGATGGGTCGGACGGTTTCCGATCGAAAGGACGGGGGAATGCGGCGAGTGAAAGCGGTCCATCTGATCGCAGGACTCGTAGTGATCGCGCTGGTCGGCGCGGCGTGCAGCAGCAAGGTGAACAATGGCGGATCGTCTTCCGCTTTTAAGGGCGTTGCTCTCAGCGGCGCCGGAGCGACGTTCCCGGCACCCGCGTACGACGCCTTGTTTAAGACCTTCCAGAGCCAGGCCGAGTCCAGCGCCGCGGTCAACTACCAGGCAGTAGGGTCGGGCGCCGGTATCACCCAGATCACGTCGAAAACAGTGGACTTTGGTGCGTCCGACGCGCCGCTCAAAGACTCCGAGGCCGCCGGGGCTCCGGGGCTGCTGGAGATCCCGACGGTCCTTGGGGCAGTCGTCCTCGCATACAACGCGCCGGGCGTTCCAACGGGCCTCAAGCTGACCCCAGAAGCCATCTCGGGCATCTTCCTCGGCAAGGTCAAGTTCTGGGACGACGCAGCGATCAAGTCCGACAACTCCGGTGTGACCCTTCCTCACAAAGAGATCGTCTCCGTTCACAGGAAGGACAGCAGCGGCACGACCTTCGTATTCACGAGCTACCTGAGCAAAATCTCGACCGATTGGGCCAACAACCCGAAGCTTGGTGCGGCCAAGAGCGTGACCTGGCCGAGCGGTCTCCAGGGTGACGGGAACGCCGGCGTCGCGCAGAAGATCGGCTCGGTGAAGTATTCGATCGGATACATCGAGCTTGCTTATGCGCTCAGCAACACAATCACCTATGCGAGCGTGAAGGCTCCGAGCGGTGACTTCGTTGCACCGAGCATCGATTCGGTCACCGCGGCAGGCGCGGGCCTTACGTTCCCGATCGGACCCAAGACCAATGTGTTGCAGTCGACCGCTGCGGGTGCCTACCCGATCTCGACGACGACGTACCTGCTCGTCTACAAGGACCAGACGGACAAGGACAAGGCGCAGACGTTGGTCGACCTTATCTACTGGATCGAGCATAAGGGCGCAGATTCGGCCAAGTCGCAGAACTACGCGCCGCTGCCCGCGTCCGCTCTGACGCCGATCGACGCACTGATCGCACAGATCACGGTGAACGGGACGCCCATCACACCATCCGCTGCTGTGAAGGCCTAGGGGGAACGAACGGCGACCGATGTCGCTGACGAGAAACACCGCCGGGGCGGGCACGCCGTTAGCAGGATCTCGGCGCGCGCGCCTCGGCGACGTTCTCACTAACCGGATCGTTGCGGTTGCTGCAGCAGCCGTGGCCGCGCTATTGCTGCTCATCATCATCGTTCTAGCGACAGGCGGATCAAAGGCGCTCGCTAGATTCGGATTCGGCTTCTTCACGAGCACCAAGTGGATCCCCACCGAAGAGATCTTCGGCGCGGCGCCCTACATCTTCGGAACGCTGATCACTTCTGCGATCGCACTCGTGCTCGCGGTCCCCGTGGCGCTCGGCTTGTCGCTCTTCGTCACGGAGGTGTGCCCCAAGCCGCTCCGAACGCCGATCGCGGTTCTGTCCGACATGCTCGCGGCGATCCCGAGCGTCGTCTACGGCCTCTGGGGAATCTTCGTGATGGTTCCCTGGATGGGCGCGACCCTTGAGCCCTTCCTCGGGCGGACGATCGGCAAGGTTCCGGGGTTCGGCACACTCTTCCACGGGAACCCGAACGGTGGATACAACATCTTCACAGCGGGCGTCATCCTCGCCGTCATGATCCTGCCGATCATCTCCTCGATCTCGCGCGAAGTGCTGTCTGCCGTCCCGCGCGATTTGAAAGATGGTGCCTACGCATTGGGCTCGACCCGCTTCGAAGTGGTGCGCGGAGTCACGTTGCCCTTTGCGCGCGCGGGGCTCGTCGGCGCGTCGGTGCTTGGATTGGGACGCGCGCTCGGCGAGACCATCGCAGTGTCGATGGTGATTGGGGGCTTCAGCGGTCACATCGGCTTCTCATTGTTCAATGGGGGCGACTCGATCCCGTCGCTGATCGCGAGCAACTTCAACGAGGCGACGAGCGCGGGACTCGAGCGTTCGATGCTCGTCGCCCTGGCGCTCATCCTCGTCGTTATCTCGCTCGGCTTCGCAGCGCTGGCGCGCCTGTTAGTTCGGCGTGCAAATCGACAGATGCGAGCGTCCTTCGCGCGAGCTGCTGCGTGAGCGCGACGTCGATCTCCTTCAGCGCAGCCTCTCGACGGCGCTTGTCGAGAGCCCACGTGACCAATCGCGCATTCACGATCCTCCTCTGGTCGGCGGGGATCCTCGCCTTGCTCCCACTCGGGTTCATCGTTGGGTATGTCGTCCTCAAAGGCGTCGGCATCCTGAGCATCCATTTCTTCACGAAGACGCCTGCGATCGTCGGCCAGCCTGGCGGTGGGATCGCTCAGGCGTTCTTGGGAAGCGCCCTCATCGTCGGAATGGCAACCCTGTTCTCGATACCTCTCGGCTTGCTTGCTGCTGTTTATCTAGCGGAGTACGGAACCGGCCGATTCGCAACGGTCGTGCGCTTCCTCTCCGAAGTGCTGCTGTCCACTCCGTCGATCGTAGCGGGGGTGCTCGTATGGACCGTCGTGGTCGTGAGGCTCCACGCGTTCTCCGCGTTCGCCGGTGCCCTCGCGATCACCGTCCTGATGTGGCCGATCATCGCGCGCGCGTCGGAGGATGTGATCAGGCTCGTCCCGATCGAGCTCCGGGAGGCGGCGACCGCCCTGGGGACGCCGAAGTGGAAGGTCGTTCTGAGGGTTGTGCTACCAGCGGCGGCGTCCGGGCTCACGAATACGGTCCTCCTTGCGGTCGCGCGCGGGCTCGGCGAGACGGCCCCGGTCCTCCTAACGTCGCTCGGGAGCGAGTTCATCAATTGGAGCCCCGGGAAGCCCACGGATACGTTGTCGCTGCGCATCTACCACTACGCGCTATCCCCGGTAAAATCGTGGCACGACATCGCCTGGGGAGCCGCGCTCAGCCTCCTCGCGATCGTGTTGGTCCTTTCGATCGGCGCTCGTTATCTCGTTGCGCGCAGCAAGAAGGGTGCACAATGAATATCTTTCGCGCACGCGCGGCTGGCGGGTATCGTGAACCGGCCGGGCGTATCTGCCGGCCGTCGCCGGGAGCGGTGACGAGATGATCGACCATGAGACGCGGGTTATAAGGGAAGAGCCGATTTTGACGATGCGGATTCCCGGCCAAGACGTCGTCGGCGAGAAAGCCGACGAACAGCGGCCAGTTCGCGACATCGTGTTCGAGGTAGCCGACCTTTCGGTGAGGTACGGCGCGAACGTTGCCGTCCGCGATGTGACGATGAAGATCTCTGCGGGAGACATCACTGCGCTGATCGGACCGAGCGGCTGCGGTAAGAGCACGCTCATCAGATGCTTGAACCGGATGAACGATCTCATCCCGAGCGCAGCCGTCTCCGGGAAAGTCGTCTACCGCGCGCACGACCTCTATGGCGAAGACGTCGATCCGGTCGAGGTGCGCCGCCGGATCGGCATGGTGTTCCAGCGCCCGAACCCGTTCCCGAAGTCGATCTTCGACAACGTTGCCTTCGGCCTGCGTGTTCATGGGCTCACCGACGACCTATCGGATCGGGTCGAACAAGCGCTGAAGCACGCGGCCCTGTGGGAGGAAGTGAAGCGCGATCTTAAATCGTCGGCCCTGTCGCTTTCCGGCGGCCAGCAGCAGCGTCTGTGCATCGCGCGCGCGATCGCCGTTGAGCCGGACGTCATCCTGATGGACGAGCCGTGCTCAGCCCTCGACCCCATCGCCACTGCGCGCATCGAGGACCTGATGCAGGAGCTGAAGCAGGACTACACGATCGTGATCGTCACCCACAACATGCAGCAGGCCGCGCGCGTGAGCGACATGACGGCCTTCCTCACGGCCGAGGTAGACGAGGCCAAAGGTACGAGGACCGGCGTGCTGGTGGAGTACGATCGAACACAGAAGATCTTCACGAATCCGGACGATCAGCGGACCGAGGCGTACATCACCGGCAGGTTCGGTTGATCGCCCGCAAGGACGACGGCCGATGACCGACATCAGGATCCGGTTCCACGAAGAGCTCGCTCAGGTCGAAGCTCACGTGCAGTCTATGGGTGCCGCCGCGGGCGAGCTCTTCGGAGCGTCTGTGCGCGCGCTGGTCAACGGGGATCCCGAAGAGTGCGACCGGGTTATCGGCGGCGACGACCTGATCGACGAGTTCTACCTCCGAACCGAAGAGCGGATCATCAATCTGTTCGCGCTGCAGACGCCCGTCGCCTCCGATCTACGGCTGCTGACTGTGCTGCTCCACATCAACCTGCATCTCGAGCGCGTCGGCGATATGGCGGTCAACCTTGCGAAGATCACGAAGCTTGCGACTGACCTCCCGCGAAGCCCGAAGGTGCTCGCACATCTTGAAGAGATGGGCACGATCGCGCTGCGCATGATCGCCGCTGCGATGGAGGCGTTCGCCCGACGCGACCTCGAGTTGTGCAAGAAGCTGCCTGAGATGGATGAGCCCATCGATCGATTGAACCGTGGCATGCTCCAAGAGGTGCTCGCGATTGCGGACGACAAGCGCATGCTGGAGTGGGGGATCCGGATGCACGTCGTATCCCGGCAGATCGAGCGTGTCGGCGACCACGCAGTGGACATCGCGGAACAGGTTGCGTTCCTTTTGACCGGCGAGTTCCGCGAGTTCACCGACGCGTCCCACCCGCAGCCGCAGCAGCTGACCTAACGTGGCAACGCAACGACCTCCTCGTTCGCGAAGGGTGGTCCGTCCGAGCGGCGACCCCGAGCTCGACGCGATGCTGCAGCGGTTCGTCGAGAGCCTGGATCCGACCGATCAGCGGATAGCGCTGGAGTCGATCGGAACACTTCTGCAGCTCGCGCACGACGAAGGTGTCTCACGGCTCGATCGGAAGATCGCGAACACCGCTCTCAAAGAGATGCGCCACGCGTTCAACGTGTTCGCGCCGTTCGCCGAATACCTCGTGACGAAGGAGTTCGCACGCCGGATCGCGGCGATGGGCTGGATGGTCGTCACGGGCGCCGGTCCCGGCATCATGGAAGCGGGGCATGAAGGTGCGGCGGTCGAGCACTCGATCGGCGTGAACATCCTTCTGCCGTTCGAAGCGAAACCGAACCCGGTGATCGCCGACAACCCGAAGCTGATCAACTTCAAGTACTTCTTCACCCGTAAGCTCATGTTCATCAAAGAGTCCGACGGATTCCTCCTCGCGCCTGGTGGCTTCGGCACCCTCGATGAAACGTTCGAGCTGCTGACACTCATCCAGACCGGGAAGAGCGATCTGCACCCGATCGTCATGCTCGATGCGCCCGGAGGCGACTACTGGCTCGCGTTCGAGACGTTCTTGAAGAAGGAGCTGTTGCGGCGTGGGTTCGTTGACGAGGCGGATTTCAGCCTGTTCAGCATGACCGACAGTGCCGAAGCGGCCATCAAGGAGATCACGGGGTTCTACCGCGTCTACCACTCGGAGCGGTATGTGGGAGGACACCTCGTGTTCCGGCTTAACGTGGCGCCGGAGGAACGCATGCTGAAGGATCTGTCGGCCGAGTTCGCGGACGTCCTGGACGGTCCGATCGAAGCGGTCGACGCCTCGCCTGCCGAGAAGCGGGACAACGACGTGCCGGACCTACCGCGGATCGCGTTGTCGTTCGACCGGCAACGAACCGGACGCCTGCGCTTGCTGATCGATCGGTTGAACGAGATGGGGGACGCTTGAAGCGATACCTCTTCGTGTGCGTGCACAATGCCGGCCGCTCGGTGATGGCCGAGGCGTTCACCAACACGCTGGCCAACGGGAAAGCCGAAGGCATTAGCACCGGCACGATCCCGCAAGACGCGCCACATCCGGAAGTCGTGCTCGCGATGAAAGAGGTCGGGATCGACGTGTCCGAGCACGCCGGCCGGATGCTCGACGACGCACTCGTCGCCTCTGCCGATCGCGTCTTCACGATGGGTTGCGCCATCGATGACGCAGCGTGCCCCGCGATCCTCTACACGCAGGTCGAAGATTGGGCGTTGCCGGACCCGAAAGGCCGGCCGATCGAAGAGGTCCGAGCCATCCGCGACGAGATCCGCGCGCGCGTCGACGAGCTTCTCCAGGGATAACACGCAGCGTTCGCAGCGTGTTCACACAACCGTCCAACAGCCTCTGCCTTCCGGTCAGATAGCCTCGCTACCCTCGAGGCGTGGGTACGGTTCGAGAGTTGCGGAGCAGATCCGAGACCTCCGAGCGACCCGTCATCCGTCTCGTCGTTCTGGATAACGGCGACGACGCGATGGTTCTTCATTTCCACCGCGCGCGGGGTGAGCGTCGCCCGGTTCGGATCCTCCACCCGAGCATGCTCTTGGAGGGCGGCTTCCCTTGGGATCCGGATCGGCCACGCCCGCATCGCTCTGCGCGCCGGAATCCTCATGACGAACGCTGAGCTGTCTGAGAAGGTTCTCGGCGGCCTCGAGGTCGCCGTCGATGTGATCGACCGGGCGGCGAAGAACTATCTCAGCAGCACCGGTTCGCCGAACTTGAAGGCCTTGCAACACATGGCGGCCGCGGCGGTTTTGCTCGGACGAGCGGCCGACGCCCTCCAGAACGAGCGCGCCGATTTACGGCTCGTCCGTTAGACCTCAGGCCCAGGAACACCCGGCCAGGCGGCGGGGGGCGATGCTCTCGCCCCCCGCTCGCTCAAGACCCCTTCGCCGGCGGGTAGTGCCTCCACCCGCTGAACAGGCGTGCCGTCCTTCTTCTCCCAGACGGCCCGCGCTCGTACGGTTCGTCGTGGCATGGGGGCGATCCGACTCCGTCTCGGCGCTGAGCTGCGCGCGCGATGGCGCGGCTGGCTCGGCCTTGCCCTGCTCCTTGCTGCATTCGCAGGCCTGACGTTCGCGACCGCGGCCGGCGCGCGCCGAACGGACAGCGCGTACCCGCGTCTCTTGAAGGCGTCGCATCCGTTCGATCAGTTCCTGCTCGGCGTCGGGCCGAACCCCATGTCGCTCTTCGCTTTCAACAAGCCAGTCACGCTCGAGCAGCTGCGCTCGATCCCCGAGGTCGCGGATTACCTCACGGCGTACTTCTTCGATGGACCGCAGGGGGCTCCGGGTGGCATCGCATCTCCCGACCCACGGATGGACCGGTCGTTCAACACCGCCAAGGTGATCTCCGGACGATTGCCGAGCGTCGATCGCGCAGACGAGGTAGCCGTTCCGGTCGCTATAGCCGCGGCGATGCACGCCCGGGTGGGCGTGACGATCACCGTGCGGCTGGTCAAGGACGCGTTCAGCGAGAACCCGACCGTCGTCCCGACGAGGTTCACCGTCACCGGGATCATCGCGGTGCCGGGAGAGTTCCCTCCCGATTCCGACATCGGTCCGCCGCGGATCCATTTCACGCCGGCGTTCTATGCCTCGTACCAGAGTTGGGGGGCATTCCCGTACACGCTCGTTCGTCTCAAACACGGCTCCGCCGACGTCCCCGCGTTCATCGATGCGATCGCCGGCGTCTCGAACGGCAACCCGGTTATCGGGTACAGACAGCAGGATCTCACGCGGAACGTCCAACGCTCGTTCCACCTGCAAGCGGTCGCGCTCGAGCTCTTCGCTTTGTGCCTTGCGATCGTCGCTGCGCTCGTTCTCGGCCAGACGTTGGGCCGTCAGGCGATGGCGGAAGGCATCGAGTATCCGGCGTTGCGCGCGCTCGGTATGACGAGACGTGAGCTGTTCAGCTTGGGGATGCTTCGAGCCGGGATCGTTGCTCTCACCGGGACCCTCCTCGCGATCCCGATCGCTGGGGCGCTCTCGCCGCTGTTCCCCACCGGCCTCGCGCGCGCAGCCGACCCCAGCCCCGGATTGCATCTCGACATCGTCGCAGTCGGCGGGGGAGCGCTTGTTGCGCTCGTCGTGCTGATGCTGCTCGTCGTCGTGCCGGCTGCGCGCGCGGCGCGTCTCGCGGAGCGCGACGATGTGTTCGGGCGCGCACAAACGGGTGCGGAACATGCGTCGAGCTCGGTCGAAGCGGTGACGCGCGCGGGCGCATCGGCGCCCGCCGTGGTCGGCATACGGCTCGCCCTCGAGCCAGGGCGCGGCCGAACGGCGGTTCCCGTTCGCACGACGATCGCGGGCGTCGTCCTTGCGGTCGCGGCGCTGACGATCACACTGACGTTCGGCGCGAGCCTCCATTACCTGCTCGACACGCCGCGGCTCTACGGGCTGACGTGGGACGCGGGAGTGGGCGGGGACAACGTGACGCTGCAGGAGTACACCGGCGCGATCAAGGCTGCGCGCGCAGACGACAACGTCGCTCTGGCCGCGCCGATGTCGCTGGGCATACCGCTCATTGTGAACGGCGTCCCTGCCGATGCGATCGTGTTGTTGCAGCACGACACGACGTTCCTGCCGCCGGTCGAGAGCGGGCGCGCACCGCGCACGGAAAGCGAGATCGCGCTCGGCCCGAAGACGCTCCGGCGGATCCACAAAGACGTGGGCGACGAGGTCTCCGTCTCGGTGGTTGGTTTGCCTCCGAAGCAGTTCCGCGTGGTCGGACGGATCGTTATCCCGACCGTGGGTCACACGGCGAATCTCGGCGAGGGTTCTATGGTCACCAACGAAGGCGCCGGTCGATTCTTCCCAGGCGGCTCCGACTCACCCGACGGATTCGTCGTGCGCTTCAAGCCGGGCGTGAGCACAGTGAAAGGACGCGAGCGCCTCCAGGACGAGGTTGGTCGTTTCAACTTGAACGTCGGAGAGCCAACGACGCCTGGTGATCTTCTCAACTTCGGACGCAGCCGCAACCTCCCGTTCATCCTGTCCGGCCTGCTTGCGCTGCTTGGACTGGGCACGCTCGCGCACGCGCTCGTCACCAGCATCAATCGACGGCGTCGCGACTTCGCCATCTGCAAGACGCTCGGGTTCACCCGCGGTGATGTAGCCCGCGCGATCGCATGGCAGTCCAGCACGTTCATCGTCGTGTCGCTCGCCATCGGGCTTGTCGCCGGCGTGATCGCGGGCCGCTCGTTATGGAACTTGTACGCGAACCAGCTGGGGATCCTCGGCGTACCCCGGGTTCCTTTCTGGACGCTCGTGCTGCTCGTCCCCGTGGCGGCCCTGCTGGCCAACGGGTTGGCCGTGTTGCCGGCCCGTTCGGCCGCCGGGACGAGGCCGGCGCTCGTGCTGCGGGCTGAGTGACCCAAACTGGCAAAAGGTTGAAGGGTCGGTAAAGCCCCAGCACTCACAGGGTTTTCCGAGCCCGTTCTCATGGCGTCCTTATTGCGCCGTGCTGAGATTCCCGCTTATATCGGCGTCGGGGGTTCTTATGTTCCAGTTCGGATACGTCTTCAACGAGCTACGACGCCGCCTCGGGCGCACGATCCTGACCGCGCTCGGCCTGGCTGCCGGCGTGGGGCTCGTCATCGGCATCATCGGGGTTTCGCAAGGTTTGGACCAGGCGCAGGCGAAGGTGCTCGCGCCGCTCAGCTCGA
>Ga0209577_10001723_pt1 | contig 21605 bp, 22 predicted proteins | sample GraSoiAngelo_109_FD_185874 | JGI IMG/M metagenome (GOLD analysis project Ga0209577, IMG submission 185874) | Grasslands soil microbial communities from the Angelo Coastal Reserve, California, USA - 14_0903_12_20cm (SPAdes) (version 2) | ecosystem: Environmental > Terrestrial > Soil > Grasslands...
CGCCGACGTGCCGAAGACCGTGAGCAGCAGCATGTTGAAGCGTTCGCGCGAGGTCGTCAGCACGACGATCTCGTCCATGCTGCGGATGTGCGCCACGGGCAGACCGCCCGTCGCTTCGCGGATCGCGCTGGTGACGGCGGCCGTGAGGGTGTGGGGCTCCATCCGCGTGCGCACAATCCACCACAAGGGCGCGATGCGCGAGTTGAGCTCCGTGACTTTGTCCGGCATCTGCGCAACCGGGATATACATGGTTGGACCCGGGTCCTGATTGAGTCCGCCATCGCGTGTGTCTCCAACAACACCGATCACCTGCCGCGGTGGTTCGACGAAGACCGGTCCCATGCCCGCTCCAATCACGACGCGGTCGCTCAGCGGATCACCGTGGGGCCAGAACTGCCGCGCCATCGCCTCATTGATGATGACGACACCGGGCGCAGCTCCGTTATCTTGTTCGGTGAAATTGCGCCCGCGGACGACGGGCACCTTGAAGACGTCAAAATAACTCCACGAGACCGGGAAGTATCCTGCTCCACCCGTATTCGGATTGTTGCCGTTCGCCCGCCCGACAATGTTGAAAGGCAGCCCAAAGCCACCTTGCAGGGGCAGACAGCACGCGGCGGCACTGGCCGTGACGCCGGGAACGGCATTGATCCGCTCGGTGCCGTCGTGAATGACCGGCGCGACGCCGCTGGTCTTCAGAAACCGGTCGCCGCTGATCGACATGGCCATGGTGAGCACGTTGTGCGTGTCGAACCCGGGATCGACCGACTGCAGGTTCATAAACGTGCGAATGAGGAGCGCCGCTCCGATGACCAGAACGAGCGCAAGAGCCATTTCGCTTACGACCAGAAGAGAACGCACCTTGCCGCTGCGGAAGCCTACTCCTGCACGGTTGTTGCTCTCGTTCAAAACTGCTGCAAGACTCTTGCGCGAGGCGCTGATGGCAGGCACCAGGCCAAACAAAATTCCGGTCAGCACCGAAACTCCAAGCGTGAACAGAAGCACATTCAGATCGACCGTGACTGCCGATCCATCTTCGCCGATCCGCGGGATGCTCCCGGGATTGATCGCCAGCAAGAACCGGACCCCCGCGAATCCAAGAAGGAGTCCAAGCAGTCCGCCGGTGAGCGATACAAGCAGACTCTCGGTAAGCAGCTGGCGAATGATGTGCCAGCGTCCAGCGCCAAGCGCAGAGCGCGTTGCGAGCTCCCGCTTACGAGCGGTGGCGCGAATCAGCAGCAGATTGGCAACGTTGGCACAGGCAATCAACAGCACAAGTCCGACGGCGCCCAGCAGCACGTAAAGGGACGACCGCGAATCGCGGACCATCAATTCCTGCAACAACACCACGCCGAAGCTATTGTTCGGCCCCAGCGTGCCCGGATAGGTCGCCCGATATTGATCGGCGGCAAGCTTCAACTGCGCGTTGGCCATCGGCTCAGTCACGCCCGGCTTCAAGCGCGCAATCACGCCGAAGTAGTGCGCTTGGTCGGTCGAACTGAGTTCAAACTGGAATGGCAGCCAGAGATCAGCCGGATTGTCCGTAACAAAGGCGCGGCCGATCACGCCCACAACCTGATACGGCTGTCGGTTGAGCTGAATGTTTTTGCCGACGATGCCGCGATCTCCGCCAAATCGCCGCTTCCAAAGACCGTAGCTCAGCACAACCACATTTCCGCCGTGGGGGCTGTCTTCCGCCGCCGTGAAAGTCCGACCCGCGATCACGGGTGCGCCAAGAACCGAAAAATAGTCAACGGTTACGTGTATGCCTTGTACCTGTTCCGGCTGATCGTTACCGGTCAGGTTCAATCCGGCGCCGCCGCTGTCGTACGCCGCGACCTGCTGAAAAATCCGCGTCTGCTGCCGCCAGATATTGAACTTGGGCACGTTCGCGCCGGGGAAGGAACTTTGACCGCCGGTGTTCATCAGATGCACCAGCGATTGCGGATCAGGATAAGTGAGTGGCTTGAGCAGAACTGTATTAATGACGGAGAAGACGGCTGTATTCGCACCGATCCCGACCGCCATCACCAGAATCGCGACGACCGTGAATCCCGGAACTTTCAGCAGCGATCGCACAGCAAATCGAATATCGCGCCAGATAGATTCCACTGACACGAACGAAGAACCGGCTGCCACGCTCTGTGTATTGCGGGGCCTGTCTTGATTCATGCCGCCTCCTTGTGATTCAAAGAAGTCTGCGCACTCATTATGCATGCAACCGCGTCCCAAAAGTTAGTGCCACGGACAGCTACAACACAGACGCTCGACCCGCCTTTCCGACGGGCGAGCGAGCGGGCCCCGGTCAACTGTTGAAATATCGCCATTACACTCACAATGCCAAGGTCACAGCGTAATCGTAGATGTGGAATCGGTCCGAAACCACTTGTCCGCGAACCCCACTTCACGGGACTTGGCCCGAATGTTTAGGTTGTACCTGTCCACCCTTGGTATTCCGGACACCAAACAAGCAGTCAATCTCCGGCAAAAGTCATCGAGTCTATAATTGCCGAACCGTGCAGACCACCGTGATTTTTCGGCACAAAGTGAAAACCAGCCGACGTTTCGTCTTCGAGAACATAATGGATCTCGATCACGTTTGCACTCTGCATAAGCGATGGTTTCGAAATTTGCGAATCGTTGCCCAGAAGCCAGACTACGTCGAATACCATTTGACTAGCCTCTTTTATGGCTTGAAACAAGAGACTACAGCCCGTGGCGGACCCATTGATGAAAACAGGTATTGGTACGAATTCGTCACCCCGTTAGCCAAAATGCGCGTCGATGGCCTAATGGAAGGCCAAGACGGAGATCTGACGCAAACGGAGACCATTACCTTCAAATTCCATTGGTTTCTGGCGCCTTTGTTTTGGGTGCTGCGTCCGCTCTTCAAAAAGCAGAAAGAAGACATCTTGCGCGATGACTCCGCGCTCTTGGAGCGTGTATATGAGTTGGATGGAATTGGCTTCAAACGATTAGAGCCAGCTCTTCCGAGAGTCGTGGTATATGGCGGCGACGGTTTCTTTGGGCACCTAGTGGTCGAGGACCTTCTGAAATACTCGTCTGCAGAAATCATTATCGCCTCGCGGCATCCAAAGGCTACAACCTTCCACCCGTTCGAAACACGGGTACACAAGGTCGAATCAGATATAAACGATTACGCTTCGGTGCTCTCGACCATTGAAGGTGCAGCGGTTGTAGTCTCCTGCATCGGCCCTTACCAAGGGCAGTCCTTGAATCTGCTTCGGGCCTGTACTGAACGACACATCGCCTACGTTGACGTCGCTGACGATAGGGACTTCGTGGTGCGTTGCCATCAGTTTTCTTCCGTAGTCCAAGAGGCGGGCATTACCGCATTTGTCGGGTGTTCGGTAGTGCCTGGCATGTCTTCGTTGTTGACGAAGTATTGTCAGGAGGAAATCCCTTTGATTGAGCGAACGAGGATCTTCATTAGCCCTGGCACTCAGCATCCGAGGGGTCGAGGTTCTTTTCTCTGTTTGCTCTCTACTGTCGGGAATGAATTTCTGATACCGAGCGGCGACGGTCGACAGACCGTGCGCGGTTGGACAGGGCGTGAACGAGTGTGTTTTCCGCCTCCAATGGGAAATCGCTGGGTCTATTTCGTCGTCGATATCGCTGACTATTTCCTCCAGCCGATCTATTTCGGCGTGAAGACTGTGGAGTTCAAGATCGGATCAGAACTGGACATATTGAATCGCACCTTATCGGCCGTGCGCCAATTCAAGAGAGTCTTAAATTCGAAGAATGCCGATTGGCTGTTGCCAATGTCCAAGGCCTTGATCTACGCAGCATCCTTGTTTGGCACTTCGCAGGGTGGCGTGATGGTCGAGGTTTCCGGCGAGACTCACGCGGGGGGCCGGAAAATGTGGCTGAGTGTATTCGCTGGAGAAAATGGGGAAGTGATCCCAGCTCTTTTGCCGTCCGTTGCAACCCAAATGCTCCTCCGAGGAGAAGTAACCTGTCGAGGAATCGTTCCTTTGCCAGACTGGCTCCCACGCGAGAGGTTCTTGGAGGAATTGACCAAGCGCCGGCTGAGAATGGGAGCGAAAAGCGATGGAACTTGGCTGGCTCTTAATTGTGTGCCCACGCCACCCGCTTGACTTCAACACTCGAGAAACCGCCTTCTCGTAGACTTGAATTCCGTCGCGGCCGTGGCCGGTCAAATGGCCGAGAATGCGACATTACGGGAGTTGAGGCAACACCAGCGGGCCATAAGAGATAAGATGTGCGGGAGAAAGCGGGCTGGGAATAATGGAGCGTTCTGAGAAAACAACCGAAGTCGCGCCGTCTCCTTTACAAAAGCGTTCAGCCGGGTGGTGGCTGTTATTTCTTATCTTCGTTTTGATTCCGATTCGTTGGGGTCCATGGTGGTTAACAGTAGCGTCGCTCACAATCTGCGCTGCACTGGCTTGGCTACTTTTTCGGCGAAGAGAATAGGACTGGACCAGTACTTTACCGGTTATTTGCTAATCATCCGAGTAGACTTATCGTGGGTTTGAGCGTGCAGTCCTTGTTGTTGCTTTAAAGCAAAACGGGCCGTTGATTCGGGCCTTTCATTTTGTTGCGGCTCTTTCTTTGCCATACTTCAGGTAGAACTGGTTTTGAAATAGTTCTTGCGGGTCATACTGCCTTTTCAAGCCAAAGAACTCGTCGGCCTGAGGATATGCGCGACCAAATTGCGCCATTGTCGCGTGCAACCGATAAGGCAAATAGTAGCGCCCCCCAACTTCCAGGGCCGCGTCAATGAGTTCTCGCGTCATTTCCTGCATCTGTGCATCTCCCGACACAGTGCGCGTCTGGCTGAAGAACATTACAAAGGCGATCATCGGCTGAGTGGCATATCTGAGAAATGTGTCGCTGTCGGTTTCGACCTCGCGCACGGTGACATTCAACAGGTTGCCGTTGTGCTTGCGTATGATTCTTCGTGCTGCGGTCAAGAATCGACCCGCGCCCTGCCGTCGCAGGAAATATTCGTGCAAGATGTCTGTTGTATCGGCGGAGTGATCGAGGTACCACTCGGCGTTGTCGTTCATCAACTGGTTGCGCGAGAAAACTGTCCCAGTGAGGTAAGGTTGAATCTTTGTTTCCGCCGACCAGCGCAGCTCTTTGCCATAGGCGGTGCTAGCGGATCCACGAAACACTACTCGAGGCAACCAGCGTGAACCGGCCTCGGTGAGCGGCGGGATCGGCCCGCCTTCAGGATAGAACATGTTCACCAACACTTCATCGAACATCCTTTGCGGAGTGATGTTCATCCTCGCATAGACCATACGGACGCCCGGCTTTTCCCGAAGCTTGTGCTCGAACGACTGCATGGCTTGGTCAAGCGGAACAATGTATTGCTCAAGCCGCAGTCGCTCATTGGGCACGACCCGCAGGTCGGCATCAAGGATGACGCCGAAAAGTCCGTACCCTCCCAGCGCAAGCGAGAACACCTCCTTATTCTCGGAACGGCTACAGCGCACCACGGATCCGTCGGCCTTCATCAGCCGAAAGGACTCGACGGTTGACGCTATCGGCGGCCGGCCATACTGCCAGCCATGACAATTGACGCTCAGTGATCCGCCCACTGTGAACGAATTGTCGGACTGCATCACTTCAATCGAGCGACCGTGTTTGTCGAGATATGGGATGACGTCGGCCCATTTTGCACCCGCTTGCACGTGCAGCAGGTTTTTCCCCTCGTCCAATTCCATGGCCTTGAACGGAAGCATGTTGATCGCGATGCCTCCGGGATAGATGGTCTGGCCACCCATGCTGTGCCGCGCACCGGCGATGGACACATGCAAGCCGGAGGCTCGCGCTCTTTGCAGCAAGTCTCGGAGTTGCTCCTCGGCCTTCTGCGGATTGGCGGGAATGTCCCAGGTTTCCGCGACCTGTACCTTGTTCATCCGGCTGACGTCATCTACATAACCGGCGGGAAGCTTCTCGATGACGTTTCTATGTCGGTAGGCAGTTCGAGCCAAGCGGAGGATTGGCCCAAGGAACACAAGCAACACGATGAGTCCTACCGCCAGTACAAACAACCTTGTTTTCGTGCTTCGCATATAGCGCCTCAATTAATACTAGGTTCAACACTATCATGCGATCTGCGAGGGCGCGACGACGTGGTCATTTGCAGCAGCTTAAAGTAAACCGTTTGCCGTCGAGAGCTTCCATCTCATCAGGCCAACGCCGAAATCGTACAAGTGGATTGACTTCTCCGGTTACGCCACTTAGCGGAAAAGTGCGGTACGAACCTGTTCTGTTAGCGGACGAATCAGGAGCCAACGCAGAAATGCAATGGGCTTTCCCTTTGTGTGGATCGCAAAGCCCCACTTTCGAGCGCCCGCCCACGGAGGCAGAAGCTGAAGTATAGACTCAGTGGCGGCGCCTACCACGTATCGTACTGGCTACCTCCCGTGACAACTCGACTAGCGTTTGGATGTACGTCGTAAAGACCACCCCGTGCTTTCAAGTCGGGGCTCACAACGGGGTCCCCGAGAACAGGGCCCTCGAAGTCCGGCACCCAATCCGTTTTTCCTGTGATCGGATCGACCGGAATAGTCCGAAGATAGCCGGCATCCACAAGGTCCTGCAGAGATTTTGGACGCTCTTGCTTGTCCAAGGTGTAGTTATCAATCGCGTCCCGTATAGTCCGCAGGTCCCTTCGGAGAACAGCTTCACGCTCTCGCTGACTTACTCGGACACTCTCTCTCCGCATCCCAAGGAATAGCAGAGCAATGATGCCAAGCCCGATGAGGATAATGCCCGCTATCGACTTGCCTTTGCTGAGAGTCACTTCGCTTCTACCCGCTCAATCATATACCTCAAGTCCTGGTAAACAGCCGCGAAAGGACTCTGGGGCATCGATGTGGAACTCGACCGCCCGTTGGACCCGCCGTGCGTGGCCTTCCACCCTGATTCGCTCGTCTGTGTTCCGATTGCCAACCCCGAGGAAGATTATCCTTCTCAGACTCTAAGTTTCTGGCCAGAGGATGAGATTCCACCAAAGCGCCTAGCGGATTCCGACGTGGTGGACTCGAAGCTTTATAGAGTTGTGTTGGTCCAGAACAACAAGCCTGCTAGTCCCGACGCAATCTAGAAACGATTTGCAGTAATCCAGATGGATCACTGCCTCATTAATGGAGGTATTTGCATTCCCTGATTACTCCACGCTCGTCATTGAGCACCGCATACCCGGTTTTGTCGGCTGAGTCTTCCAATAAGAGAACGAAACCTTGGCCGTCAGCATTCACATTCAATCGCAGGTTCCACCCAGGCAAGATTTCTGGCATGTCACCGAAATGCACGTTGGCTTCGCGCGAATAAAATCTTGCGAGCCACCCGTTCAAATCTCTTAGGTGGCGCTCCCGGAGAGTCTGCCACGATTCGTACGAGCCATATTGAGTAAAGTCCGTTACTTCGATTGTACTAATTGTCCTAACGAGGCCGACCATGCTAGCGCGTCTTTCCCTGTCAGGCTCTTGAGCGCGGGTGGAAGTATCCTGTGCGAATTGAGATGGCTGACTCCAGAGAGCAAAAACCAGCAAGAGCGTGCTCCAAACGATTCGATGTTTTTTCACGATGAGTTCTCCTTTTTGCGGGCGGCGCGTGTCAACGACTTTGAGACAGGTGCTCGCGAAATTTAGTGAGTTTTTCATGTGTTGGGGTTTTCCACAGAAAAATTTCGCGCCAGGATCGCCTAGGAGCGACGATTTCCAACTCGGTCGACCCACAGTATCCCCGCTTTTGTCCTTCTTCAAACGCATTTCGCATCTTCAGAGTTGATCGCTGCGGCCAGCGGTTCCAGAGCGGGCCTGTTAATCCAAACTTCGCTGGGAAGAGCCGGTGGTTTGGGAGCGCTTCGTACGAAGCGCTCCGGGTGAAGTTGGTAAGCAACATCGAGCACATTCTGGCGTTGCCGCAAGACGTTTTCCGCTTGGCCATAGTGAACCGTGGCTGGCGTCAACAAGGCTATGCCGGAATGACGGTGCTCGTTGTTGTACCACCGAAAAAAACTCTGAGAGAAAGCACGACTGTCCTGGATGCACCCAAAGCGGTCCGGGAACTCCGGCCGATACTTTAGGGTTCGGAATTGGCTTTCGGAAAAGGGATTATCGTCCGACACGTGTGGCCGGCTATGCGTTTTCGTGACACCCAGATCGGCAAGTAAAAGAGCTACCGGTTTGGACCTCATCGAGGTGCCGCGATCAGCATGCAGGGTGAGTTGACCGGGCTGGATGTTTTGTTTCTTGCAGCTCTCTTCGATCAGCCGCTTGGCCAGCTCGGCGCTTTCGCGATAAGCGACCATCCAACCTGTGACGTAGCGGCTGAACACATCAAGGAGTACGTACAAGTAGAAATAAGTCCATTTCGCGGGGCCGAGTAGCTTGGTTATATCCCAGCTCCACAATTGATTGGAGGCGGTGGCCATGAGTTCGGGCTTTTGGTAGGGCGGATGCGTCAACTGATCGCGGCGCTCGCGAACCTCGCCTTGCTCGTCGAGCAAGCGATACATGGTGCGAATTGAGCAATGATACTCGCCTTCATCGAGCAACGTCGCATAAACAGCGGCTGGCGAGCGATCCTGGAAGCGTTTTTCGTGTAAACGAGCCAGGACCGCTTCCCGTTCCGCCGGGTGGAGTGCGCGTGCCGGCGAAGGCCGCGGGGACGCTACGGCGAGAGCAGAAGCCTTACGGCACTGCCCGTAGTAGTAAGACGCCCGCGGCATCCACAGAACCTGACAAGCCGCACTGGTGCCCACGTCGATGGCGAGTTCGGTGATCGCGGACATCAGGATTTCTCGTCCGGGTCCGTGTCGGGAATCGGGTTCCCCAACAGGGCTGCAATTTTTTTTTGAACGTCAATGATGATCTCCGCTTTGCGGAGTTTTTCCGTCAATTGGCCTACCTGACGGCGTAGCTGCTGAACTTCTTCTTCGAACGGGTTGTGCTTTGATTTCGGTCCGCGTCGCTGTGAGGTCAACGCTTCGCGAATGCCGCTGGCTCGTTCTCGCCGCCAGGTAGCTAGCAATGAGGAGTACAAGCCTTCACGGCGAAGAAGCGCACCGAGAGCACCGCGTGTCGCTGCAGCGGCATCGGCTTCCTCGAGAATGCGTTGCTTATATTCAGCCGTGTAGGTACGACGCTTGGCTTTGGCTACCACCTCAGGATCCGGCCGCGAAACCGCCCCCGAATCGGCGCCCGCTTTGGCTGCCGCTTCACTGCGCTGCGGCTCGCCAGGAGGCGAGCCTTCGCTTCGTTCCGCGGCAGCCAAACCCCCAGAAGAAAGAACAACACCAAGAGAATTACCATGCATCTCTGCCTGCTTCTTTCTCGCCCTACTGTTCATTAATTAAGGGTACTAAAACTGTCCAAGAGATGTTGGCACGGAGGGGGCATTCCTGTCGAACTCCTGCCCGAAGAGCTGAAAAGAGGCGAAGATTCCCAAATTCGCACGGCGTTGCAAGTTGCCCCGCGGCATGTGAGTGCTGCGTGTCACGACCTTTACTCCATAATTCCGACCAAAGTCGCGAGGTACCAGGAGCAAAGCCGTTCACTCTACTGCGTCAATCTAGCGGCAAATTCAGAGGTCCAGTGGCAACTGTTGCGACTGCATTTAGGCTGCTGTGCCCTCTTTCTTTTTCCGTCCTGCCTTTTTTTCTCTTGCCCACCTGGCGATGGCCGCCTTTCGGGCGCTTTCACTTCGCTCCTCAGGCGTCAATTTGGCGGCTCTGACCTTTCCCCCTTTTGAGCCTCCAAGCTTTCCAAGAGCTACCGCGTTAGGGTTCTTTTCTCTCATTTGATCTCACAGGACGTATATTCCCAGGCCGTTTCGAAAAATCAAGAGAAAACGCTTGACAATGCGTAGGCGCTTACGCATACTAGTTGCGTAGGCGCTCACGCATAGATGCTATAAAAGAGGCGAAGTCGAATGCGAAAGTGAACAGTGGGCGACGGCAAGGAGGCCTCATGAAAAAACGAGAAAGGGTGTTGCGCTTGAATCGCAATTTCGCGAAATCGATTTGGGGGCAATTACCAAAGATCGCGCAGCATGAACTCGAAGAACTCACGACGAAGTACGCGCTGTCTGTACCTCTAGGAGACGTTAAGTACATGGGGGATCGTTGGTAAGTAACTCATGCCGGCCTCTTGCGGTTAGCACAACGGAGGCACTGTGCCGGTATCAAGGTCCAACAGGTGCGCGAGTTTTGTGATCCAACCACGGGCGATGGGTCTTCAAGGCCACGCTCTACAAGAATCGTGGCTCGCAAGGGTTCGTCGGCTACGGAGACGCGGAACCGTCAAATACTTCCCCTCTCGTTCGTGGCGCGGAGATGCGTGTGGCCGAAACGCGCGCCGTCAACCGCGCTCTCCGCAAGGCTTATGGGATCGGCCTCTGCTCCGTGGAAGAGCTGGGCTGCCTTACTGGTTCTACCGGCTGCATGAAGGAACAGACTCAGCCTGAAAAGTCGCAGCATCCGAACGGTTCGAATAACGGACAGCCAAAACTGCGGGACCGATTGTGTGTGCTGATCCGGAAGCACAACCTCGATCCCAAATTGATTAAAGCGTACGCTGCTGATTTCTGCGGCACGCCGACTCTCCGAGAAGCAAGTCGAGATTTGGTTGAATCCTTTGTCTCTCATCTAGCCGCAGCCGCCGAGGAAAACCGGGACGCGCTCATCTCGAAGCTCAATTCCTATGCCCAGACAGCGGAGGTGGAATCATGAAGCGACAAATTCCCGGCCTTCATTTCAATCAGCACGGAGCAGAAAACATGCTCGAAGGTCTCTTTCTTGTTCGAGTGGAGCGGGCACAGTACCGGTGGCATCCACAAAAGCCGTTTGTGGAATTTCGATTCGGCGTTCTGGAACCCAAGTCTTTCGAGGGTCGGTCATTCTCCGGCCGGTTGTACTGCACGGAACGGGCACTTTGGAAACTGAACTGGTTTCTCCGAGACTTTGGATACGATGCGCAGCTCCTCAAAAATGACCGCGTCGATACCAAGGCTCTCCTCCATCTCCGCGGCGTCCTTCGGACTTCCTACACAACCCTGAACGGACGCTGCTATCAAAACCTCGAAGCCTTCGCCCCCGAGGGGGATTGGGAGGCTCTCGACTGCACTTCCCTGCCCCCCGTCGACGGAAGGGGAATTAGAAATGATCTATAGCTACACCCAAATCGCTCAATATCTCCGCTGTCCGCGGAGTTACCGCTACCGCTATCTGGACGGCTGGCAGGAAAAGGAAACTCGCGCGGCCATGGCTTTCGGCCGATGCTTTGAGACCGCTTTGGGAGCCTGCTTTCGCGAAGAAGATTGTGGAGCGTCGCTCTTTCGCGAATGGGGGGCTTATCGCAACACAGCCTTTGATTACAAGAAGGGAGAGACCTGGGATCGCCTGCTACATCAGGGAATCCATTTGCTCGAAAGATTTGCTCAGGATAACCGCGTCCGAATTCCTGATCCTGACCAGCATCTCCAAATAAAGAAGCTCTGCGCTCTCACCGGCGGCAACGAGTTTGTTTCCTACCTAGACGCGATCGGTGAAGTTGATGGCGTACGGTGCTTCATCGATTGGAAGACAACGACCAGCCGATATCCGGAAGCGCCGGCGGGCTTGCTTTCACTTGATCCCCAACTGATCTGTTATTCGTGGATCAGCGGAATTTCCGAAGCCGCGCTGGTTGTCTTTGTTCGGAAGCAAGCTCCGGAAGTCCAGTACTTGAGGGCCACGATTTCCGAAGAGCAGCGCCAGGAATTTGGTCGATTAGTAGAAACAACAATAAACCAGATTGAGGCGGGGCACTTCAATCCGCACAGCGGCATTCGGTTTCCTCGGAACGGATGTATGAGCTGCCCGCACTTGGGACTCTGCCTTGGCAACGACCAGCTCGTAGCGGCGAACCTCATCCGAAAAGCGGGAGGGAGCGACCTTGATTGGCTTGATGAGCTTGCGGATTAACGGGAGGCCGCTCGTGGCGCCAAAGCTCAATCGTAAACGGGCCTTTCTGGTGCTCGAGAGGATTGACGAGATTTTGCGCTGGGAGAAGACGAAGGAGCGGGAAAGGGACGTGCGATTCGTGGAGTTAGGGCGATATCTTTGCGAAGTCCGAACGGGTCAATACTGGAGGCTAGAGAACCTGAAGTCGTTCGACGAGTACCTAGAGAAGCGCTTTCCCGATTCGCGCAGGAAGGCGTACTACCTGATGGCGATCCACGAGAATTTGACGCAAGTTCCGAAGCACGCGCTGCGTGAGGTCGGTTGGAGCAAAGCGGTCGAACTCGCCAAGGTGGCGCGCCGGGACAGACAGGAGTTCGATTGTGCAACCTGGTTGCACAAGGCCACCTCACTGCCGAAGGAAGAATTTAAAGGGGAAGTGGAAAAACACTTGACCGGCCGAGAAACTGAACCTTGGGAACTGCTCTATTTCAAAATGTACAAGAGCCAATTGGCCGTGGTCGAGCAGGCTCTGGAAACTGCCGGGCTCATGCTAGGAAGCAGCAAATCGCGCGGCTACTGCTTAGAGATGATCTGTGCGGATTTCTTGGCCGGAGCCAACCTGGACGGAGGAAATTCCGAGGTCCTGATGCTTTCACTGCACCAGATCTACGGATTATTGCCGCTGGAGCAGCAAAACCAATTCCGGCACGAGATTGCAGGCTCGTTGTGTCGTGCTTGAAGCCTAAACGGCCGCGGTTACGATTGGATCCCGAGGCGTATAAAGCTCTCCGCCAGCAGGTTCTCGCCAGGGATAATTGGCGCTGCCAGAATTGCGGCGCCGCGGAAAATCTGCAGGTTCACCATATCCAGTCGCGCAGCAAGCTTGGACACGACAGCCCGGAAAACCTGATCACGCTGTGCGCCAGCTGTCATGAAACCCTTCACCTGGCCCGGATTCGCGGAGCCAGCAGCTTCGGGAAGAAGCGAGCGCAGGGGTGAAAGACAGCGTTGACCAAGTGCTGACCATTCAAGTTCCACCTCAGCTGAATCCGCTGCAGGCGGCCGGGGGGGGCGCGCCGGTGCTCCAACACCAACGCGCCCCTAACCAAAGGCGCCTGTAGAGGAGGCAACCATGGCTGCGAGAGAACGTAATGGGTTCACCGCTTGGGTGCAACCCTCCCGAAGTCTCCTCGTTTCGGGCGCATCTTTGCGCTGCCCGAACTGCAACAGCACCCATCTCAAAAAAGTTTCTCTCGCCTACCAGGAGGGACTCTTTTATACAGATGCCCACACTCGAATGTATTTTGTCGGGTTTGGCAGCAGTGGCCCAGATTTTATGATCGGAAAGGCGACCACGCGAGGGCTTCATCAGTCCGCCCTGTCCAAGCAGCTAAATCCTCCAGTGAAGTGGTCGTATCGAAAGTTGATTCGCTGGTGCGTTCTGCTGTCTCTCTCCATCGGCTGGATCGTCTTTTACGCGAACACTGTTAGGGGAAATTCTTTGGCGGTTCAGTCGGCTCCTTTGACTCTCACGGCTCTGTTTTCAGCCATCATCTTCATAGTGCTGTTGCTTCTCATCTGGAAGCACAATCACTCGACCTACAAACGTCATTATTCCAAGTGGGACCGTTCCTACCTCTGCCAACGCTGCGGCGCCTTGACGGAGCAGGTATAGCGGCCAAGGTTTGGCTCCTCCGTTCGTTGGCTCTATCGCCTTTCACGGATCTCGATTCAAGTCTCGACCTGTCGTCTGTGTGCTTGCTGTTCTCTCCTCGCCGCCCGCTCCGGACTCCGCTTGGGCTCCCTGAGAGATGATTTCAGAAATTGCACCCATAACCCATACTTTAGGAATCTCTATTCCGATCCCCGTTTCACCGATCTGGTGCGCCGGGTTGGATTGTCGCGCCCTTGAAGGCCCATGGGCGCCTTCCTGTAGATGGATACATGTTCCTCGGAGACAGTGCTCAAGTCTGAGGTGCGACAACCGGATTCGTTGACGGTGGGTTATGCGTCAGGCTATTGGGGCTCTGGAGATAGGTTGCTAGACCTTGATAGAGGCCTTCGGCCAGGCGCTCGCAGTACTCGCCTTTCTTCAGAAGTTGCTCCTCCGCTGGATTGCTTAGAAAGGCGATTTCGGCCAGCACGGAAGGCATATTTGCTCCGGCCAACACCACAAACGGCGCGCGGCGCACGCGACGGTTCTGCGCCCCGCTGGCGGAGCGCTGGGCGAACCGGTTGAGAGAGTCTTGAATATCTTCGGCAAGCATTCTTGATTGCTCAATTTCTTCGCCGAGCCCAGTCTTCTTCATCCGCTCGAGCCTGTCCGATCCCTGCGCTGTGGCGTTCTCGCGCGCGGCGAGTTCCATGACCTCCGTGTTTCCTGCCAAGTCCAAGTAATAAGTCTCGATGCCTCGGACCGCGGGATAAGGGCTTGAGTTCGCATGAATCGACAAGAAGAGGTCAGCCTTTATATCGTTGGCGATATAAGTGCGCTCTTCGAGAGGAATGAACGTATCATTCGTTCGTGTGAAGATGACTTCCACGCTCGGAAGGCGCTGCTTTATAATCCGCCCGAGCCGCAGCGCGAGGTCCAGGCAAAGATCCTTCTCCATTAAGCCCGCGGGACCTGTCGTGCCTGTGTCATGGCCGCCATGCCCCGGATCAATCACAATGCGCACGATCTTTCCTTGCAGCATGGGCGCCAGCAAAGGCCGTGTAGGCGCCGCATCCGTTGCAGGAGGTCGGGTAACGGGTGTTGACGAGACGGCTGGGGCGCTCGAAGCCGTTGGGCTTGGTAGAGGCGCTGCAACAGATGCCTCTCCCACGCCGCGGGGGGCGGGAAATTCGCGGCGCGGCCCAACTCTGAAAGAAAAAAGGAAAAGACCAGTAAGCGCTGCCCCGAGAGTCAGCGCACCAACGGTTTTGCCGCGCCAGCGGGGGCTGGAAATCTCTGGATCAGAAATCACGGCCATCGGCTGCGCAGGAGTTTGCAATCGAACGGGCTCGGACATTTTCCGCAAACTCGAGTTCATGTCAGTCGGAACCGGGTTATTACCGACAATAGTGGAATCAAGTTGTTCTTGTCCTCGGAAGTCACCCAGCGCGGTGCAAGGATCAGATTGCGCCTTCTGTGGCGGCGCAAGAGGCGGCGTGACGTGTGGCTTCCGTATGGGGGAGTCGGTCACGGCCTCGGGCTTATCGACCAGTTTGGCGTGCTTCCGATCCGGATGATCGCGACTGGTAACGTTCGCGTAAGGAAGCGGAGATCCTGGCGGTAGAAGCGGCGCTTGCGTGTGACCGAGCTGTGGTACCGGATGCGGCCGAATTTCGTCAACCTTGGTCGCAATCTCCTGCATCTCTTGGGAGCTGACTTGCTTGCTATTCAGATTGCCCCTGAACGTGCCTGAATCACGAATGACGGGCGTCCGCTGCGGCCCGGGCGGCAGCTGCGGACTGATCGCGGGCTTCAGCTTCAGCGGATTCACATCGAGGTCGGTCAGGACTTTGTCCACGATATCGAAATCGATTGGCTTGCGCCCTGCTTCGTATCCAGCAAGCAGCGCATTGAGACACAGGTTGTTAATGTTCCGAGGAATGCCTTCGCTGGTCGCCAAAATCCATTCCAGAGCTCCGCTGGTGAACAACGGCGCTCCGGCATAACCGGCGACCTGAAGCCGGTGATCGATGTACCGAAGGATTTCTTCCCGCGTAAGCGGCTCCAAGCGGCACAGGATTGATATGCGCTGTCTAAGCGACGCCAAGCGGGGGCTCGACAAGTTCTTCGCCAACGGGGTCTGACCTACAAGAACGATTTGGATGAGCTTCGTCTCAGGTGTTTCGAAGTCGGATAGAAGCCGGACCGTTTCTAGCACAGAGCTGTCAAGGTTCTGACACTCATCAACGATCACCACAACCCGCCGGTCGGCCTCCCGCTCATGCACCAGAAGCTGGTTCAGTCTCTCGAACGTTGCAACCGTATCCAGCCCTGCCGTGTCCACTCCCAAGGAGTGAACTAAGTAGCGCAAGAACTCACGGGAATCACACAGAGTCTGGGATAGAAAGATCGGGCGAGACGTCTGATTGAGTTGCCTTAGAAGCTGAAACACCAAAGTGGTTTTGCCCATGCCCGGCTTGGCAATAAGAGCTAACAAGCCGCATCCGGCTTCGAGTCCACGAGACAAGGAGTTGTACGCTTTACTGTAGCTGTTGCTCGGGCAGGTGAAGCGCGGGTCCGCAGTGACGCCGAACGGCTGTTCTTTCAACCCGTAGAATTCCAGGAACATACAGGTGCCGCTTTCGATTCACATGCGTCTTAGTGATATCTAGCCACAGGTAGGTCCCGGGCCGTTCTACCGGCTAGATCGCCAGAAGATTGGTCACCGACCGAATTTTCTTCGTTGAGTGCGTACAGAACCAATTCTACCCGGCTCGATAGGCCCAACTTTTCAAAAATCCGGAAAATGTAGTTCCTCACGGTATGCTCGCGGAGGCTGAGCGCTGCGCCAATCTCTTGGTTCCTCATTCCCTCCGCAACCAGGCGCACCACGTCCCGTTCGCGCGGTGTGAGTGAAACGTTCCCGTTTACTTTATGGATCTCAAATCGTCTCAGACTGATGATCGCCTCGAGGAGAAACTCTAGTTCAGCATTACTAACCCAAATCTGGCCTTCATAAACTCGGCGGATACATTTCGGAAGCGCATTGAAGGAGCTACGCCGGCAGAACACGCCTCTCGCGCCGGCACGAAACGCATCGACGACGAGGTCCCGTTCATCGGAATCCAGCAACACTATTGAAGGGATTTTCAAGTTCGAGGCGAGCAGCTGATCTACAACCTTGAAACCGGCGAGTCGACCATCTTCCAGTTGGGCGCTGATCAGGGCAACGTCGGGTCTAGCCTCTCTCAGTTCGAGAAATACCTCGGCGGAGTTCCCAGCGAATGCGCAGATATCCAACTTATTGCTAGGACGCCTTAAAGCAACTGCAATCAGTTGGGCGCTCATAGGAGTGGAGTCGGCGATACAAACACGCACTCGGTAGGATGCTTGTGGCCGAACAGTATCCATGCAAGTTTCCGGGACTGAGCAATCGGGAAATTCTCCAGTATCGGAAGGTGGGCGAGAATTTATAGCAGCACGCCGTATTAAAAAGCAAGAGAAATTTGACAAACGTGACAACGGCTGTGGGAAAAATTGAACCCGTGGTGATCGGAGAAAGTGTGGTCCTTGTGTCACTCGTCGATGTGCGCTGGTTTCCTGGCAGCCAAGATACCTACACCGGCGCGAAGTTCGTTGTTTTTTGCAGAGTTTCTAGAAAAACCAAACTCTTCTTTCACAAATTTTGCAGCCGTCGATGATTTTTGACAAAAGTAGCTTTAGCCTTACAGCAGTTTCAGCTTGTGAACTCGACGCAGGGTTTTCTCTGACCACACGGTGATCGACTCACGCTGCTTCCCCACGATGCGGATATGGACAAAAGACTCTAACAGGTTGAGCCAAAGATACTGCGCACAAGAGTCGCCACGCGGTCCCGCAAAAATGCCCCCAAAATACTGGAGACTTTCTGCCACTTGTTCCTGCGCAGTCTAGTCGGTAGTCTTCAAAAGCGAATTCAGAAAACCGAGGAAGATCACAAACGGGGCAATCAGCAAACGGAATGTTTGTGGCGCAAAGTGAGCTGAGAAAACGAGTACGTCATCGACTTGCAGCTGACGCCGTATTTACATGGCGAAGCGCCAACGGCGGTTGGTTGCACGGAGAAGGAGTAACTCGGGACGTCAGTTCGGGGGGAGCATTTCTATTCAGTCTGACCTGTCCGCCGGTGGGAGTCAAAATCCAGCTCGACGTTTTACTTTTTCCTCTCGAAGGCGGGATGCGCAGTCTGCGGCTGAAAACAGAAGCCACCGTGATTCGCGTCGAGCATGCCAGTGATGTCGGGAACGAAGGTTTCGCGGTTGTTCTCGAAGGATTGAATTTAAGTGAAGGCAGCAATGAGCTGCGAATCAGTGAGAGAAATTACCAGTGAGCGGCGGAAGGGCGACAGCGGCCCTGGTTAGTTTGTCTCTGGCCCGTGTAGCGCCTCAAGACACGTTAATTTGAGGCGCAGTGACAATTTGACGACCGAGGCGTATTTCAAGCCCTGGATCACAGCGCCAGTGTAGGAAAAATCAAATTTCCTTTACGGCTTAGAGGGAGACACAACGTCCTGTAAGTCACAGGGCGAAGCTATATGCTTTTCACCGCAACGACTTCAGAAGTTTGTCCTTCCGACCACGCCGTCGGTTGGTACGCGATTTATACTCGGCACCAACATGAAAAGACCGTGGCACGGATTCTCACAAGCAAGGGATTCGAGACCCTGCTCCCACTCTATTCTGCTGTGCACCGTTGGAAGGATCGCACCAAGCTTCTTTCTCTGCCATTGTTTCCTTGCTATGTCTTTCTCAAAGGAGGCTTTGAGCGTCGCCTTGACATCCTGACGACACCAGGCATACATGCCCTCGTCTCAACCGCTGGCCAGCCAGCCGAGATTCCGGAGGCTGAGATCGAAGGTGTTCGACGAGCCGTTGAAAGTGGTGCCTCCGTCGAACCACATCCGCTCTTGAAATGCGGTGAATGGGTAAGAGTCAAATGCGGTCCTTTGCAGGGAATTGAAGGAATTCTGGTGCGGAAGAAAAATCTTTATCGGCTGGTCCTTTCCATCGAGATCCTCGGGAAGGCAGCTTCTGTCGAAATTGATGCCTTTGTCATTGAGCGAATGAACTATGTGGCCTCAAAGGTTGATCGCTTTAACTTCGGATCGCCCAAATCACGAACCACCGAGCCCTTCCTAGCCTGAGAAGTTAATGACGGCCGGCCAGAGTCTAAGGCAACGCGAGTGGAAGTCCTTGCTGGCCTACCGATCAGAATCAGCCGACAAATTTCTTCCAGAGTGAAAGCCCAAAGTTGAGAGGGATTCCGTGACTGTTGTACTCCTTTCATTAATTTTGATCAGCGTTTGGATGTGTTTCTACGCACTGATAAAACAGCAGGGGCGAATCCTGCTTCGTTTGGACGAAATCGAGGCCAGGGCGAAAGCCGCGGGAAACGGGCTGGAGCACCCGAGCGGCGAAACTGAGCCGGATGAACTTCCGCTTAATGCCCGTTTCCCCGGGTTTACGCTTCCCGACCTGAAGGGAAGAGCGATCGCGCTTGAGAATTTCTGCGGCAAGCGCGTTTTGCTTGTCCATTGGAATTTCGAGTGCGGCTACTGCCAGTTCATTGCTCGAGACTTAGCAGACCTCGACAGCGGCCTCGAGAAGCGGAACGTCCAGTTGGTTCTCCTGACCTGTGGCGACTCCGAATCCAATCAACGACAGGCAGCGGAGCATGGTCTGAAGTGCTCTATGCTCCTCATCGATAATGAGAAAAGCCCCTCGCCTTTTAGCAACCAAGGCACGCCGGTGGCGTATTTGTTAGATGAGCAGGGACGCGTGGCCGCGCCATACGCCAGTGGCGCGGATCAGGTCATAGCACTGGCCCGTCACGCAGCCACCGGCGAGATCGGCGCTTTTCAGGCCGACAAACGTGAACTTCAGCGCAGCAAACTTCCCGGCGTGCGGCCACTCTCGGAAAGCCGGATCGAACGGGGAGGGTTGAAGGTCGGGACTCCCGCACCTACGTTTCGTCTTCCGGACCTCCAGGGTCGGATGGTTTCGCTCGATGAATACCGCGGTCGGCGCGTGCTCCTTGTCTTCAGCGATCCTCATTGCGGACCTTGTGACGAACTCGCCCCGCATCTGGTCCGCTTGCACGAAAAGCATTCCAATAACGGCTTGGCCCTGATTCTTGTTGGACGAGGCAATTCAGAGGAGAACCGCCGTAAGGCAGAGCAGCACGGGTTCGAGTTTCCCATCGTGGTTCAGGAAAAGTGGAAGCTTTCGAAAGAATACGGAATTTTTGCCACTCCCGTAGCTTTTCTGATTCGAGAAGACGGTGTGATTGCTAGGGACGTGGCAGTCGGCAAAAACGCTATTTTGGCCCTTGCCGGAAGCGGCGTGGGCGCATCAGAGGAGGAATCGTATGAGCGCATTTCTTGACGATGTATCACGGATCGTTGCCAGTCCGGTTTCCAGACGGCAAACACTCAGGCTCGTTTGTGGAGCGTTTGTTGGCGCCGTGTCCGCATCCCTGGGCTTCGGCAGGGCGTCCTGGGGCTCCGCTGGACCCGAACCGGCACCTACCACCTGTCCCAAAGGCCAGACGGCATGCGGGAGCCAATGCTGTGGTGGCGGCCAGACTTGCTGCAACGGGACGTGTTGTCCTAGCGGCTCCGCCTGCTGCGGGAGTGGAAAGCATGCGAGGTGCTGTCCGGGGAACAAAGTGTGCTGCAACGGCCTGTGCTGCACGCCTGGACCATCGCCTAGCACTCCTTGTGTTCCGTCGGGTAAGTGCTCGTAAATCCCAGCTGCAGCAAGATTCTTGTCGCAGCCGGACCGGGTAAAACCCAGATCAACCATGCGGGGTGAGTGAGCTTGCGGTACTTTGGCGTTCGGCGACTCGAAGTCTCACTTCAGGAGCGTTCTCGGTCGCTGCCCTTCCTGGTAGCGGTTGGTGCTGTGAGCCTGCTGCTCGCAGCAGAAATCTCGTTGGCTGGGATCGCTTCCTCATTTGAGAGTCCTTCGACGGGTCGCCTAGCCTCGCTCCTGGATGCGGACGATCCTCAGATTCAACACCGGCTCGGGCAAGTCTATGCGGAGACCGATACGAACAAAAGCGTTCAATATCTGCGCAGGGCCGCAGAGCTAAGCCGCTACAGCCGGCTCTACTGGTCAGACCTAGCCTCAGCTTGCCAATCTATCGATGACACACAGTGCGCTGACTGGGCTACGGAGAATCTGTTGAAGCTTTGCCCCATGGTGCCCTATTACCATCAGCTCGCGGCTGAGTCTTACCTGCGAAGGAATCGACTTGATGAATCTCTCGGCGAGCTCCGGCATTTGTTGGAACTTGACCCGACATACGCCACGGGCATCTGGGCCGACCTTTTAACTGTGCTCGAGCCCGACGTCATCTTTCAAAAGGTGTTGGCTAATAATAATAAAATTGAGTCGACCGTCGAGGTGGGCTTCGTAGATTTCTTGAGCGCTCAAGGAGAGAACGACGCAGCCTACCACATTTGGACGTTCGTCGCAGCAAACCCTCGGCCCTTTCCCTTCTCTTCGGTTCAGTCCTACCTCGAGCGCCTGATCAGTACGGGCAGAATCGAAGAAGCCACGCATGTCTGGCAGGACCTCGAGCGCCGGCGCACGGTTAAAAGTCCCGATGCCGATGTGAAGAACAACCTGGTCTTTAATGGCGGTTTCGAGCAATCGCCACTGAACGCGGGATTTGACTGGCGGACCGGTTCGACAATCTATCTCGCTCTTGATTTCGCAGCTCCCGGGGCTTACCAGGGCGCTCGCTGCCTGCGTGTTGACTTTAAAGTTGAACGTAACGATGAATATGAGCCCGTATATCAGATTGTTTCGATCCAGCCTAATCATATCTACTCGCTCAACGCCTACGTTCGCTCGCGCGACATCACTTCGACTAGCGGCCCTTCCCTGCGTGTGACTGATCCCCAGCAGCGAGGATTCGAAGACGCTGTCAGCGAGACAACGGTGGGAACGACCGACTGGC
>Ga0209577_10001724_pt1 | contig 21594 bp, 23 predicted proteins | sample GraSoiAngelo_109_FD_185874 | JGI IMG/M metagenome (GOLD analysis project Ga0209577, IMG submission 185874) | Grasslands soil microbial communities from the Angelo Coastal Reserve, California, USA - 14_0903_12_20cm (SPAdes) (version 2) | ecosystem: Environmental > Terrestrial > Soil > Grasslands...
GCTCGCGCGAACGTCGTCGAGCAGGCCCAGCCGCCGCAGGCTGCGAGTCCCGTTCGGCCACATCGCGAGGCCCGCGCCCAACGGGCGCAGCTCGGACGCACGCTCGTACACGTGCGCCTCGATCCCGGCGCGGCGCAGCGCGAGCGCGCTAGCCAGCCCACCGATGCCCGCGCCCGCGATCGCTACACGGATTGAGCTCACCGACCTGGCGCGCTACCCCACATGGTCATGCAGGCATCGCCGCGGCGCGCGCTGAGATCCCGCCGCTGATGTCGCGGAGGAAGTTGCAGTGCGAGAAGATGATCGCATGACGCGGTACGTGGGCAGGACCAGGCCAAAGCGGCGCGGCGGGTATGCCGTCGCGCTCGCGATCGCGTGCGCGGCCTTGGCCTGCGCGGCCGCCGCGCCGGCGCAGGCGCGCGTGCTGCGCGTGGGCACGTACAAGGGGGTGAAGGGCCACTATCACTCGATCCAGAACGCCATCGACGCCGCGCGCCCGGGGGACTGGGTCCTCGTCGGGCCTGGCGACTACCACGAGCGCGCCGATCGGGTTGACGGGATCCGCTGGGACACGCCCGCCGGCGTCGTGATCAATACGCCCCGCATACATCTGCGCGGCATGCAACGCAACCAGGTGATTGTCGACGGGACCAAGCCGGGCGCGCCGCGGTGCAGTCGCGGTGCAGCCGACCAGGACTACGGCGTCAAGGGCTCGGACGGCAAGCCGCTCGGACGCAACGGCATCCTGATCTGGAAGGCCGGCCACGTCAGCGTCGAGAACCTCAGCGTCTGCAACTTCCTCTCCGGCGCCGACAGCTCCGGGAACGAGATCTGGTGGAACGGTGGCGACGGCTCGGGCAAGATCTTCCCGCTCCACTTCCGGGGGGCGTACCTCAACGCGACCAGCACCTACTACAAGAACGATGCGACCGCCGCCGGCTACGGGATCTTCTCGAGCAACGCGAGCGGCGGCAAGTGGAACTGGACGTACGCCAGCAACATGGCCGACTCCGACTACTACATCGGGGCCTGCGCGCAGGCGTGCGACCAGGTCGTGAACCACGCCCACGCCCAGTACTCGTCGCTCGGCTACTCGGGGACGAACGCCGGCGGGCGCCTTGTGATCAAGAACTCCGAGTTCGACCACAACTCCGACGGCTTCGACACCAACAGCCAGAACAACGACGACCGACCGTCGCCGCAGACCGGCCTCTGCCCGGGCGGCGCGACGAGCCCGATCACCCACACGCACTCGTGCTGGGTCTTCACCCACAACTACGTCCACGACAACAACAACCCGAACGTCCCTCGCACCGTGCCGGCGCCGACCGGCACCGGCGTGTCGGTCGCCGGTGGGCGCGACAACACGATCATCGACAACCGCTTCGTGCACAACGGCGCCTGGGGTGTCGTGTTCGTCCCCTACCCCGACGTCGGCAACCCGCCGCCCGGCGCGAACTGCCAGGGCGGCATCCAGACCGGCACGCCGCCGAACAACGTGTGCCTCTACGACGACTGGGACAACGCGCTCCTCCACAACAGCTTCAAGCACAACGGGTCGTTCGGCAACGACACAAACGGCGACATCGCGGAGATCACGTCCACCGCGGCGCCGAGCAACTGCTACCGCGGCAACGTCGAGGCCGGCGGCGGCCAGGTCACGACCTCACCGTCGGGCCTGCAGCAGAGCAAGCCCACCTGCGGCGGCACGGTGCCACCCGACTCCAACCCGTCCTTCTTCAACCAGATCGCCTGCGACTCAGCGATCTTCGCCGGGATCGTCCCGGGTACGAGCGGGTCAACGTGCCCGCCGGGCGCGAACTACCCACAGCGGACCAAGGTCGTGATGCCGGCATTGCCGCACTCGGGGCTGCGGACGATGCCAAAGCCGTGCCGGGGCGTGCCCGCCAACCCCTGGTGCCCGTCCGCCGGTGGACACAGAGGACACCACAAGCACCTGTCTCAGCAGGGCGAAGACTCAGGCACATAGCGCCGGGCTCACAAGGGTTTAGGACCTCGACGATGCCGGCCACGTAGCTCGGCGGACCGCGAGGAGGTATTAGGTCCTCGTGCCCGTTTGCTCGAGCTCCGTGTCGGTGAGCTCCGCCGCCTCCTCGCGCCGCGCCACATCGGTCGGGGCGGGCTTGTCCCGATCATGAGCCAGCAGCGAACCGACCGCGCCCAACACAACGAGCGTGACCAGGACATGCACGGCGACAGCGATGGCCAGGAACCACCAGCTTCCCGTGGCGAGGCCGATGACGGCCCCGACGACCGCGAACGTGCCGAAGCTGACAGCGAGCAGCAGCCGGTTGTTGCCTAGAGGGAGCCGCCGCCGGCCGGGATGCTCGAGGGTGTCTTGCCGGACGGCGACCGCGCGCTCGGCCCGCCGCAGGATCTCGCGGTTTCGCTCCAGTTCTTCAGAAATGACCATCACGAGACAACCGCCTCCTTCCGTGCGGGTCACGTCCGTCGCACCCGGCGGAAACACCCCATAACGCCCTACAACCGGCGCGGCATCCGCCAGTATCGAGCCGGTGAACCCTCGCGGAAAGACGGGCGCGGAGCCGGCGCCGCGCCGGCAGGGCGCTGCAGTACGCGCGACGCTGTGGCTGGCTCGTCACATCCGCGGCCGGGTGGTCAGGCGCGTCGGCGGCCCGGCTCGGGCGCGGGTGATCGTGCTGTTCGGCGCCGTGCTCGCGCTGAACGGCGCGGACACGGCGACGGTCGGCGCCGTCGCGCCGCAGCTCGAGCACAGCCTGCACATCGGCAACACCAAGATCGGGCTGCTCAGTTCGGTCGCGCTGCTGGTCGGCGCCGTGTTCACGATCCCGGTGGGCCTGTTCGTCGACAGGGTCAAGCGGCTGCCGATGCTGTCGATCAGCATCCTCCTGTGGAGCTTCGCATCGCTCCTGAGCGCGGTCTCCACCAGCTACTCGAACCTCCTGGTCACCCGCCTGCTGCTCGGCGCCGTGACCGCCACCGCGGGCCCGGCTATCGCGTCGCTGACCGGCGACTACTTCGCCGCGCGCGAGCGCGGTCGCGTGTGGGCGTACATCCTCGGCGGCGAGATCGCCGGGACGGCCGCGGGCTTCATCGTGAGCGGGACCGTCGCGAGCCTGATCAGCTGGCGCGCCGCGTTCGTCCTTCTCGCGATCCCCGGGTTCTTTCTCGCGCGCGAGCTCTACCGCACCGTGCCCGAGCCGCGACGCGGAGGGGAGAGCCCGCTCCTGCCCGGCGCAGTCGACTTCAAGCTGGCGGTCGCGGAGGCGAGTCCGCGCCCGCAGGCCGATCCGGAGGCCGCTCGGCCACCGGAGGAAACCGCCCACGAGGCGATACGGCAGCGCGGGCTGCGGCCGGATCCGGAGCGCGTGCTGCACGAGGACGCCCGCGCGCTCGGGCTCGTCGCCGCGGTGCGCTACGTCCTGTCGGTTCCGACGAACGTGCTGATGATCGTCAGCTCGTCGCTCGGCTACTTCTTCTTCGCCGGGCTGTCGACGTTCGCGCTCCTGTTCGTCCGCGGTCACTACCACGCGAGCCAGGCCACCGCCGAGCTGGTGCTGGGCCTGCTCGTCGTGGGCGCCATGATCGGGACGCTCGTCAGCGGGCGCCTCACCGACTCCCTGGTCCGCCGCGGGTTCCTCGAGGCCCGGGTCTGGGTTCCGGCGCTCTCCTACATCGGAGCAGCAGGGCTGCTGCTCCCCGGCATCCTCTCGAGCCACCTCACGCCCGCCGTCTGGTTCGATGTAGGTGGCGCGGCCCTGCTGTCCGCCGCCAACCCGCCGCTGGACGCCGCCCGGCTCGACATCATGCCGCCCGGGCTGTGGGGACGCGCGGAGAGCATCCGCACCGTCCTGCGTTCGCTCGCGCAGGCGATCGCGCCGCTCGCCTTCGGCGGCCTCGCGGACCTCATCGCGGGCATCGCGCCCAAGCAGGCTCCGATCGGAACGCACCCGGTGGTCTCGCCCGGCGCGGCCAGAGGGCTGGAGATCACCTTCCTGCTGCTCCTCGGCACACTTGCCGCGGCCGGCGTTGTCCTCCTGCGAGCGCGGTCGACCTACGCGCGCGATACCGCGACGGCTGCGGCCTCGCAGCGGGGATCCAGGTGACGCCCGCCTATCCCAGCGTCCGCTCGAGCAGGGCGCGCAGCTCGCGGAAGTGGCGCTCGGCCGCGGCCTCGTCGTAGACGGCCTGGTCGGCCATCGTGTATCCGTGGCGCGCGCCGTCGTAGACCTCGGAGCGGTAGCGCGCGCCACTCTTCTCGAGGGTTCGCTCGAGGGCGGCGATCTGGTCGGCGGACATGCTCGGGTCCTGGTCGGCGAAGCCGAAGTACAGCTCGGCCTTCACGTCGGCGGCCGAGCGGTGCGGGCTGTCGGGCGCGTCGGTGACGAGGCCGCCGGGGTGGAAGGCCGCAAGCGCCGCGACACGATCGGGGTGGGCGGCTGCGATCCGCCACCCCACGCGCCCGCCCATGCAGTAGCCGGCGATCGCGACCGGCCCAGGCGATGCCACCTCGCCGAGATAGTCGAGGTACGCGGCGCTATCCGCGGCGAGCCGCTCGGGCGTGAGCTGGCCCATCAAGGACCTGACCGCCTCCAAGAAGCTCGTGCGCTGTTCGGGGTCGGCCATGTCCGGGACCGGCAGCACCGGTGCGCGGCCGGCGCGGTAGAGGACGTTCGGTGCCAGCACGACGTAACCGTCGGCGGCGATGCGGTCCGCCATCTCGGCGATCGCCGGCCGCAGCCCGAAGGCATCCATGATGAACAGGACGCCGGGACGGGGCTGGTCATCAGGCCGGGCGAGGTAGGCGTCCGCGACGCCGTCCGGAGTGGTGACCTCGACAGGCTCGCTCATGCGCTCGCGGGAGCTCGCTTCAGTACGAGCTCGACCTCGCCCAGATGTTGATGCCGAAGTCCACGGCGTGCTCCTCGATGGCGGCGAGCTCGTCGTCGCTGAAGTCGAGCCTGTCGAGTGCGGCGAGCGTGTCGTCGAGCTGGCGCACGCTGCTCGCGCCGATCAGGGCCGAGGTCACGCGCTCGTCCCGCAGCACCCAGGCGACGGCCATCTGCGCGAGCGACTGGCCGCGGCTCTGCGCGATCTCGTTGAGCGCCCGCACGTGCGCCAGGTGGTCCTCGTTGAGCCAGTCCGGGTTGAAGAACGTGCCCTTGGAGGCGCGCGAGCCCTCCGGGATGCCGTCCAGATAGCGGTCCGTGAGCAGTCCCTGGGCGAGGGGCGAGAAGACGATGCAGCCCACGCCCGCCTCCCCTAGCACGGCGAGCAGGTCGTCCTCGATCCAGCGGTTCACGAGCGAGTACGACGGCTGGTGGATGAGCAGAGGCGTGCCGAGCTCGCGCAGGATGCGGAGCGCGTCCCTGGTGCGCACGGCCGAGTACGACGAGACGCCGGCGTAGAGGGCCTTGCCCTGCCTGATCGCGGTGTCTACGGCGCCGAGCGTCTCCTCGAGCGGCGTGTCGGGATCGAAGCGGTGCGAGTAGAAGATGTCCACGTAGTCGAGCCCCATGCGCCTGAGGCTCTGGTCGAGGCTCGCGAGGAGGTACTTGCGCGAGCCCCACTCGCCATACGGGCCCGGCCACATGTCGTAGCCGGCCTTGGTGGAGATGATCAGCTCGTCGCGGTAGGGAAGGAAGTCCTCCCGCAGGATCCGGCCGAAGTTGAGCTCGGCGCTGCCCGCGGGCGGTCCGTAGTTGTTCGCGAGGTCGAAGTGGCAGATGCCGCGGTCGAACGCCCGGCGCAGAATCGCGCGCTGGGTGTCGAGCCGCCTGTCGTCGCCGAAGTTGTTCCAGAGGCCGAGCGAGACGGCCGGCAGCTGGATGCCGCTGTCCCCGCAACGCCGGTAGTGCATCGAGTCGTAGCGGTCAGATGCCGCCTGGTACGGCACGCGCGCAGCGTACTCGCGGTTGGGCGTAAGGTCGGCGCGGAAATGTCGGCGGAAGCCCGGAGGGATCGCATCCTCGCCCGGATACGCGCGATCCCGGAGGGATTCGTCCGGACCTACGGCGATATCGATCCCGCCGCGCCCCGTCTCGTCGGCCGCGTGCTCGCCACGCACTGGGCGGGCGAAGGTCACTCCGCCATTCCGTGGCACCGAGTCGTTCGCGCCGACGGCAGCACCGCCGTCGGCGAGGAGCAGCTCGAGCTACTGCGTCAGGAGGGCGTGCCGGTGCGGGGCGACCGTGTGGACCTCAGGGAGGCGCGGCTACCTCCCGAGACGGCCTGAGCCAACCGGCGCCGCTACGCGGCCACCGCGAGCGTTTGGAGTCCCGGGAACGAGAGCCAGACGCGCGTGCCGTCCTTGACGACCTTCGCGAGGAGGTTGTCGCAGTGCGGGCAGCGCAGGACGATTCCCGCGCCGCGGTAGACGTGGACCGCGCCGACCGGCTCGCTCGCGCCACAGCCGGCGCAGGTGCCGATGGCCGCGGTCATCTCGACCGCGAAGACCTCCTGCAGCAGGCCGGCAACCGCGTTTCCGTCCAGCATCAGTGAGTCCATCTCAGCCTCCTGTCGGTCCGAAGCGCTCGGTCTTCACCTGTCGCGGATCGTGCCCGAGCTGCACGAACGCCTCGGCCACGACCTCGACGAACGGCGTGGGGCCGCAGACGTAGACGTGTGGCCGCTCCGCGGGGCTCGGGCCGACCTCCGCGAGCATCTCGGCGTCGACGCGGCGCGCGAAGCCAGTCCAGCCGGGCGGCTGGGAGCGCGTCAACGCGTGCACCACCGTCAGGCTGTCGCCGTTCAGCCGCTCGAGCTCGTCCCGGTAGATCACGTCATCCCACCCCCGCGAGGAGAGGAGCAGCCGCATCTCCACGTCACCACTGATCGCCGCCCGAAGTCGGACCATCGCCATCAGCGGCACCACGCCCGACCCGCCGCCGGCGAGCAGCACCGGGCCGCCCTGCGACGGCTCCCACACGAAGTAGCCGCCGACCGGGCCGCGCAGCTCGATCTGATCGCCCGCTCGCAGCTCGTCGGTCAGGTACGGCGAGACCTCGCCGTCATCGAGGCGCTCGACGGTGAGCTCGAGTCGTTCGCCGTCGGGCGCCGATGCGATCGAGTAGCTGCGCTCGGCCTGGTAGCCGTCCTCGGCGGTCAAGCGGATGTCCACGTGCTGCCCGGCGCGATGTCCGGGCCAGCCCGGCACGTCGAAGGCGATCGTCTTGACCCGAGGGGTCTCGGCGACGACGTCGACGACCTCCGCGATCTGCCAGGTCAGTCGCCCCAGTAGCGCTGTTCCCGCCACGGATCTCCGTAGTTGTGGTACCCGTTTGTCTCCCAGAAGCCGGGCTCATCGCCCGCCTGGAGGCGCAGCCCGCGAATCCACTTCCCGCTCTTCCAGAAGTAGAGGTGGGGAACGAGCATCCGTGCCGGGCCGCCGTGCTCGGGCTCCAGGGGCTCGCCGGCGTAGCCGAACGCCACCCACGCCTTGCCGCCGGTCACGTCCTCGAGCGGCACGTTGGTCGTGTAGCCGCCGTCGCAGTACTGGACGACGTGCTTGGCTGACGTCTCGATCCCGTCGAGCAGTGTGTCGACGGAGACGCCCTGCCAGACCGTGTCCAGCTTCGACCACTTGGTCACGCAGTGGATGTCCACGGTGACGTCCTCGCTCGGCAGGGCGCGGAACTCCTCCCATGTCCAGCGCCGGGGCTCATCCACCTCGCCGGCGATCGAGAAGTCCCACTGGTCGAGCGATGTGTGCGGCGTCGGCCCCGCGGAGAGGACCGGGAAGTCGTTCGTCACGTACTGGCCAGGCGGGACGCGCGTGGGATCCGCGGGCGCGCGGCGACCGCGGAACCCACGCGAGACCAGCGCCATCAGTGGCCTTCGTCCGGGAGCTGCGCGCGAAGCATCCACAGCTGCTGCTCGAGCGCGCGCATGACCTCGATCAGGACGTCCTGCGACGCAAGGTCGAGCTCGCCCAGGCGGTCCATTCGCGAACGGTTGCGCTCCGCGACCTCCGCGAGCCGCTGGACGAGCTCTCGAACCACATTCTCGGTTTCGAGCGCGCCGCGCTCGACGGGCGGGATCTCGGTCGCGGCGCTGACCGCGCCGGATTGGCCGTCGACCTGGAAGCCGAGCGCGACGGCCCGCTCGGCGACTGTGTCGGCGAGCTCGCGCCAGGAATCGACGAGCTCGTCGAGGTGCTCGTGCAGCGGCTTGAACTCCCGGCCGACGACGCTCCAGTGCAGCTGCTTGCCGAGCAGCGAGAGGTCCACAAGCTCGACGAGGGTCGTCTGCAGCTCGCGACCGACCTCCTCACGCTCGTGGTGGCCCAGCGCCGGCAAGTGTGCTTCCTGCGCGATCGATGCCATCTGCTCCTCCTTCTCGTGACGGGTCTGTGGATTCTCCGTCAGGAGCCCGCTCCCGTCCAGCCGGCGCGCGGCTTCGATGCCGCCTTCAGAGCATCGCGGTATCGGCCGGCTGGCCCAGCAGGATTCGGCCGGGCAGCGCGCGGGACGCCTCGTTGACCTGGAAATGGGCCGTGGCGGTGTGCGCGTCTCTGAAGCGCCGCTGAAGCGGCGAGTGGTCGTAGATGGCGGTGCCCCCTCCCAGGTCGTACATCGAGCGCACGACGTCGGCCGACGTCCTGACCGCGTGGGTGGCAGCGAGCCGGAGGCCGTTGCGCAGGTCGACGGGGACCGGCTCCTCGCCCTGCGCCGCGTCCCAGGCGGCGCCGATGGCGTCGTGGAAGAGCACGTCGGCGGCGCGCAGCGACGCCTCGGCACCGGCCACCGACGCCTGCGTCGCCGAGCGCTCGGCGAGCGTTCGCGTGGATCCCTGGCCGACCTTGCTGGCGGCCAGAGCCACGAGGTCGTCGATCGCGGCGCGTGCGTTGCCGAGCGCGGCGGCTCCGATCGACAGCGCGAAGAAGCCGAACAGCGGGAAGCGGTACAGCGGACGGTCCACGACCGGACCGTCGAACAGGGAGAACACGCCGGAGTCGGGGACGAACACTTCGTCGGCGACGCAATCGTGGCTGCCCGTTCCGCGCAGGCCGAGCGTGTGCCAGGTGTCCTGGACCTCCAGGTCGGACTTGGCAAGCGCGACGACGCGGTGCTGGGGCCGCTCGTCGTCGGCCGCCGCGGGATCGTGGACGAACGCGCCGGCGAACAGGACGTCCGAGTGGGCGATCCCGCTGCAGAAGGGCCACCGCCCGGAGACGACGACGCCCCCGTCGACCGGCCGCGCCTTGCCCCGCGGCGCCCACACGCCCGCGGCCACCCCCCGCCCCCGGCCGAAGAGCTCGTCGCGCGTCTCCGGGGGGAGATAGGCGACGAGCAGGCTGCTGGTGACCGCGATCGAGACGCACCACCCCGCCGACGCGTCGCCGCGGGCGATCTCCTGGGCACACCGGAGGGCAACGCCGGGCTCGAGCTCCAGACCGTCCGCCTCGACCGGCGCGCCCGCGCGCAGCAGGCCCGACGCGTGCAGTGGGGTGAGAACCTCGTCGGGAAGCTGCCGGTCGAGCTCGATACGGTCGGCAACCTGACTCGCCGTCTCGGCGATCTGCCCGGCCAGTGCCTCGAGGTCGGCGTGACGCGGTCGTGATGCCCGGGCGGCTTCGCATTCCTCGGCTGAGACGACCTTCGGAAGATCCATGCTCCGTCCTCGTTTCCTCGTTCCCGGGTACCGACCTGATACTGACTACCGAGGAGCCGACATGCCTCTGAGCGAGATCCACGTTCGCAGCGAGCACAGCGCCGGGCGGGTCGCGGTGGTCGAGAACACGCTGCCCGCCACACACGGGTGTCTGATCAGAACCCCGTCCTGATCCTCACCGGACCTCCCGGCTCGGGGAAGACCACGGTCGCCGGGCGGCTCGCGACCGACTCGCAGCGCGCGGTGCATCTCGAGTCGGACCAGTTCTTCCACTTCGTCAAGACGGGCTACGTCGAGCCCTGGAGACCGGAGTCGCACGACCAGAACACGACGGTGATGCGAATCGTCGCCGCGGCTGCGGCGGGGTATGCCACCGCCGGGTACTTCACGATCCTCGACGGGATCATCAGTCCGCGCTGGTTCCTGGAGCCGGTGCGCGATGCGCTCTCCGCCGCGGGGCTCCCGGCCGCCTACGCCATCCTGCGCCCGCCACTCGCGGTCTGCGTTTCCAGGACGACCGTGGATCCCGCTGTGGTGGAACGGCTCTGGAACGAGTTCGCCGACCTCGGGGCACTCGAGTCCCACGTGATCGATGCGGCTGGGAGACCCGAGGATGTGGCCGACGTGCTCGCTGCGCGACTGCGGAACGGCGAGCTGGCGATCTGACACTCAGGACGACACGCTCGCCAGCCGCGCTCGCAGGAAATCCCGCTCCGCGGGCTGGGACGCGAGCTCGAGTGCCGTGGCGTAGGCGTCGGCGGCCTCGGCGCCGCGGCCCAGCCGCCTCAACAGGTCGGCGCGGGAGGCGTGGAAGAGGTGGTAGCCGTCCAGACCGTCGATCCGCTCGATCAGCTCAAGCCCGCGCTCCGGGCCCTCGGCCATCGCGACCGCCACGGCGCGGTTCAACTCCACGACCGGACTCGGCACCGCCTGAGCGAGCAGTGCATAGACCTCGGCGATGCGGAGCCAGTCGGTCGCGTCGGCCGTATCGGCTCGGGCGTGCTCGGCGGCGATGGCGGCCTGAAGTGCGTACACGCCGGGCGGCAGGCGCCTGACGATCTCCACTCCCTCCTCGATCTCCTCCCTGTCCCACAGGCGGCGGTCCTGGTCCTCGAGCAGCACCAGCTCACCGGCCGGACCGGTGCGGGCATCGCGCCGCGAGTCCTGGAGCAGCATCAGCGCCAGGAGTCCGGCCACCTCGGGCTCGTCCGGCATGAGCCCGCGGAGGATGCGCGCCAGGCGGATCGCCTCGGAGCACAGCTCACGACGGATCAGGGCCTCGCCGGCGGTTGCGGCGTAGCCCTCGTTGAAGATCAGGTAGAGCGCGGCGAGCACCGACGGCATCCGGTCGGGAAGCTCGTGGTCGGCGGGCACGACGTAGGGGATGCGGGCGTCGCGGATCTTGCGCTTGGCTCGGACGAGCCGCTGCTGCATGGCCGGCTCCGAGGTGAGGAACGCCCGCGCGATCTCCGGCGTCTGCAGGCCTCCCAGCGTGCGCAGCGTGAGCGCGACGCGCGCCTCGGGGGCCAGCGCCGGGTGGCAGCAGGTGAAGATCAGCCGCAGCCGGTCGTCGGGGATCGAGCTGTCGGGCATCTCGCCGTCCTCGTAGCTGGTGGGCGCCAGCGCCTCGAGCTCGCGAACCTTGTCCTCGAGGCGCTGGGCCCGGCGGATGCGGTCGATCGCCTTGTTCCGGGCGGTGGTGGTGATCCAGGCGCCCGGGTTACGCGGCATGCCGCGCTCGGGCCACACCTGGAGCGCCACCACGAACGCGTCCTGCACCGCCTCCTCGGCGAGGTCGAAGTCGCCAAGCACGCGAATGAGCGACGCGACCGCCCGTCCGGACTCCTCCCGGAACAGGCGCTCGACCGCCTCGGCCGGAGCGCTTACCGCGCCGCCTCCACCTTGTTCGTGTGGGTCTCGGAGCCCGCGACCTCGTAGTCCATGACCGGACGGACCTCCACCGCACCGCCGGGCATCGGGATCCGCTTCGCCCACGTAAGCGCTTCGTCGAGGTCCTCGCACTCGAGCAGGTAGAAGCCGCCGAGCTGCTCCTTGGTCTCGGCGAATGGGCCGTCCGTGACGATCGGCTCGCCAGCCTCCTGGATCTTCACGGTGGTGGCGGTGGCGCTCGGCTGGAGACCCTCGCCCGCCACGAAGGCACCGCCGTCCGTCGTCGCGCGGGTGAACGCGTCCCACTCCTTCATGCCTTCCCGCATCTGCTCGGGCGTCCTATCCGCGTAGCGGGACTCGTCTCCGATGAGCGCAAGCAGGTACTTCATGGGTCAGACCTCCTGTGGTCGTGGGCGGCGCCTTTCGCCGCTCTCATTCTGACGACGAACGGGGGTCGGCCAGATCGACACTGATACGGTCGCGCCGTAACCACGCGAACCCGAGGAGGTGGCAGATGGCCGTTGGACTGCGCCTGAGCTTCTCGACACTCACCCTTGACGACTACGACGCGGTCTGCGAGGCGCTCAACTTTCCCGGCGACTGGCCCGACGGGCTGGTCGCCCACGGCTCGCATGAGGCGGACGGCCATCTGGTGGTGAACGACGTGTGGGAGTCGCGGGGACAGTTCGATCGCTTCGTTCAGCAGCGGCTTCAGGGAGCCATGGGCCAGGCGATCGGGGATCGCGCCGAGGAGCCGGAGGTCGTCGAGCGCGAGCTCCACACGTTCTACACGCGGGGATAGGGCGGTAGCTACCTAGCTTCGGACGTCTGCGTCCGAGCCGCGTGTCCGAGCACAAGCACGGCCGCGGCGCTGATGCCGGCGGCAATCGCGGCGAACGTCCAGGCGTTGACGAACGCGCTGTGGCCGCTGGTGCCGGCCTGTCCGAGGATCGCGATCACGATCGCGACGCCCAGCACGCCTCCGAGCTGGCGGGCCGTGGCGTTGAGGCCGCTGCCGGTCGCGTAGAGGCGCGCGGGCAGGCCTTGAACCGCGGCGGTGGTCAGCGTCGGGAAGGCCATTGCGATCCCGATGCCGGTGAATGCGGTCCCGGGCAGCCAACGGATGACGTAGTCGGCATGCGTGCCGGCACGCACGGCGTACCACGCGCAGCCCGCGGTGTAGATAACCGCGCCGATGCCCGCGATCGGGACCAGTCCGTAACGATCGGCCAATCTCCCGGCCGGGCCGGCGAGCGCCGCCGTGATCAGCGGCCCGGGCGTGATCGCCGCGCCGGCCGCGAGCACGGTGTAGTGCCAGATCGACGTCAGGAACAGGACGTCGGTGAGGATCTTCGCGTAGAAGGCGCACGCGAAGATCAGGATCGCGACGTTCGCGAACCGCACCGAGGGAATGCGCAGCGACAGGTTGCTGGTGGTCCATGGTTGCCTGCGCGACCGCCACGACAGCGCCGCCACGAGCACCGTGGCCCCGGCGAAGCTGGAGATGACGCGGGTGTCGCCCCATCCCCAGTTGGGTCCCTGAGTCAGGCCCAGCGCCACCAATGAGACCGTGCCCGTCAGCAGCCCGATGGCGATCAGGTCGGGCACCCGCCCGTACTCGAGATCGTGCTGCTCGCGGAGCACCCGCCGCCCCATCATCAGTGCGGCGGCGCCGAGCGGGACGTTGACGAGGAAGACCAGCCTCCAGTTCGACGCGTGCACGAGCAGGCCGCCGAGCGATGGCCCGACCGCCGCCGCGACGGCCGCCGATGCGCCAAGCATCGCGATCCCGCCGATGCGCCGCTCGAGCGGGAGCTCGCCCAGCAGCAGCCCGAGCGAGGTCGGCACCAGCAGCGCGGCGCCGACGGCCTGGAGGAGTCTCAGCGCGACAAGCGCCTCCGCCGACGGGGCGACGGTGCACAGGAGCGACGCGAGCGTGAAGGCGAGCAGCCCGGTCATGAACACCCGGCGGCGGCCGACGAGGTCGGCCAGCTGCCCGGCGGGTACCAGGAGCGCGGCGAACACGATGTTGTAGCCGTTGAGCACCCACGACAGCCAGGAGCGCGCGACGTGGGGGAAGCTGCGCTGGATGCTGGGAAAAGCCACGTTCACGATCGTGGCGTCAAGGAACGCCATGAAGGCCGCCAGCGAGCACACCACCAGCACCGCGCGGAGTCGCCCACCGGACACGACCGGCGGGCGGACCTGCGCCTGTTCTGATTGGACGGGCAACCGAGCCATCGCGGGCTACGCCCCCGCTGGCAACCGGGGCGCCTCCGGGCGCGTAGTTTGCATGTTGTCCGGCAAAGGTGCCGGCTAGACCGCTGCCCGCTCGGGCAGGCCGACCTCTTCCGCCAGCTGCGCGGGCGAATAGGTGCCGCTCGGCACGATCGCCGCGCCCTGCATGTGCGAGGTGCGCAGGATCGGGTAGTGCAGCTCGCCGTGGGGTCCGCCGGTGCGTCCGGTCCCCCCATGAGTGGCGAGCGGGGCCGCGAATCCGATGTGCGATTCGTTCACCTTCAGCAGCCCGGCGTTTGTCACCTCTTCCACGAAGCGATCGATGATCGCCTCGTCGCTCGCCCAGACCGAGTTGCGCAGCCCGTACTCGTTCGCGTTGAGGAAGTCGATCACGCGGTCCAGGAGCGCGGGACGTTCGTCCGCCGCGGGCACGATCACCGGCAGCAGCGGGAAGAACGTCTCCTCGCGCACGCACGCGAGCGTCCGCGCCTCGGTGAGCCCGTCGACCCGCACCACGACCGGCTCGAGGAAGAAGCCCTGCTCGGACGGCTCACCGCTGGTGTCGACGCGGCGGCCGCCGCACAGCACCTGCGCGCCCGCCTCGCGGGCCTCCGCGAGCGTCGAGAAGTAGCGGTCGGCCTTGAGGACCGGTGACAGCAGCGTCGTCGGGTCCTCCGGATAGCCGGGCCGGATGTCCGCGACGCGCTCCAGCAGGCGGGCGAGGAGCTCGTCGGCGATGTCCGGGTGGGCGATCGCGTACTTGGGCACCATGCAGATCTGGCTCGAGCCGTAGAAGCACTCGCACATCGCGGCGGCGGCGGTCTCGATGTCGGCGTCGTCCCAGACGACGATGCCGTCGTTGCCCGATAGCTCGAGCACGGCCTTCTTGCCGTTGGTCGCACAGTCCACGCCGATCTTGATCCCGACCGTGCTGTCGCCGAAGAACATCACGTCGTCGACCAGCGGGCTCGTGATCCACTGGCGCAGGATCTGCTTGGTGTCGCCGGAGATCAGGTTCAGGGTGCCCGGCGGCGCCCCGTGGCGCTCGAGGATCGGGGCCACGATGTCGCGGTAGAGGAACATGACCGACAGCGGGGTCGAGCGCGGCGCCTTGACCACCAGCGCGTTCCCCGACACGATCGCCCCGAAGCCCAGCGCCGAGTTGGAGCCGGCCGCGTTCTGGGGCGGGTTGACGCAGACCACCCCATCGGGCTTGCGCGAGACCACGATCCGGCGCTCGCCCTGCTCGATCTCCGAGCGAAGCTGGGAGAAGTTCCAGTCCATCGTCTCGCGCGCCGTGCCCTCGATCATCCCGCGCACCTCCCACTGCGCCAGGCGCCGCGGGTGGCCCTCCCACACGAGGATCTCCACGAACTCCTCGGCGCGCTCCACGATCGCGTCGTGGTACTCGTCGACCATCGCGCGGCGTACGTCCAGCGGGGTGCGCGCGAACTCGCGGCTGGCGCGGGCGGCGGCCTCCAGGGCCTCGGCGCCCTCACGGCGCTCGCCCCAGGCGCACCGCCCGACGACGACGTCCGCCGGAGCGTCGGCGGGATCCATCTGGCCCAGGTCGAGCGCCCGCTTGAGGTTGAAGGTGCCCATCGGGTCCGCCAGCAGCGCCGACGCCTTCACGGTGTAGTTCCAGCCCTGACCTTCGCGGTCCTGGCCGTCGATGTACAGCGGGTACGACCTCATGCGGGAACCCCCGTCTCGCTCGAGGCGGCTTTTAGGGACTCGGCCATCGTCTCGACGTCCTGCAGCTCGCCCGCGTTGAACTTCCCGTACGCGCCGAGGTCGAGCAGCCCGTGGCCCGAGTAGCAGAACAGGATCGTGGCCTTGCGCCCCTGCTCCTTGCACTCCTGCGCCACGTCGATCACGGCGCGGATGGCGTGCGCGGTCTCGGGTGCCGGCAGGAATCCGGTGAGCCGCGCGAACAGCGACCCCGCCTTGAAGACCTCGTTCTGCGGGTAGGCGATCGCGTCGAGGAGGCCCTCCGCGCGCAGCAGCCCGGCGAGCGGAGCGGCGCCGTGGTAGCGGAGGCCGCCGGCGTGGATCGGCGGCGGCACGAAGTCGTGGCCCAGGGTGTAGGTGCGCGCGAGCGGGCCGGTGCCGCTGGCGTCGGCGAAGTCCCAGCGGTACTCGCCGCCCGTCAGCGTCGGGCAGGCCTCCGGCTCGGCGGCGAGGATCGTGAGATCGCGGCCGTTGAGCTTGTCCGACACCCACGGCAGCGCGAGGCCGCCCATGTTCGAGCCGCATCCGAGCGACGCGACCAGGTAGTCGGGTTCGCGGTCGACCAGCTCGAGCTGCTCGCGCGCCTCCAGTCCGATTAGCGTCTGATGCAGCAGCACGTGGTTCGCGAATGCGCCCATCGCAAAGCGCGATTCGGGGTCGGAGTACACGACCTCGAGTGCCTCCGACACGGCGGTCGCCTCGCTGCCCGGATGGTCCGGATCCTCGTTCAGGAAGAACCGCCCCACGTTCGTGAACTCGCCCGGGCTGGGCAGCACGGTGGCGCCGAAGGTCTCCATCAGGTGCCGGCGGCCCGGCTTGTGGTGGTAGGACGCGCGCACCATGTAGACGGTGACCTCGATCCCCATCAGCGCGCCGGCGAGCGCAAGCGCGGTGCCCCACTGCCCGGCGCCCGTGTCGGTCACGAGCCGCCGCACACCCTCCTGCTTGGCGTAGTACGCCTGAGCGAGCGCCGAGTTGAGCTTGTGGCTGCCGGACGGGCTCTCGCCCTCGTACTTGAAGTAGATCTCCGCAGGGGTGTCGAGCTCCCGCTCGAGCGCGTGCGCCCGGTAGACCGGCGTCGGCCGCCACATCCGGTACCCGGCCGCCACCTCGTCGGGAACGCTGATCCACCGTTCGAGCGAGCGCTCCTGTGCGGCCAGCGCCCGCGGCAGCAGTCGCTCGAGGTAGTCCTGGGAGAGCGGCTTGCCGCTCTTCGGATCGAGCAGCTCGTCCGGAGCCCGCGGGAGGTCCGGCAGCACGTTGTACCAGCGGTCAGGAATGCGGTCGACCGGCAGGTCGATCCGTGCCAGCGGTGCTTGCTTCACCTTGCGCTCCCTCGGGGTGTTGGCCAGCGAGACAGCAGCCCATGTACCCACTAAAAGGCCGCTGAGTCTCCGCACTCCACCCTCTCCGACGGGTCGGGATCTGTCAAGCCCCGGTCGCAATTTTTCGCCCGAATCGGGGACACGCGTCGTCCCGCTGACCTGGACGAATGTTCGATGCCACCGTACGGTTGGGCTTCCATCCTGGGACGCACCTTCACGTACCCCAACGGTGCAGGCGACCTGACCAGTTGGGGTCCTTCCTACCTCGAAGCTGTGGTGCGGATCCGATCCGTACGGGGACGCTGGCGCAACCACCCTCAAAGTGCCCGCAAAGCCGGGAGGTTTTCAGTGGCGAACTCGCCCTGCCGTGCCGATACAGCACACGTGGGCGAGTACACGTGGATGTGCCCGACCGAGCTGGACCGGGAACGCCTGGTCGCGACCGTGCACGGCGTCGGCCGAGCGCGGGCGATCATGTTCGTGGTCCTGGCGGCGGTGGTCGCCGGATCCGCCAAGGACACCGGATGGTGGCCGTTCGTCGCGCTGCTCGGTGCCGCGGTCGGATCGATCTACCTCTACCGGGATCTGGGTCGCCGGCGGCGTCCCGAGTACTGGGCCCTGGGCGGTTGGCTGGTGACGCAGCTCCCGCTCGGGGTCGGGATCGCGATAACCGGAGGCCCGCGCAGCCCGGCACTGTCGTGGCTGGCGATCGCGGTCGTCTCCCTGGTGGCGCGGTTCAGCCGCCTGACGATCCGGGTGGGGATGTGCTTCCTGGGCCTGGTGCTCATGGCCGTGACCCTCGCCGTCGATCCGGCCTGGACCATCGCCCACCCCGCCAGCACCCTCATCACCGGCGGGCTCCTGTTCTCGGTCTGGATCTTCGCCGAGGCGCTGCTTCGCTCCGACCTCGAGCATCGCGACCACGACAAGGTCACGGGCCTGCCCAACCAGACCAAGTTCGTCGACCACCTGCACCTGGCCCTCACGCGGCGCGAGCGCCGCGGCGGGACGATCAGCGTCCTCGCGGTGGACCTCGACGGCTTCGGCCTCGTCAACGAGAGCCTCGGCCCGAGCACCGGCGATCAGCTCCTGCGCCACACCGGCGCGCGGATCGCACGTGCAGCCGTCTCGGCCGAGATGGTCGCGCGCCGCTCGGCCGACGAGTTCCTGATCCTCATCACCGATCTGCACGACAGCCCCACCGCTCCGCCCCAGCCCTGGGTCAGCGCGGAGAGGGCCCCGCAGGACACCGCTCGCTCGGTGCAGGCGGCGCTGGCCGAGCCAATTCGCATCGATGACCGCGAGATCTACCTCGGCGCCTGTGTGGGGATCGCGGTGCTGGCGGACGGCGAGGACGCGACCGACCGCCAGAAGACGGTCGACAAGCTGCTCTCGGGCGCTCAGCTCGCGCTGTCCAGCGCTCGTTCGGCGGGGCCCGGCAGCCTCACCCTCTACGACAGCGCCCGGCCCAGCTCGGAGCGCCGCCTGTCCCTGATCACCCGGCTGCGGAAGGCAATCGACCGCGGGGAGCTCGTCCTGCACTACCAGCCGACGGTGGACCTGCACACCGGCGAGATCAAGGGCGTCGAGGCTCTCGCCCGCTGGAACGACGACGAGCTCGGCGTCGTCTCGCCAGGGGAGTTCATCGGGGTGGCCGAGGAGACCGGCTTGATCGAGCCGCTCGGCGCCTGGGTAATGGACGACGTGGCACGGCAGGCGCGCGCCTGGGACCGCGAGGGCCTGGACTTCGAGATCGCCTTCAACCTTTCGCCCCGGCAGCTGTGGCAGCCCGGGCTGCTCGAGCGGATGCAGGACAGCCTCGCCACTGCTGGCGTGCCCCTCGAGCGCTTCGTCGTGGAGATCACGGAATCGAGCGCGCTGCGCGACTTCGAGAGCACGGTCGCTCTGCTGCGCGAGATGACCGCCCAGGGGTTCCGCCTCGCGATCGACGACTTCGGAGTCGAGCTGTCCTCGCTGTCGCGGCTACTCGAGATCCCGGCCCACGTGCTCAAGGTGGATCAGTCCTTCATCGCGGCCCTGTCGAGCTCGCCCGACGCGGCCGTGATGGTGCAGATGATCATCCAGCTCGCGGAGAAGCTGGGCATGCGGCCGCATGCCGAGGGCGTCGAGACGGAGGAGCAGCGCCGCTTCCTGCTGGAGAAGGGGTGCCAGTACGGACAGGGCTACCTCTTCGCGAAGCCGGTCCCGGCGGGCGAGATCCTCGACCTCTACCTGCGCTCGCTCGCGTCGCGGATGGTCCCGATCCCGCCGGGGGTCGACCTCCTCGACGTCCCGACCTTCTCGGGACTCGAGTCCATCGACATCCCCGCCGACCTGCGGACAACCGGCAGCTGACCCCGGCTAGTCCGCCGGGGCCGGCGCGGCGGGCTGCTCGAGCGCGCCGATCTGCTGGAGGAGCGCCAAACTTCTGGAAGCTCCGTGATCGAGTCGAAGGAGGGGCCCCGTGCCAACGCGAATCGAGATCGACCGGCTCCGCCCGTTGCTGGCGGAGGGCGCTCAGCTCATCGAGGTGCTGCCGGCAGCCGAGTACGAGGAGCAGCACCTCCCCGGCGCGGTCAACATCCCGCTGAAGCGGCTCGACGCCGCGACGACCGCCTCTCTCGACAGGGGCAACCCGGTCGTCGTGTACTGCTGGGACTATCTGTGAGACCTGAGTCCGCGGGCCGCGTGCCGGCTCGAGACGCTCGGCTTCGAGCACGTCTACGACTACGTGCCGGGGAAGTCGGACTGGCTGGCGCGCGGCCTGCCGAGCGAGGGCGAGCTGGCGTCGCGGCCCACCGCCGGGTCCTGCGCCCACGACGACGTGATCACATGCCGGCTCGATGAGCCGGTGGGGCCCGTGCTGGAGCGCATCGACGCTTCGCCCTATGGATTCGCACTGGTCGTGAGCGATGGCGGAGTCCTGCTCGGGCGCCTGCGGCGAAGCGCACTCGACGGCGATCCACAGGCGCCCGCCGAGTCTCTGATGGAGCCCGGACCTTCAACGGTGCGCGCCGACACGCCGGCGGCCGAGCTCGCCGAGCGTCTTCGGGGGCGCGAGTTGAACACCGCGATCGTCAGCGACCCCGAGGGCCGGCTGGTGGGCGTGGCGCGCCGGCGCGAGCTCGAGCGCCTGGCGGGGTAGTCAGCCGCTCGACGTGCCTCCGGCGTTAGGCCCGCCGCCGCCCGGGTATGGCTCGGATGGACGACGAGATGCGCATCACACGCTGGAGCACGCAGCCACTCGGTTCACTGCCCGTACGGCCCGCCGCCGCCGTGACGCCGATCGCGGTTGGCGACTACCTGTGCTCGGAGCGGGAGCTCTACCGCGTCGAGCAGATCGGGAGCGAGCACGCGGTGATCGAGGAATGCCGCACGGGCGAGTTGATCGACGCGCGCATCGCCGATCTGCGCTCCCTCGGGCGCGTCAACAGAAGCTAGGCCCGCATCGGCGCTCGAGGCGCTGATGCCGCCGGCGACGATCACACTCGCGCTCGCTGGAGACACCATGCTCGGCCGCAGCGTCGCGGATCGGCTGCGGCAGGATCCGGCGATCGCGCTCGTCGACGGCGGCGTGGCGGAGGCGGCAGCCGGTGCCGACCTCTTCGTGCTCAACCTGGAGTGCTGCATCTCGGAGCGCGGGGAGCGCTTCCCCGATCCCCGCAAGCCGTTCTTCTTCCGGGCTCTACCCGTTGCGGCCGAACGGCTGGCCGAGCTGGGCGTCGACGCCGTGACGCTGGCCAACAACCACGCGCTCGACTACGGACCTGTCGCGCTTCTCGACACCCTCGAGCTCCTGCGGGCTGCGGGCATCGCGATGGTGGGCGCGGGGGCCGACGAGCGCGGCGCGCGGGCGCCGATCGTCCTGGAGAGCCGCGGATTCCGGCTGCGCGTGGCCGCCGCGAGCGACCATCCGCGCGAGTACGCGGCGGGCGCCGATCGACCGGGCGTCGCCTTCGCCGACCTGCGGCAAGGCGATCCGCCAGACTGGCTGCTCGCGGCGGCGCGCCCCGACAGGGACGCCGATGCCGTGCTGATCACGCCGCATTGGGGGCCGAACATGCGCACCGAGCCCCTGCCGTACATCCGAGCGGCCTCGGCGGAGCTGGTCCGCGCCGGTGCCACGGTCGTGGCAGGCCATTCCGCCCACGTGTTCCAGGGCGTCGCCGGGCGGGTGCTATTCGATCTCGGCGACTTCCTCGACGACTACGCGGTCAACGCCGAGCTGCGGAACGACCTCGGACTCCTGTGGCTCGTAACGCTCGACGCCGGCGGCCCGACGCGCGTGGAGGCGCTTCCCCTCGTGCTCGACTTCTGTCACACGCGGCTCGCCAGGGGGAGTGAGCGCCAGCTGGTGGGACGGCTATTGAGAGAGCGGTGCGCGGCGCTCGGCACGGAGGTTCGGGACGAGGGCGACCGCCTCGTGGTGGACTCTAGCTCAGCCCCGGCACGCGCCCCGGGGTGAGCGCCACGGCCAGCCCCAGGACCGCCAGCAGGACCGCGATCGACCGGCTCGCCGTCGGCTGCCACGGCACGAGCTTCTCGATCGCGATCAGCCCCGCCACGAACACCATCCAGCCCACGCTCATCGCCCCGAGGGCGATCAGCGCCGCCATCAGCGCCCAGCAACACCCCACGCACCAGCCGCCGTGCTCGATTCCCATGCGCAGCGCGCCGCTGCGGCCCGGCCTCCAGGCGGTGAGCAGGAGGGCAAACGGGCTCCGGCACTTCCTGAGACAGACGTCCTTCAGCGGAGTGAGCTGGTAGATCGCGGCGGCGACGATGACTCCGCCGG
>Ga0209577_10001726_pt1 | contig 21570 bp, 18 predicted proteins | sample GraSoiAngelo_109_FD_185874 | JGI IMG/M metagenome (GOLD analysis project Ga0209577, IMG submission 185874) | Grasslands soil microbial communities from the Angelo Coastal Reserve, California, USA - 14_0903_12_20cm (SPAdes) (version 2) | ecosystem: Environmental > Terrestrial > Soil > Grasslands...
TTTCGACGAGCCTGGTTGCGACCATTAATTTCCTGTCGCTTTACGCGTTAATGCGACGCCATGTGGGCAGGCTGGAAACGCGGCAACTGCTAATTGGCCTTGGAAAAATGTGTCTGGCCGGTGCAGTGCTGGCATTGGTCTGCTGGGCGGCCAACTACTGGTGGCTTGGTGCGTGGTATCAGCTGCGCTTCTTACCAAAGTTATGCGAACTGCTGGTCGCGATCGCCATCGGTGCAGCCGCATTCTTTGCCTGCGCGTTTTTGCTACGTGTGCGCGAAGTTCTGGACATCGTTGATATCTTTCGCCGGCGATTTCATTGACACCGGCTTTCAAGCCGGTGGTCTACGAGCAGCTCAGTGGAAGCCGTTTAAACGGCTTTTTCCCATTCCGTGCGACGGCACCGGCCTGAAGGCCGGTGTTAATGATACGACCGTATGAGGAGGCGCTGTCCCGATTAATCCAGCGCCTGATCTAGATCTTCGATCAAGTCATCCGCGTTCTCCAGGCCAATCGACAATCGCAGAAGGCCTTCAGGCGAAGTTGTTCCTGCGCCTTCGATCGACGCCCGATGTTCAATCAGACTTTCCACTCCGCCGAGACTGGTCGCGCGCGTAAAGATTTTCGTTTTAGCGGCGACTGACATCGCTGCGTCACGACCGTCCTTGGCCTCAAAGGAGAGCATTCCACCGAACAACTTGTCCTGAGCGCCAGTCGATTGGGTCGACATCTGCTTCGCGGCAATTTCGTGTCCAGGATGCGATTTCAATCCGGGATAGTGGACACGCGCAACTTTTGGGTGCCCCGAAAGAAAACCAGCGACTTTCATGGCGTTTTCCGAATGCGCGCGCATTCGCCACGGCAACGTGCGCATGCCGCGCAGGATCAGCCAGCAATCGAAAGGCGACGGGACTGCGCCGCCCTCATATTGGATGCTCCTGATACGTTTGAAAAAATCGCTCTCAGTTTTCGCAACGACAATTCCTCCGAGCACGTCGCAATGACCGCCGAAATATTTTGTTGTGGAATGTAGGATCAAATCCGCGCCAAGATCGAACGGGCGCTGCAATGTTGGCGCCCACGTATTGTCACAAACGCAGATCGCGCCCGTTTCGCGGACAATCTTTGCAACGGCAGCAAGGTCGACAATTTTTAACAGGGGATTGGACGGTGTTTCCATCCAGGCGAGTTTTGTCTTCGACCGCAGCGCCTTTTCCACGGCGCTAAGATCGCTCATATCGACAAAGCTGACGTCGAGTCCCCAGCGCCGGAAAATTTCCCGCAGCAAGCGCGATGTTCCGTAGTACGCATCTACGTGCGCGAGGACGTGATCGCCCGGCACGAGCGTCTGAAAGATCGACATGCTCGCTCCTGTTCCGGAGGCAAAAGCCGCCGCGCCCGCGCCACCTTCCAATGCGCTGATTCCTTGCTCGAGTGCCTGGCGGTTCGGATTGTTATTGCGAGTGTACATGAACCCGCGCGAGTAGGTGCCTTCAATGTCTCGCTCGAACGTGGTTGAAAGATGAATCGGCGATGAAACTGCGCCCGTCGCCGGATCAATGGTGTGGCCCGCATGGACAGCTAAAGTTTCGATTCTCATTGTGGTTGATTTTTCCAATGGACGCTACGGGTTGCAAATGCGGTTGTCGAACTTATGGTGTTGCGGCTTTCGGGGTTAACTCACGAACGGATTCGGAGTTGACGGCTCCATTTGTCCAGCGCCAAATAGCAACTGCATTTGGCGACCGACCGACCTAGCGTGTTTATTTCATGAGTATTTACGACGACGACGTTTTTCGAATGGCGCGCGACCAATTTCAGGTCATCGCCGATTATTTGAGCATCAATAAAAATGATCGCGAGCGCTTGATGTATCCAAAGCGCGCCATCGCCGTGACGCTGCCTGTGCATATGGACGATGGCGGCACAAGAACGTTCCAAGGCTACCGTGTCCAGCATCACTTGACCCTGGGTCCAACAAAAGGCGGAACGCGCTTCGCTCCATCTCTGTCCATGGGAGAAACGGCGGCGCTGGCGATGTGGATGAGCTGGAAATGCGCGCTGTCCAATTTGCCGTATGGCGGAGCCAAAGGCGGAGTCGCCGTGGACCCTGCCAAATTATCACGGACCGAGCTGGAGCGTGTTTCGCGCCGATACATGCAAGAGATGATTCCCTTTGTCGGACCACACACCGACATCATGGGCCCGGACATGGGCACAAATGAACAAGTCATGGCGTGGTTCATGGACACCTATTCAGTTCATCAAGGCTATTCCGTCAGCGAGATCGTGACCGGCAAACCGGTTGCCATCGGCGGAACAGAAGGCCGACGCGAGGCAACCGGGCGAGGAGTCGTTTATTTGGTCGAACGCGCCATGAACATGCTCAAAATGGATCCCGAAAAGTGCACGGCCATCGTGCAGGGATTCGGCAACGTCGGGTCCGTCGCGGCTCTTTCGTTAGCCTACAAGAGCGGCGTCAAAGTCGTTGGCATCAGCGACGCACATGCGGCGATATACAATCCAAAAGGAATCGATATCCAAGCGGCCGAACAGCACATTTTTAAGAAAGGAACCCTGCGTGCGTTCGCTCAGGACGATCATGTCGACCCAAACGAACTCCTCACCATGCCGTGCGATATCCTGGTGCCAGCAGCGGTCGATCGCGTCATTAACGGAAAGAACGCCGGGCAACTCAAATGCCGAATCCTGGCTGAAGGCGCCAATGGGCCAACCACGCCGGAGGCAGACTTGATTCTGGAAAAACGCTGGGACGAAGTTTTCGTGATCCCAGACATCTTGTGTAACGCTGGCGGCGTAATTGTTTCTTACTTTGAGTGGGTGCAGGGCCTGCAATCCTATCTTTGGACGGAAATGGAAGTGACCGACAAGCTTTTCCGAATTCTGGAGCATTCGTTTGCGCAGGTGATCAGACGCGCGAAAGCGCATAAGATTTCTCATCGCACTGCGGCCATGGCGATTGGCGTCGAGCGCGTTCTCAAAGCTAAAAAGATGCGCGGCCTGTTTCCGTGAGTCTTTTATTGTAGCCACGCCCCCTGTGGGGCGTTGCATTGTTTACAAACCACAGACAGCGCACAGCGCCGTGGCTACAGAGCGTGCATATTTGCAACCACAATGAAGTTTTCGCACAGCGAAGAAGACCGCGAGGGAAAACATCTCGACGTCCTGATCGACGAGGAAAACGGCCTCCGGATTGTCGTCTCGCGCCTGGGTGCGGAATTAGTCAGTCTTTCGCGAATCAACGAGGAAGGGGAATGGTCCGGCTTTCTTTTTCGCGATAACGACCTATCGGCACCGCCTCAGGGCTGGGCGAACCATGCGACGGTGATGGGTTACTATCTCCACCGGCTTAAAGATGGACGCAGCTTGTACCGGGGCCGCGAGATCAAAGGCGGCAATCACGGCTTCCTTCGGTCCAAGACTTGGCACTTCGCCGGAACTTCTCCTCAGGGAAGCGGCGCTTCATTGCAGTATTCAATAACGCCGAATGATTTCTCACCAGATGAATATCCGTTGAAAGTCAGCGTGAACCTCACCTACAGAATCGACGCGAATAAAGTTGGCGTGTTTTTCGAGTTTCGAAACGAGGAGTCTGAGTTGGATGCGCATGTTTCTTTTGGTTTACATCCTGGATTTGCAGCGACGTCCTTTGAATCTTTTCATCTTCAAATGCCCCGGGGACTCTACCGCCGGCACTTTTCGCCCGGAAATTATCTTTCAGGCCAAACCCGCGATATTGAGTTCGCAGGCGGCGAAATGCCGTTTTCGAGAACTGAATTATCTGGTTCTGTTATTCTCGAACTTCTCGACGTTCCGAGGCGTCAATTTTCCTATGTCGATCCGCCCAGCGGTCGCTGGGTCATCCTCGATCTAACGGGTGTGCCGTACCTGACCTTGTGGTCCGACGGCGGCCCGTTTCTTTGCATCGAACCATGCTGGGGACTCACTGATCATCAGCAACAACGACCTTTTGAAAACAAAGAAGGGATTCAAATAATCGCACCGGGCGACGTATTGCGCGCGTCGTTCAGCATCGCTCCGGAACTTGCGTCTTGCGATTAGCCGGATAATTGACGACTGACCGCTATGGGCGCTGCTTCACTCCGTGTCTTGCTCACGCATTCAATCGATTATGCGGGAATGTTTCCGCCTTGTAGTCTCGGGCTCGAACCAGCGCTGAAAAATCAGGCTGAATATGTCCAATCCTCGGACGCATGGATGCTGGGCGCGTTTGTTCTCCCCGTTCAACAATTTGATGCGACCAGGCAACTCCTTTCGCAATTTGATGCGCAACATCCACTGCGCGTTGCTGCACTTGGACCGAAGACGGCGAGCGCGAATGCTTTTCTTGAAGCACTCGACGATGCGGACGCAGCGATCCGCTCGTTATCGAGGCACAACGTCGATCTTATATCAATGAGTCATCTTGAGATGCTTATGCCGGAAAAGGTCGATGGTGCGTCGCTGAAGGAGGCGAAATCCATTCTCGGCGATTTGCCAGTTTTCTGGGAAGCGCCTCCCGATCGAGCGGAACAGACTATTGAGTTGCTCGCCGAATTTAACTCTGACGCTGATTCTGCAACCTTCGGTTACAAACTACGCACTGGCGGAGTGACTGCGGATGCGTTTCCAACTTCGCTGCAGATTGCCAAAGCGCTCGTGACTCCGGCTACGCATCAACTGCCGATCAAGTTTACCGCCGGTCTTCATCATCCGCTGCGACAATACCGGGAGGAAGTCCAGACAAAGATGCACGGTTTCCTGAATGTGTTTGGCGCTGCGGTGTTGGCTGCGGAACATCAATGGGATGTGAACCAAACTGCGATTATGCTGGAAGACGAAAATGTGGATTCGTTTTCGTTCACCGACGATTTTTTTGCGTGGCGCGAATGGCGGATCGATATCAAACGGCTGCAATATCGCCGCCGGTTCGTTGTTTCGTTTGGCAGTTGCAGCTTCGATGAGCCGCGCGAGGATTTGCGCGCGCTAGGATTATTGTAGCGGCGGTCTATGACCGCCGATGATGTGGCGCAAGTTTGTAACTTGCGTTCTCAGATGTCCCACTTACAAAGTTACACCATCTCAATTTCGACGCTCACAGAGCGCCGCTACAGCTAACATGCTACTGGAATCATTCATCGATGTTTCGCCTGATTCGCATTTTCCCATCCAAAATCTCCCGTTCGGCATGTTTCAGCCCAGAGGAGGCAAACCGCGCGCCGGAGTCGCCATCGGCGATTTGATTGTTGATCTTTCCGCGCTCGAAGAACTCGGGCATTTCCGGTCGCCGGAATTTCAAGGCCGAAAACCCTTTTCGGAAGACTCCTTGAATGCGTTTCTTGCGCTTGGTCGTCCGGCGTGGCGCAAGGCGCGCGCGGTGCTTCAACGCCTTCTCTCGTCAAAAACGCCGATTCTGCGCGACGACAAGAGGCTGCGGGCTCGGGTCTTTCACACGCAAAAAAGTGTCACCATGAAATTGCCCGTGCGCATTGCGAATTACACCGATTTCTATTCGTCGTATCATCACGCGCATAACGTGGGCACCATGTTGCGTGGCCCGGAAAACGCGCTGATGCCAAATTGGAAATGGTTGCCGGTAGCCTATCACGGACGGGCCAGCTCGGTTGTAATCAGCGGCACCGATGTGCAGAGGCCACGAGGCCAGATCAAACCACCCGATGCCTCAGCGCCGATCTTCGGTCCGGCAAAGAGCCTCGATTACGAACTCGAGATGGCGTTCCTGATTGGCCCGGGAAATTCGTTAGGCCAACCGGTGCCGATTGATCGCGCGGTCGATCATATATTCGGCTTGGTTCTAATGAACGATTGGAGCGCTCGCGATATTCAGGCGTGGGAGTACCAACCGCTCGGCCCGTTCCTGGCAAAGAATTTTTGCACCAGCATTTCACCATGGGTGGTAACGTTGGAGGCGCTCGAGCCGTTTCGGAGACCGCTCCCGAAGCAGGATCCCGAGCCGATGCCATACTTGCGAGCAAAGGATGACTTCACATTCGACATCCAACTCGAAGCGAGTTTGCAAACCTCAACGATGAATGAGGCGCACGTTATCACACGCACAAATTTCCAAAATCTTTATTGGAGTATTGCCCAGCAACTCGCTCATCACACCGTCAACGGGTGCAATTTGCAGCCTGGCGATCTGCTGGCGAGCGGAACAATCAGCGGATCAACCGAAGAATCGCGCGGTTGCATGTTAGAATTGACCTGGCGCGGGGCGAATCCATTAAAGCTTCCGAATGGCGACGCGCGAAAATGGCTGGAACACGGAGATACGCTCGCAATTAGTGGCTGGTGCCAGGGCGAAGGCTACCGTGTCGGCTTCGGTGAAGTAAGCGGGCGCATTATTGGAAGTAGCAAGTGACAAGTGAATCGTGACAAGATCGAACTCAAGCCGACTGTTGTTTTTGCGCGATGGATTTCGTGGATTGGGCATCCGCTGGTTTTCATCAGTCTTTCGGTGGGCATAATCATTTCCTTGCGTCTCGCTAATCGTGCGGGTCTGGCACTTTCACTCACGCTGTTTGCGACGGTCATTCTGCCGATGGCGCTTTTACTTTTTCGCGGGTTCCAAACGGGCCGGTGGAGCGATCCGGATGTTTCCAATCGCGCTGAACGCGTCCGATTTTATCCACCGGCAATTTCAATTTCGACGGTGGCCGTGATTGTACTTTTGTTATCGCGCGCCCCGGCTTTTGCATTGCGCGGAGCCGCGGTGACGTTGTTTCTGCTGATCATGGCTGCGCTAATCAATTTTCGGATGAAGCTGTCGTTGCATGCGCTTTTTGCTTTCTATAGCGCCATCATCCTGTTTGTGGTCAATCCCGTCGCCGGAGCAGCAGCCTTCATGCTGGCTCTCCTTGTTTTCTGGTCGCGCCTCTATCTAAAGCGCCATGACCTTTCGGAAATGCTCGTCGGCGCTTTTCTCGGTTTGCTGGGTGGCCTGGTCACAGCCTGGTAGCCCGCCGACGCGAAAGAGGTTAGTATCCTCGCGCAACGTAATGACCATGTATCCAGACTCTCTGGCCGTATCGATTCCTCCAGTGTCCTGGCCGCCAAACGTAATACACGCGGCCCGACCAGTAACCGGGACCACGAACATAGTACGGCCGATCCCCACCCGCGACCACGACTGAGCCTCCTCCGTAATATGGCCCTGGACCGTAACCATAGTTAGGTCCGTAATAGCCCGGGGAAGCGGTGTAATAGCCTTCACAGCCTCCAGCCCAGAATAGGGCTGAAAGCAGAAGAACCACCAAAATCAATCGCCTCGACCTGGTTTCTGTTTCATTCCCGGTTGGTTGATCAACAGTGCTCATGTTCATATAATTATATTCGGTTTCGACAGAGTTTTACGCGCCTGCATTTGCCACAGCGAGACGTCGTCTTTTCGCTGGCTGAGAATTTATACCACGCCCTGATCGAGCATTGCGTCAGCCACTTTTACAAATCCGGCAATGTTGGCGCCGACGACAAGATTGCCGGGATGCCCATACTCCTCGGCCGTTTCCCACGAGTTTTTGAAAATCGTAAACATGATGTGACGCAACCGTGAATCTACTTCTTCACGCGGCCACGGCAGACGCATCGAGTTTTGGCTCATCTCCAAACCTGAAGTCGCCACGCCACCCGCATTCGCGGCCTTGCCGGGACCGAAGAGAATTTTCTTCTCCAGGAAAAGATCGACACCCGCCGGCACGGTCGGCATGTTGGCCGCTTCCGACACCAGATAGCAACCATTCTCAACCAGTTTCTTGGCATCTTCACCAGTGATCTCGTTCTGGGTGGCGCATGGAAAGGCGCAATCGCATTTAATGCTCCAGGGCCGCTGACCGGCCACAAATTTTGCGCGAAACTTTTTCGCATATTCCGCGATCCGCCCGCGCCGCACGTTCTTAACACTTTTCACCCAGGCCAGTTTTTCTTCCGTGATCCCGTTCTTGTCGTAAATGAAACCACCCGAATCAGACATAGTGATGGGCTTTGCGCCGCACTCGAGCAATTTTTCCACAGTAAATTGGGCGGCGTTGCCAGCGCCAGAGACGGTACAAATTTTTCCCTCGATTGTTTCGTCGCGCGTCTTGAGCATTTCCTGCGCGAAATAAACCGCGCCGTATCCAGTCGCTTCGGGCCGTATGAGCGAGCCGCCCCAATTACGCCTTTTACCGGTCAATACACCTGTGAATTCGTTTGCCAGGCGTTTGTATTGGCCAAAGAGATATCCGATCTCGCGACCACCCACGCCGATGTCGCCTGCCGGCACATCAGTATTGGCGCCAATGTGGCGGAATAGTTCGGTCATGAACGATTGGCAAAAGCGCATGACTTCAGTATCGGATTTTCCTTTGGGATCGAAATCCGCACCACCTTTGCCACCGCCCATCGGAAGACCAGTGAGTGAATTTTTAAAAACTTGTTCGAATGCGAGGAACTTAATGATGCTCGCGCAGACCGTCGGATGAAAACGCAGGCCGCCTTTGTAGGGACCGAGCGCGCTGTTCATCTGGACACGGAAACCTCGGTTAACTTGAATCTGGCCTTTGTCGTCGATCCAGGGAACCCGGAACTGGATCACGCGCTCCGGCTCCACCAAGCGCTCAAGAATCTTTCCGTCCCGATATTTCTTGTTACGCTGGATGACCGGGCGAATTGATTCCAGCACTTCAGTCACGGCCTGAAGAAACTCAGGCTCATTTGGATTGCGCTTTTTAACAACTTCGAGAACTTGCTGCACCAGGCCCATAAGAGTGTTACTTCTGCCGGTTATTGGCCTCGCAGGCAAATAAAAACAATCGATGGCGACGCAAGGCTCGAACGCGTACGGGTCCTGGTGAACATGGAGCGGTTACGTTAGCAGACTCACAAATCGACGCACAAGAAATCCGGGACAGCGCCGAGCTCGCCGAGATTAAGTGATGAAGATCTAAGATGCCTTAGCGCGACGCTTCGGAGTCAATTTGAAACCCACATAAGTTGCAGAGCTAATTCCAAGCAACGTCATTAAGGTTGGATCAAACGTAGGCATCGTCCATTGGAAGATGGACTGCCAGATGAAGACCAGTCCAAGAATGAAATTCCAAACCAGCATCTGGAGACGCGCTATCTCAGGTTCGCCACCTTCCGAAATGAGATCATTGAAGAAACCTTGCGAAGGCCTGCGAGTAGCCTGGCTCCGTCCAAATCCTGTGGCGACTAGGAGAGTCGCTCCTTGAAGTCCAAGCAACAGGGGCGCGCTTCCACTCAAAATATTGCGATGCTCTCCCATCAACGCCCAAAGATAGGCGAAACAGCCAACACAGATCGTCAGCCACCACGCAAAGACAACACGCGACAAACTCCACGGCGCATCCTGATCGGGCTGTAGCCCCGCACCACGCGCGTCACGAAGGGCCGATGTCCCCAAAGCGGCTGCGAAGACGGCGCAAATTGTGAAGACGACTGCAGTGATAGCCGCACCTTGCCGCATCGGAGGCACCATGGGCAGACTGCGATATACTGGCTTGGCTCCTGAGGTGTATATTGCCTCCGCATTGACTAAAGTTGGCATTCGCAAGGCGTCGGCGGCTCCGACAATGGGTCGGGCGAGAGAGATTTGAGCGTCACAAGTCGCACCAACAGCGCGAATTATCGCACGCCATTTTTCAAGCTCTTTTGCATCGGTTGGCGCGGCGAGGTGGTACACAACACGATTGTACGTTTCGCCTTCGAATTCTCCCGAGCCATACGTTGGGGGCGAAGTAGCGTCAAAAGGCGGAATTGTCTCGAATACTTGGCCTGCAATCATTAAGCGCAGATTTGATCGTTCCTGAAGCATCCAGTGATTAATTTTGACCTGCATTGATTGAAGGGCCATCTCTTGCTCCGGAGACAGGCGAGATGACTTCCTTAAATCCACCAGGGACAAATAGTTTTTAAGCTCCTCTGGCTTCAAATCTTCAGGCAACAATCGCGGATGAACGCGAGCTTTACTTAATAACCAGCCATCGAAATTCTGCAGAAAAACCGTTACCGTGAGCGAATCTGTAAACAGATTGCTTTCGATTATGTGCCCATCGTTATTACACCAGCCAATCCGGATATCGGTTACGTACTTTTGGGTTCCGTAACTTCGCACTCTGTTTGGCGGGGTGTTCACCTGGTCCGAAGCGCGGCGGCTTTCCTTCAACCAAATAAACCCCCAGACAATGAGGATCACTGCAAGGCCCGTACCCCAGACGATGTAGACGGTACGCTTCATAAGGAACTTGCAAAGTTCGCGGCCGCCCAAAATCGTGAAGGGTTGCACCGTTGGTGTCAACAACTTCGATCCAGCAACAGATATGAAGCGAAATTGTTAACGGCCGGAGAGCAGATGTGTAGTTCGGCAAAGTTCATATCTATCTTGGAAAGTCCAGAGGGGGAGAGTGCACGATGCAGGTTCTAACCTGCGACTTGTCGTCGTTGCGATCGCTCTATCCTGATATGGCGCTCTGGGTTTCCAGCGAAAAGTAAGAGAATGCGCGATGCAGGGTTCGAACCTGCGACTTCTTGCGTGTGAAGCAAGCGCTCTACCACTGAGCTAATCGCGCGGCTTTCCAAGAAGCGGACAAAATAAAGCCTGCGGGAAGCAGCGCAAGCAAGTCGCCCGGAATTGTAGGGCAGCCGCGTCGCTTGCCAAATGGGGCCACCGGCAAGCGAAACGCTTGCTCTAGAAGAGATGCCATTCTATCTAAAAGCATGTCCGAACATAAAATTACTCTCACCTGGAAACGCGGCGACACGCCGTTCGAGTATCAGAAATATTCGCGCGATCACACTTGGAATTTTGACGGTGGACACGAAATGCAAGCATCGGCTGCCCCCGCTTATCTCGGAAACCCAAAGCTTGTCGATCCGGAGGAAGCGTTTGTAGCGTCTCTTTCGAGTTGCCACATGCTGACGTTCCTTGCCATCGCATGCAAAAAGAAGTTCGTGCTCGACGAGTATGGCGACGACGCGGTCGGCCATATGGAAAAAAATGCGGAAGGCAAGCTGGCTATTACGCGTGTGACTCTGAACCAGCGATTGAAGTTCTCCGGCGACAAGCAACCCACCGCGCAAGAGATCGAAGAGATGAATCATGCCGCCCACGAGCAATGCTTCATTGCGAATTCTGTGAAGACCGAAATCACGGTCGAAACGCAGACGTAAATGATCTCCGCTTAATGCAGCGTTGTTGTCTCTTGTCATGTCGAGCGCAGTCGAGAATCGAGTGGCTAGGGAAGCCGCGAGATGGACGGGAAGGTCGGAGGCTGAGCGAGGGGGACGAGAGCGAATCACATCTCTGGATCTTTTGGAAATAGTAAAAGATTCCTCGACTTCGCTCGGAATGACAAAAAGGTTCGCTAACCTTCAGCACAACTCATGAGCACAGGGACTGATCCGCAGCGCATGGAGAAAATCGTCAGCCTGTGCAAGAGGCGCGGTTTCATTTTTCAATCGAGCGAGATTTACGGTGGGTTGAACGGCCTTTGGGATTACGGACCACTCGGCGTCGAGTTAAAACGAAACCTCAAAAACTACTGGTGGCAGGTGACGGTGCATGAACGAGACGATGTCGTCGGTATGGACGGATCGATCCTGACGCATCCCGCGGTGCTGAAGGCGTCCGGGCACGTCGAAGGATTTTCTGATCCGATGATTGATTGCCGGACGTGCAAAGCACACTTGCGCGCTGACCAGCTCGTCGAGAAGAAAGGGGTCCAGCAGTGTGCGAATTGCGGTGGAAAGGATCTGACCGCACCGCGCCAGTTCAACTTAATGTTCGAAACACAGGTCGGCGCCACAGCGGACGAAAGTTCCATCGCGTATCTGCGACCCGAGACAGCGCAGTCGATCTTCGTTCAATTCAAAAACATCCTCGAAATATCGCGCAAGAAATTGCCATTCGGTATCGCGCAGATCGGGAAAGCGTTTCGCAACGAAATTAACCCGCGCAATTTCACCTTTCGGTCCCGCGAATTCGAACAAATGGAGCTCGAATATTTTTGTCGCCCGGAACAAGGAATGGAACTGCTCGAATATTGGAAGGAAGAACGGCTTAAGTTTTACGAAAACGTTGGTATCCTTCGCAGCAAACTTCATGTGCTGACGGTGCCTGATGACGAGCGCGCGTTCTATTCAAAGGGCACATACGACATCGAATATGATTTTCCGTTTGGACGACAGGAACTCGAGGGCGTCGCGTATCGGACGGATTACGATTTGTCACAGCATCAGAAGGCGAGCGGAAAATCTTTCGAATATTTTGATGAAGAAACCAAGCAACGATTTGTGCCGCACGTTGTCGAGCCGAGCGCAGGTGTCGATCGCGCAGTGCTGGCATTGATTTGCGAGGCGTATTCGGAAGATCAGGCGCCGGATGAAAAAGGGAGAATGGAGACGCGCATCGTGCTGCGTTTTCAGCCGCGAATTGCCCCGATTAAATGCGGTGTATTCCCGTTGCTGAAGAACAACCCGCAGTTGGTCGCGAAAGCAAAGGAGATCGTGCAGCTCTTGCGGGCACAAATGACTGTTTTCTATGATGAGAGCGGCGCTATCGGCCGTCGATACCGGCGCCAGGACGAGATCGGCACGCCTTTCGGGGTCACGGTTGATTTTGAGACACTGGGTGAAAAGGATCCGGCGTTGTGCGACACAGTGACATTGCGTGATCGCGATTCGATGAAACAGGAACGCGTCGCGATTCAAGATCTGCCGGCAATTTTACGCGAACGGCTTGCCTAGGAGCCTAATGGATCTCGCGCAGTTTCGCGAATATTGTCTGAGCAAAGCTTGCACGGCTGAAGGCACGCCATTCGGCCCCGATGTTCTCGTGTTTAAAGTCGGCGGTAAAATGTTCGCATTAGCAGCTCTCGACGAATTGCCAACGACCGTGAACCTGAAATGCGACCCAGATTTGGCGCTCGAATTGCGCGATCGTTACGAGCAAGTCACACCGGGTTATCATATGAACAAGAAACACTGGAATACCGTGGAAATTGAATCCGGTATTCCTGATCCCGAGCTGCGAAAAATGATCGATCACTCGTACGAGCTCGTGGCCAGCGGGTTGCGAAAACCTAGGGCAAAGGTTGCAGTTCGATCTCGCCGAAACTCAACTGCAACGCGTCGCGGGCGACGTTGAGAAAATTGTCAGCCGCATCGGTGAGAGCGACATGTAGCTCACCGCGACTTGATGGGGCCGCCCGAAGCGATTCCCGATCCAATATTTCTTCCACCGCGCGTGCGCAATTTTGCGCAGAATCGACAAGCTTGATTTGGCGTTTGACCGCTCGCGCGATCGCGTTAGTGAGCAGTGGATAATGCGTACAACCAAGCACCAGTGTATCGATCTCATCAGTAAGCATCGGTTCGAGATAGCGCATGATTACTTGGTCCGTCACATCGTCGTTGAGAAGTCCTTCTTCGATTAACGGGACGAGCAACGGACAGGCGCGACTGCTCACGCGCACACCTTTGTCGGCTGCGCGCAGAGCCTTTTCGTACGCGCCACTGCGAATCGTTGCACGCGTGCCGATTACACCGATGTGCCGATTGCGTGTCGCCTGTAATGCGGCGATCGCGCCCGGCTCAATCACACCGATCACAGGTACGGGAAATTTTCCTGTTAACAACGGCAGCGCAACGGACGAAACCGTGTTACACGCGACAACCAGCGCTTTCGCGTTTTTGCGCGTCAAGATTCCAGCCAGTTCCACGGCGTAGCGCTGTACAGTTTCCGGGCTTTTCGGGCCGTAAGGAACACGCGCGGTGTCGCCGAGATAAAAAATGTCTTCGTTTGGCAGCAAATCGCACAGCGCCTTCACCACAGTCAGGCCGCCGATGCCAGAATCGAAAACACCAATTGGCCGCGAGTCACCCATGCAGCCGGAAGGTGGCGGTTAGAGCATCGCGATGCAAGCACATGGTAGGGCGCGACCACCAGGCGTCGCCGCCGATTTGCAAACGCGCTCCGGCTTTGGATGATTGATCGCGATGGTAGAACTCCCGAAGAGATACGATCCAAAGTCGGTTGAACCGAAATGGTATCAGCGCTGGATGGAGAATCGCGATTTCGTTGCAAATCCGAACTCGTCGAAGCCGCCCTTCTCCATTGTGATGCCCCCACCAAACATCACTGGTGTGCTTACGCTCGGCCACGTACTCAACAACTCCATCCAGGATATCCTTGCGCGTCGCGCGCGAATGCATGGCTTTGAAGTTCTTTGGCTGCCAGGCGTGGATCATGCGGGCATCGGTACCCAAACGGCAGTCGAGAAACATCTGCGGCGAACGGAAAATAAAACACGGCATGATCTAGGGCGGGAGGAATTCTTGCGTCGCGTGCTGGCATGGCAAGATAAACATGGCGGCATCATCATCGAGCAGCTCAAACGGTTAGGTTGTTCCTGCGATTGGTCGCGCCAGCGCTATACGCTCGATGGCGCTTACGTTGCGGCGGTCCAAAACGTTTTTGTCGATCTTTATCAGAAAGGGCTGATTTATCGCGGTCGCCGGATGATCAACTGGGACCCGGCAGCGCAAACTGCGGTTTCGGATGAAGAGGTGATTTCCAAGCCACAAAAGGGAAACCTCTACTTTGTTCGTTACGAAATCGTGGAGGAGCCTGGACGTTTCTTGGAAGTCGCGACTACGCGACCGGAAACAATCATGGCCGATACTGCGATGGCTTTTCATCCAGGCGATAAACGTTACGTCGATCTCCTGGGCAAGCACGCGTGGCGTCCGCTCGCGCGTGAGAAAATTCCGATCATTACCGACGAAGCAATCGATCCGGAATTCGGCACCGGCGTCCTGAAAGTCACGCCCGCGCACGACGCGCTGGATTTCGAAATTGGCCAGCGACATGAACTGCCGATTGTCGATGTGTTGCATCCCGATGGCCGCATTAATTGTCCATCATTACCGGAGTTGGACGGACTCGATCGCTTCAAAGCACGGGAGAAGGCCGCAGAGTTATTACAGGCGAGCGGAGCGCTCGCGAAAACGGAGGTGCACGAAAACAATGTTGGATTCAGTGATCGCAGCGATGTGCCGATCGAGCCGCGCATCAGCGAACAATGGTTCTTGCGTTATCCAAAAACAAAAGAGGCCCTGGCGGTCGTGCGCGATCATCTGATTCGATTCTTCCCGCCGCATTGGGAGAAAGTTTACGCGCAATGGCTGGAGAACATTCGCGATTGGTGCATCAGCCGCCAGGTATGGTGGGGACATCGGATACCGGCTTGGTATAAAGTGGGGCAAGTTTGTAACTTGCCTTCTGCGCAAGAGTTTTGCGGATTCGACGAATTCTCGAATGTGGAAATCACGCGGCGACGCCTGCCTCATTGGCAGCAACAAGATGCCACGTATTTCGTGACGTTTCGCCTGGCCGATTCGATCCCGGCCGACAAGCTGGCATACCTGGAAGATGAACGTGATCGATGGCTTGCTTCGCATCCGGAGCCGTGGAGCGAAGAGCATAAACGCGAGTATTACTCGCGGTTCTGTATTCCAATTGAACGATGGCTCGACGCGGGCTACGGCTCATGCGTCCTCGCAAAACCCGAAGCGTCAGCGATTGTGGCCCAGGCCCTCAAACATTTTGATGGTCAGAGGTACCAGCTGCGCTCCTGGGTCGTCATGCCAAACCATGTGCACGCGCTGGTCACGCCGAAAGAGGGGCATCGGCTAGGCGATATCCTGCACGCATGGAAGCGTTCCACCGCCCGCGAGATCAATCGATTGCGTGGGCGAAAAGGACAACTGTGGCAGCACGGGTCATATGACCACGTCGTCAGAAATGAAGAGTCGCTTTATCGAATTGCAGCGTACGTTGAGCGCAATCCTGAGGTCGCTGGAATCAAGGTAGCGCAAGTTTCCAACTCGAGCGGGCAAGCTACAAACTTGCCCCACATCAAGGTGCAGATCGAATCGCCGGGTGAGGGGTGGATGCAGGACCCGGACACACTCGATACATGGTTTTCATCATGGTTATGGGCTTATGAGACAATGGATATTGAAGCGCGGAAGAAGTTTTATCCGACGAGTGCGCTCGTGACTGCGCCGGATATCATTTTCTTTTGGGTAGCGCGCATGATCATCGCTGGGTTGGAGTTCAAGCCGGGCAAATCAGACCGCGTTGAGGACAATATTGCCTTCTCCGACGTTTATTTTACGGGCCTGATTCGCGATAAGCTTGGCCGGAAGATGTCGAAGTCCCTGGGTAACTCGCCCGATCCACTTGAACTGATCGACAAGTATGGTGCCGATGGCTTGCGGTTCGGTCTGATGCGCATCGCTCCCAGAGGCCAGGACATTCGCTTCGATGAGAAGCAAATCGAAGAAGGCCGAAACTTCGCGACGAAACTTTGGAATGTCGCGCGCTTCCGGCAGATGCAGAATGTGGAGCAAGTTTCCAACTTGCTCTTTGATGAGGACGGCAAGTTACAAACTCGCCCTACAGATTTGTCGATCTACGCGTTGGAACTGCTCGCGCGCTTGAACGAAACAATTGACGCAATCGAGGCGGCCTATCGCGAGTATCAATTCAACACAGTCGCGCAACGCCTTTACGACTTCGTGTGGAGCGATTATTGCGACTGGTTCGTTGAAGCCGCCAAGACGGAAATCTTTGGGAGCGACGAGGCGAGGAAGAAATCTGCGTTGGCGGTCATGGACCTAGTGCTTTCCGCGATATTGCGGTTGCTGCATCCCTTCATGCCGCACATTACAGAAGAGCTTTGGGCGCTGATGGGCTTTGGAAGAGATTCAATCCAGTTTGCCGCACCGCCGGAAAAGACCGACTTAGGTAACGTTTCCGATCTCACCGGCAAACGACAGCTTGTTTCGGATATTTACCAAACAATCCAGGCAGGACGGAATATTAGGTCAGAGTCCAAACTGCCTTCAAATAAGAAGATGCGTTTTATTTTACGCACATATAATAAATTCATTTCCAGCCAGATTCCGACCCTGACGCGGCTGTTAAACGCCGAAGAAGTGAAGCTGGATCCAAAATATGAAGCGCAGGCTGGAAACCCGGTCGCAGTCACACCGCTAGGCGAGATCTTTTTGACCGTTGCCGCGGCTGATAAGGCAGGCGAACAGCAGCGGCTCGACAAGGAAATTGCAAGAATCGAGACCGAAGCGCTGCAGAGAAAAAGTTAGAGAACAAATCCTTCATCGATCGTGCTCCCGCGACCGTTGTTGAAGAGCATCGGCGGCGCTTGAAGGACTTCAGCGAGCAACTGGCAAAGCTGAAACAGGCGCGCGAATACCTGAATTAAAGATCACTTTCTGCTCGTTGATCCTGGCGCCGCGCCTTCGAAAGAATTCCTTTAGCTCAGGCGTGTAGAATGTTCCGTCGTATTCCTGATTGAGTTCGAGCCAGACTCGGCCGCGCGGCGTGAGATGTTTTGTCAGATCGTCGAGAAAGAATTCCCATTCGGGAATTTTCCACAGGTCCGGCATTTTGTGGTTGTTGAAGCAAATCATGAAAGCCGTAATGAGATCGAATTTTTGTCCAAAATCGGGCAACGGCCGAAAAGCTTCGATGCGTTGAACTACACGGCGAACCCCGAGCAGCCGCGTAACCTCCCGGAACATGGCCAAACGGTCCATATCAAGGCCGAGTCCTGAATGACCCAGCAGTTGGGCTATGTACAGGAAATATCCTGCGCCGCAGCCAAGATCGAGGATGCGTCTGGGACGCGCCAAATCGAGCTCGGTCTGACGAATTCGCCGAATGTTGATTCCGATCCAGCGGTCGAGATCGAGATATTTCGGCCAGTCTGCACCGGGATCGGCTACGGCGTAACGCTTGCGAATCTGCGCGAAACCAACCGGATCGATCGTTTCTATGACCCGATTTTTATTCAGCGGGAACCTGCCAGTTCGGAAAAGCCTGAGCGTATGTTTCCTCGCGCTGACCAGGCTGCGACCGTCTACAAGCTTGCGTATTTTATGTCGAAATCGCACCTGAAGATAGATCACACCTTGTAGCGGAGCGCAACAATTTCAATTAAGCTGCAACCTGGATGAGTCTCTGGAAAAAGCTGGTCTGGTTCGCCGTAGCTGCGTTGGGCACGTGGGCGGTGGCCACGCTGGCATTGTTCTGCGGCGAACATATCAGCGCACTATGGATCGTTACCGCTGGATTTTGCGCGTTAACGATCAGCTATCGGTTTTACAGCAAATGGTTGGCCACAAAAGTGCTCGTGCTCAACGAACAGCGTGCGACACCGGCGGTGCTGCAAAACGATAACAAGGATTATGTGCCAACAAATCGCTGGATGGTTTTCGGGCATCACTTTGCAGCCATCGCCGGTCCGGGTCCGTTGGTTGGTCCCGTACTGGCAGCGCAGTTTGGTTTCCTTCCCGGCACGCTTTGGATCTTGATCGGCGCGACGCTCGGCGGCGGCGTACACGACATGATCGTTCTTTTCGCCTCAATCCGCCGTGGCGGCAAAACGCTTGGTCAAATGGTGAGAGAAGAAATCGGACGCGGCGTCGGTCTTCTCGCCTTGGTCAGTGTCCTGGCGATCATGATTATTTTGCTGGCTGTTCTCGCGCTCGTCGTCGTGCAAGCTCTCGCTGAGAGTCCCTGGGGCGTGTTCACCATCGCGACGACGATTCCGATCGCGCTGATCATGGGAATTGGATTGCGCACGGGCAAAGTGAGCGTGACGGCGGTCACGATCTTCGGTTTGCTCGGTCTGGCGTTTGGCGTGTGGGGCGGACAATTCCTCGCGCATTTTCCCGCGATTGAAGGCTGGTTCCGTCACGATCAGAAATGGCTGGCCTGGGCCATCATGATTTATGGGCTCGCGGCATCGATTCTGCCCGTGTGGATGCTGCTGACGCCGCGCGATTACCTCAGCACGTTCTTGAAACTAGGCACTGTTGCCATGCTCGCGGCTGCTGTGATGCTGATCAATCCAACATTGCAAATGCCGGCGATTACAAAATTCATCAATGGCAGCGGCCTCGTCTTTGCGGGCCCTGTTTTCCCCTTTGTATGTATTACCATTGCTTGCGGCGCAGTCTCCGGATTTCATTCTCTAATCGCTTCTGGCACGACGCCGAAAATGATCAGACGCGAATCGCGAATACGCAGTATCGGCTATGGCGCGATGGTAACCGAAATGATGGTCGCCCTGATGGCCATGATCGCAGCATGCGTGCTTCAACCGGGAGAGTATTTCGCGATTAACATGAAGGGAACCCCGACCGAAGTCGTTGCAAAAGTTTCTGACGCTGGTTTTCCGGTAACTGAGGGACAGATGCAGAAGCTGGCGACGAATCTCGGAGAATCCACAATGTTTAATCGGGCGGGTGGCGCGCCCACTTTCGCAGTCGGCATGGCGAGCATGTTTGCGCGAGTTTCAACCAAGCCGACGGCGCTGGCTCTGTGGTATCACTTTGCCATCATGTTCGAGGCCTTGTTCATTCTCACGACCATCGATGCTGGAACGCGCGTGGGACGATTTCTACTACAGGATTTCCTGGGCACTCTCTGGCGTCCGCTGGGAAATACGCGTTCGTGGGCTGCGAATTTTTTCTCCAGCGTTTTGCTCGTTGCGGCGTGGGGCTGGTTTTTGTATGAGGGTGTGATCGATCCTCTTGGCGGTATCAACTCGCTTTGGCCGCTATTCGGTCTTGCCAATCAATTGCTGTCCGTGGTCGCACTCTGTCTCGGCACAACGCTTTTGATCAAGATGCGAAAGAGCAAATATCTCTTCGTAACCCTGGTTCCACTTTGCTTCATGTGCGCGGTTACATTTTCGGCCGGCTATTTGAAGGTTTTCTCGCCCGATCCGAGGCTCGGTTTTTTGAGCGGCGCCCAATCGCTGTTAAGTCAGGCGGTGACGGTTACTGATCCAGTTAAAGCGGCGAATCTGGCGCGGCAGGCAACCATCTGGCGATTCGACGCGTTTGTTGCCGTGTCGTTTCTTATCCTGGTGCTTCTGATCGTGCTGGGATCGGCGAAGCAGTGGTGGCAATTATTGCGCGGAACCAAGCGGGTTGTATTACACGAAAGCGAATTTGTGCCGCTTAGCGCTGCGCAGATCGCACAGTTTTAGAAGCCATCTTCTAATCTTGTAGTCACGCCCCTATGGGGCGTCACATCTTCGGAGCTGGATGTTCTAGACCGCGCGCAGTGCCGTGGCTACGGCACGTGCGCACTTATGAGATGGGTTTTAATCAACGCGCCGAGTCCGCGAAAAGCAATCAATTGTGATGGCTTGCTTTTGACGCGGTTTCTTGTTTGGATCGCAATGTGCCTCCCGATGATGAGGTGACTTCACTGAGCGCGATTGCCGGAAATGTTCATCACGGTCCGGCGATGTTTACTACTACGCATTGGAGCGTGGTGCTCGCAGCACAAGGCCAATCGCCAGAGGCAGACGCGGCGTTGGAAAAGCTCTGCCGGACCTACTGGCGGCCACTTTACGGGTTCGTTAGGCGCCAAGGCCGGAGGCCGGAGGAAGCGCAGGACCTCACCCAGGGTTTTTTTGCGTTGTTATTAGAGCGCCGAGATCTGGACTCTGTCCGTAAGGAGAAGGGAAGACTCCGTTCTTATCTGCTCTCGTCCCTCAAACATTTCCTCGCTGACGAATGGCGCCATGCGATGACGGCCAAGCGAGGCAAAGGACAGTGGCTGATTCCATTGGAGGAACTTCGTGAGCATAAGCGCGTCGACGTCGAACGAAGTGACGGGTTGACGGCCGACCAAATTTACGAACGCCGTTGGGCGTTGACAGTTCTGGAGCAAGTAATGGCGCGACTGCGCGAGGAGTATCGCAACGCGGGCAATGTGCGGTTCTTTGAGGAAATGAAGAAGATACTCATGGACGAACCGGACCGGCCTTCGCAAGCGGCGATCGCCAGCGAATTCGACATGACTGAGAACGCGGTCAAACAAGCCTTTTACCGCTTTCGCCAGCGTTACCAAACCTTATTGCGAGAAGAGATCTCGCACACGGTTGCGATGCCCAGCGATATTGAAGATGAGTTGCGCCATTTAATTGCTGTGGTCCGGGCGTAACCTCTGATAGGATTTCACGCAGTACAAGAGGGGAGTGCACGAGCGACTCTCCGATCATGACCAGCGCAACCAGACTTTGCCCAAAGTGCGGCTCGGAGATTCCCGCCGACGCGCCTGAGGGAGGCTGCCCGGGTTGCCTTCTTGAGACTGGCCTTGGTCTAGTGCCGGACGGATCGGTAGCGGCCGGCGACGACGTCGGCTCTGCTAAAAATGTTGAACCGGATGCCGCGGCTGGTGCCCCCCATAGTAAAAAAGCAGAGGGCTTGGTGGAGATGCTGGGAGAGTTGGGCGACTACGAATTGGTGGAAGAGGTCGGTCGCGGCGGTCAGGGCGTGGTGTTTCGCGCGCGACAAAAGACTCTCAATCGCACGGTCGCGTTAAAAGTTATTAGCCTTGGTCAGTGGGCGAGCAAAGCGCATGTGAAGCGTTTTCGTCGGGAAGCCGAAGCGGCCGCCAGTCTCGATCATCCGAGCATCGTTCCCATC